>Ga0208748_1000003_pt1 | contig 188828 bp, 172 predicted proteins | sample Knorr_S7_td_Bott_FD_185599 | JGI IMG/M metagenome (GOLD analysis project Ga0208748, IMG submission 185599) | Marine microbial communities from Southern Atlantic Ocean transect - Knorr_S7_td_Bottom_ad_4513_LV_A (SPAdes) (version 2) | ecosystem: Environmental > Aquatic > Marine > Oceanic... | reverse complement strand
TTATATTCTCAAGAACGGACATTGAATCAAAAAGAGCACTTCCTTGGAAGACCATACCTATTTCTTTCCTTAGGTTAGAAAGATTTGAAAAATTCAAATTATCAAATAACTTGTTATCAAAGAAAATATTTCCTTGATCAGTATTTAGTAAACCTACTAAACATTTCATTAGTACTGTCTTTCCTGAACCACTTTGTCCAATTATCAGGTTTGTTTTACCTTTTTCAAATTCTGTTGAAATATTATCAACAACCTTTATTTGATCAAATGATTTCGAAATGTTTTCAATTTTAATCATTATGCTAAGAGTAATTGAGTTACTATATAGTTTACAATTATTATAACTACACTTGTCCAAACAAAAGAAATAGTAGAAGCTTTACCTACTTCTAGTGCACCACCTTTCATATAATACCCATGATAGGATGGTATAGTAGCTAAAATGAATGCAAAAAGTATAGTTTTGAAATAAGCATAAAATAGATGGTATACTCTAAAATCAAGCTGTATTCCTTGAATAAAATCATAGCTTGTAGAGAAACCTCCATATATGCTAACAATGTATCCTCCTATTATTCCTAGAAACATTGCAAAAGTGATAAGGAAAGGATATAGTAATAAAGCTACTATTTTTGGAAATATAAGGTAATTATGTGCGTTAATCCCCATTACCTCAAGAGCATCTATTTGTTCAGTAACTCTCATTGTTCCTATGCTAGATGTTATAAATGAACCAACTTTACCTGCCATAATTATAGAAATAAATGTTGGAGCAAATTCTAGTATCACAGATTGTCTAGTTGCAAAACCTACTAGATTTCCAGGTAAAAGAGGGTTTTCAATATTAAGTGCAGTTTGAATAGCAACGACTCCTCCAACAAAAAATGATATAAATGCCACTATTCCAAAAGATCGAATTATTAAGTCATCAATTTCTTTAAAGATTAATATTTTTAGAACATTCCACTTAGTGAATTTTCTAAATGTGTTACTTATCATTAAGAAATATGTTCCAATGTGAAAAAAAATTTTCATTTATATTATACTTGATAAGTTATAGCATTAACATTCATTCCAGCACCTACACTTGCAAACATAATGACATCTCCCTTACTTATTTTGTGACCTTTGTAATTTCCCTTCCTTACAATATCAAAAAGAGTTGGAATTGTTGCAACTGAGCTATTTCCATATTCTTGGATATTCATTGGAAGGACATCATCTGGTGGAGTAGTCTTATATAGTTTATAAAACCTATTAATAATTGCTTCATCCATTTTTTGATTAGCCTGATGAATGAAAATTTTCTTTAGGCTAGAGATATTTTGTTTAGACTTATCAAAGCAATCTTTCATTGCTATCGGAACATTTTTTAATGCAAACTCATAAACTTTTCTACCATTCATTTTTAAAAATTTATCACTATTTGAATTATTATCTGTATCTATTTTATTTCCAATTCCATAATAAATAAATTCATTTTCACCTTCTGATGTATATGATGCAGAAGAATGAGATAAAATACCTCCAGATTCAGAATTATTACCCTCAAGAACTACTGCTCCAGCACCATCAGCATATAGCATAGCATCTCTATCATTTAAATCAGTTACTCTTGATAAGGTTTCGCTACCTATTATCAAACATTTATTTGCCATATTTGATTGGATGAATGACTTAGCTTGAATTACTCCTTCAATCCATCCAGGACATCCAAAAATTATATCATAACCTACACACTTTGGGTTTTTTATATTTAGATTTCTTTTAACCTTGGTTGCAAGTGCTGGGAGATTATCAACTTGCTTACTATTATAAGAAATATCCCCAAAATTATGTGCAAAAATAATATAGTCTAGTGTTTCTGGGTCAATTTTAGAATCATTAATTGCATCATTAGCAGCTTTAGTTGCCAAATCAGAAGAATTTAACTTTTCAGATGCATACTTTCTTTCTTGTATTCCAGTTATAGAAACAAATTTGTCGTCAATTATTTCAGAATTGGAATTTTCAAAGGATGATCCATTATTATCATAGAATTCAGAGTCTAAAAAATCATCATTTACTTTAGTAAGTTTTGGGACATAGCTACCAGAACCAGTAATTTTAAATCTCATGATGTAAAATTAATTAATTTAAATTAAAATGATGATAGTGGTGGACAACTACAGATTAAGTTTCTATCACCAAATGCATCATCTACCCTTCTTACTGAAGGCCAATATTTATTTTCTTTTAAGTATTCTTTAGGAAAGCATGCTTCCTCTCTAGAGTATTTATAAGACCATTTTTCAGATACAACCATTTGTAGAGTATGTGGAGCATTTCTAAGTAAATCTCTAGAAATTTCATTAGTTGTAATTTCTTTAAATATTGAATTCATTGCATCACAAAATCTATCAAGTTCTTCCAAATTTTCACTTTCTGTAGGTTCGATCATTATTGTTCCCGGAACAGGAAAAGAAACTGTTGGTGCATGGAAACCATAATCCATTAATCTTTTTGCAATATCATTTACTTCAATATTTAATTTTTTGAAAGGTCGACAGTCAATTATAAATTCATGAGCAGCACGACCCTTTTCTCCAGAATAAAGTATAGTAAACTTTTTCTCCAATTTTGATTTTAGATAATTGGAGTTTACTATTGCAACTTCTGTTGATTTTCTTAATCCATCTGACCCCAACAATCTTATATATCCATATGAAATGATACATGCTAAAGCAGATCCCCATGGTGCGGAAGAAATTGCTGGTATAGCCTTTTTCCCTCCAGTTTTAACAATTGGATTAGATGGGAGATAATCTTTTAAATGATTAGCAACGCAAATAGGTCCAATACCTGGTCCACCTCCTCCATGAGGTATTGCAAATGTCTTATGAAGGTTTAGATGACAAACATCAGCACCAATTATATTAGGGTTTGTAATTCCAACTTGAGCATTCATATTTGCTCCATCCATGTATACTTGTCCACCAGCTTTATGGATTAAATCAGTAATAGTTTTGATATTTGATTCAAAAACTCCATGAGTTGATGGATAAGTTATCATTAATGCAGCTAGATTATCATTATATTCAGTAATCCTATTTTCAATATCTTCAAGATCAATATTACCAAATTTATCAGTTTTTATTACTACAACTTTAAATCCTGCCATCACAGCTGATGCTGGATTTGTTCCATGAGCAGATGATGGAATTAGACAAATATTTCTGTCTCCTTGACCAATATCATTTAAGTATGATTTTATTACCATTAATCCACTGTACTCTCCTTGAGCCCCTGAGTTTGGTTGAAGAGAAGTTGCAGAGAAGCCAGTAATCTCCGATAAATATTTTTCAAGTTTTGAAATTATATAATGATACCCTTCTGCTTGATTAATAGGGACAAAAGGGTGAATAGAATTCCACTCTGTCCAGCTAAGAGGAATCATTTCAGTTGCAGCATTTAATTTCATAGTACATGAACCAAGAGAGATCATAGATCTAGTAAGCGAAAGGTCTTTATTTTCAAGCCTTTTGATATATCTCATTAAAGAAGTCTCTGAATGATATGAATTAAAAATTTTATGATTCAAGAATTTAGATGAACGTTTAATGTCTTTATCTATATCAATACTAGATGGGAAATCAATCGATTTAGATTTTTTGTTTCCATATTCTTCAAATACAGATATAATAGATTTTATATCTTTTTCAAGAGTTTTTTCATTTATTGAAATAGATACTTTTGAATTATCAACTTTTAAAACATTAATTTTTTTTGATTCAAAAATTGAAATTATTTTTTTGGAATCACATTCAATAAGCAAAGTGTCAAAGAAACATTTATTAAGTTGATTTAAACCTAATGAATTAATTTTTTTTGATAAAAATTGAGCTTTCTTATTAATGCTTGAGGCTATTTTTATTAACCCCTCAGGACCGTGATAAACTGCGTACATTCCTGCCATTACAGCAAGAAGAACTTGAGCTGTACAGATATTTGAAGTAGCTCTATCTCTTTTAATATGTTGTTCTCTTGTTTGTAAAGCCATTCTTAGTGCATGATCTCCATTCATATCTTTAGTTACACCAATAATTCTTCCAGGTATACTTCTTTTGTATTTTTCTTTAGTTGCAAAAAAAGCAGCATGAGGTCCTCCATACCCTAAGGGTATGCCAAATCTTTGAGTAGTTCCAACAATAACATCTACAAGATCTTCATTTGGAGGTTCAATAATAACTAAACTCATTAAATCAGCAGCTATAACAACCTTTATGTCATCTTGGTTTAATTTTTTTAAAATTGGATTATAGTTTTTAACCTCTCCATGTTTACCGGGATATTGAATTATACATCCAAAATACTTACTAGTTTGAATTTTAGATATATCCCCAATTTCTAATTTAATTCCAATAGGTTTTGCTCTTGTTTCAAGAACTGATTTTGTTTGAGGTAAAATATTTTCATCAATGAAGAAACTAAGAATTTTATCAGTTTTCTGCTTAACTGTTCGATTATTATAAAGCAATGTCATTGCCTCAGCAGCAGATGTGCTCTCATCTAGTAATGAAGCGTTTGCAATTTCCATTTTTGTCAAATCACATACCATTGTCTGAAAATTTAATAAAGCTTCAAGTCTACCTTGTGCAATTTCTGCTTGGTATGGAGTATAGGCTGTATACCAACCAGGATTTTCTAAAATATTTCTTTGAATTACAGATGGTGTGAATGTATCATGATACCCTAAACCTATATAAGTTTTAAATTTTTTGTTTTTGTAGGATAATGATTTAATCTCTTTAAGAAATTCATGTTCACTTATTGCATCAGGTAAATTAAGTTTGTGATCAATTCTTATAGATTTAGGAAGAGTCTCTTCTAGAAGATGATTAATACTTTTAACTCCAATTGTATTTAGAATCTTTTTAAGCTCTGAAGGGTTAGGACCAATATGTCTCTCAGAAAAATTTTCTTTATACATTAAATATTTTTTGTAAAAATATATATTATTATATTTAATTATTATATTTAATTATTAAATTGTTTATTAAATGTTGAAACTTTTATTAACAATACATCTAGTTTTAATTCAATCTCTTGTAATTCAGGAAGTTGAAAAACCAAGTGTACTAGAATTAGTTGATGAACAAGTTACATTAGTTGATATAAGAACTGACCTTGAATTTGAGAGAGGGACAATAGCTGAATCAATAAATATAGATTTTAATAATAAAAATTTTATTGAAAAGGTTTCAAAACTTGATAAGACTAAGCCATATATAGTTTATTGTGCTTCGGGTAATAGAAGTCAAAAAGCTTCAATAATTATGGAATACTTAGGGTTTAAGAAAATATACCATTATAAATCAGGCTATAGTGATTGGATTAAAGATTAAGAATTTTTTTTCAGATCTTTACTACTTTCAATAACTTTATCTTCTAATTCTTTTTTATAATCTTTAATTTTTTTATTAATCTTTGAATCTGATGTGCCAATAATTTGAGCAGCTAGAATTCCTGCATTTTTGGCTCCATTAAGAGCAACAGTTGCAACAGGTACACCGCCGGGCATTTGAAGTATTGATAATATAGAATCCCAACCATCAATTGAATTTTTTGACTTTATTGGAACCCCTATTACTGGAATACTTGTTAGAGAAGCTACCATTCCAGGAAGATGTGCTGATCCTCCAGCGCCAGCAATAATTACTTTAATTCCTTTTTTTTCAGCATTTATAGCATAATCAATCATTTTTTTAGGAGTTCTATGGGCAGAAACAATATCGTATTCAACAGGTATTTTAAATGATTTTAAAATTTTAATTGCTTCATTCATTACTTTAAAATCCGATTTACTTCCCATTATGATTGCTATTTTTCCCATTCTATTTAATTTTTTAAGTTGATGTTACTCTAACAGTTTGTTTAATTTCTTTAGCTATTTTTATTGCAGTTTCAATATCGGAATTAATTACTGTAATATGCCCCATCTTTCTATTAGGCCTTGTTTCTTTTTTTTCATAAATATGAGGATTAACCCCTTTTATTCCAATTATTTTATCCATATTTTTATAAACAACAGGTCCTTTTGTATCAGGTTCTCCAACTAGATTAACCATCACAGACTTATCTGTAATATTGGTGTTTCCTATTGGTAAATCTAAAATAGACCTAATTAGTTGTTCAAATTGACTTGTTTCAGAACCCTCGATAGAAAAATGATAGCTATTATGAGGTCTTGGAGCTACTTCATTGACTAATAGATCACCATCAATGGTTAAAAACATTTCAACAGCTAGTAGTCCTATATTTCCAAATGACTTACAGACGCGTAATGCTAGGTTTTCAGCTTTTTCTTTTATTTCTTGACTAATTCTAGCAGGAGAAATTATATATTCGATTTGATTAGTTTTAGTATTAAATTCCATTTCAACAACTGGATAATTAATTAGTTCTCCAGATGGTCTTGATACAACCATAACAGATAACTCTTTTTTAATCTCAGCTTTATCTTCTATTATACAGTGTTTATCAGGAATGTCTTCAATAGAATTGTTATTATCGATCACTTTCACTCCATATCCATCATAACCCATTTTAGATGATTTCCATATAAAAGGATATGATCTGCCCTCTTTAGATAGAAACTTTTTGATTTCATCTTTTGAATTAAAAATTTTAAATGGTGTTGAAGGTATATTGTTATTGAAGTAAAACTCTTTTTGAAGAGATTTATCTTGAACTATCTTTAGAACTTGTGGTTGAGGATAAACAATTTTATTTTCCTTTTTAAGCTGTTCTAATGCTTCAACATTAATATTCTCTATTTCAATTGTTATTATGTCAACTTCTTTACCAAAATTGTATACGGTATTAAAATCCATTAAGTCTCCTTGAAAAAATTTATTGCATAAAGACTTTGATGGGCAATTTTCATCAGGATCTAAAATATATATTTTAATACCCCATTTATTGGATACTTCAAGAGTCATTTTTCCAAGCTGACCACCACCAAGTATTCCAATTATCTTATTGCTTGAGAACATTTGATTTTCTTTGTGCAAAAATAAGCATTAGTTTAAAGTAAATAAAGAATCCAAAACATTTTAAATATCTTTGTCATTATGAAAAATTTCGTTCTTTTTGGTAAACCAGGTTCAGGAAAGGGAACACAGGCTAAACATTTAAGTGAAAAGTATGAGCTTTATCATATCTCAACAGGAGATTTATTTAGAAAGAATATATCTCAGAATACCAAGCTTGGACTCCTGGCTAAATCATATATGGATAAAGGAGGTCTAGTTCCAGATGAAGTTACTATAAAGATGTTAGAAAATGAGATTAAAGACAACTCAAAATCTAGAGGATTTTTATTTGATGGTTTTCCTAGAACCATTGATCAGGCTGATACTATTGATAAATATCTTCACTCAATTAACATGCAAATTAATGCAACAATAGCATTAGAGGTAGATGAAAAAGAGTTAATTTCTAGAATTATTGATAGAGGTAAAACTAGTAATAGGTTAGACGATCAAGATATTGAAAAAATTAAAAATAGATTTAATGAATATAATAAAAAAACATCAACTCTTATTAAATATTATAAAGATCAAAACAAATTTTTCCCAGTAAACGGTCATGGTTCTGTTGATGAAATTACTAAGAGACTTTTTGATTTAATTGATAGTTTTAACCTCCTATGATTGTAGATAACTTTGTTGATTACGTTAAGATAAATGTTAAATCAGGTTCTGGAGGAAAAGGCTCTACTCACCTAAGAAGAGAAAAATATATACCAAAAGGCGGTCCTGATGGTGGTGATGGAGGAAGAGGAGGTCATGTTATTATTAGAGCAAATCCTCAATTATGGACACTTTTTACTTTTAAATTCAAAAGGCATTTTAAGGCTGGAGATGGAGGTGATGGAAGTGGATCAAGAAAGTCAGGTTCACAAGGTAAAGATGTTATTGTTGAAGTGCCATATGGGACTATTATCAAAGACAGTATTTCAAATGAAGTTATTGAAGAGATAAATAAAGATAATACTGAATTAATTATACTTGAGGGAGGTTTAGGAGGAAGAGGAAACTTTCATTTTAAATCATCAACTAATCAAACTCCTAGATATTCACAAAAAGGAATTTCTGGAAAAGAAATGAATCTTGTTCTTGAGCTAAAAGTTCTAGCTGATGTTGGTTTAGTTGGTTTTCCAAATGCTGGAAAATCTACACTTCTATCAGTTTTATCTTCAGCAAAACCAAAAATTGCTAATTATGAATTTACTACTTTAAAACCTAATCTAGGTATAGTATCAATGTCCGATTATAGATCATTTGTTATGGCTGATATTCCTGGAATTATTGAGGGGGCTTCAGAAGGGAAAGGTTTAGGACACTATTTTCTTAGGCATATAGAAAGAAATTCAATTTTACTTTATGTTATCCCTGTTGACACAAAAGATCTAAAAAAAGAATTTGATATATTAAATAATGAGTTAAAAAAATATAATCCTGAATTAATAGATAAAGATTTTGCTGTTTTTTTTAGTAAATCAGATCTTATGGATCAGGAACTATTATTAGAATTAGAAATTATAATTAAGTACCAATTTAAAGAAATTCCATATTTTATAGGTTCATCAATAAACATGAATGGTATAAAAAATCTAAAGGAAGGTTTATGGAAAATATTAAATTAAAAATAAAATTATGGATATTAAAAATGCACAAAAAGAAGTTGATAATTGGATAACCAAATATGGTGTAAGATATTTTAATGAATTAACAAATATGGCTTTATTAACTGAAGAGGTTGGAGAAGTTGCTAGAATTATCTCGAGAGAATATGGTGAGCAAAGTTTGAAAAAGGATAAAGAATTAAAGAATTTAGGTGATGAACTTTCAGATGTATTATTTGTTCTTATTTGTTTAGCAAACCAAACAGGGATTGATCTAGAAAAGTCTTTTTATCAGAATTTAAATAATAAAACTAGAAGAGATAATAAAAGACACCTATCAAATAAAAAATTAAAGAGTTAATGATATATCACCTTTCAACAAAAAACAATAATATAAAGGGTTCAATAGAGATAGGTGGGTCTAAGAGTGAATCTAATAGACTACTTCTCCTAAGAGCGTATACATATGATTTTAAAATTGAAAATCTTTCTGAATCAGATGATACAAAAATATTAATTGATGCCTTAATTAGCAATGATGAAATTATTGATATACATCATGCTGGAACTGCAATGAGATTTCTATTATCATATTTTGTTTCTAAACCAAATTCGGAAGTTATTCTAACAGGATCTGATAGAATGAAGTCAAGACCTATTAGAGTCCTAGTTAATGCTTTAAGAGATTTAGGAGCTAATATAGAATATAAGAATAAAGATGGATATCCTCCATTGAAAATTATCGGAAAAAAAATTTTAAAGAATGAGGTATCTCTGCCAGCTGATATTAGCTCTCAGTATGTTTCCTCTTTGATGATGTTGGGATTAATAATAGAAAATGGAATTAAATTAAATCTAGAGGGTATAATTACTTCTAAACCATATATATTGATGACTAAGGAATTAATTCAAAAAATTGGTTATAATGTTACAGTTGATCAAAATTATATTCAAGTATCAGATATAAATAAATCTTCAGAAAAAACTATTATAGTTGAATCTGATTGGAGTTCAGCTTCCTATTTCTATAGCATTGCAGCCTTTTCTCATGATGCTGAAATTACTTTAAAAAGTTTTAATAGAGATAGTATTCAGGGGGATTCTATTGTGTCGAAAATATATAAAAAACTTGGAGTTGATACTATATATATGAAAGATTATATAATAATTAAAAAAAATAAAAATGTTGATTTGCCAAAAAAAGTAAAATTAGATTTATCAGACATTCCAGATCTTGCTCAGACAATTGCAGTAAGTTGTTTAGGTCTTGGAATAGAATGTGAGCTTACTGGATTACGTACATTGAAAATAAAGGAAACTGATAGGCTTGAAGCTCTAAAGAAAGAATTTAATAAACTTGGTGCTAATCAAGTAAAGACTTCTAATAATTCAATATATTTTAAAGGAGATCAACAATTAAATAAAAATATTAAAATAAGCACTTATAAAGATCATAGAATGGCTTTATCATTTGCAACTTTAGCTGTTATTATTGACATTTCAATTGAATCTCCCAATGTTGTCTCAAAATCTTTTCCAAGTTTTTGGAAAAACTTAAAGACACTTGGTTTTAAAATAAATTAAAATAAATTAACTTTTGCTTGACATTCCCTATGTCATGAGGTTATATTTGCGAACTTAAAACATGCTTTATGAAATTATCACACTTTCAATATAATTTACCAAAGACAAGATTAGCTAAACATCCAACACCAGAAAGAGATGAGTGTAAGCTAATGCTAGTAGATAGATCTGATCAGTCAATAAAACATTTAATCTTTAAGGATATAGTTGATTTTTTTGAAGAAGGGGATGTTATTGCCCTTAATAATACTAAAGTTTTTCCTGCAAGACTATTTGGAAATAAGGAAAAAACAGGGGCAAGAATTGAAGTGTTTCTTTTGAGGGAGTTGAATGATGAGCAGAGACTATGGGATGTGTTGGTAGATCCTGCAAGAAAAATAAGAATAGGTAACAAGTTATATTTTGGAGAAGATGAAAATTTAGTTGCTGAAGTGATTGATAACACAACATCAAGAGGAAGAACTTTAAGATTTCTTTATGATGGTCCATATGATGAATTCAGGGCTAAATTAAATGAACTTGGAGAAACACCACTTCCAAAGTATATTGATAGACCAGTTGAAAAAGAAGATAAAAATAGATTTCAAACAATTTACGCAAAACATGAAGGAGCTGTAGCTGCCCCAACTGCTGGACTTCATTTTTCAAAACATCTTTTGAAAAAACTTGAAATTAAAGGAGTTCATTTACCGGAGATCACTCTTCATATTGGGCTTGGAACGTTTAGTCCAGTTGATGTTGAGGATCTTTCAAAGCATAAAATGGATTCAGAAGAATTAATAATTTCTAAGGATACGGTAAACATTATCAATAATGCCTTGAAAAATAAAAAAAGAATTTGTGCTGTTGGAACTACTGTTATGAGAGGTCTTGAAAGTTCAGTTTCATCTATTGGAACTTTAAATGATTATAATGGATGGACACATAAATTTATTTACCCACCTTATGATTTCTCATTAGCAAATTCAATGATAACAAATTTTCACATGCCAAAATCAACCTTATTAATGATGGTTTCAGCATTTGGAGGTATGGATATAATTATGAAAGCTTATAAAGAAGCAATAAAGAAAAAATATAACTTTTTCTCATATGGTGATGCAATGATGATAATCTAAAAATAAATGTTTTGAAGATTATCGAGAAAATTAAAGAGCCAATTGCAAAAGAATTTGAGATCTTTGAAACTGAGTTTAAAAACTCGGTTAACTCAGGTATCCTTATTCTAAATGTCATATTAAAATTCATGATAAATAGAAAAGGTAAACAGGTTAGGCCAATATTAGTTCTTTTATTTGCTAAGATGTATTCCAGTGAGAATTTGACTGAAAAATCATACCGGAGCGCTATTATTTCAGAATTAATCCACTCAGCAACTTTAATTCATGATGATATAGTAGATGACAGCTCATTAAGAAGAGGTTTTTTATCTTTAAATGTATTATGGAATAATAAAATTTCTGTTTTAGTTGGTGATTATCTTCTTTCCAAATCTTTATTATTATGTATTGACAATGAAGATTTTGACTTGTTAAAAATAATTTCTATAGCAGTTAAAGAAATGAGTGAAGGAGAATTACTTCAAATTCAAAAATCAAGAAATATTAATATTACAGAAGATGAGTATTTTGAATTGACCTTAAAAAAAACTGCATCTCTTTTTTCAGCCTGTTGTAAACTAGGCTCAGCCTCAACTGGTTTAAAAAATCTTAATAAGGTTGAGGAATTTGGTCAGAATTTAGGCTTAATATTTCAGCTTAAAGATGACCTTTTCGATTATAGTTATAAGAGAATAGGTAAGCCAACAGCAATAGATATAAAAAATCAAAAAATTACATTACCTCTAATTTATACATTAAATAAAGTTAACACTTCAGATAAAAAATTTATTATAGAATCTTATAAAAACAAAAGAAAACTAAATAAGAATAAAAACAAAATATACTCAATTATAGAGCAAAATGGAGGTTTTAAATATGCTTCTGACAAAATGTTAGATTTAAAAGAAAAAAATTTATTAATTATTAACAATTTCCCAAAGAATAAGTCTAGAGAATCACTAAAGTTAATGTTAGAATATTTGATAAATAGAAAATTTTAATTTACTATATTGAAATAAAAATCAGCAAACTTGATAAGTAAAGAAACAATTGATAAGGTTTTTGAATTAGCTAGAGTCGAAGAAGTTATAGCAGATTTTGTTGTTCTGAAAAAATCTGGAGCAAACTATAAAGGGTTAAGTCCTTTTACTAATGAGAAAACACCTAGTTTTATTGTTTCTCCTGCCAAACAAATATGGAAAGATTTTAGTAGTGGAAAGGGTGGTAATGTAATTGCTTTTCTTATGGAGCATGAACATTTCAATTATCCTGAATCGATAAAGTATATAGCGAATAAATATAATATCGAAATCGTAGAAACTAATAATTTTCCTGAAAATATTGAAAAGAAAAATGAAATAGAAAGTCTTTTCATAATCAATAAATTTGCTGTCTCATCTTTTAAGGAAAATCTAAATAAAGAAGTTTCAGATTCATTAGAATATCTAATGAATAGAGGTCTTTCAAAGAAAATTATAGATGATTTTGATTTAGGCTTTTGTTTACCTAACAGATCTTCGTTTTATCAATCAGCTAAAACAAAAGGATTTAAAGATTCTTATCTAGAAAAAACAGGTTTAATTATCTTTAATGAGGAGAAAGTAATAGATAGGTTCAGAGACAGGGTTATATTTCCGATAAAGAGTTTGTCTGGAAGAGTCTTAGGATTTGGAGGTAGAACAACTATATCTTCAAAAAAAACTGCAAAATATATTAATTCTCCAGAAAGTGAAATTTATAATAAAAGTAAAATTTTATATGGAATTTATGAATCAAGACAATCTATTGTTAAAGATGATCTATGTATTTTAGTAGAAGGGTATATGGATGTTTTGCAATTTCATGAAAATGGAATCAAAAACGTATTAGCCTCATCAGGAACATCATTAACTGAAGATCAGATAACACTTATATCCCGATTGACATCTAACATTGTTCTTCTATTTGATGGAGATACTGCAGGAGTTAATGCTGCGCTGAGAAGTACAGATATGATTTTGGAGAAAGGGTTAAATGTTAAAATATGCTCATTTCCTGAAGGTGAAGATCCTGACAGCTATGTAAAGGATAATAAAAAGGACAAAACTCTTGATTTTATTAATAATAATTCAAAAGACTTTATTGAATTTAAACTTTCATTCTACAATGAGGATTTAAAAGATGAAGATAAAAAAGTTGATGTTATAAAAAGTGTAATAAAGTCAATTTCAAAGATTCCGGATAGGTTAAAGCAGGAAGTCTATATAAAAAAATGTTCTCAAATTATTGATATTGATGAAAGTACACTTTTTAACTCATTAAATAGTACAGAAAAAAATAATAGTAGGATAACTAGGAATAGAAGGATTAGTAAAAATAATGATCTCTCAATTGTTAAGAAGGAAAAAAATATTAAGCCCCACAATTATTTTTATGAGCTAGAAAAGCAAATAATTACAATACTTTTGAAATATGGGGAGAATGAAATAACATATGAAGATACTATCCTATCACATTCTGAAAATGGAGATATTAAGGAGGAGAAAAAAAATATTAAATCAAAAGTTTTTGAAAAAATATTTCTAGATCTACAACAAGATGAAATTGAGCTTGCTCATCCGCCTTTTCAAAAAATATATAAAAAATTAATAGAATTATATAATAACCAAAACAAATTTGTTTTTGAAAAATTTGTAAATGAATTAGATAGTGATTTGAGTAAAATCGCATCAGACATATTAATTTTTGATGAAAAATATTCTCTTCATGATTGGGAAAAAAGAAATATTTATGTCAAAAAAATTGGAAGTGAATTAAGTCAGCTTGTCAATGAGACATTATTGAATATGAGAAGATGTTTGATCGATGAAAGAATTAAAAAACTTCAAGAGATTAATATAGATAAAAATAAAGATGAGCTTTTACAGGAGGTGATGAGGTATTCTAGGTTAAAAAAAGTATTGTCATCAAAACTTAATAGGGTAGTTTAAGATAACTATTCCCCATCATAAAGAGTTCAACTTTTGATTCTACTTCTAATTTTTTCATTATTCTAACTTGATATGTATTAACAGTTTTTTGATTTATCTTAAGTTTGTTAGATATGTCAATATTTCTCTTTCCTTTAATAAATAGTTTTAATACTTGAACCTCCCTTATTGACAGACTGTCCATTTTGATTTTATTATAATCCTCATTAAAATTATTCTTAAGTCTTGTAAAACTATTAGTTTCAAAAAAGTTAAAGTTTTTATGAGCTATTTTTTCAAGAGTTTCTTTGATTTCTCTTTTTTTAGATTTTTTTGATAAGTATCCAATTGCTCCACTTTTTAATATTTTAATTGCATGAATCTTCTCAGACTTATTAGTAAAAATTAGAACTGGAGTTTCTCTTTTAATTAATTTAATAGATTTAAGTATGTCAAAAGCATTACCATCAATTAATTCCATTTCAGTAATCACTATATCAATATTATTTGATTTAATAAATTCTTTAAAATCATATACGCTATCATAAGTTTGAATTAATTCAAATTTAGATGAATTTTTAAATAGAGTTTTAAATCCAATTTGAATTATAGGGCTTGTATCAAGAACAATAAGGTTTATCTTTTTCAATAGAAATTATTTTAACAATCTAATTTATAAAAAATCTTTAGGAATACTACAAATAGGAATTGGAATCATTTTGTGTTTATTTTTTAAATTCAATCTTGTAAATATGTTTTTTACTTCTTTTTCACGATCGCTTAGTCTAGGATTTATTTCATTTAAATTTTGATTCATTGCCCATTCTATTTCCTTATAGCTTGCTCCAATTTGGTCTTCATCATTTCTGTCATCATCCCATAATCCATCAGTTGGAGTTGCAGAAAGGATTTCATTTGGAAGGTTTAAATGAGCAGCTAAATGACTTACTTCAGACTTTAATAGATCAGCAGTAGGACTAATGTCAACTCCTCCGTCTCCATATTTTGTGAAAAATCCAATTCCAAAATCTTCCACCTTATTACCTGTCCCTACAACTAAAAATCTGTTAATTGTTGAGAAATAATATAAGGTTAACATTCTTAATCTTGCCTTTGTGTTTGCAAGGCCAAGATCTTTTAGTTCATTAGATGTATTGGGTATAACATCTAAAAATTTATCAAACATATTTGATAGATCAACTTTATTAGATGTTATATTAGAAAAATTTGACTCTAGCCAATTAATTTGAATAGATGAATTTGATGTTTGTTCTTTATTTTGATGAATGGGCATTTCTATACACTGAACAGGGTATCCTGTTTTTGCACATAAAGTTGATGTTAGTGCTGAATCAACTCCACCAGATACTCCAATTACAAAGCCATCCATATTTGATTTTTTCAGATAATCTTCTAGCCAGTTAACAATATGATTAGTTACTTTATTAGGGAATTTCATAAAGATTATGTTTAATTTTAAATTTGCATAAAATTACAGCATAATTAAATCAAATGAAAGAAACTAACGTCACAATCAATGTAACTCTTGATGAAAATAATATACCAGAGAAAATTATTTGGTCCGCTCCTGATGGGGGTGTATCGGATTTTCCAGCTAAAGCTATGCTGTTATCACTATGGGATAGCAATAACAAAGAATCTTTAAAAATGGATCTTTGGGTAAAGGATATGCCAGTTGAAGAGATGAAAAATTTTATTTTTCAAACTTTTATGTCAATGAAAAATACAGTTCAAAAATCTACAAGTGATCAGAATCTAACAAATTTAGTTGATGATTTTTGCAAGGAATTCAAAAGAATAATTGATTTAGATAAAGTTTAGCTTCAATTTAGTTTAAATTCTTTGCTGGAATTATCGATAAATTCTAATATATCCTCTAGGCCATTTTTGTTTTTTGAAGAAGAGATAATAATTTGAGGACTTACTTCCCAATTTTTTTTTATTTCTTTAGAATATGTTTTAATTTTCTCATCGATCTCTTTTTTTTTTAATTTGTCACATTTTGTAAAAATTAAAATGAAAGGAACAAAAAGTTCATTTAAATATTTCATAAATTCCAAATCAATTTGCTGAGGTTTTAGTCTAATATCTATTAATAATAAAGCAGATAATAATTGTTTTCTATTTTTAAAATAATTTTCATGAAGATTCTTTATTTTCTCTTTTTCTTTTTTAGAAACTTTTGCAAATCCATATCCTGGAAGGTCAACAATAAAAAATGAATTATTTATTATAAAATGATTTATTAATAAAGTTTTACCTGGTTTTGATGAAGTTTTTGCTATGGATTTCTTATTGCATAGCGCATTAATTAGAGAGGATTTTCCAATATTTGATCTGCCAATAAAAGCAAACTCTGGTATTTTATTATTTGGGCATTCTGAAACTTTAGCACTGCTAGTAAAAAATTCAGAAGAATGAATTTTCATATTAATAATGTCTTATAGTTTATTTTTCTTTAACCACTTAAACATAACTTCATTGAACTCATTAGGGAGTTCCATCATAGGGGCGTGTCCACATTTGTCAATCCAAAACAGTTCAGAGTTAGGGAGTAAAGAATTAAAATCTTCAGCAACTTTAGGAGGAGTAACTGAATCTTGCTTTCCCCATATGATTGCAGTTTTATTTTTCATTTTTGGAAGATCTTCTGACATATTATGTCTTATAGCGCTTTTAGCTAAAGCAAGTACTTTGATTACTTTTCCTCTATTGTTAACAGTTTCAAAAATATCATCAACTAACTCTTTAGTGGCTATGGCTGGATCATAAAATACTTCTTCTGTTTTTGATTTTATGTATTCGTAGTTGCTTCTTTTTGGATAACCATCACCAATCATTGATCTCTCATAAAGACCTGAACTCCCTGTAATCACTAGCCCTTCAACTAGTTCTGGGTAATCTCTGGTAAACAATAGTGCTACATGTCCACCAAGTGAGTTTCCAACTAAAATAATATCACTGAGTTTCTTGAATTTGACAAAATCAAATACATATTTAGCAAAGGTTTTAACATTAGTGTTAAGTATTGAAATCTTTTTTACAGGAAGTTCTGGTATTACTACTTTATAATTCTTTTTTGGAAAATATTCATAAACGCCCTTAAAGTTGCTTAATTTTCCCATTAATCCATGAAGAATAACTATTGGCCTGCCTTCTCCACTTTCAATATAGGAAAATTCGTTTTCTACAATTAGTTCATGCTCCATAATTACTTATTTATTAATCAAATATATGGATAATGGATTAGCTCTATTAAAACCTTTATAAAATACTGTAAAACAGATTGTTGCAAAAGATTAAAAAAAATTACTAACAATGTGGTAAAATGTGGTAAAATATGGTAAATTAATTTTATATTTGATAAACTCAATGTTAATGCAACACTTTATTGGTACATATGAATGTAAGGCTGATATCAAGGGGAGGATAATGTTGCCTTCAGCTTTAAAAAAACAATTATCTAGCAAATTGGATAAAGGATTTGTTTTAAAAAGAGCTGTGTTTAATCATTGTTTAGAGTTATACCCTCTTGTTGAATGGGAGGGATTAATGAATAGAATAAACAAATTAAATCGATTTAATAAGAAAAATATTGATTTTATTAGAAGGTTTACTGCTGGAGTTAGGTTTATCGAGATAGATGTCTCAGGTAGGATATTGATACCCAAAAACCTAATTATCCATGCACAGATTTCACAAAATATAGTAGTTTCTTCTGCTGTTAATATACTAGAAATATGGGATAAAGTGCTTTATGAAAAAGCAATTAATGATGCAAAAACAGATTTTGGTGATTTAGCAGAAGAAGTCATGGGTTCAAATAATGATGAAGATGTATCATAATCCTGTTTTACTTAATGAATCTGTTAAAGGTCTAAAAATTATACCTGACGGAACTTATGTTGATGTTACATATGGAGGAGGAGGTCATTCAAAAGTTATACTACAAAAACTTGGACCAAAAGGAAGATTAATTGCTTTTGATCAAGACATGGATGCTCATAAAAATAAAATTGATGACAATAGATTAAAGCTAATAGAATCAAATTTTAAATTTCTAAATAATCATCTTAATTATCTGCAGATAAGTCAGGTAGATGGATTGCTTGCTGATTTTGGAATTTCTTCCTATCAAATTGACACAAAGACCAGAGGTTTCTCAATAAGATTTGATTCTAAGCTTGATATGAGAATGGACCAGTCGAAAAAGATGGATGCGCAATTTATAATTAATAAGTATGATAGAGAAAAACTAGAAAATATTTTTCAAAATTATGGTGAGTTGAGAAACTATAGGAGAATTGTTGATCTAATAGTTTCAGAGAGAAAAAATAATAAAATAAATACATCAGGAGATCTGAAGAGAATTCTAGAGCCTTTATCTATAAGTTCAGAAGAAAATAAATTTTTAGCTAAAGTATTTCAAGCTATAAGAATTGAAGTTAATGATGAAATAAATATTATAAAATCACTTTTAGTTCAATCTTCAAAAATTTTAAAAAAGGGAGGAAGATTAGTATGCATATCGTATCACTCATTAGAAGACAGATTAGTTAAAAGGTTTATACAAAACGGAACATTTGAGAGTGATGCAATTTCTGACATTTATGGTAATAAAGATTTAATCTTTAAAAAGATTGGAAAGTTGATTAGCCCAGATAAAGAAGAGGTTGGGTCAAATAATAGATCTAGAAGTGCAAAACTAAGAGTAGCTGAAAAAATATGAAAAGTTTTTTGTCATTTATAAATATAGATTTTTTAGTAAAAAAGGATTCAATTCAAAACTGGAAGATGATTGTTTACTTATCTCTCCTAGCTTTAATAACTATATATAGTGGCCACAGTACAGATAGAAAAATTTTTAAAGCAGCAGCGTTAAAGAAAGAAATAAATATTCTAAACAATGAGTTTGTCTCAACTAGAATTTCTTTGATGAATATAAAAATGGAATCTAAAGTAACAAAAAGATTGAGCGAAAAAGGATTAGTTCCTTCAAAATATCCACCTATTAAAATTATTGTAAAAAATTAATTATGGATAGAGGTAAGAGTAAAATAGTAAACAGGATGAATTTCATATTCTTTTTCTTCTTACTATTCTCTGTCTTTTTAATTTCAAAAATATTCTATATACAAAATTTTGATTCTGAAGTTGAGGGAAATAATATTTCACTTGAGACAATAAAAAATGTTGAGGTAGAATCATCAAGAGGTAATATATATTCATCTGATGGAGATCTAATAGTATCTACAGTTTCAAAGTTTGAAATAAGATGGGATTCACAAGTTGCATCTGAGAAAATATTCCAAAGTAATAAAGTTAAACTCGCTCAAGAGTTATCTAAGTTATTGTCTGAAAGCACTGACTACTTTACAGATATTATGAATAATGCTCGAAAGAATAATAATAGATATTTATTAATAGCCAAAGATTTAGATATCAATCAATTAAATGCTTTAAAGACTTTTCCAATGTTTAACCTTGGCATGTATAGAGGAGGACTGATAATTAAGGAAAATCACTTAAGAAAAAGTCACTTAGGTAAAATAGCTGAAAGAACAATTGGTTCTTTTAAGAAGGGAATTAAAGAAGTTGGACTAGAACAAGCTTATAATCAATATCTAGGCGGTAAGAATGGTGTAAGATTAATGCAAAAAATTGCAAATGGGCAGTGGAAACCTTTAAAAACTGAATATGAAATTGAGCCAAAAGAAGGATATGATCTTCATACAACTATAGATCTTAAAATTCAAGACTTTACCCATAATGAATTATTAATGCAGCTGGAAAAATTTGAAGCTGATCATGGTACAGCAATAATTATGGAAACAAATACTGGAAATATTTTGGGAATTTCTAATCTCGGAAAAAATTCTGAAGGAAATTATTATGAGAGATTAAATTATGCAATTGGAGAAAGGTATGAACCAGGGTCAATATTCAAATTAATGACTCTAATTGCAGCACTTGAAGATGGCGTTGTTAAGCATACTGATAGTGTAGACACTAAAAATGGTAGGTTAAAGATAAAAGGGAAATTTGAAGTTAGAGATTCAAATGGAAAGGGTTATGGAAAGATAACTATTGCAAAAGCTTTTGAAGTTTCCTCAAATACTGGTATGGTAAAAATGGTATATGACAATTATAAGTCTAAACCTGAAAGATTTGTAAATAGACTATATAATATGAGATTAAATGAAAAAATAAATACTCCTATTCAAGGAGAACCAAGCCCAAAAATACCTCACCCTACAGATAAAGGTTGGAATAGTATAACTCTACCATGGATGGGCTTTGGATATGGTGTGAGTTTAACACCTTTACAGATTCTAACCTTTTATAATGCTGTAGCAAATAATGGTGAAATGTTAAAGCCAAAATTTGTTAATAAGATTAGCTCAATTGGAAATAAGCCAATATATGAAATTGATCGTGAAGTAATTATGCCCTCAATTTGTTCACAGAAAACTTTAGATATCGTCAAGGAAATGCTTGAGAATATTGTTGAGAAACCATGGGGAACAGCAAATAGGATTCATGATGATTATATAAAAATTGCTGGTAAAACTGGAACATCTCAAACTGATTATGTTAAAGATGGAGATAAGCCAGTAAATGTACAATACATTGCCAGTTTTGTCGGATATTTTCCATCAGACAATCCGAAATATACTGGTATAGTTGTAATACATAAGCCAAATAAGTCTAAAGGTTATTATGGTGGGACTGTAGCTGCTCCAGTATTTAAAAGAATAGCTCAAAAGATTCAGGGTTTATCACCAACTATTGTTGAGATAAATAAAAAAGATATAGATAATTTATTTTGAAAAATTTAAAAGAAATATTATTTAAGGTTACAGTTGATGCTGTCTACGGAGATACCACTGTAATAGTAAAAGATATATGTTTCAATTCATCGAAAGTTAAAAAGGATGGTTTATTTGTAGCAATTAATGGCTATAATAATGATGGTCATAATTTTATTAATGAAGCAATTAATAATGGAGCCACAACTATTGTATGTGAAAAACTTCCTAAAGATTTTGAAAACTTTAAATCAGTTTTTGTTAAGGTTAAATGTTCGAAATCTGCTTTATCTATAGTCTCATCAAATTTTTATGATAACCCATCATCTAAAATTGATTTAATTGGTATTACAGGAACTAATGGAAAAACTACAATTTCCTCATTACTATATAATTTATTTAATCAATTTTCAATTCATGCAGGATTGATTTCTACAATAAACATTAGGTATAATGACATAAAGATAAATTCAACTAATACAACTCCTGATCCAATATCAATTAATTATCATTTATCTGAAATGATAAAATCTAATATCAAGATATGTTTCATGGAAGTATCATCTCATGGAATTGATCAAAAGAGGACTGAAAGTTTATTTTTTAAAGGAGTGATTTTTACAAATTTAACACATGATCATATAGATTACCATAAATCCTTTTCTAATTATAGAAACACTAAGAAAAAAATCTTTGATTCTTTATCAAATAAATCCTTTGCATTGATAAATAATGACGATCGAAATGCAAAATACATTATTCAGAATTCAAAATCGAAAAAACATACATATGGAATTAAAACTAAATCAGATTTTAATTCAACTATTCTAGAGCTTCAGCTTGATGGAATGCTTTTAAATATTGATAATAACGAAATATGGACTAAACTAATAGGTGAGTTTAATGCATATAATATTTTAGCCATTTATTCATTAGGTAAAATATATGAATTAGAAACTATTTCATTATTAAAGGCCATCAGTGAATTAGAAAATGTTCAAGGAAGACTTCAGTCATTTATTACAAAGAATAAAATAACTGTAATAGTAGATTATGCTCATACACCTGATGCATTAGAAAATGTATTAAAAACTATAAATAAAATTAGAACCATAGATCAAAGATTAATTACAGTTGTTGGATGTGGTGGAGATAGAGACACAAAAAAAAGATCATTAATAGGAAATCTAGTTTCTGAATTAAGTTCATATGTAATTTTTACTTCTGATAATCCAAGATCAGAAAATCCAATAGAAATATTAGATCAAATTTTATTAGGAGTTTCACCGACTAATTCTAAAAAAACTGATATAATAGTTAAAAGAGAGAAAGCTATAGAAGGAGCATATAAATATTGTAAGGCAGGTGATATTGTTCTAATAGCAGGAAAAGGTCATGAGAACTATCAAGAATTAAATGGAACTAAGATTCCTTTTGATGATTTTAAAATAGCAAAACAAATTTTTAAAGAATAAATATTATGCTTTACAATCTTTTCGAATTTTTAGAAAATCAATATCAGTTACCAGGAGCTGGACTATTTCAATACCTATCATTTAGAGCTTCAGTATCAGTTATACTATCACTAGGTATTTCCATTATTTATGGTAAAAAAATTATAAAGTATTTAAGAAAAAATCAAATTGGTGAGAATATTAGAAGTCTTGGCTTAGAAGGTGAAGATCAGAAGAAAGGTACACCTACAATGGGAGGTTTAATTATAATAATTAGCACTTTAATCCCTGTAATATTGATGTCGCGCTTAGATAATATCTATATCCAAATTTTAATCTTTACTACTATTTGGATGTGTATAATTGGTTTAGCTGATGATTATATTAAAGTTTTTAAAAAGAATAAGAAAGGCCTGAAGGCAAAATTTAAATTATTTGGACAATATATTTTAGGAATAATAGTTGGATTAATTATACTTTTTCATCCTGACATAACAATTAGTAAAAATCCAAGTGATGATGTCTTAATTGAAATAAATGAAAACAGTAAAGTTGTAAATGAAGTAAAGTCATTTAAAACTACTGTTCCTTTTTTTAAAAATAATGAACTTGATTATCAAGAATTGTCTAATTCAATATTTAATGGGAATAGCAACCTAATATGGATAATATTTATACCTATTATTATACTGATAATATCTTCAGTTTCAAACTCTAATAATCTTACAGATGGATTAGATGGTCTTTCTGCCGGACTGTCAGCTATAATTGTTTTTGCTCTTGGAATATTTGCATGGACTTCTGGAAATGTAATTTTTTCAGACTATCTAAATATAATGTATATCCCAAGGGTTGGAGAAATCACAATATTTATTTCTGCATTATTTGGAGCTTTAGTAGGATTCCTTTGGTATAACACTTATCCAGCGTCAATTTTTATGGGTGATACAGGGAGTTTGACTGTTGGTGCACTAATAGCTGTTATTTCAATATTAATTAGAAAAGAATTAATGATACCGCTATTGTGTGGAATTTTTCTTATAGAGGCTCTTTCTGTGATTATACAAGTGAGTTATTTTAAAATGACAAAAAAGAAAACAGGGATTGGACAAAGAATTTTACTAATGTCTCCAATCCATCATCATTTCCAAAAAAAAGGATTTCATGAAAGTAAAATTGTTTCCAGATTCTGGATTATAGGAATATTATTGGCTTTGTTAACAATCTTAACTCTAAAAATAAGATGAGAAAAAGAGTATCAATATTAGGTTCTGGAATAAGTGGTGTTGGGGCTGCAATTTTAGCAAAAGATAAAGGTTACGAAGTATTTGTTTCAGATAGTAATGAAATTACCTCTAATGTTAAAAATAAATTAGATTTTATCTCTATTCCTTGGGAGGAAAACAAACATTCTTATGCTGAATTAAAAAAATCTGATTTAGTTATAAAAAGTCCTGGAATTTCAAATGAATCAGAGATTATAGTTAAGTTAAAAAATTCTAATGTTAAGATCATATCTGAAATAGAGTTTGCTTCAACACATACTAATTCATTTATAATTGGTATAACCGGAAGCAATGGCAAAACAACAACAACAAAATTAATATATCACATACTCAAGAACTCTGGTCTTAATGTTGGAATAGCTGGAAATATTGGTACAAGCTTTTCAAAACAAATAGCTGAAAATAAATTTGATTATTACGTTCTAGAGATAAGTAGTTTTCAGTTGGATGATATAGTTGACTTCAAACCAAACATTGCTATAATAACAAATTTATTTGAAGATCACTTGGATAGATATAACTATGATTTTAGCAAGTATATCAAGTCAAAACTTAGGATTACTATGAATCAGGAAAATACTGATACCATTTTGTACAATATAGATGATAAAATACTAAAAGATGCAATTGATAAATCTAATTCAAAAGCAACTAAAATGACTTATGGTCTTAATAACACATCTTTTGATGGAAATAAAATTTTAATTAAAAACAAAAAAAAAACTCTCATGATAAATATAGAAGAACTTTCACTGAAAGGAAGGCATAATATGTTAAATGCTATGGCAGCAATTACAGTAGCAGATTTATTAAAAATAAGTAAAGAATCTATAAGAGAAAGTCTGCTTACTTTTAAAGGTCTTCCACATAGACTTGAAAATGTACTCACAATCCAGGGAGTCAATTATATTAACGATTCAAAAGCAACAAATATTAATGCAGTATTTTATGCTTTAGATTCAATGAACTCCCAAACAGTTTGGATAGTTGGTGGAGTCGATAAGGGAAATGACTATTTTGAATTGTTACCTCTTGTAAGAGAAAAAGTTAAGGCAATAATCTGTCTTGGAGTCGATAATAAAAAAATCATTGAAATATTTAGTCCAGTAATTGATTTAATTGTTGAAACAGAATCAATGATTGAAGCTGTTAAGATTTCACGAAAAATTGCTGATAAAAAAGATAATGTTCTTCTCTCTCCAGCGTGTTCAAGTTTTGATCTATTTGAAAACTATGAAGATAGAGGAAACCAATTTAAAAAAGCTGTGAGAAATTTATAGATAAATGAGTTTAAGTAAAATAATAAATGGAGATAAAGTTTTGCTAGTAATAGTTATGTTATTAGCTATTTTTTCCTTTCTCCCTGTTTTTAGTACAAGTTCTAATTTATCCTATGGTATAAGTGGTTCAAGCCCTCTAGTTTATCTGATAAAACATTTTATAATACTATTGTTTGGATTTATTTTAATGATAACGATACAGAAAATTCCATTCAAAAATTACAGATGGATTTCAATTTTATTTCTTCCTATAGGACTCTTCTTGCTTATTTATACAGCTTCGCAAGGAACTTTAATTGCAGGAGCAAATGCAAGTAGGTGGATAAATATTCCAATAATTGGTGTAAGTTTTCAATCTTCATCTCTAGCAAGCATTATTTTATTAACATATGTAGCTCATTATCTTGCCAAATATGATTTAAAAAAGATAGAGTTTTCCAAAACAGTTGTTCCTTTATGGGCGCCAATTTTTATTTATATTTTTCTAATTCTTCCTTCAAATTTTTCTACAGCTGCTCTTCTTTTTCTATCAATAATTTTGACATTATTTGTTTCAGGATATCCTTTTAGGCATTTATTTAAAATTGTTGCTTTTTTAGTTGTATTCTTTATGTTCTTTTTAACTATAGTAAAAGCATATCCAGATAAATTCACTAATAGAGTTGATACTTGGGTCAGTAGAATCGAAAATTTTAAATCTCCTAAAAATATTGATGCAAATTATCAGATTGAAAGAGCAAAAGCAGCAATAATTAATGGAGGTTTATTTGGTGTAGGTGTTGGAAAAAGTGTAATGAAATATCAGCTACCTCAGAGCTCTTCAGATTTCATATTTGCAATTATCGTTGAAGAGTTCGGAGTTATTGTTGGAGGTCTACTGATTATTCTATATTTATTAATATTATTTAGGGTATTAGTCATTGTTCATAAGGTTGATAATAAATTTGGCCAAATACTCGTTACAGCTCTTGGATTATATATAATGATCCAAGCATTTACAAACATTTCTGTTTCTACTCAAGTTATTCCTGTAACTGGTCAAAACTTACCATTAGTGAGTAGTGGTGGTTCTGCTGCATGGGTTACCTGTATTTGTTTGGGAATGATTTTGAGTGTTAGTTCATCAATTAATAATAAAAAAGCCAAATGAAAAAATATAAATTTATTCTTTCTGGAGGTGGAACCGGGGGACATATATACCCTGCTATTTCTATAGCAGAAAAACTGTTAGAAGTTTTTCCAACATCTGATATAACTTTTGTAGGTTCTATAGGTAGGATGGAGATGAAAACTATTCCAAAATATGGATATAAAATTAAAGGTTTGTTTATTAGTGGGTTAAAAAGAAAAATATTTTCAATTACCAATGTATTTCTTCCATTTAAAATTATTATAAGCTTTTTACAGTCTATAAGTATTATCTTATTTAATAAGCCTGACTTTGTTATTGGAACTGGAGGGTATGCTAGTTTCCCTATAGTTTTTGTTTCAACTTTTTTTAGAATTCCAACTTTAATTCAAGAACAAAACTCATTACCTGGTATAGCAAATAAGTTTCTTTCAAAATATGTAAAATATATATCTGTTTCTTATAATAAAATGGAGAGGTTTTTTCCTTCGGAAAAATTATTCTATACTGGAAATCCAGTTAGAAAATCAATAACAAATAAAATTGATATAGATGAAGCTAAGAAGTCTCTAAATATAGATAATTCTCGAATGGTGCTAACTGTATTAGGAGGAAGCTTAGGGTCAAAAAAAATAAATGAACTTGTGTTTAATAATTTAGATTATATAAAAAGTAAAGACATAGTCTTGATATGGCAGTGTGGAAAATCATATTATGATTTATATAAAGACCAATCGTCTGAAGATATTATTATTTATGATTTTATATCAGATATAGATACTGTTTATTATTGTTCTGATATTATTATAGCAAGAAGTGGTGCACTAACTCTTTCAGAGTTAGCAATAGTTGAGAAGCCATCAATTTTAATTCCTTCCCCTAATGTCGCTGAAGACCATCAGTATCATAATGCTAAAGCAATTTCTGATCTAGATGCAGCAATTTGTTTAGTTGAGGAAGAAGCAGATTTATTATTTAAAAATAAGTTAGACATGCTAATAAAGGATGAGGAATATAGAAGAGTTCTTTCTTCAAATATTTCAAAACTAGCCAGTCCAGATGCTTCAATAAAAATTGTAGATAAAATAAAAAATCATCTATCATATGAATAGTAATAATAAATATTTTTTTATTGGAATTGGAGGTATTGGAATGTCTTCAATAGCTAGATATTACAATAATCTAGGAAATAAAATTATGGGCTATGATAGAGTTAAGTCAGATATTGTAGAAATGCTTTCTAAAGAAGGAATAAAAATTTTTAATAACACTGATATTAGTTTAATTCCTGATAATTTTAGGTCACAAGATGTTATTGTAATATACACTTCTGCAATTTCTCATAATAATCTTTATCTAAAGTATTTTATAAGTAATAATAACAAGATCTTTAAAAGATCTGAAATATTAGGAAAGATAACTGAAAACACATTCTGTATTGCTGTAGCTGGTACACATGGAAAAACAACAACATCTGCAATATTGACACATTTATTCTATAAATGTGAAGAGAGCTTTCAGTCTTTTTTGGGTGGAATTTTAAAAGGTTATGAAACTAACTTTATTAGCACTGGGTCGAAATATTCAATTGTTGAGGCGGATGAATACGATAGATCATTTCTTCAATTAAAACCACAGATTGGTATGATTACATCAATTGAAAAAGATCATTTAGATATATATGGTGATTTCAAAAGTCTTAAAGAAGCATTTAATTTATTTACAAATAATATATCTGGGACGATATTTTATTCTTCTGAAATAAAAGGATTAGAAGGGTTATCCTATTCTATTAATTCAAAAACTGATTATTATGCAAGAAATATATCATTAGAAGAGAATGGATATAGATTTGATCTAATTGCTCCAAATAATGAATATATAAATATTGAATTTAATCAAATAGGTAGCCATAACCTTTTAAATGCAGTAGGAGCTTTTTCGATAGCTCATTATCTAGGGTTAGATGAAAATAAATTAATAGAGGCTTTAGCTGATTTTAAAGGAGTTAACAGAAGAATGGATGTTTTTAGATTGGGTAACAAAATAGTAATTGATGATTATGCACATCATCCATCAGAAATAAATGCTGTATTAAATTCTATAAAAGAGAAATATAAAGACTTGGAAGTAGGAGTAATTTTTCAACCTCACTTATTTTCTAGAACAAAAGATTTATTAGATGATTTTGCTAAGGTATTATCAAAATTTGATGAAGTTTATTTATTAGATATTTATCCAGCAAGAGAAGAACCAATAGAAGGAATTAATTCAAATGTTTTATTAGAAAAAATAATTTGTAAAAAGAAGGATATTATAAAAATAGAATCTATTAATAAAAAAATAGAATCTATAGAATCTGATATTATTGCAGTTCTTGGAGCTGGTAATGTTGCAAATTCAATTCAAGATTTGAAAAAAAAATATTATGAAAAAAGCATATAAACTATTAATCTTCACAATATTTTCTTTAATAATACTTGTTATTAGTATAACTGCTAACCTTAATAATTTTAAAAGAGATAATTCTGAAATAATTATTAATTATCCTCAACAAAGTTATTTTGATAAACAATTATATGTTGAAAAAATGATACAAGATGAATACTATGCAGGTCTAATAAAAGAAGGTTTCTATAATAAAATTGAAAAATCTATATCAGATATTCCTGCAATACAAAAGGCTGAAACGTATAAACTTTATAATGGTAAAATTATTATTGATTTATACGACAGAAAACCTCTTGCTTTTATGAGTTTAGATTCAAAATTTTTTATTGATGAAGAATCAAACATAATTAAAGATGATAAGCTAGAAATGCAATTACCATTAGTTAGTCCTTATACTAGTAAGGAAGATGTTAATGAAATAGTCAAGATCATTTTAGAATTAAATAAAGATAAATATCTAGTGGATCAAGTGGAGAGATATTGGGTTGAAGATGGACAAATATTTACTAATCTTAAATCATTCGATTTTAATATAAAAATTGGTAATTCAAATAATTTAAAAGAAAAGATCAAAAAGTTAAAAGCATATTGTGTTTACTATAATAAAGAAACATCAAATTTAAATTATAATCAGATTGATTTGACTTATAATAATCAATTAGTCGCAATAAAAAATTAATAATTATGGAAAAAAATATTTCAGTTGGACTTGATATCGGAACTACAAAAATTGTAGCTATGGTAGGAAGTAGGAATGAATTTAAAAAGTTAGAAATTTTAGGAATTGGAAAAGCTCAAAGCCTTGGTGTCCATAGAGGTGTTGTAAATAATATAACACAAACTATAGAGTCTATTAAATATGCAATAGAAGAAGCTAGAGTGGAATCTGGAAAACAACATATAAAAGAGGTTGTTGTTGGAATTGCTGGGCAGCACATAAGAAGTTTACAACACAGTGATTATATAACAAGGGAAAATCCTGATAAGGTAATTGATAATAATGATATTGATGAATTAATTAATCAAGTATATAAATTAGTTATGTTGCCAGGTGAAGAAATTATTCATGTTTTACCTCAAGATTTTAAGGTTGATGGTCAATCTGAAATAAAAGAACCTATTGGAATGTATGGAAGTAGGCTAGAAGCTAATTTTCATATTGTAGTTGGTCAAGTTTCTTCAATTAGAAATATAGGAAGATGTATAAAAAGTGCTGGCCTTGAAATGGGAGATATCACCCTAGAACCACTAGCTTCTGCAGATGCTGTTCTTTCTGATGAGGAAAAAGAAGCTGGAATTGCTTTAATTGATATTGGTGGAGGTACAACTGATGTTGCTATTTTTAAAGATGGCATTATAAGACATACTGCAGTAATACCCTTTGGAGGGAATGTAATAACTGAGGACATTAAAGAAGGTTGCTCAATAATGGGGAATCAGGCTGAACAACTTAAAATTAAATTTGGTTCAGCTTGGCCAGGAGAGAATAAAGAAACGGAAATAGTTGCAATACCAGGTTTATTAGGAAGAGATCCAAAAGAAATTTCATTAAAGACACTATCCAAAATTATTAATGCTAGAGTGGTAGAGATAATAGAACAAGTTTATTTAGAAATAAAAAATTATGGTCATGAGGAAGCAAAGAAAAAATTGATAGGAGGGATAGTCTTAACTGGGGGAGGAAGTCAATTAAAACATTTAAAACAACTTGTTGAATATGTAACCGGAATGGATACAAGGGTTGGATTTCCTGGTGAGCATTTAGCAGGAGACACAAACAATTCAAATCCTATATTCTCAACAGCTGTTGGACTAGTTATGAAAGCTATTGAAAATAATAATGATAAAAATGAGGGAAAATCATCAAAAGGAGATGAGATTAGTGAACAACGAAAGACTGTCCTTTCAAAATGGGGAGACCAATTTATAAAATGGATAGAAAAAGTAGATAATACAACTGAGAATTAAAATAAAATAACATGAAAACAGAAATAGATAATAACTTTAGTTTTGATTTACCAAAGAATAAAAGTAATGTGATGAAAGTCATGGGAGTTGGGGGAGGAGGAAGTAATGCTGTAAATCATATGTTTCAACAAGGAATTACTGGAGTAGATTTTATTGTTTGTAATACAGATTCTCAAGCTCTTGAAAAGAGTCCAGTCCCAAATAAAATTCAATTGGGAATTAATATAACAGAAGGACTTGGAGCTGGAGCAAATCCAGAGATTGGTAAATTAGCTGCTTTAGAAACCCATGAAGAATTAAGAGATTTGTTAGAGACTCAAACAAAAATGTTATTTATCACAGCTGGAATGGGAGGTGGTACTGGAACTGGTGCAGCTCCTATAATTGCAGAATTTGCAAAGGAACTTGATATTTTAACTGTTGGAATAGTTACTATGCCTTTTGATTTTGAAGGAAAGACAAGACAGATTCAAGCCCAAAAAGGTTTAAAGAAATTAAAGAAAACAGTTGATTCATTAATAATAATAAATAATAATAAATTAAGACAGGTCTATGGAAATCTTGGTTTTAAAGAAGGGTTTTCAAAAGCTGATGAAGTGCTAGCAACTGCAGCAAAAGGAATAGCACAAGTTATAACTCATCATTATACTCAGAACATTGACTTAAAAGATGCTAAAACAGTTTTAGCTAATAGTGGGACAGCAATAATGGGTTCAGCTACTTCTAGCGGCTCTAACAGAGCGAATGATGCAATAATTAAGGCTTTAGATTCACCATTATTAAATGATAATAAAATAGATGGAAGTACAAATGTATTATTATTAATTGTATCAGGATCTGATGAAATAACTATTGATGAAATAGGAGAGATTAATGAATATGTTCAGAAAGAAACTGGTAATACTGCAAACATAATTATGGGAGTTGGTGAAGATCAAGAATTAGGGAACAATATTTCTGTAACTGTAATTGCAACTGGTTTTGCAGAAGATCAACAGAATGATTTAGTTAATTCTCAGACAAAGAAAGTTATTTATACTTTGGAGGAGGATCAAACTATAGAAAAAAAATTAATTGAAGAAGAAGATAATATATCTGACAATGAGGTTGAAACAATTAGATATGATTCAAACTATAACATCTCTAAAGACAATCAAATTAAAATTGATAGTCAAATAAATGAAATACTTAGAGACATAGAAGTTGAATACGAGCGAGTTGAATACGAAATGATTGATAATGAATTGATTAATGAAATTGAAGTGTTTGATATTGAGGAAGTTAGTTCAGGAAATATAGAAAACAATCAATCGAATGAAGATAAAATAACTGATGGATTATTTTCAGAGAAATTAGATTTAGAATCAGTATCAGAAAGTGTAGAGTTTGTTAAGTTAGATTTAGATGAAGAGGAAACTATTGAAAATGAAATTTCAGAAAATGAAGATGAAAGTATGAATAATGAAAATATCACTTTAGATCAAGACATTTCTATTGAAATTAATAATGAAAATAATCATGCATTTGAAAATCCTATAGATGTTGATCCATTAGATGAAAATAGATTACGAAGGGAAAGTCTTAAGAAATATAATTATGTTTTTAAGGATGGAAATTCTTCAGTTGAAGATCTTGAAAAAGAACCTGCATATAAAAGAATGGGGATACAAATCAAGAATAACATAAATAATCATGAAGTTGAATCAAAAACAGTGCTAAATGAAAATAATGAAATAGAATTTCCAGAACCAAATACATATTTACATGATAATGTTGATTAAATAATATAATTTTAAAATTATGGGATTAGAAGATAAAATAACGGAGTCAATTATTTTAGCAATGAAAGCTAAAGATAAAATTAGGCTTGAGGCATTAAGGGCTGTAAAATCAGCTATTTTGATAGAAAAAACTAAGACTGGCAATAAAGAAACCTTAGATGAAAATCAGATTATAAAGTTACTTCAAAAACTTGTTAAGCAAAGAAATGATAGTGCAAAAATCTATAAAGAACAAAATAGAGATGAATTAGCTGAAATTGAAGAAAGTCAATCCAAAATTATCTCTGAATTTTTACCTAAGCAACTTAGTGAGGGAGAATTGATTAGTATAATTGATGAAGTTATTACAGCAACAGGAGCAGAATCAATAAAGGATATGGGCAAAGTAATTGGTACAACAAACGCTAAGGTTTTAGGAAGGGCTGAAGGAAGAGTTATAGCTGATCTAGTGAAATCAAAACTAAATTCTTTTTAAATTAAAACGCTGAAATTTGTTATATTTATTATTAACAAATTAGGTTATTAGGATGGAAAAAAGTAAGACAAGAAGATCATTTATTAAAAAATTGACATTGGGTACTTCCATTGTGTCTTCATTTCCCTATTTACTTTCAGGTGCTTACAACCAAAAATTAACGCTTGATCGTACTTATGCTTCGGAACCCTTTTCAGCAAATGATCAGATCAACTTAGCATTGATTGGATGTGGAATTCAAGGAATATATGACACAAATGCCGCTTTAAAAGTAGCTGGTGTAAAATTAGTTGCAGTTTGCGATCTGTATACTGGAAGATTGGATCGCGCTAAAGAACTTTGGGGTTACGATCTCTTTACGAGTCGTGATTATAGAATGTTATTGGAAAGAATGGATATCGATGCTGTAATTGTTGCTACCCCAGACCACTGGCATAAAAAAATCACTATTGAAGCCATGGAATGTGGAAAAGCGGTTTATTGTGAAAAACCCATGGTTCAAAATTTTGCTGAAGGTCATGAGGTCATCAAAGTGTACAATAAAACGGAAAGTGTGTGTCAAATTGGAAGTCAAGGTATGTCTTCCTTAGGAAATCAAAAAGCAAAACAATTATATGAAGACGGAGCTATTGGAGAAATTGTAATGTTAGACTTTTATAATGATCGATACTCTTCAGGAGGCGCCTGGCAATATGCAATACCACCAGATGCAACACCTAAAACCATCGATTTTGATCGTTTTTTGGGAAGTGCCCCTAAAGTTCCTTATGATCCAAAACGCTTTTTTCGATGGAGAAATTATCAAGATTATGGAACAGGAATTCCTGGAGATATGTTTGTCCATGCATTTTCAAGCTTAAATTATATCCTAAGTTCTAATGGACCAAAAAGAGCACTTTCAACAGGAGGGCTACGTTATTGGAAAGACGGCCGTGATGTTCCAGATATAAACATTTGTCTATACGATTACCCTGAAACAAAAACACATGCTGCATTTAACGCCTCTTTGAGGGTAAATTTTATTGCAGGATCAGGTGAAGGCCAGGGTTTTAAACTTATAGGTACTGAAGGTGCTATGGAAGTAAGTTCAAATTCCTGTAAACTCATCCGACCAAAGATGGGAACAATTCCAGGTGATTATTCAATGATTGCCTTTACAGAGAATACTCAAAAAAGAATAACTAAAAGTTATAATGATAAAAATATTAAAAAAAGAGCTGTGGCTTTGAATACTGGTGAATCGCTTTGGGAAGCTCCTGTAGATTACAAAGGTGGTCATTATGATCATTTTTATAATTTCTTTCAAGCAATCAGAGGAAAAGGAGAAATTATACAAGACCCCACTTTTGGTTTAAGAGCTGCAGGAGCTGCACTTTTAGCAAATAAAAGTTATTTTCAAAAAAGTGCAGTGAATTGGAATCCTGAAACAATGATGTTGCTTTAGCGTCCCCAATAATCTTTTAAAAATAAGTTGTAATTAGGGTCATTTTAATATAGAGTTTATGTTACAGTTGGCTTTTCATTGTCATGATTCATATATTCTTTGTGCTTAACAATATCAAATAGCCTTTGAGTAAGATTATATATATCTTCAAAACTTGTATAAAGTGGTGTAAGTGAGATTCTAATAAACTTATTAGGTCTAAAATCAATTAAAATCTTTTTATCTCTACCTTTTGGAGAAATTAAACATTTTGAAATTCTCCAGGATTCTTTATGAGATATTGTTATATGAGAACCTCTATCACTATCTTTTGTTGGAGTTATTAGATTATACCCTTTATCACTTAAGTGAGAGTTGAAAATTTTTTTAAATAAGTTAAATAACTCAATTGATTTTTTTTCTAGTTTAATTGTACCTGCTTCAAGAATTATGTCAAGTCCTTTTTCAAGAGCACTTAATTGAATTATATTAGGAGATCCAGATTTAAACCTACTCATTGAATTACTTTCTTCATAATTGTTGGAAAAATCAAAAGGGGAGTTATGGCTAAACCAACCTCTAATAGGAGTTTTTAGAATATTTTGCTCCTTTTCATTAACATATATAAAAGCTTGAGAACCAGGACCTCCGTTAAGATATTTATAAGTACATCCTACTGCATATTTGGTGTTTGTATTATGGAAATCAATATCAATTGCTCCAATTGCATGACTTATATCCCAAATAACTATAGAATTATTATTCTCGCAATAATCGTTTATCTCTTTTATTGGATATCTATAGGATGATTTATATGAAACAAGAGAGAGAATTAATATACCATTATTCTTAGAAATAAATTCTTTTAACTTATCAATATTTGCCTCAGCTTCATTTCCGTAGTCCAGTAGTTTAAATCTGATATTTTCAAAGTCTTTAGATATCCCTTCTGCAATATAGATATCAGAAGGAAAATTTAAATTATCAGATATAATAGAATTAATTTCCAAATTATTGATTAAAATGCTTTTAAGCAATTTGTAAAGATTCTCTGAAGTGGAAGCCCCAACATAAATTTCATCTTCATTGCATTTTAAAATTTTAGAAATTTTTTTTGATATTGTATTTTCGATACTTAGCCATTTTCGATTCCAACTAGAGATTAAATCTTTTCCCCAATCCATTTTCACAGTCTGATTAACATTATTTATTGTGTCTAAAGGGAGTTTTCCCAGTGAATTTCCAACTAGGTATATAAAATCATTAGAATTGTCAAATCTTTCTTTAAAATGGCTTAATTTATCTGATAAATCATATTTTTTAGCTATTTCCTTGTATTGTTCTATTTTACCCATAGTTTATATATTTTTTCAGCCCATTCTTTATACATTTCTCCACTAGGGTGTAAGCTGTCATTTGCGATGAGATCTTTTTCTGTAGAGGCTCGTCTCGAAATTCCAGTCACATCAACATAAAGTATATCATTTGTATTTGCAACATCTTTTATTACATTATTGAATTGATCTATCTCTTCCTTTATTCTATTTCTATCATATCTTTCTCCAAATGGTGTAACTCCCCAATCTGGTATTGAAATTAAAGCAACATTATCTCTTTTTTTAGTATATCCAATAGACATGTCCAAAAGTTTTATTAAATCTAATCGAAATGTATCAATAGATTTTAAACTGTATTGATTATTAACACCAATCATTAGAGACACATAATCAAATTTTTTAATGAAATTTATTTTATTTAGTGTATCTATTAATTGTTTAGTTCTCCATCCTGTTTTAGCTATGATAATTGGTTGCTCAAAAAGAAGATCTTCATTTAATGCAATATTTATCATTTGATTAGGCCATCTTTGATTTTCTGAGACACTTTCTCCTATTGTATAGCTGTCTCCTAGGGCCAAAAAAGATAAATTGTTGGATTGAGCTAATGATTCACTGGTATTATCAATTAAATTATTGTATATCGCTTCTTGATTTTCAATTGTATCAATCTGGCTTTTTTCATCTAAATTGCCTTTCTCAGAACATGAAACAATTAGAACAATTATAATAAACAATATTGCCTTTCTCATTATAATTAAATTTAAATAATATTAGATAAAAAAAGGGGGCAAAGCCCCCATTATTTAAAAATTATTCTCTTGCTCTATTTTTATTCACTTGAAGGTTGTCCTCTTTCTTGTTGGAAAACATTAAAGTTTACAATCTTTCCATCTGAAACATTTGCATCAATTACTTGATATACTTTGACATCAGTTCCATCAACAGTTAATGTTACTTCATGTCCTGCTGTAACAAAATCAAGAAATTCTCCTTCAGGGTTTTGACCACTATTTGATATTGCCCAAAGAATTGTCCACCTTGGATTATTTGCCTCAAACCATTCTGTTAAAAATGCTATATGTGCATCAGAACCTTCAACAACTTCTCCTGCAGGACCAAAAGCAGAGAATTCATCAGCATTTAAAGCTCTAATTCCTTCAATATCTCTTGAGTTATGAGCATCAATATAAGTAGCCCAAACATCAGCAATATCATCTGGACCGGCTACTATATCCGTACTTTCACTTCCATTTGCAACTGAAAATCCAATTACCTGTGGAGAAGAATTATTTACACATGATACTGACATCATGCATAAAGAAATCAATATTAAATATATTTTTTTCATTTGTATTTATTTTAGTTAATCTATTATTAAGTTATTAATTATTCTTTTAATTTTTTAATTACCTCATTATAATCCTCAGAGTTGAAAATATAACTTCCTGCAACTAATACATCTGCACCAAGAGACCTGAGCTTCATATAATTATTAGCATTTACTCCTCCATCTACTTCAATTAATGTTTTTGCATTATTCGATTCAATCAAATTTTTTAATTCTATTAGTCTATCCAATGTTTTATCAATAAATTTTTGACCAGCAAATCCAGGATGAACACCCATTAGGCATACTAAGTCAATTTTAGATATGATATCTTTTAGGTCACCTATTTGAGTATCTGGATTAATTGCAATTCCAACCTTAACATTTTTACTTTTAATTATACTAATATTTTCTTCTAGTTTATTAGTTGCTTCAATATGAAATGATATAATATCAGATCCTAGGTCTATAAATTTTTCAATATATCTTTCAGGTTCAGTAATCATTAGGTGAACATCAAGAGGTTTAGATGTCATTTTTCTAATGGCTTTAACTATTGGCATTCCAAATGAAATATTTGGAACGAATATTCCATCCATAACATCAAGGTGGAACCAGTCTGCATCACTTTTATCAATTAAATCACATTCTCTTTCAATATTGCCAAAATCAGCGGCTAAAATTGATGGGGATACTTTAATTGACATTATTAACCAAGGTATGTTTTAAGAATTTTACTTCTTGAAGTATGTTTAAGTCGTCTAATAGCTTTTTCTTTGATTTGTCTAACTCTTTCTCTTGTTAAATCAAAGGTTTCTCCAATTTCTTCTAGTGTCATAGCATGTTGATTACCTAGTCCAAAATATAATCTAACAACATCAGCTTCTCTAGGGGTTAGAGTATCTAGAGCCCTTTCTATTTCTGTTCTTAGTGATTCATGTAATAATTGTCTATCAGGATTAGGAGATTCACCGCTATTTAAAACATCATAAAGATTTGAGTCTTCACCTTCGACAAGAGGAGCATCCATAGAGACATGTCTTCCAGCATTTTTTAATGATTCTTTTACATCATTAACAGTCATATCAAGTTCTTTTGCTATCTCTTCAGCAGATGGAGCTCTTTCATGCGCTTGTTCAAGGAATGCGTATGTTTTATTTATTTTATTAATTGAGCCAATTTTATTTAGTGGAAGTCTAACAATTCTAGACTGTTCAGCTAAAGCTTGTAGAATTGATTGTCTTATCCACCATACAGCATAGGAAATAAATTTAAAACCACGCGTTTCATCAAATCTTTGTGCAGCCTTTATTAATCCTAAATTTCCTTCGTTAATTAAGTCAGGAAGAGTTAAGCCTTGATTTTGGTATTGTTTAGCAACGGAAACAACAAATCTTAGATTAGCTTTTGTAAGTTTTTCAAGTGCAAACTGATCTCCCTTCTTGATACGTTGAGCTAATTCGACTTCTTCTTCAGCAGTAATAAGGTCAACTTTACCAATTTCTTGAAGGTACTTATCAAGAGAGGCTGTTTCTCTATTAGTTACCTGTTTTGTAATTTTTAATTGTCTCATAGGTTATATATTGCCACAATAATTGTTCCAAAACCTCATATAAAGATGATTTTTTTAAAAGTTAATCACTTTTTTTCAACAATACTTTTCTCGAAATCTTAGGTTTCCTTGTTCTTGGGTCAGTTCCGAGATACTTTACTTCAATTTTATCACCAATATTTAGATAATCTGTTACTTTTTCAACTCTTTCCCAAGCGATTTCTGATACATGTAATAATGCTTCTTTGCCAGGAACAAATTCAATTACAGCCCCAAAATCCAGAATTTTTAAAACTGTTACGTTGTATGTCTCTCCATTAACAGGTTCAAAAACTAAATACTTAACTCTCTGTATAGCGTTGTCAATTTTATCTTGATCAACACCAAGTATTTCTACAATACCTTTTTCATCTTCTTCATTTATCACAACTGTAGTATCAGTTTCTTTTTGAAGTTCTTGAATGTTTTTTCCTCCAGGACCAATTACTAAACCAATAAAATCTTTTTTAATTTCAATTTTAACCATTTTAGGTGCATGAGCCTTAACAGTCTCATTAGGATTAGAAATCTCCTCATTTAGTTTTTTAAGAATTTCTAGCCTTCCTTCCTTAGCTTGATTTAATGCCTCAACTAGAATTTCATGCTTTAACCCTTTTATTTTTATATCCATTTGACAAGCTGTAATTCCATCTTCTGTTCCAGCTACTTTAAAGTCCATATCTCCAAGATAATCTTCATCTCCTAAAATATCTGATAGCACAGCATGTTTGTCATTTTCTGTAATTAACCCCATTGCAATTCCAGAAACATTTTTTTTAATTTTAATACCTGCATCCATTAATGCTATAGAGCCAGCACAAACTGATGCCATTGAAGATGAGCCATTAGATTCTAAAATTTCAGAAACAATTCTAACAGTATAAGGGCAATCAATAGGCATTACTTTTTTTAAAGCTCTTTGTGCAAGATTACCATGACCTATTTCTCTTCTTGATGTCCCCATTAATCTTCTTACTTCACCAGTAGAAAATGGAGGAAAGTTATAATGTAGATAAAATGTTTCTTCTCCTTGATCAGTTGGAAGATCAATTATATTAGCGTCTCTACTTGTGCCAAGTGTCACAGATGCAAGTGCTTGAGTTTCACCTCTTGTAAAAATTGCAGATCCATGTGTTGATGGTAAGTAGTTTATTTCAGTCCATATTGGTCTAATTTCAGAATATTTTCTTCCATCCAATCGAATACCTTCATTAAGAACCAAATCTCTAACAGCCTTTTTTTGAGTTTTTGAAAAATAGTTACTAATTAATTTTTCTTTTTCTTCAATTTCTTCCTCATTAAATGTTGAGAGTAATTCTTCTTTTAGATTATTAAATAGATGACTTCTTTCGCTTTTTGGTAATCCTTTTTTTGCTATTTCGTAACATTTATCATAACAGTCTTTCTCAACCCTCTCCTCTAAATCACTGTCTTCAATAGCTTTATTGTATTCTCTTTTTGTTTCAGGTATTCCAAGTTGTTTAGCTAAATCTTTTTGTGCTTTTATTTGCTTGATTATTTCTTCATGAGCAAATTTAATAGCCTGAGTCATTTCTTCTTCTGATATTTGATCAAATTCTCCTTCAACCATTATAACTGATTCTTCACTGGCTCCTACCATCATATCTATATCAGATACTTCTAATTGAGATTTAGAAGGATTTATAACAAAACTACCTTCAACTCTAGCTACTCTAGCTTCTGAAATTGGTCCATCAAATGGAATATCTGATAATGATAATACAGTTGATGCAGCTAGTCCAGCTAATGAGTCAGGCATCACGTTTTCATCATGAGACATTAGTTGAAGCATAACTTGAGTTTCAGTACAATAATCTTTTGGAAATAATGGCCTTAATACTCTGTCTACTATTCTCATAGTTAAAACTTCTTCATTACTAGGTCTAGCTTCTCTTTTGAAGAAACCGCCGGGGAACCTTCCAGCTGAAGCAAATTTTTCTCTGTAATCTACAGTTAGGGGAAGAAAATTAAGAGAGCTTTCTTCATATGATGATACTACAGTAGCAAGAATCATACAGTTCCCCATTTTAATTACAGCTGACCCATGAGCTTGCTTTGCTAGTTTACCAGTTTCAATTATTATTTCTCTCCCATCTGAGAGTTTTATACTTTCTGAAAATACTTTTGAATTCATGTTTTTAGTTTTGGTTTATTCCTAATTTTTTATGTTGTGTGATGAATAAAGGCAACCAAACTAAATTATTATTTTCTTATATCTAACTTCTTAATTATATCTCTATATTTTTCAATATCATTCTTTTTAAGATATTCTAGTAAATTCCTTCTTTTACCTACCATATTAACTAGTGATCTTTCTGTATTATAATCTTTAGCATTATTTTTTAGATGATCAGATAATAACTTAATTCTAGATGAGAAAAGAGCTATTTGGCTTTCAGTAGAACCACTGTCCTTTTTATTTTTGCCAAATTCTTTAAATATATCTTCTTTTTTCAGTAGTGACATTATTTCATATAATTTTAAAGCGATGCAAATATAATAGTTTTAAATTTAAAATTTAAACTAATTATATATAATTGCGAAGTGTATTGTTCTGGATTAAATCAATGTAATGATTAATATTTTTTTTAAGATTCTTTCTATTCGAAATAAAATCTAAGAAACCTTTTTCTAAAAGAAATTCACTTGTTTGAAACCCCTCAGGTAAATCTTGTCCAGTTGTGTCTTTAACGACTCTTGGTCCCGCAAATGCTATTAATGCTCCTGGTTCTGAAATATTAATATCACCAAGCATTGCAAATGACGCAGTTGTTCCTCCAGTAGTAGGGTCAGTACATAGAGAGATATAAGGTATTTTAGCTTCTGATAATTCATTTAATTTTGCAGCTGTTTTTGCCATTTGCATAAGTGATGTTGCAGCTTCCATCATTCTAGCCCCTCCAGATTTAGAAATAACTAATAAGGGAATCTTTTTTTTAATGGAATGATCAATAGCTCTAACAATCTTCTCACCAACAACTGAACCCATTGATCCTCCAATAAATGCAAAATCCATACATGCTATAACTATATCATTGCCATAAGACTTTCCATGAGCAACTCTAATTGCATCTTTAAGACCAGTTTTATTTTGAGCTTCTTTAATTCTATCTGAATATTTCTTTTGATCAACAAAATTTAAGAAATCAATGGAATTTATTTTTGCATCTATTTCAGTATACGTATTATTATCAAAAAGAATTTCAAAATATTCTTTACTTCCTATGTGTACATGATAATTATCTTCAGGACTAACATATTGATTATCAGATAGTTCTTTTGTTTCAATAATCTTTCCAGTAGGAGTTTTATACCATAAACCTGCAGGTATATCCTTTTTCTCTTTTGTTTTAGTTTGAATTTTTTTACTTTTTCTTTTTAACCAAGCCATTTGAGAAATTTTTACTTTAATGTATTTATATTGTTCAGATCTTTAAAAGACTTTAGTAACCTACTTTTCAAAGTAGATTCTCCCTCTCTTAGCCATATTCTTGGGTCGTAATACTTTTTGTTAGGAGTGTTTAGACCTTCAGGATTTCCAATTTGGGATAATAAATACTCTTTTTTTTCAAGAATATAGTCTCTTACACCTTCAGTAAAGGCATATTGAAGATCAGTATCAATATTGATCTTAATAACACCATAATCTATAGCCTCTCGAATATCTTCTAATGATGATCCTGATCCACCATGAAAAACAAAATTTATTGAATTGTTAGGTAGTTGAAATTTTTTAGACACATACTCTTGAGAATTTTTTAAAATTTTTGGCGTTAAGCTAACATTACCAGGCTTATATACCCCATGAACATTTCCAAATGCTGCTGCAATTGTAAAATTATTACTGATTGAACTCAGCTCTGAATATGCATATGAAACTTCTTCAGGTTGAGTATATAGTTTTGTAGAATCAATGCCAGTATTATCAACACCATCTTCTTCACCCCCAGTTATTCCTAGCTCAATTTCTAAAGTCATCTCGAGATCTGTTAATTTTTTTAAATACTCTTTACATGTCTTTATATTTTCTTCTATTGGTTCATCAGATAAATCTATCATATGTGAGCTAAATAGAGGGTATCCGTTTTTATTATAAAAGTCATGACCATAATCTAAAAGCCCATCAATCCAAGGTAGAATTTTTCTTGAGCAATGATCGGTGTGAATTATGACTTCAGTTTTATAATTATCGCATACATTATGAATGTGATGAGCACCGGAAATAGCACCAGCAATTGATGCGTTAAGATTTGAATTATCAATACCATTTCCAGCAATAAATTGAGCTCCTCCTTTAGAGAACTGAATTATTACTGGACTATTAATTTCACTAGCAGTTTCAAGTACTGCATTTATTGTATTGGTTCCAGAAACATTTATAGCTGGTAAGGCAAATTTTTTTTCTTTTGCAAGCTTGAAAATTTCTTGCACTTTTTTTCCGTAAATGAATTTACTTTTCAAATTGAGTATATTATGGCAAAAATATTAAACTTATTCTTAAAAAGGATAATTTATTCCAATATTAAGTACTGCTTTATCTATATTATAATCATTTAACCATCTTGATCCTAATTTATAGGCTGGATCATATGTTTTAAATCCTACATCTAGCCTTAAAACAAAGAAATTAAAGTCATATCTTAATCCAAATCCACTACCAATTGCTAATTCATTAAGATCTTTTAACCCATCAAACCTCATAGCATCGTCTTCTACATCATCAAGAACATTCCAGATATTTCCTATATCTATAAAAAGTGCCCCTTTAAATTTTCCAAATAATGCTGTTCTGTATTCTAAATTAAAAGCTAATTTAAAGTTAGCTTCATTAAATTCATTATAATTATCTGAGCTACCGGGTCCAAGATTGTATGCTTTCCAGGCTCTATTGTCATTCGATCCGCCAGAATAATATGATCTTGAAAATGATATATTATCTGAGTTTCCAAATGGAATGGCTATACCAGCAAATGCTCTAAATGCTATGACATCACCTTTAGTTAATGATAGATGTTTTATAAAGTTAAATTCAGATTTAAAGTATTGAGAAGGAGTAACACCAGATATTTCAACCTTTGAGTTTTTATTTAAATTATTTTTTCTTAAAAGTTCATTAAATATATTACCAACTGTTTCTATTTTCCAACGAAATTGATAGAAGTCTTCATCTAGTATGCCTTCTTGATTATTCATGTTATATATTAGAGATGAACCTACAATTATATTATTTTCAGTAAGTCTTTCTTTACGTTCTAATATTCCCATTACATCTCTATATATATCTGAACCATATTGAATGGTTGTTTGATTATTTATGACTGAATTAATAAATTCATTAGCTCCTTCAGGAATAATTAGATCACCTTCTCCATTAATTATATTTTGATTAATATTATAAATAGAAGAAATATAATTTAGTTTATCATAAGAGTTTCTGTATACACTAAAATAATTTGAAATATTATTATTATTTACAAATTCAAAATCAAAGATTCTAAGATTTATTTTACTCTTTTTGGAAGGAGACCATCCAATTTCATAGATTCCTGTATAATATTGCTTATCTAGACCTATGTTCTTTTGAACAGTAGTACCAATATTAATATTTGTAATAGGATTCATCTCTTTATTTATATATGAACTTAAATTTAAAGGGAATAATACTCTAGGAATTCTAAGATTTAAATTTCCTCCAAGTTCAAATAAGTTAAAGAATGAATCATTTGGAATTCCTATATCTTTTGATGCGCCTATAGAATTTTTTAAGTTTATGCTCAAGTTTTCAGTTCCTTGGAAGATATTTCTAATATTAAGAATTGAACCAACTAAAATCCCAAAGTCTTCAATGTTTGAATGAGTTAAATCAAGGTTAAATCCAAGAGAAAATCTTTTTCTTGGAATAAGATAAATTGAAGAATTAAGATCCTCTCCACTCTCTTCAAATAATATACGTGGATATTTAAAATTTCCAAGATTAGAAAAGTATCTAGATGTTAGGAACTTTTTCTTTTCACTATATATATCACCAATATTAAAGAATATAGGTTCGGTTAGAGATTTAAGAGAATATTTAAGACTTCCTTTGGAAAAAATATCTATTCCCTTATAAGATATTGAATCAGTATACGTGTTTATATTTGATAATTCATTGATTGACTCAACATAAATTTTTATTTTGTTAACTCTTTTTATAGAATACCTATTATTTGTTTCAGTACCTGAAGAATTTGGTATATCAGTTATATTAACTACTATTGGAATCTTTTTGTCTATTCCACTACTATCAATCAAGATTTTATAATTAAGGCTTCTTTGCTGAAAATTATAAATCCCATTGTTTCTAGATAAATCAATAATTCTATCTCTCTCATTAATTAATTTGGATATAGTAAATGGCTTATTAGTTTTTAAAAAGCTTTCTCCTTTTTTTGAATTTAATAGTGAATCTATTTCTTTAGGGAGAATATTATAAGTAACTGAATCAATTGTGTATATTGAGTCAGTGTCTATTTTATATAAAATCTCAGCTTTATTATCTTTTATGATAGAATCAATTTCAACTTTTACATCAAAATATCCATTATTCTTATAATACTGAATTAACCTATTAATATTATTCTCTATATCTGTCTTATTAAGAAATACCGGTTCTTCTCCTGTCGATTTTATCCAATTATTAAATAGCTTATTATATCTTTTTAGTTGGTTAACTTGTTTGTTTGAAATAAGTTTATTTAATCGATTAATCCTTTTGGGTTTTTTATATAGCCAATTGTCAAAAAGAGAATCAGGATTATATTTTGCTTTATTATAAATAGATAATTCTAAAGGAAATCCAAAAAATTTTTTATTGGGTCTTGGTTCAAGCAATAATTCTAAAGGTTCATTACTCTTAATCTCACCGTTAATGCTTATTTTATTTCTATCTAATAAAGGGGTGGAATAATTATCATAAATATTATTACTACAGCCAGTAATAATGAATAGAGAAAACATTATTTGAAGTAATATTATTTTATTAAAATGCAATTATATCCGTTTTGACAAAATTACATTATTTAATTTATAACCCTTTTTGTTTTATTATTTCAAAAATCATAACAGAGAAGGCAACAGAAACATTTAATGAATCTATTTTATTACTTATAGGGATATGTATTTTATCGTCAGAAATACTTAATAGTCCATTTGAAATACCCTTATTCTCAGAACCAAGTATAATTGCAATTGGTTTGTCTAATACTCTTTCATAGATTGACTTTTCAGCATTTTCAGTTAAGCTTATAATCTCAATATTTGATGCTTTTAGATGCATAATTGCATCTTTTAGGTTATTAACCTTACAAATAGGCATGTTAAATAGTGTGCCGGCAGAGGTTTTAACTACATCTGAATTTATAGGTGCGCTATTACTTTGTGAAATGATTATACCAGCCACATTTGTTGCAACAGCAGTTCTTATTATTGCGCCAAAATTTCTAACATCAGTTATTCCATCTAATAAAATAAAAGTAGGGTTCCCATTTTTTTCTAAAGAATTATCAATTAATTCTTCAATAGTTATCAATTTAATAGGAGATAAGAAAGCTAATGCCCCTTGGTGATTTTTATTTTTTAATCTATCAAACCTCTGAATTGGAACAAAAGAATGAGATATATTATTTTTAATTATTAGATCTATTAAAGATTTTGTTAAGCTACTTCTAGAAGACCTTAACAATAATACTTTGTCTATATCTTGATTAGCTTTAATAGCTTCAATTATTGACCGAGCACCGTAAATCTCTAATTTTTCCCCCCATAATTAAAAAAAAAAGGAGGTTTAAAAAAACCCCCTTTTTTTTAGTTTAAAAAACTGTTATTGACATACACTTAATGCATAGTAACCCGTAGGAGGGCTCGCTCCAACATTAGGAAGAGCAGTCTGCGAGTTTGATCCATCAAGTTTAGAGAAGACAATATTAAAGTCTACCTCTGAGTCCCAAGCTCCAGCTACGAATTTGAATCCCATAGTGGTTGAACCAACAGGAACTTCAAATACTTTTGTGTCACTTGAACCACCGTTAAATGAAGTAGAATAATCAACTCCATCCAGTGTCATTACAACAGAAGCTCCATTCCATCCATCACCCCAACTATCAGTCATGTTTACGGTATATAAACCTGGAACAGCAGCAACAATTCCTGCGTCCATGAAACATGTAATAGTCTTGCGATATTGGAAAGGAGATTTAAAATATGACTGAGTCAATGACCCAGAAACAGATTCAGTAGAAAAAGTTCTACCATCAGTTAGCTTTAATACCATTCTGTGGATAATAGTGTTTCCACCTTGATATCCGCCAACTAAACCACCTGCCTCTACAAGAGACATTGATATGTCCATTCTAGGAAGACCTACAGGACCATCATACATTTCACTTCTGGAAACAGTTCTAGCAAGAACTTCGTTATTTCCACCATTAGAAACATACCAGTCAACACTTTCTGTTAACCCTCCACTTTCATGATCGTGAGTTTCAAGTGTAGCTGACCATAAAGAATTACCTGGATCAAAGAATCTATAAGATCCTGATTCAGTAATTGTTCTTAGTGCAGCACCAACTTGATACTCTTTAAGCATGTAGTCAGTCAACATTTCATATCCGCCATATTCATCAGAAGAAAATTCTTTTGAACATGAGAAAGCCATCATGGCTAAACTTATTAAATATATATTTATTTTTTTCATAATTATTTAATTTATTAGTCGACCGAAGGTCCGCTTGTGTTCCAAAATACTCTTCCTGTCACATCAGATTTCTGAGTAACATTAGAGTTGTTCGCCGCATAATTCGCTGGGTACCACATTGATACCGGGAATGGCCCTGGATTAGTCTCCAACATAGGTTGAAGATTCTTAGGATATCCATTTCTTCTATATGAATTATATGCGTCTATTCCATTACCTCTTTGAGTCGTCCAGAATTCCTCAGCCCATAGTTCCATCTTATCAGCAGCAATATTCCAATCATATTGGAAGGCTGCTAAATAAGCATCTATAGCACCTGAAGGCATTGTTGGCGATCCGGCAAAACCATTCACTTTATTTAGTGAGTTTTCAATTCCAGCTAACGTGCTAGCAGTACCAGCAGCAGTATTAACTCCTGCCACTTCAGCATCCATAAAATGCATCCATGAAGAAAGAACAATTGGAGTAATACCATTACCACCAAGTCCATCTCCTGCACCCATAGATTCGAATGTACCATAATCAAATGCTCCACCCGCTGGGTATACACCCATTAGAGTTCTTTTGAATCCATCTGGTGGAATACCTTCATCATTACCGTGATCACGACCCCAGTAACCTTCTGTAAGGTAACAGTACATACCGTAAGCAATAATGTGAGGTGGTTGATAATATCCAGGAAGACTACACTCTAGACTAATCTCATCTACTGGTCCATCTGTACCAGGAGTAAGAGCGATTTGTCTATAGTATTGATATAGAATTCTTGGATCTCTCATACCATATCTACCTTCCATCATTCTGTTCATCATCCAGTTTGATTGATAGTCACTAGCACCAGTGTTGGTGTAGTTATATCTGTAAATAGGATGTCTAACATCAGGATTTATAGCATTTGTTCCCCATTGGAACTGGAAATCATCAGCGTTATCAGTTATATAGTTTGTAATCGCACTATATGAACCAAGATCGTTCAGATTTAGATAAGCTCTCTTTTTAATACTATTAGCAGCTTTTATCCAACCAGCAGCGTCCCCACCATAATACATATCGTATTGAGGCGCTGGACCACCACCATTAAAGTTAGAAATAGCTGAGTCTAATAGACCAAGAGCAGAGTTATAAACCGACTGACCAGAGTCAGCAGCTGGGTTTAAGTTTTCTGCACCTAGTAAAGCTTCTGTATATGGCACGTCTCCGAAGTAATCAACAAGAGTCAGAAGAATATATGCTTGCATAACCTGTCCCATACCAATGTGATATGTAAGGCCTTTTTCTGAAGCAATACCATTCATAACTCTTAAATCCTCCATCATTCCTTGGTAAGCACTTGACCAAATACCTGAGAATGAGTTAGGAGAGTATGCGTCTTGATACATTCTATCACCACTCAATTGAGCGATTCTAGTTAATCTAGCACCAGTATCACCTAAGGAATTTGCAAAATATGCAAAGTCTTCTTGAACATTATTGATGAACAATTCTACACTTGCATTTTCTGGACTTAATCCATTAGGGTTCTGAGTTAAATCTAATTCCATAGTCTCACAAGAGCTTAAAATGAATAAGCTTGTTAGAGCTAAAACTGAAAGTTTATTTAATTTTTTCATAATCTTTTTGTTTTTATAGATTTATTAAAATGTTAGTTTAACACTTACACCATATTTTCTTGCACTTACACCATTAAAGTATTCAAAACCAGAACCGTTACCAACACCAAGACCGGCGATGTTTGGATCATAGTTAATACCCGAAGGAGTATTATAGGCATCATACCAAAGGTTGAAACCTTGTGCAGAAATTGAAGCAGCTCCAAAAGGAGTTTTGTCTAACCATTTTGATGGCACATCATAAGAAAGTGATACTTCACTTAATCTTAATACACTCGCATCCCATACTCTTAACTCAGATGGACCTACAATTAGGTTACCAAAATAAGTAGTTGCGTTATCAATTTGGATTGGGTTAGGAGATCCATCAGCTAAAACACCAGGAAGGACATAAGGAAGTTCCCTATCAACTGTATCAGTTGTTTGTCCTCTACCAAGTAGTGTCATAATAAAGTTTGAATACATATCTCCTCCAACAGTAGCATTAAACAAGAAGTTAAAGCTAACATTACCATAAGTAATCGTGTTACTTAGATTCGCAATAAAGTCAGGGTTTGAGTCACCAATTAATGAATATTTATTTGTCTTGTAGTTAGTATCATAGTTTCCTTGATAACTACCAGATGCATCAATTAGTGGTTGTCCCGCATCGTTTCTTCTAACTGAACCACCAATCATAGATGTTAGTGGAAGTCCAGGAATTGCAACATTTCCTAAATTAGAAAATCCTGAATAAACGATTTGATCTGTGTCTTGACCTAAATCTTCAACGATTGCTTGAGATGTAGTATAGTTAACTGAAGTATTCCAGTTAAAGTTTTCACCTCTTAGCCAATCTAATGAAACGTCAATCTCCCAACCAGTAGCTTTAATTTCACCAATGTTTGTACTTGTAGAAGTATAACCAGTTGATGGGTCTAACGGTTGAGTAATAATAAGGTCATTAGTAGTTCTCGTAAAGTAAGAAATCTCAGCTGATGCTCTGTTATCAAACATATTAGTTTCCAAACCAAATTCTAGCTCAGATAACAACTCAGGCTTAAGCCCTGTGTTACCCAAAGAAGAACCTGTTGTGTTAGTAATTACATCTACGCCATCTACTCTAAAGTCTTTAGTATTAAGGCTTAATACAGATGCAATTGGATATCCTCCTGGATATGTTGCAGATGTACCATAACTAGCTCTAACCTTTAAGAAATCAATTGGTAAATTACCAAAGTCCAAAATTGAAGATGGTACGAAAGATACACTTGCAGATGGGTAAGTAATAGATCTATTTTCTTCTGCTAGGTTAGATACCCAGTCAGTTCTAGATGCTAAAGTAAAATACAAGTAGTCTTGGTAATCAAGAGCCGCCTGACCATAAACACCAGTTACGTTTCTTCTTGATAAGTACTCAATTTCTTCTTGAGAGTTAAAGTTATAATGTCTTAATACGTTAAATACGTTTTGTCCGGTACTTCTGACACCATTTCTGTCATAATGTCTAGCATTTGAAGTTGCACCTACGTTAAAGGTTAAATCCCAATCGCTATCTAATTCGAAGTCACCGTTTAGAGATACTTGGTGGTCAATTCTTGATGAAGTGTTATTCCACTTTTCATACATTCCAGATTGAGTTTCTAGACTACCGTCTTGTCCACCTTTGTTTTGATAACTTGTGTTGTCCTCACTATATATGTCATATCCATATCTATACTTAACATTTAAGTTGTCAGATATATCATATTGAACAGCAGCTCCACCGTATACCCTTTGAACATTTTGTCCATCTCCAGTATTGTTAACAGTCCATAATGGGTGTTGAATACCGTTACTAGATCTATAGTAAATTGATGCACCAGTAATAGGGTGTGCATATGGTAATTGACCTATACCTACTGAACGTGGTGTATAGAATACGTTACCATAAAGTGAAGAGTCCGAAGCACCACTACTATATGCAGCAGCAATTGGAGGTGATTTAAACACAGTATTTGTATAGTTCATAGTACCGCTAACTGTAAATTTATTTGATAAAACAGCTCTACCACCAACACTTAGAGTATTTCTTCTAAGAGTATTTCCAGGTGTAAACCCTTTATCATCTAAATTACCGTAGTTAACATTATATGAAAACTTACCGTCATCACTACGTCCTCTAAAGTTTATATTAGTATTTATAATATCTCCTGGTTGGAAAAGATCTCCAACACTGTCATAAGGTTTCCATTCCCAAAGAGAATCCATAGATAAACCTAATAAAGGTAAAAGATCTCTGGAAAGGAACCTTGCATTTAAGTTACTGTTATATGGGTGTTTCAAATATCCTGGTTGACCTGAAACTGTACCATTAATTGAATTTTGTTTACCCCATCCTGCAGGACCTTCTTTATCGAAGCTAGGACCCCAGTTAGAGTAGTACCATCCAAAGTTTTGGTTAAACCCATTACCATATTGATTCTGATAGTCAGGCTTCATAGCTAGCTCATTAACGAAATAAGATGTGTTAACAGTTATTTCATTTTTATTAGCCCTAGCACCTGAAGCAGTAGAACCGGCTTTAGTTGTAATTAAAATTACACCGTTTCTACCTTGCGATCCATAAAGAGTTGACGCAGCCAATCCTTTAAGAACGTTAATAGATTCAATATTATTTGGATCTAAGTCCAAGAATCTTGACGAACCATTGTTTCCTGAGGTGAATCCTCCCATAGCGTTTGTATCACTTTGGAAAGGCACACCATCAACAACAAATAATGGTTGGTTTGATGAACTAAAGGTACTCATACCTCTAATCATTATACTTGTTCCTGAACCAGATATACCACCTTGATTTGTAACTTGTACACCAGAGGCCTTACCAGATAAAACACGTGCAACATCACCGGATGCTCTTTGTGAAATTTGACTTTCGTCAACTTCCGAAACAGCATAACCTAGCGCACGTCTTTCTCTTGTAATACCTAAACTGGTAACAATTACTTCTTCAAGTTGTGTTCCAAGGGAAAGCGAAATATTAATGACGTTGCCTGCACCTACAGTTACTACTGCAGTATCATAACCAACGAAACTGAATTCCAGAGACTGGCCTTCAGATACATTAATAGAAAAGTTTCCATCGAAATCAGTGGTTACACCGGTAGTTGTTCCTTGTACAATGATGGTAGCTCCAGGAAGCGGAATACCATCATTATCAGAAACAACACCAGTTACGGCTTTCTGTGCCATAGCAACTTGTGCCGACAATAAGAAAACCACTAGTAATCTGAATAAGCTTTTCATACTTAGTTATTTAGTTAAAATTAATTTTTGTTAAAAATTTCTTAAAATTTCGTAAAGGCTAATATATGTTAATAATTTCTTAAAAAAAAGAATCTTATAACTTAAGAGAGGATTTTTTTAAAAAAACCGCATTTTTTGTTATTATTCTATGCTTTTTATTAATAATATTAAAGATTATCTGCAAACTCAAAAATCTTACTAATCGCTTTAGGTTGGCTTACTTTGAGTTTGTTAGCTTTAATAAATTTTCTTATTTTATCAGAATTTTCCTTAAAAAATGAAGAAACTGCCTTTTTTGATTGTTTTAATGGAGTTGGAGTGTCACCATTTTGGCTAACATAAATCTTAACGTCATCAACAAATCTTGGTGGAAATGGATTCTCTAATCCAGTTCTAGCAATTACTTCATCCATGAATACTTTTTTCCTTTTTATATAGACAGTATTCTTTTTTCCTTCATATAAAAGAATTAAATAACCTATATAAGCTCTACCATCTTCTAGTCTATGAGGTAGATATAGATATTTTTCCCCTGATATTACAGGAACAATATCCTTGCTTTGCATAAGAATTAAATCTGATTCATTTTGAGTTGTTGTACTTGCCATTTCAATTTCATCTCTAAAAGCATTGTATCTCATGAAACCTTTATCATTTAGTTCTTTTCCAAAGTAATCAAGAGTTGCTACTTCAAAATTATCATTAAAATAGTGAGTCCCCTTAATTTTTAAAGGCTTTGGTTGTCTTGAGGATCTATTACCCAAATCTGTAAGGGCTTGTTGGGCTCTATCAACCATAACACCTAATCCTTGTTGAGAAAATAATTCTGTTGAGAAGAAAAATGAGATAAATAATAAAATATAAATTGGCTTCATAGTAATTATTTTGGAGCAAACTTAAATATAAATTTTCTATTTATTATCTATAAGCTTAAATAATAAGATTTTTACAAATCAATAATTATCTGATTATTAAATAAATCTTTCATTTCTTGACCTTTTCTAATAAGATTAAAGTCATTATTATAGAAACAAACTTCTGCTGGAGTATATCTAGAATTATAATTACTACTCATTGAAAATCCATATGCTCCAGCATTTTTAAAACATAAAATATCTCCTTGATTTATTTTCGAGATTTCTCTGTCTTTAGCAAATGTGTCATTTTCACAGATATAACCAACTACATAATATTTTTCTTTTTTAGCAATAGGGTTTGATATGTTTTCAATTTCATGGAATGAATTATAAAGAGCTGGTCTAATAAGATGATTAAATCCAGAGTTTATTTGAGCGAATTTTTTTTTAGGCCCTTCTTTTACATAATTAACTTTGGTTAGAAAGAAACCAGCTTCGCTAACCAAAAATTTTCCAGGCTCAAAAATTAGATCAATATCTTTATTATATTCTTTTTTAAAATTATTGAATTCAATGCTTATTTTTTCACCTAATTTTTCCATATCTGTATAGGTATCTCCTTTGAAATAAGGCACTTTAAACCCACCGCCTAGATCTATAAACTTTATATTCTTAAATAGTAAAGCTAGATTAAAAACTGTTTTTGCTCCTTTGATAAAGCTATTAATATTAGAAATATCACTACCTGAATGAACATGAATTCCATCAATCGAAATTTTATTTTCTTTTTCAAGATTAACTAATTTGTCTATTTGATTAACAGGTATTCCAAATTTAGATTCAGAATGTCCGACTCTTGTTTTATAGTTTCCTCCATCGAATATGTTAGGGTTAACTCTAATAAAAATAGATATATTTGGAAAATTTAGAGAAAATTCTGTTATCGATTCTATACTGTCTAAATTTATTTTGACTCCGAGTTTTACAGCTTCCTTAATTTCTTCAATGGAAACTCCATTAGGTGTGTAGATAATGTCATTAGCTTTAAACCCAGCCTTTATGCCTAATTTGATTTCTTGAATTGAAACTGCATCTAGACCACAATTTAAATTCTTAATAAATTTTAGGATTGAAACATTTGATAAGGCTTTAGCTGCATATTGGACTTTAATATTACTAATGCTTTTAAATGAGTTATTGAATTTGATTAGTTGGGATTTGATTTTGTCTAAATCATACAGGTATATTGGAGATCCGAAAATCTCTGTAGCTTTCAAAAGTAGTTTCCTGTCCATTAGATCAATTTATTTTTAAATATAAATCTGATTTTAATTAATTCAAATAATTTAAGTTTTGTAGTTATATTTGCCATCATGAATCTACATGAATATCAAGGTAAAGAAATTCTAGAGAAGTTTAATGTAAAAGTTCAGAAGGGTTATGTTGCAGAAAATCCTGATGCTGCTGTTAAGTGTGCTGAAAAAATTAATAAAGAAACAGGAACTAAGATTTTTGTAATTAAAGCTCAAATTCATGCAGGTGGAAGAGGAAAGGGTGGAGGTGTTAAGATTGCAAAAAATCTTGAAGAGGTTAGAGCTATTGCTTCGAATATTCTTGGAATGAATCTTGTTACTCCTCAGACTCCTCCTGAAGGTAAGCTTGTTAGAAAGGTTTTAATCGCTGAAGATGTTTATTACGATGGAGAATCTGAAAGGTCTGAGTTTTATATTTCAGTTCTATTAAACAGGTCTAGCGCAAAAAATATGATAATCTATTCTACAGAAGGTGGTGTAGATATTGAAAGTGTTGCTGAAAAAACACCAGATTTAATTTTTCAAGAAGAGATAGAGCCTGGTAATGAATTGCTTCCTTTTCAAGCAAGAAAAATTGCTTTTAATTTAGGTCTTTCGGGAGATGCATTTAAAAATATGGTTTCATTTGTTTCTTCGTTATATAAGGCGTATCAAATGTCTGATGCCTCATTGTTTGAAATAAATCCTGTTTTAAAATCTTCTGATGACAAAATTATTGCGGTTGATTCAAAAGTAACTCTTGATGACAATGCTTTGTTCCGTCATAAAGAATATGAATCAATGAGAGATCTTAATGAAGAAAATCCAGTAGAGGTGGAGGCAAGAGCTGAGGGGTTAAATTATGTTGATTTAGATGGGAATGTTGGCTGTATGGTAAATGGTGCCGGGTTAGCTATGGCTACTATGGACCTTATTAAGCTTGCAGGAGGTGAGCCAGCCAATTTTTTAGATGTTGGAGGAACAGCTGATGCTGAAAGAGTTGAAAAAGCATTTAGGTTAATATTGAGAGATGATAACGTTAAAGCTATATTAGTCAATATATTTGGAGGTATAGTAAGGTGTGATAGGGTTGCCGAAGGTATTGTTTCAGCATATAAAAATCTTAAAGAAATTGAAGTTCCCATAATTGTTAGGCTACAAGGAACTAATTCAATGGAGGCAAAAGAGATTATTGATAATTCTGGACTAAATGTTTTATCAGCAACTGGGTTTGACGAAGCTGCAAAAAAGGTTCAGGCTGCCATAAAGTGACAATATGTCACTAACTACTTTTCTTTTTGTGACAAAAAGTCATATTTTTAGGTTTGGTATTTATTTTGACTATAGTTAATTGATTTTAATTCAATTTTTCATTGTTTTAAAATTATTGTTTAACTAAAAAAAAGATTATGAAAATTGTAAAATTTAATAACAAACAGATATTTCCATCATTAATAAATGAATTTTTTAATGATGATTTTGGGGTTAATTTTTTAAATAGAAATCATTCTGTTCCTTCTGTAAACACGATCGAAAATGATGATTCTTTTGAAATTGACTTAGCTGTTCCTGGTATGAAAAAAGATGATTTTTCTATTGAATTAGATAATAATGTACTTATAATATCATCTGAAACATCAAATAATGTCTCAAATGAAAATTTAAGACTTAATGAATTTAATTATTCATCTTTTCAAAGATCATTTAAAATTCCAGAATCGGTTAATTTAGATAAGATCAAGGGAAATTATAAAAATGGAATCCTGAAAGTATTACTACCTAAGAAAAAGGATAGTATATCAAAAACTAATAGAGTAATAACTATTGGATAATTAGAAAGGTGCATGAGAATGCACCTTTTTTTATTTGACTTTATCTTTAAGAAATTTTATTTTATCTCTTATTTCTGCAGCCTTTATAAAGTCTAATTTCTTTGCTGTTTCTTCCATTTCTTTTCTAAGCTCTTTAATTTTTTTCTCTAGAGAGGCTTTTGTAAAATAGACATCCAAATCTTTTTTAAAATCTTTGTAATCTGATGAAATTAATTGTTTTTCCTTTTCAAATGCAGTATCAAATGATTTCATCATCGCTTTTGGTATAATTTTATTTTTCTTATTATACTCCTCTTGCTTGTCTCTTCTATAGGAGGTTTCTTCAATTGTTTTTTTCATACTATTAGTTATTTTATCAGCGTACATAATAGCTTTTCCTTTAATGTGCCTTGAAGCTCTTCCAATAGTTTGAATTAATGATCTGTGACTTCTTAAGAATCCTTCTTTATCTGCATCTAAAATGACAACAAGAGAAACTTCAGGAAGGTCCAAGCCTTCTCTTAATAAATTCACACCTACGACTACATCAAAAATTCCTTTCCTTAAATTTTGCAGGATTTCAACCCTTTCAAGTGTATCAATATCACTATGGATATAGTTTGTTCTAATTTCAGATTTAAGAAGAAATTTTGTTAATTCTTCAGCCATTCTTTTTGTTAAAGTTGTAATTAATACTCTTTCATCTGATTCTACTCTCAATAGGATTTCCTCTATTAGATCATCAATTTGATTTTTAGATGGTTTCACTTCAATTATTGGATCAAGAACTCCAGTTGGTCTAATAATTTGTTCAATATAGAATCCTTCACTTTTATTAAGTTCATAATCAGCTGGTGTTGCACTCACGTATAATACTTTATTTTGAATACCTTCAAACTCTTCAAATTTAAGAGGTCTGTTATCAAATGCAGCTGGTAATCTAAATCCATAGTTTACTAAATTCTCCTTTCTACTCTTATCACCACCATACATTGCATGAACTTGAGGAATTGTCACATGACTTTCATCAATAACCATTAGATAATCTTCAGGAAAATAATCTAAAAGACAAAAAGGTCTTGTACCAGGTTTTCTTCCATCCAGATATCTTGAATAATTCTCGATACCAGCACAATAACCTAGTTCTTTTATCATTTCAAGGTCAAATTCTGTTCGTTCTCTTATTCTTTTAGCCTCAAGTTTTCTTTCAACTTCTTCAAAGTATTTTACCCTTTCTTCAAGATCTGTTTCAATATTATTTATTGCAGACGAAATACTTGATTTTGAAGTAACAAAAATCCCAGCTGGAAAAATTCTTATGGACTCAAAACTTTCAATTTTATTAAGTGATATAGGGTCAATGGACTCAATACTTTCAATTTCATCCCCAAAAAAATTAATTCTATAAAATATATCTGAATAACTCGGAAAAATATCAATAATATCTCCATTTACTCTAAAACTTCCTCTATTTAGCTCATCAAGACTTCTTGAATACAATCCTTTAACAAAGTGAGATAATAATTTTGTTATTGAAATTTTTTGATTGATCATGATTTCTGTTACATGTTTTTTGAATTCTGATGGATTCCCAATCCCATATATACATGATACTGATGCAACCACTATAATATCTTTTCTACCAGAAAGTAGAGATGAGGTAGCACTTAATCTATATTTTTCAATATGTTCATTGATTGATAAATCTTTTTCAATATATAAACCTGAACTAGGAATATATGCTTCAGGTTGGTAATAATCATAATAAGAAACAAAATATTCTACCGAGTTTTCTGGAAAAAAATTTTTAAACTCAGAAAAAAGTTGAGCAGCTAATGTTTTATTATGAGACAATACGAGTGTTGGTCTATCTAATTCATTAATAACATTAGCAACAGTAAAAGTTTTTCCTGAACCTGTTACACCTTGAAGAGTAACATGATTTTGATTTTGACTATAACTTTTAATTATCTCATTAATTGCTTGAGGTTGGTCTCCAGTTGGAGAAAAATCTGAAGTTAAGTTAAAGCTCATTATACTGTTTTAGCTTAAATCATCGTTTGAGTCTTCCTCAATATTAGGATTATTAAGAAAAATATTTGTTGGAGAATCTTTTGGAACTTCACCAACACTCAATACACAGAGGGGATATTCTTTATCTTTAATTTTTTCTACAGATTCATTAACATCAATAAAAAATGTCCAATAATTTAAAAAATCGTAGATGTATATTAATTTATCTCCTTTTGAGCTTATAAATTCTGAAATACTAGAATCAGAATAAACTTTGTCATTGTCATCAAGTTTAAAAATTTTAATTTCCTCATCTCTCTCCCATTTCTCATTTGATTTAAAAAAAGTTGATGGTTCAGAAGAATCAAAACCAAAAATACTTGAAATAGTTTTATGAAATTCAATCATTGATGATGATTCATCAATTTCTATATCTCTTAAGACATCTTCTTCTACATTTAATATTATTCTAATTCTTAATACCATGATTTTTATTATTATTTAATAATACATAAAAATAAACCTGAAAACCAATTATAAGGGATGAAATTAATAAATGAATTGGTTGAGTAGAAAAAGGAAAATTAAAATAATACATCATTATCCCTGTTAATATCTGAATAAATAAAAGTATCATTATGATATTAAATATTTTATTAACAATAATCATTTTTTTGAGTTTTAGGAATATTAAGCTATTTACAATAAATATAATTATTGAGAAACTTCGATGAAAATAAAAACTTTCAGGAGGATTCATAAGCCACTTGTTTTTATCAGAGTAATTATACGAAAGCATTTCGATATCTATAAACTGCCTTAATTCTGTTCCAGAAAGTACTTGAATTATAAGCAATATCAATGAAATAAGTGTTAGGGTAGAAATATATCTATTAAATATCAGATTTGATTTCTTTTCATTTAATTTCGATAATAAAATAAATAGAATAGATACAATTAATATTGCCATCAACATATGAATAGTTATTTTACCTGCTAGAAGATTACTATCAACAACTATTTTTCCTAACCATGCTTGAAATAGAATGCCTGTTAGTGATAAAAATGCTAGTATTGTAATTGACCTTTTTTTCTTAATAAATTTAAGTGAATTAATGAAGAGTATTAAGACAGATAATCCTGCTATTGCACCAATTAGTCTATTTATATATTCTATCCATGTATGATATACATTAAATTTAGAATAGTCATGTTTGGTGTAATTTGACCAATTCTCTCTTATAATAGAATCGATACTTTTAAAATCTTTATTTGCATAAATTAAACTATCATTAAAAATAATAATTTGATTTTTTTTGTAATTATGATTCTTTTTCCACTCAATATCGGATCTATCTGTTGGAGGAATTAAATAACCAAAACATTTTGGCCAATCTGGACACCCCATCCCACTTCCTGTCATTCTAACTGTTCCCCCAGCTAGAATAACTATATATACAATTATAATTGATATTATTGTTAGGTTTCTAATACTTCTCATTATTAAAGCCCCAGAGACTTTCCTCTAATTTTCATCAAATTAAATGCTGATTTATAATTATTTTCAATTTCTCCATCAAGAATAGCATTCTTTATTTCATCTTTTATTATTCCTACTTCTTTACACGGACCAATTCTAAAATGTTTCATTATAACTTCACCTGTTACTGGTGGTTGAAAATTTCTAATATTATCTTTTTCCTCAACTTTTTTAATCTTCTGCCTAACAATCTTGAAATTATTATGATACTGTTCAAATTTTCTTTTATTTTTTGTTGTTATATCTGCTTCACATAGAGTTAATAAATCATCTATTGAATCACCAGCATCATATATTAATCTTCTTACTGCAGAGTCAGTAACAATTTCTTCAGCAATTATAACAGGTCTTGAGCTCATCATTACAATTTTTTGCACATATTTCATTGAATCATTTAATGGTAATTTTAATCTAGTAAATATTTGTTTAACCATTTTATATCCAACATATTCATGACCATGAAAAGTCCAACCTATTTCTTTATTAAATTTTTTTGTTGAAGATTTTCCTATATCATGAAGAAGAGCAGCCCATCTTAACCAAATATTATTAGTTTTAGATGATATATTATCAACAACTTCTAGAGTATGATAGAAGTTATCCTTATGAGTTTGACCCTCAACTTCTTCAATACCTTTAAGTGATTCAAGCTCAGGTAGAATTGTCTTAAGAATATTTAATTTATCAAGCAAAGTAAAACCATTTGATGGTTTATCTTGCATTAATATTTTATTGAGTTCCTCACTAATTCTCTCTCCTGATAAAATTTCAATTCTATTTTGGTTTCTCTTTATAGACTCAAAAGTATTTCTTTCAATTTTATAGTTAAGTTGACTCGAAAATCTAACTGCTCTTAACATTCTCAAGGGGTCATCTGAAAAAGTCTTATCTGCATCTGTTGGTGTCTTTATAATACCTTTATTTAGATCACCAATTCCATTAAAAGTATCTATTAATTCCCCATAATTTTCTTTATTTAAACTAATTGCCAATGTATTAATAGTGAAATCTCTTCTATTCATATCATCCAAAAATGTTCCTGCTTTTACTTCAGGTTTTCTGCTATCTTCTGAATATGATTCTTTTCTTGCACCAACAAATTCAACAGTATAATCTTTCCATTTTAGCATAGCAGTACCAAATCTTTTATAGATATTTATTTTTTTTGTTGAGTCAATTGAATTTTGAACATTAATTGCAAAATTGATTCCGGATCCAATACATAAAATATCAATATCTTTTACGATTTCTTTATTTAATATATAATCTCTTACAAATCCTCCAACAACATATGAATCTATATTTAATTCATGAGATGTGTTCATTATGGTTTTAAATATCCCCTCTTCTAGTAGTGTTAATATTTCTTTTTTATTTATAGTCACCTTAAAACAATTTTTTTTCCATCTGATGTAAGTTTGATAATTTTTGATTCAATGTTTTCTGTTTCATTATTTAACCTTTTAACAACATAATCAACTTCACTGATAATCTCTTTATTTATCTTATCAAACTTTTTAGGAAATTCCTTGCCAGAATGATTTGCAGAAGTTGAAACAATCGGTTTGCCAAATTCAGTAATTAATGTTTTGCAAAAATTATCATTTGGAACTCTAAATCCTATTGATTTTGAATATTTTGTAATGTAATTTGAAATTCCTTTAGGGGAATCAAAAATAAAAGTAGTAGGTCCTTCTCTAGATAACTCATAATAGTCAAAATCAGGCATAAATTCTAAATAATCATTTATCATTTCATAGCTAGAAGCTAAGCAAATAAGAGGTTTTTGAAAATCTCTTTTTTTCATTTTGTAAACTTTTAATACTGCATTATTAGATGTAGCATCACAACCTATTCCCCAAATGGTATCTGTTGGATATAAAATAGTTCCATCCTTCTTAAGTATTTCAAGAGCTTTTGAGATTTCATTCTCCAATTTTATACTAATTTTGATTATAAAATTATAATAATTTAATTGAATAAATGCACTTATGGGGAAGTGTTTAGGAATAGATTTTGGGTTAAAAAGAACAGGGATTTCAATTTCTGATGAATTTAATAAAATTGCTTTTCCATTAAAAACAGTACAATCAGACAACCTTATAAGTATCATTCGAGATATTATTAAAACTGAATCTATTGAAAAAATAATTATAGGAAAACCTTATGACTTAAAGGGTAATCTATCGGTTTTAGAAAAAAACATTATTAGTTTAATAAAATTGCTTAAGACTAAATTTCCAAATATATTCGTGTATAGGATTGATGAAAGATTTACCTCAAAAATTGCAAAACAAACAATTGCAATATCAGGAGCTCCTAAAATGAAGAGAAGAAATAAAGAAAATATTGATAAGATTAGTGCTACTTTAATTTTACAATCCTATTTAAATAAATAATTATGATCCGACCAATAGTTGCATATGGTAATCCAATACTAAATCAACCTTCATCTAAAGTTGATATTGAAAATGAAGATATATCAAACTTAATTGATGATATGTGGGAAACAATGAATAATGCAAATGGTGTTGGATTAGCAGCTCCTCAAATTGGAGTTTTAAAACAGATATTTATTACAGATTTTGATTATTTTAATGAAGAAGAATCTTTTAACAAGTCAGAAATAGAAAAATTTCAGCAAGTATTTATAAATCCAAAAATTACAGATGAGTATGGTGAAAATTTCTTATTTTCAGAAGGATGCCTTAGCATACCAGATATTTTAGAGGAACTTAGCCGAAAAAATACTATAAAAATTGAATTTCTTGATGAAAAATTTAATTCAATAAAAATTACATGTTCAGGAGTTATTGCAAGAGTCATTCAACATGAATGTGATCATTTAAAAGGCATTTTATTTACTGACAGAATATCTTCATTAAGAAAAAGAGAGCTTAAAGGTAAATTAGACATTATATCTGCTGGAGATTTTGAGACTAACTATAAGATGAGCTTTTATAAAAAAAATGTTTAAGCTTTTTCATCAGCAGACGCTTTTTCATCAGCAGGAGTTGCTTCAGCTACTGTAGCTTGTTCAGTTTTAGTTATTTTATTCAATTTACTTTTTAAAACCTTAATTTGATCGTTTATTGAAGTTAGTTTAGAAGAAACATTTTTAAATAAAGGGTTATCGCTACTAGAATTTGTAAAATATTCTAGGTTATTTTCAAACTGATTTGATTCATCTTGTAGTTCAGATATTCTTCTTTTTAGTGATTGTTTTTCTTTATCAATATTGACAGATTTTTTTTCTTTATTGCTAATCTTATTTTTTCTTGATTTAAGATTGTTAAAAAACTCATTACATAATGGCTTAAACTCTTGCCATAGAGAATTTGAAATTTTTCTAGGAATATAACTAACATTTTTCCATTCGTTTTGAATCTCGATAACTCTTTTGGAATTTTTAGAATGATTTTCTAGTTTAAGAATATTTTTTACTTCTTCTATTAGACTTTTCTTTTTATCTATATTTTGCTTTAGTTCAATTTTTTGGTTTTTATAGAAACTATTCTTTTTGTTATTAAATTCTTTTGTTATGATTCTAAACTGATTCCAAGATATTTTGTTATTCTTTCTAGGAATATTTCTTATTTTTTGAAATTTATCTTTAAGATTATTAAAAATTTGAATTATATTTTGCCACTCATTATGAGAATCTGGAACATTTTCTAATACTTCTCTCATTTTACTAAGAACTTTTTCCTTTTTTAATAAATTTTCATTTTGTATACTATTAATTCCTTTTTGATGTTCTTGTCTTTTAGCATGAATCTTATTAGATGCTTTCTGGAATCTACCCCACAGTTCTTCTCTATACTCTTTAGATACAGGGCCTAATTCATTTTTCCATAATCTGTGTAAAATATTTAAGTCTCTTGAAGCTAGCATTACATTTTTAATTTTATCTAATTCTTCTGCTTTCTCAATAAGTTTAATTTTTTCTTCATAATTATGCTTATAATCAAGTTCTCTTAACTCTCTGTTTAGATGTAAAAAATCATAGAACTTTTCCACATGATGTTTATATGTTTCCCAAACATTATTTCTTTCTGTAATAGGAACTTGCCCAATATTATGCCATGATTCTTTATAGGTTTTAAATGTTTTATATAGATTGTTAGGTTTTTTATCTATATTAATTAGATCTTTTATTTTCTCAATTAATTCTAGTCTTTTTTCTAGATTTTCTTTTTGAATAGCTCCAATCTCTGAATAATATTTTCTCTTCTTAAAGGAATAATTTTTTAATGTTTTTTGATATTGAATTTTATTATCTGATTTAAAAATAAACTGCTCATTCTCTTTAGTAGAATCAAATTTCTTTTTTTCTTTTTCATATTCCTTTTTAAGTCCTACCTCAATTTTATTTTTAATCTCTTCAATTTCTTTTCTTTCTCCTATCCAATTTTCAGATTCTACTTTAGTAGTAAAAAGACTAACTAAATCTTTTAATTTGATGCTTTTTTTAGCTTTTGATTCTTTCTTTTTAGTTGAAGAAGAAGTTTCAGTTTTTTCCTTTGCCTCCCCATATTTTTTATGCCATTCTTTATATTCTTTTGTCCTTTTATCTTTAGGCATAGGTGGAGTCACTAGCACTTCTTTTATCTGTTTTAAACTTTTCTTTTTAGTTTTAGTTTTTCTTACAGAAGAAACTTTAGTATCTGCTTTAATTTTCCCATATTTTTTATGCCATTCTTTATATTCTTTTGTCCTTTTATCTTTAGGCATAGGAGGAATTGTCTTAGTTTCAAGAATCTTTGATTCCGATGAAGACTTTTCAAGTTTATTTTTTGAGTCTTTCATTAAGTTAAATTGAGTTGTTTGTGTTCTAAAATTAACAAAAAAAATTGTCAATTGAATTTAGACCATAATTCCCATGATTTTTCTGCTTGATATTCAAGCATTTTTAATCCATTTATAACTCTAGACCCCCTTTCTATACCCTTTTTCATAAAAGAGGTCTCTTTGGGATTATAAACTAGATCATAGAGGATATGATTATTGTTTAAATTATTATAAGGAATATTAGGAAACTCATTTATATTAGGAAATGTACCTAGTGGAGTTGTATTAACTATTAACAACTTTTGATTAAAAATACTATGATCTAATTCATCATATTTTAAATAATCTTTTTTTAAAGTTCTTGAAACATGATTAAATTTTATTTTTCTTTTAGAAAGAACATATGATATTGCTTTCGATGCACCTCCAGTTCCAAGAACTAAAGCATAATCTATTTCATCAATATTAAGAGCAGATAATGTTTTGTCAAAGCCATATATATCAGTATTATATCCAATTTTTTTAGACCCTACAAAGCAAATTGTATTAACTGAACCTATCTCTTTAGCAACTGGAGATAATTCATCTAGAAATGGAATAATCTTTTCCTTATAAGGAATGGTCACATTAAGGCCGTTTAATTTGTTGTTTGTAAAAACTTCCTCAATTAACTCAACTCTTTCTAGATCAAAATTTAAATAGTTATAATGGTTAAATTTTTCTAAAAAATATTTTCTTGAAAAAGAATAGTCAATATCCTTCCCTATTAATCCATATATTTTTTTATTTCTCAATTTTAATTGCAAACCTCTCTAATAGAACAACAAAGAGTATACCAATAATAATATAAACAACTGCTAAAAGAGAACTATCATTATTAACTTCAGGAATATAAACAGCAATTTTATCAATTTCTTCTAATTCTCGAGATTTGATTTTCCATGGCCAAACACCTCTTAAAGAACCTGCAATAAATCCAACAATTAATGCTATTGTAATTGATTTATGTTTCTTAAATAAAGATCCTAATATATTAGATAAAAATATAAGTCCAAAAATAGATCCTGTAGTAAATAAAAAAAGAACTTTTAATAAATAGACTCTTTCATCATCATATATAAAATTAAAATCTAATTTAAATAAATCTACAATAGAAAAATATAATGAGTTAACTGAGTCAACCATTATCAATGTATAGTTACCCATTAGTAATAAAAGGTATGAGCCAGAAAGTCCAGGAAGAATCATGCCAGAGATAGCTATAACTCCAGAAATGAAAATTATTAGTTCAGAACTTCCTAAATTAATTTTATCTGCAAAGCTTATAATCATACCAACTATAAACCCAATAATTAAAGCTATAGATGTTCTGAATGTTAGTTTCTCTAGCTTATTATATATAACATAGAATGAACCTACTATCATTCCAAAAAAGAGACCATAAATATATAATTCATATTTTTCCATTATCAAATCAAGTAGAAGAGAAACACTAAAAAAACTTGCAATTAACCCTCCAAAAACAGTAAATAAAAACTTTCCATTTATTTCATTATAAAAGCTAATAAATCCCTCTTTAAACAACTTTTTAAATGAACTAAAATTAATTTTAGTAATTGAATCGATTAATTCTTCATAAATCCCAGTAATAAATGCAACTGTACCTCCAGAAACACCAGGAATTTTATTAACAGCTCCCATTGATAAGCCTTTAATGAAGAGGAGAACATAATATTTTTTCATGGATTCTTAAGATACTAAAAATTATGAAAGAAAAATTTTCTTATTTACTAGCTCAGGGAAATTTTTTGCTAATTTTTGAGGAATTTTTTTTATTTTTTTTGCATTTTGAAAAAAGTAAATAGCTTCATTTTTTTTGCCAAGTTTTATTAAACAACCTGAGATTAAATAATCTAAATATACTTTTGTAGGAAAAATTTTCTTTGCCTTAAGTCCTGTTTTTAATGCTTTATCCCAACTTTTAATTTTAATTAAGCACTTAATCATGTTTTTCCAATTATTCCATTTTAAGTCCCCTAATTCAATTAAGTTTTCAACATTTTTTATTGCTTGAATAAATAATCCTTTTTTATAATTTATTTCAAAACTTTTTTTAAGAATTTTTATGCTTTCCTGATTTGAACTTATTGCTTTATCAATAAGATAGGAGGCGTATCTATAATTGTCATCCTTAAGATATAAATCAATTAATTCAATCCATGCAGATTCATTTGTAGAATCAATTCGAATAGCTTTCTTCAAAAACTTTTTTCCAAGTTTATAGTTTTTTAATTTCAGACAACATAACCCTATTCTCATTATTATAAATGAGTTAGGTTCGTTTAGTCTTATAGATATTTTGTAATTGTTAATCGCTTCATTATATTTCCCTTCTTTTTCAAGTAATTTCCCTTTTTCTATATAAGCACTAGTAAATTCATCATCTGAGATTATTGCAAAATCAAAAGAAGAAATTGCTTCTTTGTTCATGTTTAACTTTGAATATATTTTTCCTAATTGGTGCCAAGCTATTTTTGAATAAGGGCTTTTTTCTAGAATATCATTCAGAATTACAATAGAATCTTTATCTCTATTAACGTTTTCATAGCAAAAAATAAGATTATAAAGTGATTGATAATCATCGGGATCATTTTTAATACATTTTTCAAAAAAAGGAATAGCTGAATTGTATTCTTCTAAAAGAAGAAATTCCATACCTATCATATTCCAAATCTCATATTTATCATCACTAAAATCAAGAGCTTTCTTTAAAATTTCAATAGCTTTTTGTCCGAGATTGTTTTTTGAATAAATTGTTGCTTTTTGAAGATAAACCTCTTTATTTATTGGATCGATTTCCTCTACAAAATTAAGAATTTTATATGCACTATCATAGTTAGAATTAAAAATTAAAAGCTCAGAACTTAATAACATAAGATCAATATTATTAGGATGTTGTTGAAGTCCCATTGAAATTGCTTTTTCAGCTAAGGAAAAATTTGCATTATCAATATAATGATGTGTAATATTAATAAATTCTGTAGAGTCAAAATACAAATCAATATTAGTCCTAAGCATATCCTCAAATTTCAATACACTTTCCTTGTATTCTCTAAACATTTATTGTTTTTGGTAAAATTAATCATATCAAAAACTCAAAAGTATATCTCTAAACATTTATTGTCAACAAAATAGTTAACATTCTAAGTTATTCTATTTCAACTATTTTTAGGACTTTGTCAGCATTACTAAATAAATCTTGGACACTATTAGGTCTTTCTTTATCTCTCCAAATGAACCCAGGTAGAGTCTTTTCATTTGAAATTATGTTTTTTTCAGAGATAATATTTCCATCTGGTGTTTTGTAGAAAGACACTTCAGCTATCTCATTATTTTCAAACTTAATAAGAATTGAACTAGCAATAGTTTTGTTTAATCCGAAGAAATCTTCTCCATCATCAGAATGCATATAGTATAGAATAACACTATTTTTTACAACATTAACATTTTTAAGTTTCCCATCTTGAAAAGACCCATATAACTTTTCTCCTTTAATTTGATTATAACCATCTTCACTAATGGAATCTTTTTGAATCAAAAAAACATTTCCTGAAATAAGCAGTGAATCAAGCTCTTGAGTTTGAGGGTTAGATTTTAAAAAAATTTCGTTTCCTGTAATTTGATTTTTTCCAAACCAGACAATAGGATTTTTCTTATTCTTTTCTTCATCTGAAAGATTTCTAACAATGGATTGACTTAAAGGTCTTTTTAGTAATTTTATTAGTCCACTTGTTTGGTTATAATGTATTGAATCTGATTTACCTCTAACATCTGTTTTAAAAATTCTAACATCATAAAATCCTTTAAGAATTTTATTTTCATCTGGTCCAGTAATCGTTAATGTATCTGAATGAATATATAGTGAGTCTCTCTCAAATATACTAACTGCAAGAGCATTCTTTGTAATAATTACTGAATCTATTGATTTAAAAACTTCAGCGTAATGTCCAGTAATAATAGAATTGTTTATTGTATCGTTAATTATAACATTATTAGATGCAGCTGCATATGATTTCTCATTTTCAAAGTAAATGCTATCACCACTAATAATTTTTCCATCATAATTGATTATTGCGTTTTTTTTAAAATATCCTTTTTGAATTTTAGTATCATAAAATCCTAATTCACAAAAAATTTCATAGTCAGATCCAATTATATTAGAAGGACCATTAAAATATGCTATATCAGATTCAGTAAAATATTCAAGTTCATCAGAAATCACAGTATATTCAGGATTGTTAATTTTTACATTAGATTTAAAATTATATTTTTTTTCATTCATGAAATAAACTCCAATTTTACTCTTTAAAATATTTTTATTATCTATTATTGTCCCATTAGTATTATAATAAGCAATGTTTGATACTCTGTCCAGGTAAAGTGTGTCAGTCCTTAATATCATGTCAGGCCTAACTAATTCTACATTACCCCATGCGATAGCTTTTCTTTTTATTCCATCATAGTCAAAATTATTAGATGTCATTGTTAAAGTATCTCCTTGACTAAATATTACTCTTCCATGGGCTTTGAATGAATTTTTGGAAGTATAGTAATATGAAATATCAGATTCAATTTTTGCACCATCATGAAACAGAATGACTTTTTTAGTATCATCTTTCATCAAGATAGTTGCACCTGGATACGCACTAGAGTTTCGAATAGATGTTCCTGCTTGTATAATTTCAATAACTTTTGTTTCCTGAGAAAAACTATAAATTGTAAAAAATATAAATACAATAAGGGATAAAAGGTATTTCATCATTTAGTTCTATAAATGGTCTCAGATCGATCTGGACCAACAGAAATTAATTTTATTGGCACTTTAACAAATTCTTCAATAAACGAAACATATTCAAGAAGTTCTATTGGCAGCTCCTCTTCTTTAGTAACCTTAGATATATCTTCAGACCAACCTTTGAAGGTTTTGAAAATTGGTTCAATATTCTCTGAATTAAGGTCAAAAGGTAATGTTTGAGTTTCGATACCATTGATATTATAAGATGTGCAGACCTCTAGAGATTTAAATCCACTCAAAACATCTGCCTTCATCATATTTAACTCAGTTACTCCATTAATAATTATTGAATATTTTAATGCTATTAAGTCTAACCATCCACATCTTCTGTCTCGACCTGTAGTTGCTCCATATTCATTCCCTGTTTTTCTAATATGTTCTCCAATTTCGTTAACTAATTCAGTTGGAAAAGGTCCAGATCCAACTCTAGTCATATATGCTTTAAATATCCCGATAACATTTTTAATTTTATTAGGGGCTACTCCAAGACCAGAACAAGCTCCAGATACAGTCGTATTAGAGGATGTAACAAAAGGGTAAGTTCCAAAATCAATATCCAAAAGTGATCCTTGAGCACCCTCTGCTAAAATTTGTTTCCCATTATTTAAAGAATTATTTAAATATACTTCACTATCAATGAAATTGAATCTTTTTAACACTTCAATACTTTTAAAAAAATCATCTTCTAATTCATTTAAGTCTAAATCAACCTTTAGATCAAAATTTGATAAAAGAGTAAGATGTTTCCTTTTAAGGGTATTATACTTCTCAATCCAATTACCACTGTTTAAATCACCAATTCTTACTCCATTTCTTCCAGTTTTATCCATATAAGTAGGACCGATTCCCTTTAATGTTGAGCCAATTTTATTTTTTCCTTTAGAAGCCTCTGAAGTTGCATCTATTATTTTATGAGTAGGTAGAATTATATGAGCTCTATTTGAAATTAAAAGTTTATCTCTCATATCAAAATCAAATTTTTTTAAACCTTCAATTTCATTTTTAAAAATAACTGGATCGATTACTACACCATTGCCTATTATATTGATTGCTTCTTTATTAAAAATTCCCGATGGAATTGTATGTAAAACATGTTTGTGTCCATCAAATTCTATAGTATGACCGGCATTTGGTCCACCTTGAAACCTTGCAATTATATCATATGAATTTGTAATTGCATCAACTATCTTACCTTTACCTTCATCCCCCCATTGAAGGCCTAGAAGAACATCTAAAGACATATTTATTTATTTTTTTTAGTTGTAGCGTATAATATTAGTGAATGATCCTTAACATCTACATTAAATATTTCTTCAATACTTTTTTTAATTGATTGAATTCTTGGGTCGCAAAATTCTTTTACCTCACCAGTATCTGTCAAAATAAGATGGTCATGCTGATTATTAAAGAAACATTTTTCAAATTGAGAACTAGAATCGCCAAATTGATGCTTTCTAACAAGCCCACATTCTAATAAAAGTTCAATGGTGTTATATAGAGTTGCTCTGCTTACTCGATATTTTTTTTTATTCATTTTTTCGTAAAGCAGGTCAATATCAAAGTGACCGTCTATAGAATAAATTTCATTTAAAATTTTATATCGCTCAGGTGTTTTTCTTTGACTATTTGAATTTAAAAATTCTGTAAAAACATTTGATACAATTTCATTTTCATCTTTACTTTTTACTATCATATTAATTTCTTTTTTAGTTTCTTGTAACTTTTTCAATACCCTTGATTTTTTTCAAACTTTTTAATAATTTATTTAAAATTACCGTGTTACTTACTTCTAAGCTTATAGTTCCGATAAACGTACCATCATTAGACTCAACTGATATTTTATTTATGTTTACTTTCATTGAATCAGAAATAGTTGATGTAATCTGACTTATAATTCCCAAATCATCAATACCCGTAAAATTTATCTTAGTATTGAATTTGTGAGATTGAGAATCAATCCACTTTGCAGAGATTACTCTATAATCATAATTAGATCTTAATGAGATTGAATTGGGACAATCTTTTTTATGAACTTTAATACCATCATTAACAGATACAAAACCGAAAACAGAGTCTCCAGGTATTGGGTCACAACAACTGGCCATTGAATATTTTAATGATTCTTGATCTTTACCAAATATAAGTTTATCAAATTTAATAGAGTGGTCACTTTTATTAATTTTATCAACTTTTTTCTTATTTGAACCAATACGTCTTTTGATAAATCCAATAAATGACCTATTATAATCAGTTACAAATTGTTTTATTTTCTTATTATCAATGGTTCCATTGCCAACACTAAAAAAAAGATCATTACTTGCATTAATCTTAAAGAATTTCATCATAGAGATAGAAATTTTGTCATCAAGTTTAATTTTAAAGTGTTTCAATTTTCTTCTTAAGATTTGTTTTCCTTCAATAGAAATTCTCTTTTTTTCAATATTCAATGAAGACTTGATTTTTGATTTTGCTTTAGATGTCACAACAAAATCAAGCCAATTAACTGATGGATTAATATTTTTAGATGTCATAATCTCAACCTGGTCTCCACTTTCAAGAACATGACTTAAAGGGACAAGTTTTCCATTTACTCTAGCTCCTCTAGTTTTAGTACCTATATCAGTGTGAACATTAAAAGCAAAATCAAGTGCTGTAGATCCACTTTTTATTGATTTAAGATCACCTTTAGGTGTAAAAACAAAAATTTCTTCTGAATAAAAATTTAGTTTGAAGTCTTCTACAAAGTCAATAGCATGTTGAGGATCATCAATCAATACATCTTGAAGTTTATTTAACCATATATCAACTTCTCTTTGTTTTGTTTCTCCATGTTTATAATTATAATGAGCAGCATAACCTTTCTCTGCTATTTCATCCATTCTTTCTGACCTAATTTGAATTTCAACCCATCTGTTTTCTGGACCAATCACAGTTAAATGAAGCGCTTCATAACCATTAACTTTAGGATATGTAATCCAATCCTTAAATCTAGCAGGATTTGGAATAAAGTGATCAGAAATTATTGAATATATTTTCCATGCTATAAACTTTTCGTCCTCTTTTGATGATGTATATATTATTCTAATTGCAAATCTATCATATACTTCGTTGAAAGAAATATTCTTTGTTTGCATTTTTTTATTTATAGAAAATATAGACTTATTTCTACTCTTTATTGAGTATTTTATTTTTTTATTATCTAAATTCTCTATTATTAATTTTTTAAAGGATTCTATATATTTTTCTTGATTTTCTTGACTTTTGACAAATTTATTTTTTATGCTTTTGTATGTTTTAGGCTCAATTGTCTTTAGGCTAAGATCTTCAAGCTCATTTTTTAAATTAAATAATCCTACCCTATGAGCTAGTGGTGCATATATATAAAGTGATTCAGAAGCAATTTTTTCCTTTTTTATCTCATCTAAATATTCAATAGTTCTCATATTATGAAGCCTATCTGCAATTTTTATAAGAATAACTCTTATGTCATTATGAAGAGTTAAAAGCATTCTTCTATAATTTTCAGCTTGAACTGAATAGTCTTTATTCTTTCTAAGAATAGATATTTTAGTTAGCCCATCAACAATCTTACCTATATTTTCACCCACAGCTTTATTAATATCTTTGATAGTTAGTTTTGTATCTTCAACGACATCATGAAGAAGTGCAGCAGCTATTGAATCACAATCAAGTCCAATATCATGAGCCACAATTTTAGCGACTCCAAGAGGGTGATAGATATATAGTTCTCCAGATTTTCTTAATTGACCTTCATGAGCATTGTAAGCAATTATAAGAGAATCCTTAATAATCTTCTTTTCTTCTTCATTTAGTATTTGGTAACTGCCTTTAACTAAATCTTCATAAAGATTATTTATTTCTTTTGGTAATATTTTATCTTCAACTAACATTTATATATATATATCTATCTAAAATTACAAATAATAATTTCAGATTAAAAATTATCTATTCTATGAAAAATTAATTTGAAAATTTGTTAGAATATCTTTTCCAAAGTTTAGTTTGATGAGTCTCAAGGCTAATAGACCTTCCTGATATATATGCTTTTAAGAGATTATTTGTCATAATATTTAACGCATCTCCATCTGAAATAAAAAGAGTAGCATCTTTGCCTACTTCTATAGATCCTAACTTATGGTCTAAATCTAAAATTTTTGCAGCATTAAGTGTAATAAGAGATAAAGCCTCCTCTTTATCTAAGCCATATGAAGAGAAACTTCCTGCATAAAATGGTAAATTTCTTGTAGCAACTCTCTGTTGACCAGTTCCATTGGGGTTTATAGAGACCAAAATACCATTCTTAACAAGCTTATTAGCTATTTTATATGTATCTCTAGGGTCAGTATCAGCTTCTGATGGAAATCTATATGGTTGAGTCAAAATTACAGGTACATTGTTTTCTTTTAGGAAACTTATTAGACTAGCTGACCCAGTTCCTCCTACTAATACTATTTTACTAATATTATTTTTTTTCAAAAAAGAAATCCCATCAATTATCTCTTTTTCATCATCAGCATGAAGATATATTGTTTTATCGCCATTAAAGATTCCTTTCATTGCTCTGCTCTTAAGATTCATTGATAAATTGATATTCATTGTTGCCTTTGACTTTTCAAAGAATTCTTCGATTTTTCTTGTTTGATTAATATAGTTAGTATCAATTTTCAAACCTCTGTCTTCTCCCAGCCACCATCTTCCAAAACTATATGGACTTGGCCAGTTTAAATGTATTCCTTCATCAAATGATATAGCTGCATCTTCCCAGTTCCAAGCATCAAGCTGCACAACTGATGAACTTCCTGATATAATTCCTCCATTTGGAGTTATCTGGGCTAAAAGAACACCATTTGGCCTCATACTTTCTACTCCTTTAGATTCAGCATTATATGCAATTATTGATCTAACATTTGGAAGAAAATCTCCTGATTCATCGTCATCTACAGATGCTTTTACGGAATTTACCTCAACTAATCCAAGATTTGAATTTAAAGCTATAAACCCAGGGTATAAATGTTTCCCATAAGCATTTATTATAGTATCATAATTATTTTTATCTAATTCATATTCTGAAGTGACAAGGTTAATTATTCCATTTTCAAAGCCAATAAAACTTTTTTCAATTATACTTCCATCACCAATATGAGCTGTAGCCCCAACTATAAGAACTGATTTAGACTGATCTTTTGCAGGAGTTTGTTGAGCTATCAAACTATTTGCTACAAGTAATGTTCCAATAATTAATAATTTTTTCATTGTTATAATATTAATCAATCGTTTCACAATTAAATTCTTTTTGAATTTCTATTGTTGGTGTTCTAAATGTGTCTGCATTAGATGAATCTCCTTCGCTTTTATTTTCATTTAACATTTTCTTTATAAGATATTCCTTCTCTTTTTTTATTTCTTTGTTTTTATTTTGATGTGTTTTTGTATCAAAGTAAAAAGCTCCATCAATCATTGTCTTTTCAGCCTTAGTATAGATTGACATAGGATGCCCACTCCAAACAACTATATCAGCATTTTTTCCAACTTTTAAACTACCTACCTTATCATCTAAATGAAGAAGTTTTGCTGGATTTAAGGTTACAAATTTCCATGCCTCTTCTTCTGAAACACCACCATATTTAACAGCTTTAGCAGCTTCTAGGTTAAGTCTTCTAGACAATTCAGAGCTATCAGAATTAAATGCTACAGTTACTCCAACATTATGCATTATTGCAGCATTATATGGTATAGCATCGTTAACCTCATATTTGTAACCCCACCAGTCTGAAAATGTTGAAGCTCCAGCACCATGTTCAAACATTTTATCTGAAACCTTATAACCTTCAAGAATGTGAGTGAAAGTGTTTATTCTGAAATCAAACTTTTCTGCAACTTTCATAAGCATGTTAATTTCACTTTGAACATAAGAGTGACTTGTTACAAATCTTTCACCTTTAATTATTTCCCATAGAGTTTCCATTTCTTCATCATATCGAGGTTTTACAGCTCTTGCTTTTTCCCTTTTACTAAGTGAATTATATTTTTCCCATTTATTTCCATAGTCTTTAGCTCTATCAAAATGATCAATGAATACTTGTTCAACACCCATCCTAGTTTGTGGGAACCTACTGCCTCCCCAATTAGATTGTTTAACATTTTCTCCTAAAGCAAATTTTATAAATGGATCAGCATTTGGGAAAAACATTTCATTGATTTTAGAACCCCATTTTAATTTAATTATAGCAGATTGACCACCTATTGGATTAGCAGATCCGTGAAGTATTTGTACTGTAGTAACACCTCCAGCTAAATTTCTATAAAGATTAATATCATCAGGGTTAATAACATCCATTATTGATACCTCTGCAGAAGAATTATGACCCCCCTCATTAATGCTTGATGCACCCATATGTGAATGTTCATCAATAATACCAGAGGTAATATGTTTATTTGAAGCATCGATTCTTTTAAAACTACTAGGAGTTTTAAGATTTTGGCCTATTTTAATTATTTCACCATTGCTAACTAGAATATCACTATTGTTAATAATTCCTTCCTCTTCATTAGTCCAAAGTGTTGCATTATAAAAATGGATATTCTCTTGAATTGGTGCGGATTTTAACCCATAACCTATATTAGGATAGGTGATAGGTGAAATTTCTACATTAGATTCTTTTGGACTTTTCTTTTTATTTTTTACGTTTTTAGAAATAAAAGTCATTTTTGAGGAAAAGTCATTTCCTTCAAAATCACTTCCTGTTAATAGAAGTTCAGATTTAGCATTCACTTTTGAAGAGAGTTGAGCGAAAGATGTTTTATCATTAATCTTATCAAAAATTGTTAGATATAGCCAGTTGTCCTTATATGATATTTTAGAATTTATTTTTATAGAGTCTCTAAGTACACTTGCAGATATCTTTTTTTGACTATCATTAAATGAAATCTTATAATCTCTTTCATTTACATTTAGGTTATAACTACCATCAATATTTACAATTTTCCTGTCATTAATCAGATGTTTTTGTCCTTTAACCCAATTCTCATATATTATTGTTTCTTCATGAAAGATAGGTCCAGAGGTTACCAGGAAGTTTGCATAGTAGCCTTTGTCAATAGCTCCAATTTTATTACCCATTCCAATAGCTTTTGCAGGAATAGTGGTTAGGGATTCAAAAGCTTTTTTCTCACTTAATCCATGTTTAATGGCTTTCCTAAGATTAGTTAGAAATAATTTTTTACTTGGCAAATCTGAAGATGTAATAGAAAAATTAATATTATTCTTCTCAAGAATAGATAAGTTTGCAGGAGCTTGATTATAATATCTCAATTGATTTATTGAAAGTCTTTTATTTAAGTGAGGATTAGAGACATCATACGCCTTTGGATAATTAATTGGAATAATTAATAGGTTTTTGAAATCCTTTATTTCCCTTACATTTTCATACTCTTTTCCAGAACCTTTTATAATAAAATTAAGATTTAATTCTTTAGATAATTTAGCAGCCCTTAATACATTTAGCTTATCATTTGCATCAAATATTTTAGGTAACTCCCTATTTTCAATTAAAGATTCAATCGCAAGGTCTTTATTATTTGCAACTCCTTGAGAGTACCAATCTGCATCGTAATATAATTGTCTAATTAGTGCTATAGAACCCATGACTGAACTGGGGTAAGATTGGTTTGATCTTAAGCTTCTAGTAAAAGAGAAGTGTTCTGCTACTTTTTGAGAAATTATCCTATACGATTCATTTTGATTATCAATTAATGCAACAGCAATACTAGTTCCTCTGTGGACACCATCAGGATTATGAGTATTAACTACCCCAAAACCTATATCCCTTAATTGTTTAGCATCACCTTTGTTATACTTAAAATCATTTAGACTGTTATAATCACTAAGTATATGATCATTCCAATAATATCCAGCCCTTGAAGGTTCATATTGAGAACTTCTACTAAAGTCTGATCTAGGGATTTTTTTTATCCCGAATGAAGAGCTTAACTCAACAAAGGATGGGTATACATAGCTTCCATTTAGGTTATGAACTATAGTGTTTTCTGGTATATTAACATTTGTTCCTACTGATATAACTTCTCCATCCTTAATTAAAAGTGTACCATTATCAATAATACCAGATTTAGTATGAATTTTTCCATTAGTAAATGCCTCGTATTGATGTTCTTTAGTTTTGACACCATCATTTACTATAAAATAATCTTGACTAAAAGAAAAAGAAATAGATAAAAGGAATGTGAATAGTATTCTAGACACTGTAATTAGTTTTTTTATTGAAGATATTAATAATTTAATAAACTCTTATCATTTTCATAGTAATTTACAATATGATTGAGAATTCTGCTATAACTACGAATACCGGATTTTTGGTTATTAGACTTAAGGTAAAAGTTATACAAGATACTATGCACATCATTAATTATATTATTACTATATTTTGCCCAGAATTTTCTTCTAGATTTTATATCGTCAATTATTCCTGGATTAATTTTATCTGTAAATAAACTTAGATTCTCTTTATGGTTAATTTGTATTTCATTTAAAAAAAAAGTTAATCCAAATACATATCCAGAATATTTAACTAATGGATCTTGGTTATTTATTGAAGAAATAAATGCTAAAAAATTAGCATCTTCCTCAGCAGCATACCCTAGTTGATGTGCTTGTTCATGCAAAACAGTAATTACAAAGTCAATAGAAGGTATCTTTTTAACTACTATAGCTTCAAGGGTAAAAGGATTTATATATCCTGAGACTCCTTGATAAAGGTATAACTCCGGTAAAATAGATTTTTTTACAAATTTGGTTGTTGGAATTTTATTAAACTTATTAACGTTGTTTAATTTTAATTCGCTTATGACTTTTTCTTTGTCAAATTCCAGATCATTTATTGTAATGTTTTCATCACCTAATGAAAGGTGAATTTGATTTACATCATTTATTAGTTCAGTTAATGTTTTTTCAAGAGATTCATAGTTTACTTCACTTATATTTAATTTACTTATCAGTGGTGTTTTAAAGTAGTTTAATCCCCATAAACTGTAGAATAGAAATATTATAATTGATATGACTGCAATAATATTTACAAAATCATTCTTTTTAAATCTGAAAAAGAATATAAAATAGATTACAAATGAAATAAAAGCTAAGAAGAATATTAAATCACCAATAGCAATGCTAAATCCCGAAAATAACATCGAATAATATTTGAATATATATTGATAAATATATTCGCTATAGTATTCCTCTACAATTCTTGGATTGTTTTTTAGGTAATATAATATGAGAACCTGAGGAATAAGAAGTAGAGCAATTATTTTTTTAAAGCCAATTCTCATAGATTGGAATACTTTCTAATTTATATCTACAAGTGTTACCTCAAATATTAAGGTTGCATTTGAAGGTATAACACCATTACCATCCCCAGCTTCACCATATGCAAGGTTAGGAGGAATAACTAATGTACATGAAGCACCTTTGTTTAGTAGTTTTATTCCTTCATCCCATCCTGGTATAACCTCTCCGACACCTAGGGTAAATTCAATTGGCTCGCCTTTACTTAAAGAAGAACGAACCTCTGAACCATCAATTAGTTTGAGAGAATAATGTACCTTAACATTGTCATTATCTTTTGCATTTTCTCCAGTTCCTTTTTTGGTAATATTATATGATATTCCACTATCAGTTGATTTATATCTTTTTTTAATATCCTCTAACCATTCCTCTTTTTCCTTTAATTTCTCTTCATTAGATTTTCTCTTTAACTCTAGATATTCATTAAACATATTTGGAGCATTAAAATCTTTAGCGGTTTGACCTATTCTAATTATTTCAAGTTTATTGATTACATCGTTTTGTTCTATTTTATCAATAATTTCTTGACCTATTTCAATTTTGCCAAAAACACTATGTTTCCCATCAAGCCATGGAGTTTCTAGATGGGTGATAAAGAATTGACTACCATTAGTATTTGGGCCTGAATTAGCCATAGATAAAATACCAGGGCCATCATGCTTAAGACTATCAACAAATTCATCTTCAAAACTATATCCTGGTCCTCCTGACCCCGTTCCTGTTGGGTCTCCACCTTGTATCATAAAGTCATTAATTACTCTATGAAATTTTATTCCATTATAATAAGATTTGTTTTTAAACTCTTCAGATACTAATGGATGATCTCCTTCTGCAAGAGCAATAAAATTAGATACAGTTAGAGGAGTTTCCTCATAAGTAAGTTTTAGGATCATATCTCCTTTATTTGTTTGTATGTCAGCATAAATGCCATCTGTTAAGTTTGAGTAATCTTTCATATTGTTACATGAATTAATTAAAAAAACAGAGCTAATCAATAAAAACTTGAGTTTCTTCATAACTATGATTTTATATGGGTTAATATATCTTTTAAAAATTTTTCTTCAGTTTCAGCTAGACTTAAATAAGAAACTCCACCTGCTGCATGAATATGTCCACCTCCATTAAAAAAGTTTTCTGCAAAGTCATTTACTGAAATTTCTCCTTTTGATCTAAAAGAGAGTTTAACAATACCTTCATCTTTTTTTTCTACCATAAGCACTGAACATAAAATACCTTCTATACTAAGGCCAAAGTTAACAAAACCCTCGGTATCTCCTTTCTTATAGTTATTAATTTTTTGGTCTTCATCACTTAATAAAGAATACATAACTGGAAGGTCTTTTACTTTCTTGAAATTCTCTAATGTTTTTCCTAATAATTTAAGTCTTGAAAATTGAAAATTATTAAATAAATTTTGATAGATCTGATCTATTTCTACACCCAAGTCTATAAGTTCAGAAGCTATTTTTAATGTATTTGATGAGGTAGAAGGAAATCTAAATGACCCAGTATCAGCAACTATACCAGTATAGATGCATTCTGCTATATCTTTATCTATCAAATTTTTATCATATTCTGATAGGAAATTATATATCATTTCACATGTTGAACTCATGGATGGAACACAATAAGCATATGTAGCAAAATCATCTGGTGATTCATGATGATCAATCATAATTTTAATTGCTTTAGATTCTTTTATATATGGAGATAATTTTCTTACTCTATTTAGGTTATTGAAATCAAGTATGAAAATAATTTCAGCATGATTGATAAGTTTAACACATTTGTCTTTGGATAAATCAAATCTATTTATTTCATCTTCACTTGGTAAAAACTTTAGTACTTCAGAATATTCATTAGGAGAGATAATATCTACTTCATGATTATTTTTGAAAAAGTGATAGATCGCAAGGCAACTTCCAAGTGCATCAGCATCAGGACTAAGATGCGGTATAACAACTATCTTTTTTCTATCTAATAGATGCGTTTTTATATTACTAACAAAGAATTTATTCATAAACCGCTAAGATAATACTATATTAAAAAATAAATAAAGTCTTAGATAAAACTTTTAAAAACTGTTTATATTATTAAATTTGTGGCCATGAAAACAAACAGAACCTTTTCAATGTTAAAACCTGATTCAATAGAAGATGGATATATGCTTCCTATTCTCAATAAAATCAATGATTCTGGATTTAAAATCATAGCTTTAAAATATAAAAAAATGAAAAGGGGAGAAGCAGAAGAATTTTATTCAATTCATTCAGAAAAATCTTTTTTTGAAGATTTAATCAACTTTATAACTAGGGGTCCAATAATTGCCGCTGTTCTTGAAAAAGAGAATGCTGTTGAAGATTTCAGAAAGTTAATTGGTCCTACAAATCCTGAACAAGCTGAAGAAGGCACAATTAGAAAAACTTTTGCAAGATCAATGGGGGAAAATGCGGTACATGGTTCTGATAGTGATGAAAATGCAGGTATAGAAATTTCATTTCATTTTGATGAAGGTGAAATTTTTAATTAAGTTTAATTTCTTGAATATAGCTTTTGCCTAGGTTTTTATTTAACAACTTTATTACTTTTTCTTTCTCAAAAAAAAGTTCCTCTTTTAAAACAGATGATTTTAGTTTTACTGAAAGAACACCTTTTCTATAACTTACATTAGATGTATACTTCTCAATATTTTTACCCATTACTGTTTTCCAGGCTTCTTGAATTTTTATTTTATCAATACCAATTCTGATATGTTTTTGTGAGACAATATCATTTAGAATCTCAGACATTTTTTTAAAATCTCCCTGTTTATTTGTCATTTTAAATTTATTCAATATTAAAGATTTCCTCTTTATTTGATGAATCTTTTAATGCATTTTCAACCCTTTCTTTGTGAGTGTCAGTGATAAAAATTTGTCCAAACTCATTTTTTTCAAGAATATTAACAATCTGTCTTACTCTGTCTTGGTCTAATTTATCAAATATATCATCTAATAGAACTATAGGAGAGCTTCCAAGTTTTTCTTTATAATATTCAAATTGAGCTAATTTCAAGGAGACTAAAAATGATTTTTGTTGACCTTGACTTCCAAAATTTTTTATTTTATTCCCGTCGATCAGAAATTCTAAATCATCTTTATGTATTCCTTTAGTTGTATATTGGACAAATCTATCTTTTGAAATACTTGAGCTTATAATTTCTGAAAAACTCCCTTCATTTAGATTGCTATTATATTTTATATTAACCATATCATCTCCTGAACTAATATTATTGTAATATTTTTTAAATATTGGAATAAAAGATTTTAGGAATCTATTTCTTTCAGTATATATTGGTATTCCTAAGGATATTAATTGTTGATCATAAGCCTCAATAATATTTTGGTCAAATTTTTTATTTATAAAGAAATATTTTAATAATGAATTTCTTTGGGTTAAGATCTTGTTGTAATCTATAACTCGTTTTAAATATACTTTGTCAATTTGTCCAATTACACTATCTATAAATTTTCTTCTCATTTCACTTCCTTCAATAATTAAGTTTTGATCATGGGGTGAAATAATTATTAAATTAATTAATCCAATATGATCAGATATCTTTTTATAAATCTTACCATTTCTTTTAATCCTTTTTTTTTCACCTTTTTTAAACGAACACAAAATTTCCTCTTTTCTTTCTGATATGAGAAATCCACCATTAATTGAAAAATAATCTGAACCGATTTTTATATTCTGATTTGAAGAAGGGTTAAAGTAACTCTTAGTAAAAGCTAGATGGTATATAGAATCAATAATATTTGATTTTCCAACACCATTTTTTCCAATAAAACAATTAATCTTTTTATCGAAATTAAATTTAGCCGATGAAAAGCTTTTATAGTTATTAATTGATAGACTATTCAAAAACATAATAAGGTTTCAAAATAAAACATTAATTTTGGCTTTCAAAAGATAATTATGGCAACTTTTAAAAAAAGAGGATATAAAAAATCATTAAAAACTCAAAATAACCAGAATTTAAGAGATAGTAGTCAAACAGCTGAAGTTTTTGAAAAGTTAGACTCTGGTGCAAGTATAAGTGAAAAATGGATTATTAAATATCAAAATAAGATATTATCTGGATTAGCAATAATAGCCTTATTGGTTCTGTCATTTATTTCGTATGATAGATATATAAAACAACCTCAAGAAAAGGAAGCTATAAGTGAGCTTAGTCAAGCTCAATATTTCTTTGATTTAGCACTTGCTAGTAATAATTCTGATTCATTGTTTAATCTAGCAATTAATGGAGGAGAAGGTAAATATGGTTTTCTTGAGATAACCAAAGAATATAAGAACACAAAGGCTGCAAACATTGCGAATTATTCTCTAGGTATGGCATACTTAAATCTTAAAGATTATGAGAAGGCTATTCTTTTTCTTGAAAAATTTGACTCAGATGATGTTTTTTTAAAATCAATTTCCTTAGGCTCAATAGGTGATTGTTTTTCTGAATTAAATCAACCAAATGAAGCATTTGAATATTACCAAAAAGCTTTTAATTATGGTGAAAATTCTTATACTTCACCAAAGTTTTTATTTAAAGCTGCACTTTTAGGTTCACAAATAGGTAAAAATAGGCTGGCTATTAAATTCCTTAAAAAGATTAAAGATGAATTTCCAGATTCTTATGAAGCTGCCTTAGTTGAAGTTCAATTAGGAAGGTTAGAAAACATAGTTAATTAATTATGTTGTCTCGAGATTCAAATAAGAAAAACTTAAAAATTAATAATCCTGAAAAATTAAAGATAACATTAGTTGTATCTGAATGGCATTCTGAAATAACCAATAAACTATTTACTGGAGCTAAGGATACTTTGATTAAAAATGGCGTTTTAGATGGAAATATTAAAAGAGTTAATGTCCCCGGTAGTTTTGAATTAATTTATGGGTGTCGAATAGCTCAAAATGATGATCAACATGCTATTATTGCTATTGGATGCATTGTTAAAGGAGAAACCCCTCACTTTGACTTCATATGTAATGCAGTTTCTATAGGTATTAAAGATCTAAATATTTTATACAAAACACCTGTAATTTTTTGTGTATTAACGGATAATAATATTGAACAATCACATGAAAGAAGTGGTGGTAAACATGGGAATAGGGGAGAGGATTCTGCACTTGCAGCACTTAAAATCATCTCAACTTTAGATAAATAGATGGAATTAAATTTTTTTAAGCTAAACAGAAATAGGAGATTTAATTATACTCCAAGGTACTATAAAGGAAAGGAAGAAGCTTCTGTATTTAATTTTGAAGGTAGGTTAGTTAATTCTAGAGAAACATACAATGAAAATGATAGAAGGAAAATATGGGAAGATAGTAGAAACAGGTCTAGGAACAGAAAAAATAAAGAGTTAAATAAAACATTAGTTTTAATTATAATTATCTTAATCTTAATATTTCTATATATAATTGACTTTGACTTGTCTATTTTTTATAATAAATAATATATGTCTGATATTATAAAAATTTTACCAACGGAAGTTTTAAATAAAATAGCTGCTGGAGAAGTTGTTCAAAGACCAGCATCTGTTGTTAAGGAGTTGATGGAGAACTCAATTGATGCAAAATCTACAAAAATTAAATTAATAGTTAGAGATTCGGGTAAAACTTTAATTCAAGTTGTTGATAATGGTGAAGGAATGTCTAAGAATGATATGAAAATGTCTTTTATGAAGCATGCAACTTCAAAAATAACAAAGATAGAGGATGTTTTTTCTATTACTTCAATGGGTTTTAGAGGTGAAGCTCTAGCATCAATATCTTCAATATCTAATATTGAGATGATCTCAAAAAAAAAAGATGCCGATAAAACAAATATAATATCATTAGAAGGAGACAAGGTAACCCTAGAAAAGACTGTTTTCTCAGAACAAGGGACCTCGATTAAAGTTAGAAATCTATTTTACAATGTTCCTGCAAGACGTAATTTTTTAAAATCTGATTTTGTAGAATTAAGACATATAATTGATTCTTTTAATAGAATTTCATTATCATACCCAGATATTGAATTTAATTTAATTCATAATAACGAAGAGCTTTTTTATTTAAAAAAAAGTAATTTAAGAAAAAGAATATCATCGATTTTTGGAAGAAAAATTGATGAGAATCTTATCCCTTTAAATGAAAAGACATCATTAGTTAAAATTACAGGATTTACTTTAAAACCTCAATTTTCTAAAAAGTCAAAAAACAATCAGTTTTTATTTGTTAATAATAGGTATATAAAAAGCCAATTTCTAAATCATTCAATCAATAATGCTTATGAAGGACTGCTTAGAGAGGGTTTTTATCCTGGTTATTTTATTTTTCTTGAGATTAATCCAAATAAAATTGATGTTAATGTGCATCCAAACAAAACTGAAATAAAATTTGAAGATGAACAAAATCTATATTCAATAATTAATTCATCAATTAAACATAGTCTAGGAGTATATCAAATCACTCCAGTACTTGATTTTGATAAAGAGTCCTCTATGGATATTCCATACGATTCTCATAAAAATCGACTCAGAGAACCATCTATAGAAGTTGACTCTAGATTTAATCCATTCTTAGAAGAAAAAAATAATGAAAATTGGGAAGAACTTCAATCAAAGATTGAGAATGACATATTTGATAAAAAAAATATTGATATTAATCAAGAAATAGACTTTCCTAAAATTTTTCAGGTTTTTAATAAGTATATTATAACGACTACAGGATCGTCAGTTATTATTCTTAACCAAAGTTTAGCTCATCAAAGGATATTATATGAACAGTTCTTAAAATCGAGTGTAGATGACGGTGCAAAATCTCAAAAATTAGTTTTTCCAATAGAAATTGAATTAACAAAAAAACAAGAAATTATTTTATCTGAAATAAAAGACGTGGTTGATTCTATGGGTTTTAAGTTTTCTGTCAAGAATAAAATTGTTAATATAAATGCAATACCACCAATAATTTCTGATAAACCTATTGAGGAAATTTTTGAAGATTTATTAAATAAGAATGATTCATACAACATCAAAGAAAGCTTCAGTCTATCAGACTTAATAGCAAAAAAACTTTCTAAATTACTTTCTGTGAAAACTGGTAAAACCCTTAAATTAAAGGAACAACAAGCTATTATTAATCAATTATTCTCTTGTAAAGAACCTAAACTTTCCCCTTTTAATAAACAAATATTTGTTACTTTGGACAAAAAATATTTAGATAAAAAATTTTTCAATGGGTAGGATAACTGATACAGTAAAGCATCTATTAATTATAAATATTGTTTTCTTTTTTGCTTCTTCCGTTTTAGGAGAAATAATGTATGATTTATTTGCTATGCATTATCCTAATAATTCTAATTTTTTTGTTTGGCAACCAATTACCCATATGTTCATGCATGGAGGTTTAACACATATAATGTTTAATATGTTTGGACTGTGGATGTTTGGAACTCCACTTGAACAGATTTGGGGTAAGAAAAAATTTATATTTTTTTATATATCTGCAGGACTTGGTGCAGCTTTACTTCAAATTACAGTTTATCATATTGATATTGTTTCTGTTAATCAAATTTTATCAGAATATGGCCTTAGTAAAGGAGAAATAGATCTTTTCTACGAAACAGGAAGACTTAACACATCTTTAATTCAATCTGTTGGGGAAGATAGACTCCTTTCAGGGATTCAATCATTTAAAGCTTTAATGGTTGGCGCATCAGGTGCTTTATATGGTATATTAGTAGCCTTCGCAATGTTATTTCCTAATGTGCAGTTAATGTTGCTGTTCCCACCTATACCAGTTAAGGCAAAATATTTAGTTCCAATATTAATTTTACTTGATTTATTTTTTGGATTTACATCTTATTCTGTTGGACCAATAGCCCATTTTGCTCATATTGGAGGAGCTATTACAGGTTTTATTATGATGTGGTATTGGAAAAAAAATAATCTTAATAATAAAAGATGGGATTTATGAATTTATCTTTTTCAAAAAAATATAATTTAAACAAGAATCTACCTATTCACAAAAAAATAATTTTAATTAATGTTATAATATTTTGTTTACCATTAGTTATAAATACAGTATTATTCTTATTCAATTTAAAAACATATTCATTTTTTAGTTTTTTTGAGTTAAATCCGCAATTAGATTATTTTTTTAAAAACATATGGACGATAATTACTTATGCATTTATCCATCTAGACTTCTTTCATATTTTCTGGAATATGTTCATACTTTATTTTGCTTCTGAGTATTTTTTGAATTTTTTTGATGAAAAAAAGTATATTAAAATATACTTTTATGGAATTCTTTTTGGTGGTATATTCTTTGTTTTAAGCTATAACCTATTTCCAGTATTTAAAGATAATTTTACATCTTTAATTGGTTCTTCCGCTGCTGTTTATTCAGTTTTAATTTTTATTTGCACTTATTTTCCGAATAATAAAGTAAATCTGATTTTATTTAAAACTGAATTAAAATATATTGGGATTGTATATGTTCTATTAAGTTTAATTCAAATTCCTATTGAAAATCCAGGAGGTAATATAGCTCATATTGGAGGAGCTTTTTGCGGCTATTACTATGCTATGAACCTATATAATAATAGTTTCAGTATTAATTTTAGAAATTTTTTCAATAAAGTGAAAGATTATAATTTAAGTCAATCTGAAAATCAAAAAAAAATTGATACAATTCTTGATAAGATTAGTAAGTCTGGATATGAGAGTCTAACAAAAAAAGAAAAAGAATTTTTGTTTAAGTCAAAGGATCACTTGTAGATTTGTTTTTTTTCCTTCTTATAATAAATAAATATAATTGCAATACAACAATAAAAGCTATAAAGTGAGGGAAATAGGAGGTTGGCTTCCCGTCTAGTCCAACAGTAGTAAAAACTCTATCCCATCTTATTTTCCAATTTCCAATGCCTTCAAATAGACCATCTACGCTCATCCATATAAAAACTGGCTTTCCAAGAACATGATCAAAAGGAACGAATCCCCAAACTCTTGAATCCTCTGAATTATACCTATTATCACCCATCATCCAATAATAATCCATTTTAAATGTGTATGATGTTGATTCTTTTTGATTTATATAAATCTTTTTATTAATAATCTCTAGATTATTATTTTCATATTCTTGGATAATCTTTTTGTAGATTGGAAGGTTGTCAAGATTAATATTTACAGATAGACCTTCTTTTGGGATTTGAATTGGACCAAAATTGTCATTATTCCAGTTAAAATTTATATTGTTTGGGAAATAGATAGTATTATATGATTTAGAATTTTGAATTAACCTGACAATACTATCATATCCTCCTTCAAGTTCCACTTTTTTTAACTCATCATAAGTTAATTTAAGATCTTTCTCTTTTTCTATAGATTCTATAATATTTAAATTTAAACTCCTAACAAGATCTATTGGTATCCCCTTATTATTAGTTATTACAATTAATTTATTATTTTCTTGTCCCTGAGAATAGCTAAGTAGATATGGCAATAATTGATTTATGGAATTTGTTGATTGATTTGATATATCAATTATATATTTTCTATAAAAGTTATTTATTCCAAGATTAATAAGTTTTGATGAAGAAACACTTTCATTAGAATATATTTTGAAATTCAGTAATGGCTTAGCTCTATAAGGAAGAATATTTTCTTTACCATTTATATAAATTATTCCATCTTTTATTTCAAAATTATCCCCTGGAATACCAACAGTTCTTTTAACATAATTAGACTTTTTATCAATTGGCTTTATAACCCCTTTTTCTTTAACAAAGAATTTTCTTACTGTATCTGCAGGCCAGTTAAATACTACTAGATCATTTTGCTTAATTTTTTGAAATCCAGGGAGTCTTAAATACGGTAATTGAGGCTTTTTTAAATAAGATCTGAATTTAATTAAAGGAATAGTATCATGAACTAATGGAAGTGAAATAACGGTTTGAGGCACCCTAGCACCATAGTGAAATTTACTTACAAATAAAAAATCGCCAACTCTTAAAGTTTTTTCTAATGAACCAGTTGGGATAACAAATGGTTGTATAAAGTAATTATGAACTATTGTAGCAACAACTATTGCAAAAACGAACGAACCTATAGATTTTTCAAACCCACTTGTACTTATCTCAGAATCTATGTAAACTTTCTTCTTGCTAAAATAGTTTATATAAAATATGTAAAACCCTAAAGAAAATATGATTAAACATATATCTTTTTTTGTACTATGGTTAAATCTTTTAATAAATTCAATCCATATTACTGGTATCATAAGAAGATTAATTGTTGGCAGAAATACTAAAATTATCCACCATCGGGGTCTTTTAATAATATCTAAAATATTTATAATATTATAAAAAGGAATAATTGATGTAAATGCATTTTTTCCTGAAATTTTGAAAAGTTTCCAGCTACTAAGACCTATTAGTAGATTGATAATTAGGGAAAAATATAACCATTCAATAGCATTCATAGTTAATAAATATTAATTTTTAAACTTAATCCAATACTCTGGTTTATATTTAAATAATCATTATTTATATATGGTTCAAAAGATAGATCATCACTAACATTGAACTGTAATAGATGTGCACCTACATTTGCATCTATTATATTTAACACGTAAGTTCCGATTAAAAAAATAAACGAAACATCTTTATATCTTCTATGAAATTTCATTCCCTCTAGAAGTTTTTCAGTATCAGTTTCAGGGATTATATCTATATATTCATCATCAAAATAACCATTAAGCCTTCTTTTGTAGGCTGTTCTATACTTATTTGCTTCTTTTTTATTGTAGTCAAAATAATAAGCTGAAGCCCCTAGACCACCATATATTATTGGAACCATCCAGCTTCTTCTAGAATAGACCTGACCTAATCCTGGAATTATTGCAGAATAGAAAGCTGCTTTAGCAGGAGTGAGAGGGTCATTCATCAATTTTTCTTTTTTAATATTTATGGAATCTTTTTCTATCTTTTGAGACTCCACAGTTTGAAGGGAAAACAAAATAACAAAAAGAATTAATGATTTTTTCAATTTGAGATTTTCTTTAATATTTCATATAATTTATTAATATCATCAAAGATTGCGCTTAAGCTAATTTTCCCTGAAGAATTTTCTTTTATAGTGATTTTTGAATTAAAAAAAGTTTCAAATTTATTAGTTACATCGATATATATCCTAGAAACATCAGATGATCTTGTTGATTTTTTATTTCCAGACTTTATATTTTTTACTAAACTTTCAGTTTGTCTTACAGATAGTTTTTTAGCTATTATTTTTTCATATATATCAAGTTGATCTGTTTTGTTTTCTAGATTAATTAGTGCCCTTCCATGGCCCATACTGAGAAAACCATCTCGTATTCCAGATTGAATAATTGGGTCTAACTTAAGAAGTCTAATAAAATTGGAGATAGTCGTTCTATCTTTACCAACAATTTTGCTCAATTCCTCTTGAGTAATATTAAGCTCATTAATAAGTCTATTATAAGTTAAAGCAATTTCAATAGGATCAAGATCAACTCTTTGGACATTTTCAACAAGTGCCATCTTAAGAGAATCAGTTTCTTTGTCTATTTCCTTAATATAGCAAGGAATTTTTATTAAACCTGCAATTTTTGAAGCACGTAATCTTCTTTCTCCAGAAATTATTTGGTACATCTTAGAACTAATTTTTCTAACTGTTATAGGTTGAATAATACCTAATTCTTTTATTGAATTAGAAAGGTTCTCTAGGTTAGTATTATATATATTTAATCTTGGCTGGTTTGGATTAATTTCAATTAAATCTATGTCAATTTCTTCTGATACATTAAAATTTGTTTTGGGTTTATCGAATGAGATGTTCTCTGAATCAGAATCATTAAGAAGTGCAGATAAGCCTCTTCCAAGAACTTTTTTTTGTTTTTTTTCTTTAGACATTTAATTTCTGTTTTTTTTGAATTATCTCATTAGCTAGTGAAAGGTAATTTTTTGTCCCTTTTGATGTTGCGTCATAACTAATTATATCTTTTCCAAAACCTGGAGCTTCCCCTAATTTAATATTTCTTTTTATAATAGTTTTGAAAACCATATCTCCAAAATGTTTAACCACCTCATCAACTACTTGATTTGATAACCTTAATCTTGTGTCAAACATTGTTAGAAGTAGACCTTCAATATCTAATTCTTTATTATGCAGTTTTTGTATAGTCTTAATCGTATTAAGTAATTTTCCGAGTCCTTCTAATGCAAAGTATTCACATTGAATAGGTACTATAACTGAGTTAGAAGCTGTCAAAGCATTAATTGTAATTAAGCCTAAGGAAGGTGCGCAATCAATAATTATAAAATCATAATTATCAGAAACTAAATCTAAAGCAGATTTTAGTTTATACTCCCTCATATTTTCATTAATTAACTCTATTTCAATTCCAACTAGATCTATATTTGAAGCTATAATATCTAGATTAGGGGATTTGGAACTTTTAATCACTTTTTTAATAGATTCAGAACCGTTAAGTATATCATATAGTCCTTTATGATCTTTATTAAACTCATATCCTAAGCCAGAAGAAGCATTTCCTTGTGGATCCGCATCTATTAATAGAACTTTTTTTTCTAAAACACCTAAAGAGGCAGCTAGATTAACTGAAGTAGTTGTTTTCCCAACTCCTCCTTTTTGATTAGCTACAGAAATAATCTTACCCATTTCTTAAAGATTTTATTCATTTTCTTCATACTCTATAATAAAAATTTCTTCATTCTCTTTTTTGAAGTTGTAGTTTTCTCTAGCAAAATGTTCAAGGCTATCAATATTTCTTAGTTTATCAATCAATTCTTTATCTTTCCTAGTTTCTTCAATTAATGCTTGTTTCTTCTTTTCAAGAATATTTATTTCATCATTTAATTCATTGTGAATTTGAAATGAATTTGTATCTAGAAATGTCATCCATATTATAAAAGCAACAGTTATTATTACATATTTAAAATATGGTTTAGCAATTATTTCTCTAATTTTTAAAAAGAGTTTATTCATTATTTTTTTCTGGAGTTGAAGAAGACTTATTAGAAGGAATAATCTTAAATATTCCTTTCTTTTCAACACTTATATATAAATAACCATCAGGTCCTTCGGTAATATTTCTTACTCTGCCTATCTTATCTAAAATCTTCTCTCGTTTAATTACTTTCTCTCCTTCTAGTTGAAGTCTTTCAAGATATTCAAAGCTAAGAGAGCCAACAAATAAACTTCCTTTCCATTGAGGGTATATATTAGATTTGAGCATTACAAAACCTGAGGGTGCTATTGATGGAGTCCAATAATAAATTGGTTGAACTGTACCATCTAAAGAAGTGTAATCTGTAAATTTTGTTCCACTATAATTGACACCATATGAGGCTAAGGGCCATCCATAATTTCTTGTTTCAATAGGATTTTTTAAGCTATCTTCTCCTTTTTCAAATTTTTCAATAATATTTATCTCATCACCACCTCTTGGTCCATGTTCGTTAATCCAAATTCTGTTGCCTCTTGGACCAAAAATCATTCCTTGAGGATTTCTATGTCCATAACTCCATATAGCTTTTTTAGCATTTTTAATATCCGAAAATGGATTGTCTGAGGGTATTGATCCATCTAAGTTTATCCTATATATTTTGCCGCCATCTCTTGTTATATCTTGTGGATTCACATCTCTATTCCCTCTTTCTCCAATACTAAAATATATATGATTACTATCAATCAAAATTTTACTACCATAATGTTGTCCTTTATTTGAATTTGGACTCGCTTTATATAAAAGCTTTAAGCCAGTAAGATTATAATTACTATAATTAGCTCTATACAAGGCTGTATTAGATCCTTCATCTCCCCCACCACGCACACTAGCTGTAAAGTATAAGAAATTATTATTATCAAAGTTGTTATCTATGGCTAGATCAAGAAGACCTCCTTGTCCATTATAATGTATTTCTGGAAGACCTTTTACAGCAGTTTTTTCTCCATTCTTAACATGATATAAAAGTCCATCTCTATCTGAAACAAGAAACTCATTATTATTTATAAAGGTCATTCCCCATGGGATATCAATTCCATCAACTATTTTCTCAATATAGTAGTCAGACTCATCTGATAATTCAATATTTGGAGGGTTTTCTTGTTGAGCACATGCAAGGTTTAGAGAAATTATAAAACAACTAATAGGTAGATAAAAATTTTTCATATAATTTTTTTACGAATTTAAAATAAATTAATCAGTCAATAAAGTTTTTTTGATAACAACTCACTCAAATTAACCTTTTCATAATTATTTCTCGTGTAATTAAAGGTTGCCTCCATTAGATCTCCCATAGATTTGCTTTTTTTAAATGCATCATCCTTTGTGAATAAAAAGATTTCATTTTTTAATGTTTCAAGATTTTTACTTGAAGATAAATGATCCTTCTTCATTATTTTAATTAAAGAATCCATCCTGTTTTCTGAAATTATTAATCTTTTAGAAACAGTTGATCTCTCCTCTATTTTATATTGAATGATTGAATCATGTTTAAATTTTTTCCTGACTAATTCCATTATTTTATGATTCTCTTTAAAAAATTGAGGTCTATAAACAGAAAACTTTCCTTCATAGCACTGTTGGTCAAAATCAATTGCTCTTATTTTATAAATTACTTGGTCAAAATCATGAATTGGAATTACAACATAATTATAAGCTCGCATATCACCTAATAATCTAATCATGCACCTTTCATTGAATTTAACATATTCTTTTGCAATTTGAGATTTTTCTAACTCTGAGCATTTAGGCAATAAATCTTTAATAAAAATATCTCCTGGAATACCAGCTATATGCTCTTCAATTAATGCCTTATCGTTAACAAGAAAGTTTAAATTATGTGGTGAGAGCATATGTTCAAATTCTAACCCATAAACTCTTGATGCGTCAGTTTTTTTTACATAGAAGTATACAAAATTATCATTGATTATATTACGGATTTTAATTCTGAATGGCTTTGAATTTCCAAAAGTGCAATAATCAATAGAATCAATATTTAAATAAGGAATAGATGATTGATTTCCATCGGAATGAAGTATTGTATATATAATTTTTAAGTTATGATCAATTTCCTTTCTATCCGATTCTGAGTAAAAAGTTCTTACCCACAGTGTATCATTATCATTTTTATCATACACTGTTATTGAATCCGAAAATCTAAGTAGATCCTCATAAGATAAATCAAGATTTACCCACCTATCATGTTTTTTTAAAAACTTTGTTAATTCTTTTGAAATCGGGTAAAAAGGTTTCTTTTTTGAGATTAATTTTTTCTCCACATATATATACTATAATCTAAAGATAGAAATAAGTTGGTCATTTTTTTATTTATATAGGTGCACTTTATCTTACCGGAGATTGTAATTTAAAGTAAAGTCGGGGTGGCAGGATTCGAACCTGCGACCTCCGCGTCCCAAACGCGGCGCGATAACCGGGCTACGCTACACCCCGAAAATGATTGCAAATATAGGGTTATTATAATATTCAACAAATCAATAATCAAATAAAGCTATAGAAATTACTTTGGAGACATTACTTTAACATCATTGTATTCAATTTGTCCTCGAATAACTTTTGAAATAGTTGATTTTAATGCGTTAATAATTGGAAGTTTTAATTGAGTTTTATAATAAACTATACTAATTTCTCTTGCTGGGGTTGGATCATTGAATTTTATCAGGTTTTTTTTGTTTATATCTGGTAGAAGTCTAGAGTGTAAGTATGGTAAAATAGTCATCCATGGACCATTATTTGATAAATTAATTAAAGTCTCGAAGTTTCCGCTCTTTAATTCAAATTGTTTATTTAAATCATTAATTGAGCATAAGTTTAATATTTGGTTCCTAAAACAATGACCATCTTCAAGAATAAGTAAGTCAGCATCTTCAAGATCATGGATATCTAGAGAATCTTTTCCTGACAATCCATGATGTTTAGGTACATAAGCAATAAAAGGTTCATAGTATAATGGGCTTTCTATTATATTTTCATCTTCTAGAGGAGTTGCAGCAATTGCACAGTCTATTTCCCCTTTATTAATTTTTTCAAATATGCTATTAGTTGTATGTTCTTCAATCTTAAGATCTACATTTTTGTTTTTCTTAATGAAGCTACTTAAGAATAAGGGAAGTAATGTAGGGCTAACAGTTGGAATTATTCCTACTTTAAGAGTTCCACCAATAATTCCTTTCTCTTCTGATACTATATCATTCATTCTTGAAGATTCTTCAACTATTTTTCTAGCTTGAATTAGAATTTTTTCTCCTACCTCAGTTATTTGAAGTGGTTTTGTTGACCTATTAAAAATTGTAACACCAAGTTCTTCTTCAAGTTTCTGAACCTGCATGCTAAGCGTAGGTTGTGTTACAAAACATTTTTGAGAAGCTATGGTAAAATTGCCATGCTTTGCAACTGAAAGTGTGTATTTTAATTGGGTAATAGTCATTATAAGATTTATTTATTGTAAATCAAATCTACATAATAAAGTTTTATTAAAATAATAAATACTTGTTAAAATAAATTAAATATCTAGTGAGTATATTAGACGTATAATTATTTGTTTTGAAGAAGAATATTTTTGGCCAATATCTAATAATTAAAAAACTATTAATTGCATTAATTGGAGCTTTAACTTACAAAACATTTAGTACTAAAAGATTTAATATTCAAGGGACTTCAATATTGAATGAAATATCGAATAACAATGTTTTATTTATTTCTAACCATCATACATATTTTTATGATGTTATTGCAATGCTTCACGTTTTTAATGCATCATTAAATGGTAGAGAAGATTCTGTTAGAAATCCTTCCTATTTATTAAAACTAAAATCTAATATATATTTTATTGCGGCTTTAGAAACTATGAAGGTATCATTGATTACAAAGATTTTAAGTTACGCTGGCTCAATATTAATTAAAAGAACTTGGAGAGAATCTGGAAAAGAAATTAATAGAAAGATAAGAGTTGAAGACTTTGATAATATAAAAAAAGCTCTAAATGATGGATGGGTAATAACTTTTCCAAGAGGTACAACTGACAATTATAAACCTGTTAGACCTGGAACAGCTCATATAATTAAATCAACTAACCCAATTGTTATTCCTATAACTATTAATGGATTTGATGAGGTGTTTGAAAAAAATAGTCTTAAAATAAAAAATAGGAATAAGTCTTTCTCACTTAAATTTGGGAATCCTTTAAAGTTTGATTATAATGAATCAATAGAATCAATTACAAGTCAGATGGAAAAAATTATTAATTAGACTCTACATTATCTATAATATCAGATGAAATACCCATACAGCCTATTCTGATTCCAGCTGCACCAGATGGCTGAGAGATGTAATCATCAGAGCCGTTATGAATTACTATAGACCTGCCTATTAGATCTTTGTCTCTATCCGAACAATTAATACACCATAGATCTGTTTTAAATTTAACCATTCCATGACCTATGCTATCAACAGAAAAATTACCTATATCTCCGAGATGAAATCCTTCTTCATTTCCCCACTTTCCATGTGGTTGAGATGTTGGATTCCAATGTCCACCCGAACTAAGACCATCAATAGAACTGCAATCTGCAAATTCATGAATATGTATAGAACTTTCTCCAGGTTTTAATCCAAATAGATGTGCTTCAATAGTAACTGAAGACTTACCACTAATATTTTCTGATGTTACAGAAATATTTCCTGAAATATTAGAATCGTTTAAAGCCGTTACAGACTTTTTTATTTTAATTATAGAGTCATTTTTGTTTTGACAACTAATTGTTATTAACAAGATAGATATAATACAATATTTTTTTAGGAGTATTTTCACAATTGCAAATTTAATAATATACTGAGATAACAAATATCATTTAATTTTTTGAAATAAAATTGCTTATTTTGTATAATATATTAATTGGTTAGTATTTTGAGAAGAACATTTATAAAAATATACATTGTATTATGGTTTATTACTGGCTGTAAAGTTTCATATAGACCATATGAATTTGATAATAACCCTGAAATTATTGCCCCTGATTACGCAAATGAAGAAAGCTGGGCTGTTCTTCCAACTAACTATCCAGATTTTTTAAAAAACCTACAAATAAATAAAGAACTCAAGAATGCAGACATATTCTATATTTATCCAACATTATTAACTTCAAAAAATAATAAGTATTGGTATTCTGATATATGGGATGCTGACGTTAGAAATGATGTTTATGAAAGACCGGTTAAATATCAAGCATCAGCATGGTTGGAAGCTGGAAATCTATATATCCCTTTTTATAGACAAGCTCATATTAGAGTTTTTAATAAGAGGTATAAAGAAGAGGGAAAAAAAGCATTAAAGTTGGCTTATTCAGACGTTAAGAGAGCATTTCAATTTTATTTAGAAAATTATAACAAAGACAAGCCATTCATTATAGCATCTCATAGTCAAGGAACACTTCATGCAAGAGAGCTCATTAAAGAATTTATTGATGGTAAACCCCTACAAGAGAAGTTTATTTCAGCTTACTTAATTGGAATAAAAGTAAATGAGGAAGATTTTAAAAACATTAAGTTACTTAGGTCACCTACTGATATTGGAGGCTTTGTTTCATGGAACACATACAAATACAATAAGCTGCCTAGAAAAGATAATTATGAGAAATGGTTTAAAGGAGGTGTGGCAACTAATCCAATAACTTGGGACGATCAAAAGTATGCAGATAAAAATCAACATAAAGGGTTGCTCTATAAAAACCTAACTATTTATCCTGAGAATGTTAAAATAAAGGTTGGAGATGGAATAGTCTGGTCAACTTTACCTGATATTCCAGGAAAACTTTTCCTTTCGTTTATAAGGAATTATCACTTCGCAGATATTACTTTGTTTTGGAAAGATATTAGTGTAAATGCAAAACAAAGAGTTGATAAATGGTTTGAGGAGAATGAAGAATAATTTAATTTTGATTAAATTGAAAAAAAATAAAATTTAAATTATGGCATCAACTAACAAATCAAGAAGAAAGTTTATTAAGAATACCGCTATTGCTTCATCAATCTTTATTGTTCCTAGAAATGTATTAGGAGGGGTTGGGTACACGCCTCCAAGTGATAAATTAAATCTAGCAGGAATTGGTCTTCATGGAAAGGGACAGTCTGATATTGCTAACGCAAGTGTAAATGGAAGGGAAAATGTCTTAGCTCTTTGTGATGTTCATCCATCAGCTAATGGAGTAATGGTATCGAAGGAGAGATTCCCAAAAGCCAAATTTTATATTGATTTTAGAAAAATGCTTGACAAAGAAAAAGATATTGATGCTATAACTATTTCAACTCCAGATCATACTCATGCAGTTATTGCTAAAGAGTGTATGGAAAGAGGCATTCATGTTTATGTTCAAAAACCTTTAACACATAATGTTAAAGAAGCAAGGTTATTAACAAATCTTGCAAGAAAACATAAAGTGGTCACTCAAATGGGTAATCAAGGTGCATCTAATCCTGAACAGGTAATGATTCAAAAATGGATTAAAGATGGTAGAATTGGTAAAGTTACTAAAGTTTATACTTGGACAAATAGACCTGTATGGCCTCAAGGAGTTGCGATGCAGAGTCCTGACCCATCTAAAAAACCAGAAGGAATGGATTGGGATTTATGGATTGGACCAGCTGAAAATAATGGTTATACTCCAGGTCTTCATGCATTTGATTGGAGAGGATTTTGGGATTATGGAACCGGAGCTTTAGGAGATATGGGTTGTCACTTAATGGATGTGCCAATAAAAGCTTTAGGTCTTTTTGAACCATTTAGTGTTGAAGCAAGTGTTCCAAGAACTCCCTATATTAAATCTTATACTCCATCTTCAATTTATGATGAAGCATGTCCTGCAAGTTCATATGTTACGTATAAATTTAAACCCTCAAAAATTAATGATTCAGAGGTTAAAATGGTATGGATGGATGGTGGTATTCGCCCTTCTCACCCTGATATAATAACAGATGCGGATGATATAGGAGATAATGGCGTTTTAATGATTGGAGAAAATGGATTAATTTGGTGTGGTAATTACGGAATCAAAGGAAGATTATACATTAAAGGCCAAGAAGGTGTTGTTGAAACAGGAAAAAAATCTGAAATAAACGCTGTAGAGTTTGGACATCAAAATCATTGGATTGATGCAATTAAAGATGGATATGGTAGTGATAAGCATAGAAGTCTTACTTCGAATTTCGATTTTGCAGGGCCATTATCCGAAGTAGTTTTACTTGGAAATGTTGCTATTAGAAGTGCCTTATTAAGAAGATCGCGAAGGAGTAATGTCTTTATTGGTAAGAAACAACTTCTTTATGATAATAAAGAAATGAAGATTACAAACTTCGATAATGCTAACCAGTTCTTAACTAGGAAATATAGAGAGGGTTGGGAAATTTAAAAGAATAAGATTGAATTAATCTATTTTGAATTGAACTCTTCTATTTTTAGCTCTTTCGCTAGGAGGAATATTAGGATATTTTTGTTGGTCTTCACCAAATCCATTAGCTTTTAATCTCATAGGGTCAATCCCACTATTTTCAATCATTAGTTTAACTGAGTTCGCTCTTTTGTCAGATAAAAGCTTATTATATAAAGATTCACCTTCAAAAGATGCGTGACCATTAATTGAAATTTTTATATACTTGTATTGATTAAGCTGGTTTACTAAATTGTCTACTTTTTCAGTTTCGGTAGACTTAGTCTCAGAACTATCAAAATCAAAATAAATTTCAGTACTATTTGTAAAGTTTTCGAGAGAAATAGGTATTTGAGGGCATCCAGAGAAAAGAGGATCGCCTTTTTCATTTGGGCATAAATCTTCTATATTAGGAACTCCATCACCATCAATATCATCTAATTTACAGCCATTATTGCTTTTTGGCCCTTTCTCATTTGGACAATTATCAACATCATCTGTTATCCCATCACCATCACTATCAGGACAAGGACTATTATTAACACCTGGCTTTTTAGGGCATGGATCAATTCTATCTTCAAAGCCATCACCATCACTATCAGGACAACCACTTTTTGAATTCATTCCAGGAGCCGTTGGACATTGATCCTTTTCATCTGGTATTCCATCACCATCACTATCAGGACAACCATTTAATTCTGCTAAACCAGGAACGTCAGGGCAATGATCTTTTTTGTCTGGAACACCATCACCATCAGAATCACCTTTTCCAAAATTAAATTTAACTCCAACAACATGTTGAAGATGGTTATATGCATTATTCTCACCAACAGACTTATATGAAACACCTGCATTTAAAGCTATATTTTTAGATAATTGAAAATTAAGTCCACCTCCAAAGCTAGTATTTGAAAAGTTTCCATCATCACCAAACTTAGAAACTCCATAACCAGCAAAAAGGTAAGGATCGATATCAACTCCAAGTAATTCTGTTTGATTGGAGATATCATATCTAATAATACCATCTAATGAATAATAATATAAATCCTTGTTAGATACTTCCACATTGTTTTCACTGAAATTTAAACCAAGAGAAAAGTTTCCAAAAATATATCTTGAAAGGCTAAGAGTAGGCAAGGATAATTTTGATCTATCTTCATCTTTAACGGTAACAGAGTTAACACTAACATCAAATGACCATGGGTTTTCAGGAGTTTGACTATAGGTCATACTGAAAACACTAAGACAAAATGTTAAAACTAATGTTAATCGCATTAAAGTATTTTGTTCTCAATTTACAAAATAAATAATTATTACCTATGTTTGATTAATTATATTCAGTATTAAAAAAAACAAAATAATGGACAAAAAAATTTCAATTTTAGTTATTGGATGTGGAAATATGGGAGCATCTCATGCAATATCTTATGAAAATCATGATGGATTTGAAATATGTGGTCTTGTTTCAAGAGGGGATAGTAAGGTCGATCTTAACAATAAACTAAAATCAGATTATAAGTTATTTCAAGACTATAAAGAGGCTATTGATCTAACAAAACCAGATGCTGTTTGTATTTCAACTTATCCAGATACACATGAAGAGATAAGTCTATATGCTTTAGAAAATGATTGTCATATTTTTCTTGAAAAACCTGTTGCATCAGATCTGAGAGGTGCTAGAATTATTATTGACACAGCCATAAAAAAAGGGAAAAAAATTGTTGTTGGTTATATTCTAAGACATCACCCAATTTGGAAAAAATTTATTGTTGAGGCAAAAAAGATGGGTAGACCTCTTGCTATGCGAATGAATTTGAATCAACAAAGTTCAGGTGACACATGGAGTGTTCATAAAAACTTATTGAATTCACTTAGTCCGATTGTTGATTGTGGTGTACACTATCTTGATGTAATGTGTCAAATAACTGAGTCCAAACCTTTAAGTGTTTCCGCAATTGGTGTTAGACTTTCAGACGAGATACCAGATGATAATTATAATTATGGGCAATTACAAATTAGATTTTCTGATGGATCTGTTGGCTGGTATGAATCTGCATGGGGCCCAATGATAAGTGAAACTGCTTTCTTTATCAAGGATGTTATTGGTCCGAAAGGATCTGTCTCAATTGTATCAGAAGAAGATATACATTCTTCAGATTCAGATAATATAGAAAATCATACAAGAAATAACTGTCTGAAAATTCATAGTTCTGAACTTGACAGTGAAGGTAAATTTATATCTCCTAACAAAAAGGTTGTATATGATGAAGATCCTTCTCATCAAGATCTTTGTGATAATGAGCAATCATTTTTTTATGATTCTATAGTAAATAATTTTGATTTAAAAGATCACTTGGAAGATTCGTTCAAGAGTCTGCAAATTGCCCTTGCATGTGATGAAGCTGTAAAAAAGGGTAAAACTATTTTCTTAGATTAAAAAAATCTCTGTTTCAACTCCATTATAATTACAATTGCGAATATTAAAGCTAATGTTCCAATAAAAATATTTCCTACACCCATTTTAAATTTTTTATAAAAATACTATTTTTTTATTAAAATATTTTAATAATGTAGTATTTTATAAATGTATTATTTAACTTTTAAATATTATATATATATAAATTATTTATACTTATTATTTACTATTATTTAGTATATATATGATAATACTATTAAATATATTATCTTTTATATAGAAATATATATGTATATTTGATACATTATAAAAAACCACATATGTTGATACATTATATTCAAGAGTCTGATAAATCTAAAATTTCTTCTAATTATGACTCTCCTAATTACTATGTTGACAATTGTAGTAGTATCATTCCTTTCTCAAAAAGAGATAAAGGTTCACTTATATTTGGACTAATAGGTCAGAAGAAAATTTCAAAAATAATTGTTGATTCAATATCAATGCTTGGTAGAAATCAAATTGATGTTTTGAATACTATTGATTTTTTAATTATAAATAATATTTCATTAACATCCAAAAATGAAGGATTAGAAACTATGGATGAATTTGGAAGACTTAAGTCAGACACAATACTTCTTCTTAATTTATTAAAATCTTTGGCTAACATGGAATATACTAATCGAAAAGAATCTCAAAGATATGGTGTCTCAAAAGCTAAGGATTTAGGAAGATATAAAGGTGTTGGTGGAAAACAACTTGAGTCTATTGAAGAGTTTTTTGAAAAACCAAAGACTGTTAATATTCTAAGACACCTGAGACGTGGAGAAAGTATTCGAAGAACTGCAAAACTTGTTGGTGCATCCACTGGACTTGTTCAAAAAGTAAAAAGATGGTCTATAGATAATAATAAGCTACAAATGTTCTAAAATATAAAGGTTTTGTATATTGCGACACTAAAAACAATTATTATGAAAAATTTATTATTAATCACTTTGCTAACTTTATTTGTTTCTTGTTCAACAGTACAACATCCAGATTTTGAAGCAAATGTTAAAACAGCACAAACTCTTCTTGAACTTCAAGGTACTGAAGCAGATCTTCAAGGTCAACTTGATCTAGTTCATGAAGACATGCAATGGCAACCAGCTTTTCATGGAAGTGCTCAAATAGATAAAGCCGGTTTTGGCGAATATCTTAAAGGATGGCATGATATTATGGAAGATGTAACATATACAGCCGTTAACTGGTTACCAGGTGTTTTAGCTGAAACAGGTCAGCCTGATGGAAGTGTTAGAACATATGGTAAATGGACTGGTGTTCACACAGAAACAGGTAAAAGTTGGGAATTAGTATCCTATCATACATGGGATTTTAAAGACGGACTTATTATCTCAGGAGGAGATTACTTTGATGCTGGAGGGCTTATAAGTTCTCTTCAAGCTGAAGAATCAGTTGAATAATATATTATCTAAATTATAAATTAACCTTTTCATATATATGGAAAGGTTTTTATTTATATTAATGAATTATTAAACCAATTTTTAAATTATTTATTATGAAAAAAATATTATTTCTTTTAACGACATTATTTTTTATAGGATGTCAGCAACCAGTTGAAAAGTCAGCGGGTATTGCGAACAGTGATGGAGCTAAATATGTTTTAGGGTCTGATGACGAAAATCAGATAGCTGTTAATTTAGTTCTTGCCTATGCTGATAAGGATACAGAATCTATGTATGAAATGATGACAGATACTGTTAGATATTGGCCACCACAAGGAGGAAAAATGATGGTTATGAGTCGTGATGATGTTTCTGATATCGTCATGCAGTTACATTCACCATATGACTCAATAAAGAGAACTGTATGGAATGCTGTTCCTCTAAAAACAGAAGGTTCAGATTATACAAGAGTTACTGTTGCTTTTTCTGAAAACAGGTTTTTGAAAGATGGAACTCAAGAAAATGTTAGACTCATTGATAGGATTTTTATTCGTGATGGAAAAATATTTCGCATTCATCAGTGGGATGCCGAAATGGAATAAAAACAGCTACTATTTTAAAAACCCCACTTAATTTTAAGTGGGTTTTTTATTAAAAGACTGATCCCATACTACCTCCATCAACTCTTACAGATGCTCCGTTAGTAGCAGAAGCTAAAGGACTTGATATATAAACAATTGTAGATGCAACTTCTTCAACTTTAGCAAATCTTCCTAAAAGAGATGATGGTCTCACATCTTTAAAAAAATTAGATTCAACTTCTTCTATTGTTTTGTTTTCTCTTTTAGCTGTTTCTTTAAGAAATATTTTTGAACCCTCTGATAATGTAGAGCCTGGGATAATTGTATTAACAGTAACATTTGTTCCTTTAGTCAGTTTAGCTAATCCGCTTGAAAAAACATTAACAGATGCTTTGGAAACACTGTAACTAAGTAGATCACCTGGAACTAGTGTAGCACATTCTGATGATACAAAAATTATTCTACCCCAATTTTTTTTAATCATCTTTGGTAAAAAATATTTTGATAGTTTTACACCTCCTAAAAGATTAACTTGAATATGATCTTTCCAATCTTTTTCTGTTTCATCATAAAAGCTTTTACCTCTAAAAATCCCTACATTGTTAACCAATATATCAATATCAGGCAATTTTTTGATTAATTCATCGATTTGTTTATCTTCAATAAAATCGGCAGCAATACCGCTAACCTTGGGTGTATTTAATTTTTTTAATGCATTTTGAACACTCTTATCAGTTCTACCATTTATAATAACTGTAGCGCCTTCTTCTAAAAATAATTTTGCAGTTTCAAATCCAATTCCTTTGGATGAACCAGATACAAAAACAGTTTTATTTTTTAGCTTAAGATCCATTATTATGGGATTTAATTAAATATACAAATTATTGAATTATATTTATCGTATGAGTTTTTATGATAGAAGAAGGTTTTTAAAAACTACGGCAATTTCATCTGCATTTCTTACAACTACTAAATTAGATGCTAAAATCCATAGTTCTGAATCAAAAGGAAAATATATGGGTGATTTTATTGCTCCAAGGTTAGATAAAATTAAAATAGCTCTAATTGGAGTTGGATATAGAGGTAAAGGTCATATAGTTAGATTTGGTTCTATCCCAAATACCCAAATTGTTGCCATATCAGATTTACATGAAGTTAATATATCTAAAAGCTTATCTATAATTGATAATCTTAAAACATCTAAAAATCATAAAAATGTTAAGACTTATTGGGGTGATGAGAATAAATGGAAATTAATGATAAAAGAAACCAATGCAGATATAGTTGTTATATCTACTAATTGGAATAATCATGGAATTATGGCTGTAGAGAGTATGAAGAATGATTTACATGCTTTTGTTGAAGTTCCAATGGCAACATCTATTAAGGAGTTATGGGATATTGTTAATACTTCTGAAAAATATCAAAAACATTGTATGATGATGGAAAATGTTAACTATGGAAGGGAAGAACTTATGTTTCTTAATATATGTAGGAAAGGATTACTTGGAGAATTACTTCATGGAGAAGCAGCATATATTCATGATTTGAGATCGCAAATGTTTGAAGAAGAAATGGGTACGGGATCATGGAGGACACATCAATATGAAAAGAAAAAAGGTAATTTATATCCAACACATGGATTAGGACCTGTTTCTCAATATATGAATCTTTTAAGGACTGAAGATACTTTTAAAACTTTAGTTTCTTTATCATCTCCATCTGCTGGAAGAAAAATATTTGCTAAAGATAACTTCAATAAAAATCACAAGTGGAATAAACTTAATTTTCAAAATGGAGACATAAATACAACAGTTATAAAAACATATCTTGGTAGGACAATAATGGTTCAATGGGATGAGACTAGCCCAAGACCATATACGCGATTAAATTTAATTCAAGGAACAAAAGGAGCTTTAGCCGGAGGACCAACTAGAGCAGCTTTTGATGGAGGGTTTGAGAATTTTACTAAGGATTCACATGAATGGATTAAAGGTGAAGGTATTCAACGTCTATATGAAAAATATGATCACCCTATGTATAAAAGATTAAATGAGCTAACCAAAGATTCAGGACATGGGGGTATGGATGGAATGATGGTATATAGAATTATAGAGTGCCTTAGAAATGGAGAGCCATTAGATCAAAATATTTATGAAGGATGTGCATGGAGTTCATTGATTGAGCTTACTTCAAATTCTGTTAATCAAGGAGGGATCCCTCAAGAATTTCCTGACTTTACTAGAGGTAATTGGGTCTCTACAAAGCCTTTTAACATAAAGTCATAATGTCAAATAGTGTAATATCAATTGCTCCCGCGAGAATATGTCTTTATGGTGATCATCAAGATTATCTTAATCTACCTATCATTGCTATTGCAATTGATCGATATATTAAAGTTGAGGCAAAATCAAATCTTGCAGAAGGTTTTTATATAAACAAACTTGATCTTGGGAAGCAAGATATAATTGATTATCATAAAGAGTTTAACCCTAAAAGTAAAATTGATTTTTTACGTATTGCATTAAAAGTATTAAAGAAACATGGTTGTATTCCAAATAAAGGATATGATATTAACATTTCAAGCAATATCCCTATTAATTCAGGACTATCAAGTTCTTCTGCACTTACAGTTGCATGGATTCAATTCTTATTAAAATCATTTTTACCTGATAAAAACATTGATTATAAAATTTTGGCAGAGCTCGCTTATGAAACTGAAGTTACTGAAACAGGAAGCTCTGGAGGGAATATGGATCAATACACTATATCACATGGAGACACAATATTTTTAAATACTTTAAATAATAAGATTCATTGTTATAATTATAATTTTTCGGATGTTGATCTAGTTGTTGGAGTTTCAAATGATGGAAAGGATACAAGAGGAATGCTAAAAAAATTAAAATCAAATCAACTTCTTGCATTAAAAACAGTCTCAAATTCATTTTCTGAATTTAATGTATATGATAATGATTCCTATGATTATAATTCTTGTCATGAATCGTTAGATAAAAACCTTAAACCTTATTTTAAAGCAGTAATTAAAAACTTTGATGTTACAAAAGCAGCTGATAATGAACTAAGAAAGGATACTCCAGATGTAGATGTTCTCGGAAAATTAATGACTAATCACCATGATTTATTAAGAGATGAGCTAAAAATCACAACTAATGAGATTGACCAGATGATAAATATATGTGATTCAATGGGTGCCTATGGTTCTAAAATAGTTGGTTCTGGTGGGGGAGGATCAATAGTTGCTTTATGTGATAAGAATATATCAAAAGGCATAGTTATTAAATTAAAAGAAAATGGAGCAAAAGACGCTTTTATAGCAAGTCAGAGTAATGGTCCAAATATAAAGATACATGAATAACATACCTTTAGTTATATTGGCAGCTGGATTGTCTTCTAGAATGAAGTCATCAGACGGTGATGATAAAATGTCTAAATCTGCTATTTCTCAAGCTAACACAAGATCAAAAGGGTTTATTGAGATAGAATCCGGAAACCCTCTTATTTACTATATCATTAATAATGCAATAGCCTCGGGTATAACAATTTTTTATATAATCTTATCCAAGAATTCTGATGAATTTAAAACATATCTAGATAAAATTTCAGAAGAGTTAAAAATTGAAATAAAAATTGCATATCAAGATTTTTATGGAAACAAGAAACCTCTTGGAACAGCTGATGCTATATGTCAAACTTTAGATCAATATGAAGAATTAAAAGTCTCCAGATTCCTTGTATGTAATAGTGATAATCTATATTCTGAGAATTCTTTTAGAACTTTAATAAAGTCAAAAGATTATAGCTCTATGATTGCATATAAATTTGATTGTTTAGACTTTGATAATGAAAGATTAAAAGGTTTTGCAATTTTAGATATAGTGGATAGTTTTTTAAATAAGATTATAGAGAAACCAGATCAAGAAACCATAAATTCATTTAAATCTAAAGGTTTATATGTAAGTATGAATATCTTTTCGTTTTTTGGGGATCAAGTATATACTTTTTTTAGGGATTGTCCACTGAACCCAATTAGAAATGAAAAAGAAATTTCAGTAGCACTGCAAAATATGATTAAATCTAGAAAACATAAAATGAAAGTTTATCATTTATGTGAGCGTGTTCCAGATATGACTTATAAGAAGGATATATCAAAAATGTCAGACTATATAAAAAAAAAATAATTAGATGAAGATGATTAATTTACTTATTATAATACCAATGCTTTTATGTAATATAAGCTCACCTGAACCAATAGATAATCAACACCCAGTTTATGTTATTGAAAATCAAGATTATTCAGAATATTCGAGGGCTTATTTTGCATCAGGTTGTTTTTGGTGTGTTGAGACCATATATGAGAGCTTGGAAGGGGTCAAAGAAGTATATTCAGGTTATGCAGGAGGTTCTACTGTTAATCCAAATTATTATCAGGTAATGACAGGTAAGACAGGTCATGCTGAGTCTATAGAGATTATATATGATGAATCTTTAATCAAATTTGAAATGCTCCTAAAGGTGTTTTTTGATTCACATGATCCAACAACAATGAATAGGCAAGGACCTGACTATGGAACACAATATAGATCTATTGCTTTCTACTTTGATGAAAAAGAAAAAGAAAAGATTAATAACTACATTAATTTATTGTCATCCAATTCTATTTTTGGAAAAAATATTGTTACCGAAGTAAAGAAGATTGAAGAATTCTATTATGCGGAAGATTATCATCAAGACTTTGAAAAAAAGAATCCTTATAATCCATATGTTCAAAATGTTTCTATTCCTAGATTTAAAAAATTTAAGAAAAAGAGCTCAAACTATGTTAAAATAAAAGATGACCATAAATAAATTAGTATTAACTATTTCCTTATTATTCTTTATATCCTGCTCTAAATCTGATAACCAAATAGATGAATTAAAAGGTAAAGAATTATGGGAGTTATTAAATATTAATGACTATAATATGACTCAAAGGATTTCTTGTTTTTGTTTTCCATTTGAATTTACTCAACCAAAAGATATACAGGTTGAAAATAATCTAATAGTTTCAATAGACGGGAAAAATCCAACAGAGACTATAGGATACAATTCATTTATGACAATTGATAAATTATTTGATTTTATTGAATCTAAGCTTGATGAAGAACCAGAATTTCACGAAATTGAATATAATAAAGAGTATGGTTATCCTGAGTCCTTATACTTTGATATGTCAAAGATGATAGCAGATGAAGAGATAGGTTACCTTATTTCTAATTTCAAAATAATTAACTGATGAACATAAAAGTCAATATTGAGAAAAATAATAAAGATTTTCAGATACTAGAAGATAATGAGGTTATTATAAAAGGTATAAAACCAAAGTGGTATTCTCAACAGATAAGATTCTTTTATAATAACATGACATATGAGATAAAAAAGAAAAGCTTCTGGAGTACTGGACATATTATATTGCGAAGTGGTTCTTTAATTGGTTCAATACCTTTTAACTGGAAGAAAGGACATTATATTGAACTAGATGAACATAATGAGGTTAAAAAACAATATTGGCTTGGAGAGAAAAAAAAAGGAGGAACATCTTTTGATTCTGATACAATATACACTCTACTTGAAGGAGGAACTAAATCAATTCTAGAAATACATTATTCTTGGAAAAAATGGAAGGAGCATATGGAAATAGAGATTCTTGATAAGAATGATGATAGTTATAAACTTTTAATATACGCCTTGTTTTTAATGAGACAGAAGCAACAAGCTGAAGCATCAGCAACAACATTTGTAGGTGGTTAAAATAAAAGACATAGATGGTAGAGACTACATTATTGAAGATCTTGATAGATTTATCAGTCATTTAGAAGATTTTCATACAGTTAATGGAAAAGCTGATGGAAGTTTACATGAAGAAAATGGATATTATTTTAAAGTCACACAAGATTTCTTAGAACAAATTATTGATTTGAAATAGCTCTTTTATATATTTGTAGAAATAAGCCAATACTAATTAATAATGAAAAAGCTACTTTTATTTTTGTTTGTTATAGGGTGCTCAAACACTAAAGTTCTCTATACACATTCAGATAATATGTCTAGGTTGATAACTAAACAACTTGTTTTAGACAGGTTTGGTGAGCCTACTGCAATATCAACAGATGACAATATCGATGAATATTATTATGATTTTGGAGTTTTTAATACAAGAGTTAATTACTACCATCCTAACATCTCACTGGTTTCTCCAAACCAATCTTTTTCAGAATATAATATGCCAATGTCATATGCTGAAAGATCACTTTATAAGTATATCAAGTTTAAAATGATAAAAGATTCAGTAATTAGTTGGGAAAGTTCAGGGGTAAACTTTGCAACTAAAAAGAAAAAAAATCAGAAATAGTGTCTGTTAAAATAACACTAAAAACAAATCAAGCTGATGGAAATTTTAATAATGGTGAAATTCTAGAAAAGAAACCTATAGGATTTCCTCAAGATGGGGGAATTCAAAAACCATATTCAAATTTATTTTACTGGGCTCATGCATATACTTCTAATAATAAAAGCACTATAGGTCTTCATCCTCATAAGGGATTTGAAATTTGCAGTTTTATCCTTAAGGGAAAAGTTAAACATTTTGATACACTTTTGAATAAATGGATCATACTAGATGAGGGTGATATGCAAGTTATAAAAGCAGGAAAAGGAATTTCCCATTCAGAAGAGCTTGATTCAAATACTGAAATATTTCAAATCTGGTTAGATCCAAACATTCATAATTCATTATATGAAGAACCTAGCTATAAAGATTATAAATCTTCAGAGTTTGAAGTAATTGATAAAAACAATAAAATAACTAAGGTTATTTCAAATGAAAATAATCTTTTAAACCTAGACTCAGAAGGTATACAGGTTTATTGTCATCAGATAAATTCAGGTAATTCTTCATTTTCTATAAATGATAGATGTTATCATTCATACTTTGTTATACAAGGAGGAATTAACTATTCTAATGTTAGGTATGATAAAGGAACTTTCTTTATTGTAGATAGCATCAAAGAATTTAAATTCAAAGCAGATGATAAAACAGAAATATTTGAAATCATCTCTCCTCTAGAGCCTTCATATAAAACTTATGCTCAAATGCACAATCTTAATTGATAACCAATTTAAGGTCGTTTCCTTTCATCATATCAAACAATTCTTGAATAGAACCTTCTGATTGAAGAGATATTCGAATAAACCCTACTCCAAAACTAAGGTATGATGCAGAGCTGTGATCAAGGCTTAAAAATGTTTGAGGTAACTGGCTCCATCTTTCAGGTCTTTCGTCATCATAGGTTCTTCGGATATATGCATTGATACTTGAATTATCATATACTTCTTGAGTTATTTCAGGAACATCAATTTCAAAATTCCCATATTTTTCATCATCACGAATTGATGTTAATTCTTCAGGAACAGTTAAAATGACAATATCATTTGAGTTGTTATAATTAATTTCTTGACTGTCTTGATTAAAACAGCTTAAAATTCCAAAGGAGAATAAAAGTGCAGCTGATATTATAAATAATTTTTTCATTTTTATTTTAATAAAAACGTCTTTAAAATTCAAAAGCCTGCTACATTGCTGTTGCAGGCTTTCAATTGTCTAAACACGATCGGATTTTACTCTTCATGGCAGTTAATTTTACTGCGTTTTAATGCTTAAACTTTTTACAATCTATATTTAAACTTACGCCTAAAGTTTGATAGATAATTTTTCTATCATTTCCAATTGTTATGCTAAAGTAATAAAGTTTTTTAGAAAAACAAATCTTTTCTAAAAAATGTTTATAACTTTGGTTAAAATGCTGATTATTAAGCATTTAATTTACATTTTTACTAGCAATCACAACAACTACATCCACATGTAGTTTTACAATCACACTTTTCACAATTACAATCCATTAGATCAGTTTTATGTAAATTTAGTCTTTTTTATCATACAAAAAACATAGAGGGCGAAGAGGGAATCAAACCCCCACTTTCAGAGCCGTAATCTGAGGTTCTATTCGTTAAACTATTCGCCCTTTAAAGAGTGGCTAAATTACGACTATTTCAGAGAATAATTATTTTGAAGTTAAAATGTTAATTTAGACTATAAAAATTATTTATTTTAGCATATTATTCTAATAACATAATAATATAAATTTGGATTTTTTAGCAATTATTTATGGAATTATCCTTCTATCGATTGGAGGTGATTTATTAACAAGATATTCTATTGAAGTGTCGTATAAGTTATCTATTCCAAAAATAATAATTGGAATGACAATCGTTTCTCTTGCAACATCGGCACCTGAACTAATAGTCAGTTTAAATGCAAGTATAATGGGTTATTCCGATTTTGCCCTGGGTAATGTACTAGGATCTAATATAGCTAACCTCGGTTTAGTTCTAGGTCTAGTAGTTATTATATATCCAATTAAAATAAAAAGAAGATTCTATTACACAGACTTTCCATTATTAATATTAAGCACAGCGGTTTTTTACTTATTTATTGCAAGTAATTCTGAAATTTCAAGAATTGAAGGTTTACTTATGCTGGGATTAATGTTTTTAATATTGTTTTATCTCTTCTATTATCAAAAACCTGACACATCTGTTTTGGATAAGGATTTAAGCTTAGGTACACGAAAGATTTCAAAATCAATTTTTTTTATAATCCTAAGTGCAATAATTTTATGGTTAGGGGCTGAAACCTTAATAAAATCTTCAATTTCAGTTGCAAACAGGTTTAATGTATCGGAAAGAGTTATTAGTATAACAATAGTTGCAATAGGAACTAGTATTCCTGAGCTTGCAGCTTCAGTTGCAGCATCATTAAAAAAACATAATGATTTGGCTATTGGAAATCTAATTGGATCAAACATATTCAATTTATTAGTTGTTATAGGAATAACATCAGCTATAAATCCAATCACTGGTATTGATTTTAATATTATAAGTAAGGATATGATTTGGGTAGTAGCATTTTCAGTTCTACTATTACCATTAGTATATCTTCAAAAAAGAAATAAATTAAATAGAATAAAAGGGATTATATTACTTGCTATGTATATAGCATTTATATTCCCCTTAATTAGTTAGCAAGGGTTACTAGGCTCCCTTAACAGTTTTTACAATTATAGCAGCAACTTTATATGGATCTGCATTAGATGCAGGACGTCTATCTTCTAACCATCCTTTCCATCCGCTTTCAACAGTACCAATAGGAATTCGTATCGAAGCTCCTCTATCAGATATTCCAAAACTGAATTCATGTATTGATTGTGTTTCATGAAGACCTGTTAACCTTTGGTCATTAAATTCTCCATAAACTGCAATGTGTTCTTTTATAACTGGTCTAAAAGACTCACATATTTTTTCATAAGTAGCTTGATCACCACAGGTTCTAAGAGTTGTATTTGAAAAATTTGCATGCATACCAGAACCATTCCAATCTCCTTTAATAGGTTTAGGGTGGTATTCTATATAGTATCCGAAATCTTCAGTTAGTCTATCTAGGAGATAACGTGCAATCCAAACTTGGTCTCCTGAATTTTTTGCTCCTTTAGCAAAAATTTGAAATTCCCATTGACCAGAAGCAACCTCTTGGTTTATTCCTTCAAAATTAATTCCCGCCTCTAAACAGAGATCTGAATGAATTTCAGCTAAATCTCTTCCATGAGTATTTCTTCCTCCAACAGAGCAATAATACAGACCTTGCGGACCAGGATATCCTCCCACTGGAAATCCTAATGGTAATTGAGTCTCATTGTCCATAATGAAATACTCTTGTTCAAAACCAAACCAAAAATCATTATCATCATCATTTATTGTAGATCTTGAATTAGATACATGAGGGGTTCCGTCTGGATTTAACACTTCAGTCATTACTAAATAGCCACTTTCTCTAGTAGGGTCTAGATATATTGCTACTGGTTTTAAAATACAATCTGAAGATTTTCCTTCAGCTTGTTGCGTTGAGGATCCGTCAAAATTCCAAACAGGACAATCCTTTAATTTTCCGCTGAAATCACTGACTATTTTTGTTTTACTCCTCATATTAGATGTAGGAGTATAACCATCTAGCCAGATATATTCTAATTTAAATTTGCTCATAATGTTTTATTTTAATAATAGTCAAATTAATTTTTTTGAAATCAAAAAAGAAAGCAGAATTAAAATTTTATTTATTTTTTATGAATCTCTCAATCTCAAATAAAAATTTTGCAAAAAAGATAAAATAAATACAATTCTTTACTTGAATTATTAAATCAAAATTCTTTTAATGATTTCAATTTAAAAGTATATCAAAAACAGAAATTTTTTTTATTAATGAAAGTTATTTATTAAAAACTTATTAAGATTTTTTTTTTGATAACTTTGCCAAAAATAATGAGCAATAGATACAAATTAAGAGGAGTTTCATCAGATAAAGAAGAAGTCCATGAAGCTATAAAAAATCATGATAAAGGTTTGTTCCCAAAAGCCTTTTGTAAGATACTACCTGACTATATTGGAAATAGTGATGAACATGCTTTAATAATTCATTCTGATGGAGCAGGCACAAAATCTTCTTTAGCATATATATATTGGAAGGAAACTGGTGATAAATCTGTTTGGAAAGGAATTGCTCAAGATTCTATTGTAATGAATGTTGATGATGTTGCTTGTGTTGGCGCAGTTGATAAAATGGTTCTTTCTTCAACAATAGGAAGGAATAAAAACAAGATACCTGGAGAAATTATAAAATCAATTATTTCTGGTACTGATGAGGTCTTATCTGAATATAGAAATAATGGTATTAATATTTATAGTGGAGGAGGGGAGACTGCTGATGTAGGTGATTTAGTTAGAACCATTATTGTTGATTCTTCTATTACAGCTAGAATAAGAAAAGATCAAATAATTGATAACTCAAACATTACAAATGGAGATGTTATTGTTGGATTATCATCTTTTGGTAAATCAAAATTTGAAAATAAATATAATTCTGGAATAGGAAGTAATGGATTAACATCAGCAAGACATGATGTATTTGAAAAATACTTAGCTACAAAATATCCAGAATCATTCGATCCTGAAGTCCCAGCTAATTTAGTTTACTCAGGAACAAAAAAAATTCTTGATAAAATAGATAGTTCAGAATTAAATATTGGCAGTTTAGTTTTATCGCCCACTAGAACATATACGCCACTCTTAAAAATGATTTTTGAAAAAGTTGGAAGGGAAAAAATAAATGGAATAATTCATTGTACCGGAGGAGGACAAACTAAAATTTTAAACTTTATTGATAATTTACATATAATCAAGGATAATCTTTTTGATATTCCACCTTTATTTAAACTAATTCAAGAGGAGTCTAATACTGATCCTAAAGAAATGTATAAAGTGTTTAATATGGGACATAGAATGGAGATATACACGGATTCAAATACAGCAAATAAAATAATTGAAATCTCAAATTCATATGATATAGAAGCAAAGATTATAGGGAAGGTTCAATCATCAAAAAGTAAAAAGCTTACGATTAACTCAGAATTGGGTAATTTTGATTATTAATTATATATATGCTAATCGATAAATTAGATATAGTAGAGAAAAGATATAAAGAAATTTATCAACTGATTGGTGATCCAGAAATCATTTCTAATCAGAAGAAATATATTGAGTTAAATAAAGAGCTGAAAGATTTAAAAAAGCTTGTTGATAAAGGAAATGATTATAAAACTGCAATTGCTAGTAAAAAAGAAGCTGAAAGTTATATAAGTGATTCTTCTGATAAAGACATGACTGATATGGCAAAAGAACAATTAGAGGAATCGAAGCAAAATATAACTAAACTAGAGGAAGAAATTAAGATTCTGTTAATACCTAAAGATCCTGATGATTCAAAAAATGTAGTAATGGAAATTAGGGCTGGTACTGGTGGTGATGAGGCAAGTATTTTTGCTGGTGATTTATATAGGATGTATACAAAGTTTTGTCAAGAAATGAAATGGAAAACTAGTGTAGTTGATACTAGTTCTGGAACGGCTGGTGGTTTTAAGGAAGTAATTTTTGAGATATCAGGTGAAGATGTTTATGGTATTTTAAAATATGAATCAGGCGTTCATAGAGTTCAAAGAGTCCCTCAGACTGAAACTCAAGGTCGAGTTCATACGTCTGCTGCAACAGTAATGGTTCTCCCAGAGGCAAAAGAGTTTGATATAGAAATTGATATGAATGAAGTTAGAGTTGATTATTATTGCTCATCAGGTCCAGGAGGTCAATCAGTAAACACTACTTATTCAGCAGTTAGATTAACTCATGAACCAACCGGTGTTGTCACTCAGTGTCAAGATCAAAAATCTCAACATAAAAATAAAGAGAAAGCGCTGAAAGTTTTAAGATCTAGGTTATATGAACTTGAATTATCTAAAAAAATGGAATCAGACTCTAAAAAAAGAAATGAATTGGTTAAGTCTGGAGATAGATCTGCTAAAATTAGAACTTACAATTATCCTCAAGGAAGAGTTACTGATCATAGAATAGGACTAACTCTTTATGATCTTCCAAAAATTCTTGATGGGGGTGTCTCAAAATTAATTGATGAGATTAAGTTGTATATAAATACGGAGAAACTAAAAGAAGCAGGGGAAGTATAATGAGTATTAATAAATTAGAAAATCAAATTAAAGAGAAAAAGTCATTTCTTTGCATAGGTCTTGATATAGACTTGGAGAAAATACCAAACCATTTAAAAGAAAAAGAAGATCCAATCTTTTCATTTGCAAAAGATATAATTGATTCAACAAATAAATTTGCCGTAGCCTATAAACCTAATATTGCCTTTTTTGAGGCTTATGGAATATCAGGGTGGAAATCATTAGAAAAAATCATTAATTATTTAAATTCAAATTATCCTGAAATCTTTACCATTGCTGATGCTAAAAGAGGAGACATTGGTAATACTTCAAATATGTACGCTAAAGCATTTTTTAAAAATTTAGAATTTGATTCAATTACAATATCACCATATATGGGAAAAGATTCAGTTGAACCATTTCTTTCATTTGATGATAAATATGTTTTTTTATTAGCATTAACTTCAAATTTAGGTTCTGAAGATTTTCAACAAATGGAAATGTCTAACACTTCAAACAAACTCTATGAAGATGTAATTTTAACTTCAAGGAATTGGAAAAATTCTGATAAAATAATGTATGTAGTAGGAGCAAAAAATGTTAATGAAATAAGTAGAATAAGAAAATTAGTTCCAAATTCTTATCTATTAATACCTGGTGTTGGAGCACAAGGAGGAAGTCTTAAAGATATTTGTGAAAATGGCTTAGATAATGGTCTAAAATTGTTAGTTAACTCATCTAGATCGATCCTTTATTGTTCAAATGATAAGGATTATTCTAATAAAGCAATGGAAGCTGCCTCTAAACTTCAAAATGAAATGAAGGAATATATGCTTGAAAAAGGTTTAATTCAATGATATACTATACTAAATATGTCTCTGATAACTCTAATAATAGGAAATGGATAACTTTTGTGCATGGTGCTGGAGGAAGTTCAACAATTTGGTTCAAACAAATAAAATATTTTTCAAAAAAGTACAACCTTCTTTTATTAGATTTAAGGGGGCATGGGAAATCAAAAACAATTCCTATGAATCCATTTAAGAAAAAGTATACTTTTAACTCAATAACTAGTGATATTCTAGAAGTACTTGATAAAGAGAATATTAAAAAATCTCATTTTGTTGGCATATCACTTGGTACAATATTAATTAGAAACTTTGCAGAAAAGTATCCAACTCGTGTAATATCTTTAATTATGGGTGGAGCGATTCTAAAACTTAATCTAAGATCTAAGATACTTATGTTTCTAGGTAATTCAACAAAATCTATTCTTCCTTATATGTGGATTTATAAAATATTAGCGTTTATAATAATGCCAAATAAGAATCATAAGGAATCTAGAGTTTTATTTATTAATGAAGCGAAAAAGTTATATCAAAAAGAATTTAAGAAATGGTTTCAACTTACTAGTGAATTAGTCCCATTGTTAAGAGTTTTTAGACAAGTTGAAATACAAATTCCAACTATATATATTATAGGAGATCAAGATTATATGTTTCTTCCTTCAGTAACAAAGGTTGTTAGTATGCATAAAACTTCTGAACTAAAGGTTATAAATAACTGTGGTCATGTAGTAAATGTTGAAAAACCAGATGTTTTTAATAATAATATGCTGGAATTTCTAAAAAGAATCTAGGTGTTAGTTATCGGGCGTTTTATTTTCTAAATCTTTTGTCCATTCTCTCTTTTCTCCAGGTTGATAAATTTCATAATTAAGCTCATCCTTTTTATCTCTTACCATTTTTTTAACATCCTCAAGTAATAGTTTTGAATCATATACTATTCCATCTTTAATAGTATACTTTACTCCTCCAACTCTAACTACGTTATTATCTTTATCTAGTTTAATAGCTCCAGTTCCATAAAGAACTTTTAGGTTTTCAAGAGGGTTTTCCTCTAATAATACAAAGTCAGCCTTTTTCCCAACTTCAATTGAACCAATTTCATTATCCATGCCAAGTGCTTCTGCTCCATTAAGAGTAGCTGCTCTTATAACTTCTAAAGGATGAAACCCAGCTTCTCTAAGTAATTCAAGTTCTCTTATATAAGCAAATCCATATAATTGAAAAATAAAACCTGAATCTGATCCAACTGTAACTCTTCCACCTCGGTTTTTATATTCATTAATAAATTCCATCCATAATTGGAAATTCTTTTTCCAAGCTACTTCTTGTTCAGTTCCCCAAAAATGCCAGTATGAACCATGTGATATCTTGCTAGGTTGATAAAATTCCCATAAACTAGGTAAAGTATATTCTTCATGCCATTCCGCTCTTCTAGCTCTTTGTAAATCTCTACTTGCTTCGTATATATTGAAAGTAGGGTCTAAAGTAAAATTAAGATCAAGCAACTCATTCATTACATTATTCCAGTGATCAGAATATGGTTTTGCAGCTTGAACCCATAATTTTCCAGCTTCTTCAAATCTGTGTTGTTCATTTGAATAGTTATAGTAGTAAGGGTAGTTCTGTACTGTTTTATTATCAAATAGTGCTTCAGGAAGACCATACCAATGTTCCATTGATGTTAAACCAGCTCTTGCAGAATTAAGTACATTCCATCTTGCAACACTAAGTTGTGCATGATGCATGGCTGATCCTAATCCAAGTTTATTATTTTCATCCAATGCAGCTTTCATTATTTCAGGTTCAGCCCCAATAAACTTTATTCCATCTGCCCCTTTTTTTGAATTATATCTAACCCATTCTCTTGCTTGATCTGGTGTGCTAATACTTTTTCCAAAACCAGATCCAAAACTACTATAGATTACTAACCTTGGAGCAATGATTTCATTTTTTGAACTTTTGTTTTTTAAATCAAGGCTGAAATCTATCCCTCTTCCTCCAGGCTCTCTAACAGTAGTAACACCATGTGCAAGCCAAAGTTTAAATACATAATCAGGATCTGCACCTTGCGCTTCTCCTCCTATATGACCATGCATATCTACAAAACCAGGGAGAATATACATGCCACTAGCATCAATTTCTTTTCCATTAGACTTTAATTTAGGACGTCTTCTTTCATTTATTTCAACACCTGGATATCCAACACTTCTAATTGATACAATTCTATCATCCTCTACTACAATATCTACAGGACCTCTAGGAGGGCTACCATTACCATTAATCAAAGTAACGCCTCTAATAATTAATTGATTAAAAGGTCCTTCTGATATATTTTTTTCTTGACCATATGAAAAGTTTGAAATTAAAATTGATATAGTTAGAAGAATAATTTTTTTCATATTAGTTTAATTTAAAATTTTTTGAATTATATAAAAACCAGCATATACCATAATTATACAACCAGTAACACTTAAAGTTATATATAATATTGTATTAAAAAAATCATTTGATTTAATCAAGTTATAATTATCCAATGCAAATGCAGAAAATGTGGTTAATCCACCACAAAAACCAATAACAAGTAGGGAATACATATCAGACTTAAAATGACTATGACTTAATAAATATCCTGCAAGAATTCCTATTAAAAGACATCCAATAAGATTTGCTGAAATTGTAGAGTATGGAAATGTATCAGATGGGATAATTTTATTTATAAGCCATCTAAATGATGAGCCTAATCCTCCGCCTAAAAAAACAAGTAAAACTTCTTTCAAAATTATCTGAATAAATTACTATAAATAACTATTGTTGCAATAAACAATAAAAATATTAATAGAATAATATAAGTCTTTTTATAATATAATCTATGAATTTGTCTGTCTTTAAAATACGTATAGGTAATTATGCCAGAGAAGACTATAATGAATATTATTGCAAAAATGAGTTGTCCTTTACTAAACATTGATTATTTTTAAAAATCAAACTTTTCTAACATTAAAATTAACAATTATGATTACTAATGCTATTGATCAAGTAAAAGAATTTGCTGAAGCTTTTAATATAAAATATTCTAAAGAAATAAATCCAAATCTGGATCAATCTACTATTGATTTGAGGTTTAGATTAATGGAAGAGGAAAATTTAGAATACTTAGAAGCTACTAAAAATAATGATATAGTTGAGATTGCAGATGCTTTAGGTGATATACTTTATATTCTTTGTGGTACAATTTTAGCTCATGGCTTACAGCATAAAATTGTTGAAGTTTTTAATGAAATTCAAAGAAGTAATATGAGTAAACTTGACATAAATGGGAAACCTGTAATTAGAGAAGATGGTAAAATACTAAAGGGGCCAAATTATTTTAAGCCAAACATTAAGGGTATTTTAGATAAGTAGGTAAAACTATTTGTCAATTTTATATCTCCATCCATGATTATCTTCAGATAAGTTTTGTTGAATACTTACAATAGCTGCTTTTATCTTATCCCCATATTTTTCATTTATATCATTAAGTTTATAGGTTTTATCTTTATAACCAAAAGATGTAATTGTTGCAATAACAGCAGCAGTACCACACCCAAATATCTCTTTTAAGTTACCCTCAACATATTCAGATATAATCTCTGATACAGTTATATCTCTTTCCTCAATTTGAATACCAAGGTCTTTGGAGATTTGAATAACACTTTTTCTTGTAACTCCATCAAGTATTGTTTCACTAATTTTAGGAGTAACAAGTTTATTCTTTATTCTGAACATTATACTCATTGTTCCAACTTCTTCAATTTTTTGATGAGTGTTAGAATCTGTCCATAAAACTTGATCAAATCCTTTTTCAATAGCTAATGATGTGGGATAAAAAGCAGCACCGTAATTTCCAGCTGCTTTGGCATAACCTGCACCTCCATCTGCGGCTCTAATAAATTTATCTTCAATATAGACACTCAAGGGTTTAGAGTAGTATGGTGCCCCTGGTGAACATATAATAAGAAATTTATATTCCTTGGAAGGGATAGCTGCTAGCATTGCAGATGTTGAAAAAATAAAGGGTCTTATGTAAAGAGATGAACCTTTTCTATTTTGTATCCATGCTTGGTCTAAATAAATAAGATTATTCAAACCTTCAAAAAAATATTTTTCAGGTATTACAGGAATATTCATCCTAATACAAGATTTTTTTAACCTCTCATAATTATCTTTTGGTCTGAATAACCAGATCTGATTATCTTGATCTTTATAAGCTTTCATTCCTTCAAAAACTGCCTGCCCATAATGAAAAACACTAGCAGATGGAGCAATTTCAATTGATTTGTATGGTTTAATTACAGGTAAATCCCAACTACCATTTTTAAAATTACACTCGCACATATGATCGGTAAAAATTTCTCCAAAATTTATAGAATTGAAGTCAATATCATTTATTTTTGTAATGTCAGTTCTATGGATTTCCATATAATTCGAAAGATAAATAAAAAAAATAATATGAAGCTATTAATTACAGGTGGTACAGGTACAATAGGAAAAGAAATCACAAAAATTGCACTTAAAAAAAAGTATAAAGTAAATATTTTAACCAGAAATAAATCTATTACCTCTATAAATGAAAATTTAAATTACTTTTTTTGGAATCCTGTTACAAAGGAAATTGATAGTAAATGTTTTGAAGATATTGATTCAGTAATAAATCTTGCAGGTTTCAATGTATTTAATTTTTGGGTAAAGAAAAATAAATCAAAAATTTTAGATAGCAGATTAAACTCTACTACATTTATTTTGGATGAAATAAATAAAAGAAATATTAAATTAAAATCATTTATTAATGCCTCTGGAATCTCAGCATACAAGAGTTCATATTCTAATTATTATTCTGAATATGATGCTATATCTGATAAAAATAATTTTATAAATCAAGTTGTTATAAATTTGGAGTCAATCGTTTTAGACTATAAAAGAAGAATGCCTTCTACATCTTTTTCAATTATGAGAATTGGTTTAGTATTATCCAGAGATGGAGGGTTTTATAAAATATCAAATAAGTTAGCCAGGTTTTATTTATTATCTAAAATAGGCACAGGAAAGCAATGGCAATCATGGATACATGTTAATGATGTGGCAAGGGCTTTCTTGAGAAATTCAAAAGAATCATGGGAAGGTATTTATAATCTAGTTGCACCAAATCCTGTTACACATAGCGAAATGTTAAAATCAATAGTAAAACATGCAAATACAAAAATTATTTTTCCAAGAATACCTTTAAAAATTGTTAATTTGATTTTAGGTGAAATGTCACAAATTATTATTTCTAGTCAAAAGGTTAATCCATTAAACTTAAAGCAAAAGAAATTTAAGTATAATTTTATTAATTTGGATCAAGCTCTAGCTCATCTTAGCGGTAAATCATATGACAATATGGCATAAAATATTAATGGCAATAAAATTGCAACATATAAATTAAAAAAAAAGAATGACAAAGAAATCTGTTAAATCTTCGAAAAAAGTTAATACAAAATCTAATAATCCTAAAAAAGCTAATTTGACAATAAAGGATTTAAAAGAAAAAATTAAAAGTGAAGAAGAAAAACATTTAAGGCTATTTGCAGAATTTGAGAACTATAAGAAAAGAACTACAAAAGAAAGAATAGATCTCTATAAAACTGCAGGTAAAGAAGTTATTCTGTGTTTGATACCTGTATTAGAAGATTTTAAAAGATCCTTAAATCAAAAAACAGGAAAATTTGATCACACAGAGGGAATTAGTCTAATTTATAATAAATTATCAGAAACTTTGAAAAGCCAAGGTTTAATTGAAATCAAAACAGATGTTGGGGATGATTTTGATTCTGAAAAGCATGAAGCAATAAGTCATATTCCTGCTGAAAAAAAAGAAAACAAAGGCAAAATAATTGATGTTATTGAGGGTGGATACTATCTAGGAGATCAAATTATTAAATTTCCTAAGGTTGTTGTTGCACAATAAATTATAAACATGAAACAGGATTATTATGAAATATTAGGAATATCTAAAGCTGCTTCTAGTTCAGAAATAAAAAAGGCATATAGAAAAAACGCAATAAAATATCATCCTGATAAAAACCCTGGAGATAAAACTTCAGAAACTAATTTTAAAAAAGCAGCAGAAGCATATGAAATTTTAAGTGATCCAGATAAAAAGTCTAGATATGATCAATTTGGTCATAATGCTTTTGAAGGTGCTGGAGGATTTGGTGCTGGAGGTATGAATATGGATGATATATTTAGCCAATTTGGTGATATATTTGGCAGTGCCTTTGGTTCATCTTTTGGAGGTTTTGGCAGATCTGGTCAGACTAGAGTTAGAGGATCTAATTTAAGAATAAAAGTAAAGTTATCTCTTGATGAGATTATTAATGGAGTTTTAAAGAAAATTAAAGTAAATAGAAAAATACTATCAAAAGATACAAAGTTTTCAAATTGTTCAGTTTGTAATGGATCAGGACAAGTAACAAAAATAACCAATACTATATTAGGGAGAATGCAATCTTCATCTATCTGTGCTAATTGTAATGGATTAGGACAATCATTGTCTCATAAACCATCTGGAGCAGATTCAAATGGAATGTTAAATTATGAAGAAACAGTCTCAATCAAAATTCCACCTGGAGTTGAGGAAGGTATGCAATTAAAGGTATCAGGAAAAGGAAATGAATCAAATAATAAAAATGGTCCTTCAGGAGATTTATTGGTATTGATTGAAGAGCTGCCTAATGATGATTTTGTTAGAGAAGGAAAACATTTACATTATGACTTATATATAAGTATTTCTGAAGCTACTTTAGGAATAAGTAAGGATATAAATTTAATTGGTGGTAAAGTTAGAATTAAACTTGAACCAGGTATCCAATCTGGTAAAACATTAAGGCTTAGAAACAAAGGTATCCAAGATATTAATGGCTATTCTAAAGGTGATCTTTTAGTTCATATAAACATATGGACCCCTAAAGTTTTAAATAAAAAGCAGAAAGAATTTTTTAAAGAAATGATTGATGATGATAATTTTAGACCCAATCCAAAAAAGTCTGATAAATCATTTTTTGAGAAGGTTAGAGATATGTTTGCGTAATTGTTCATATATTATAGTCCTAGATGAGTAAAATATTAATTGTTGAAGATGAAGAGTCTATAAGAAGGGTTCTTGTTAGAATTTTGAATGAAGAGGATTCAAATTTTGAAATTCATGAAGCTTCAGATGGAAAGAAAGGTTTAGAATCTATTTCCAAGGAAAATTTTGATCTAGTTTTGTGTGATATTAAAATGCCAAAGATTGATGGAATTGAACTTCTTCAAAGGACACGTAAAAAAAACTCATCACTTCCATTCATTATGTTAACTGGTCATGGAAATGTTGAAACAGCAGTAGAATCAATGAAATTAGGAGCATATGATTTTATTTCTAAACCTCCTGATTTAAATAGGTTATTAACTTCAGTTAGAAATGCATTAGAAAAGAAAGAACTTGTTACGGAGAATAAAATTCTTAGAAAAAAAGTTGAAAAAAGGTATCAAATTATTGGAGAATCAAAATCAATTAAAGCAATTCATGAATTAATAGATAAGGTTGCTCAGTCAGAAGCAAGAGTTTTGATAACTGGTAAAAGTGGAACAGGGAAAGAACTTGTAGCACATCAAATTCATGAGAGGAGTTTAAGACAAAAATTCTCATTTGTTGAGGTTAATTGTGCTGCTATTCCTGCTGAATTAATTGAAAGTGAACTTTTTGGACATACAAAAGGATCCTTTACTTCAGCAATTAAAGATAGACAAGGTAAATTTGAAGCAGCCAATGGAGGAACATTATTTCTTGATGAGATTGCTGACATGAGCCTTGCTGCCCAAGCAAAAGTATTAAGAGCTCTTGAAGAAAATAAGGTTCAAAGAGTAGGAAGTGAAAAACACATAACTGTTGATGTAAGAGTTATTGCAGCAACAAATAAAGATTTAAAAGAAGAAATAGAAAAAGGAAGCTTTAGAGAAGACCTTTATCATAGGTTAGCTGTAATTTTAATTGATGTGCCAACTCTTAGTAGTCGAAAAGATGATATTCCTCTATTGATAAACTATTTCGTAGAAATTATATGTAAAGAACAAGGAATTGAGTCTAAAAGTTTTTCCAAAGAATCTATAAGCCTTCTAGAAGATTATAATTGGTCAGGTAACATAAGGGAGTTAAGAAATGTAATTGAAAGATTAATTATTTTGGGAGGAAATCCAATATCTGAAAAAGACATTAAACTATTTGCTACAAAATAATAATGAGTTTATTTAGAAAAATAGCTATAATACTTTTTATAAATTTTTCTCTTCTTTTATATTCACAGACAGATACAGAAAAGTCAGATTTTATAAATGATATTTATAATGAAGCATTATCAAATGGTAATTCATATGAGTGGTTAGACTATCTATCTAATGAGATAGGAGGGAGGTTATCAGGTTCAATTAATGCGGAAAGGGCTGTAAATTGGGGAAAAGAGGAGCTTTCTTTGATTTCTGACTCTGTTTGGTTACAACCAGTAATGGTTCCAAAATGGGTTAGAGGTGCTCCAGAATATGCTCATATAGAATCTAGTCCTGGTAATACTATTTTTGTTCCTATTGCAGCTTTGGGAGGTTCAATTAGTACTCCATCGATAGGAATAAGAGCAAATGTTATAGAAGTAAAAAGTTTTGATGAGTTAGACGTATTGGGAGAGGAAAAAATTAAAGGTAACATTATCTTTTATAATAGACCTATGAATCCAACTACTATAAATACATTTCAGGCATATGGAGAAAGTGTAAATCAAAGGACTCAAGGAGCTGCATATGCCTCTAAATATGGTGCAGTTGGAGTAATTGTTAGATCTATGAGTACAGCATCTGATGATTATCCACATACTGGTTCTATGTATTATAATGACTTACCTTTAAACAAAAGAATACCTGCTGCTGCTATTAGTACTAATGGTGCAGATCTTCTTAGTACAATGTTATCTTTAAATAAAGATGTATTTTTTTTTTTTAGACAAAACTCTAAGAACTTTCCAGAACAACTTTCCCATAATGTAATTGCTGAAATAAAAGGAAATAAATACCCGGATGAAATTATCGTTATTGGTGGACACCTTGATTCGTGGGATTTAGGCGATGGAAGTCATGATGATGGAGCCGGAATTGTTCAATCAATGGAAGTTATGAGGATATTAAAATCATTAGGTTATAAGCCTAATAGAACTATAAGAGTAGTTCTATTCATGAATGAAGAAAATGGATTAAGAGGAGGGAATAAATATGCTGAAGTAGCAAAATTAAAAAATGAAAATCATTTTTTTGCACTAGAGTCAGATGCCGGGGGTTTTACTCCAAGAGGATTTAGTTTTGATACTTCTAAAGAGACATTTAATTCAATAAAGTCTTGGGTTAAATATTTTAAGAAATACAGTTTAGATAATTTTTTTATAGGAGGTAGTGGAGCAGATATTGGACCCTTAAAGGATGGTCAAGTTATTTTATCTGGTTTGCGTCCTGACACTCAAAGATACTTTGATTACCATCATTCTGCATCAGATACTTTTGACAAAGTTAATAGAAGAGAGTTAGAACTAGGTGCTGCCGCAATGACTGCTTTAGTTTATCTAATGGATAACTATAAACAATAATAAATGACCTACATAATTAATAGATTCTCTAGATATAGAAGAGAATTTAGCTACAATTTAAAACTAGCATATCCTGTTATGATAGGAATGTTAGGTCATACATTTGTTCAATTTATAGATAATATAATGGTTGGGCAGTTAGGTACCACAGAACTTGCTGCAATTTCACTAGGGAATAGTTTTGTTTTTATAGCAATGTCAATTGGGATTGGTTTTTCTACTGCTATAACACCATTAGTTGCTGAAGCTGATGGAGCAAACAATAAACCAAGGGTTACTCAAATTTTTGAACACAGTTTTTTAATATGTTTTATTCTAGGAATACTCTTATGTAGTATAGTTTTTTTTAATAAGAACTTACTTTATTCAATGGGTCAATCTCTTGAGGTAGTTGAATTAGCAATTCCTTATCTTTTTTGGGTTTCAATTTCTCTTATTGCTGTCGTTAATTTTCAATCTTTTAGACAATTTGCAGATGGAATGTCTTTTACTAAAGCTGCAATGTATTCAGTATTAGCTGGAAATCTGATTAATGTAATACTGAATTATTTATTAATTTTTGGAATATGGAAATTCCCAGAGCTTGGTTTAGAAGGCGCAGCAATAGGAACATTAATTGCAAGATTCTCGATGCTAATCTTTATAATATTTTATTTAAAGTTGCATAAGAAGTTATCTTTTTATGTTAAGAGTTTCTTTCCAAAAAAAATAATTAGCTCACATATAAAAAAGATTATAGCTTTAGGTTTCCCTTCTGCATTGCATAGTTTCTTTGAAGTAGGTTTTTTTATCTCTGCTGTCTGGATGTCTGGTCTTATTGGTAAAAATGCTCAAGCAGCAAATCAAATTGCATTGAACCTATCTACAATGACATTTATGGTTGCAATTGGTGTAGGAGTTGCTGCAATGATAAGAGTTGGTAATCAAAGAGGGAGAATGGATTTTAGAAAATTAAGAGAAGTAGCATTTTCAACTTTTGTTTTAATATTTTTTGTGGATGTAATTTTTTGTTCAATATTTTTAACCTTTAATGATATCCTGCCACATTTATATTTGGATACATCTAATCTTGAAAATATTGGTGATGTAAATGAAGTAATATCTATTGCTTCTAAATTGTTAATTGTAGCTGGTTTTTTTCAAGTATTTGATGGTCTTCAAGCAGTTGTTCTCGGTGCTTTAAGAGGGATGCAGGATGTAAATATACCTGCATTAATTATTTTCTTCTCTTATGTGCTATTAGGATTTCCAACATCATATTTCTTAGGGTTCTATACTGAATTATCAATGGTTGGAATATGGATTGGTTTATTAACTGGACTTTTTTCTTCTTCATTATTCTTATTTTTAAGATTTAACATTTTATCTAAAAAACTTATTAAAGCCAATGCTTGAAGAAATTTTAAAATTTGATACTGAACTTTTTATTTATTTAAATAATCTTGGGACTTCAAATTATGATTATATATGGGTTTATTTATCTGAAGTTCAAACAAATGCTATCCCTTATCTATTTTTGTTCTTTTTTTTCTTCTATAATAATTCTTCAAAAGTAAAATTCTCAGAAATAGTTTACTTACTTTTTTTTGTTTTTATACTTATTACTATTTCAGATCAAACAGCCAACCTTTTTAAGGATTATTTTCAAAGATTAAGACCATGTAATAATGAAATAATTCAGGATTCAGTTAGACTTGTAAAAGAGACTTGTGGAGGTAAGTATAGTTTCTTTTCAGCTCATGCTTCAAACTCATTTTCATTAGCTATCTTTTTTGGTCTTTTATATAGAAAAAGACTAAAATTTCTTATTTGGTTTACTATTTTATTAGCAATATTGATATCATATAGTCGAATATATCTAGGAGTTCACTATCCTTTAGATATTTTATTTGGTGCTTTATTTGGAATACTTAATGGAATATTATTATATAGAGTATATCAAATTAAATTAAGAGATATTAATTTTTTTAACAAATCTTGACCAGCTATATTTTTTCTTTACATTAGAAATATTTCTTGAATAGTTCCTGTTGTTCTCGGGATTAATACAATTCTTTATTGCGGTAGCAAGATTAACAGCTGTTTCATCAAACAACTCTCCAGATTGATCTTTAATTATATTTTCTTTTAAACCTTTTATACTAGAAACAACTAATGGCTTATCATAAAAATATGATACAGGTGTTATTCCGCTTTGACTAGCTCTATTATATGGTTGTATAACGGCATCACTTACACAGATATAATCCCTTATTTTATCAGATGTTAAAAAATTATTATCGATGATAACTTTATCAATAATATCCTTTCTATTAATTAGTTTTTGGTATAATAAAATATTATCATAAAACTCTCCTGCGATAATAAGTTTTAAATCTTTATTTTCCTTTGATAAATAATGAAATGCTATAATCAATTTATCAACCCCTTTGTATTTCCGAATTAAGCCAATAAAAAGAATATATTGATTCATTGGAATATTAAGATTCTTTAAAGCTTCTTCTTTTGAAATCTTTTCTGGAAGATGAGAATTAATAGGGTGAAATAAAGATAGAACACTTTTATTAGTATTGTTTTTTAAGTTATCTCCTACATTTTCTGAAAATGAAATAAACTCATCGCAACTTATAAGAAAAAGGTTTCTAAAAATATTTTCAAACACAACTGTTTCATGACCTGACCAATTGTCAACTAAACCTATAACTTTTATTTTCTTGTTTAAAAAACAAGAGATAGTAAAGTATGCTAATGATAGCAAGGGTGTCCAGTATCTAAATATGATTTTTTTTGGACCTATTTTATTGATCTTTCTGGCTGTTATAATCCAATTAATTGGATTTAGCGTATTTATTTCTCTTATTATTTTAAAATCTGATTTAAATACTTCTTTACTGTATTGTGTTTTACCAGGAAAAAATAATTTTGGATAAAGTAGCCTAAATGTCCAGACTTCACAATTAATATTTTGATTTGACATTTCATTAGCTAATGAATGTGTTGAATCTGAAATACCTCCTCTGTATGGGTATGCTGAAGATATAATAAGATAATCTAGACTACTATTCTTTTTCATAATTAAAGGTGATAGTAGTTAATGAGAATTAATGATCCAATCACCTGATTCTAATAAACTTAATGCTTTTTTAAACTTTAGTTTCTTGATTTCCCCTGAATTAGCATTTTTAATTTCAATAATTTCATTTCTTCCTATTTTTGGAATATCTCTAACTATTGTTTCTACCTTTTGCGATGATTGACTAGCACTAGATCCAACTTGTCTAGCTTTTTGAGCCATTTCATCAGTATTTAATGCTTCATCTTTGGTAGTTCTGAAGTTTCTATGTTTATTTGGTTGTGCTGCCTCTTTAATATTATTCTCATTATTTGGCAATGAACCTTTAAATAAAAATGACAATAATTCTTTGTTAAGAATTAGAATCATATTTTTAAACAATTCATAAGCTTCAAATTTATATATAAGAAGAGGATCTTTTTGTTCATGAACAGCAAGTTGAACAGATTGTTTCAATTCATCCATTTTTTTAAGATGGTCTTTCCATATATCATCTATTATTGCAAGAGATATGTTTTTTTCAAAATCATCGATTAGGGTTTTACATTTTGATTCAAATGATTCTTCCAGATCTGTAGAAATATTTATCACTTTGGCTCCATCAGTAAAAGGAACTACAATCCTTTTATAATTATTCCCCTTATTTTCAAAAACATTTTTAATAACAGGGAATGCAAGTTCTTTATTTATCTCTTTTTTTCTTTCATAATAATCTGAAAGATTTTTATATAATATCTCAATAATTTCAGAGTCATCTTTATTATTAAAATCTTCTTCACTTATCGGAGATGTCACAGAAAAATTTGTTATTAAGTCAAAATCAAAGTTTTTATAATTATTCGCTTCTTTATTAGAAACTACAATTTCTTGAACTGTATCAAAAAGCATATTAGAAATATCAATTTTCAATTTTTCTCCTTTTAATGCATTTTTTCTTAAAGTATAAATTATTGTTCTTTGAGAATTCATAACATCATCATATTCAAGAAGTCTTTTTCTAATTCCAAAATTATTTTCTTCAACTTTCTTTTGTGCTCTCTCAATAGTTTTAGTAACCATTGAATGTTGTATATTCTCTCCTTCTTGTAAGCCCATTCGATCCATTACTTTTGCGACTCTTTCACTTCCAAAGAGTCTCATTAAATTATCTTCAAATGAAACAAAAAATTGCGAACTTCCTGGATCTCCTTGTCTTCCTGATCGTCCTCTTAACTGTCGATCAACTCTTCTTGAATCATGTCTCTCCGTTCCGATAATTGCTAATCCTCCAGAATCAATAACATCTTTGCTTAATTTAATATCAGTTCCTCTTCCAGCCATATTTGTTGCAATTGTAACTATTCCTGGTTTACCTGCCTCAGCTACTATATCTGCTTCTTTTTTATGCAATTTTGCATTTAAGACATTATGATTTACATTATTCCTATTAAGCATCTTACTTAAAAGTTCTGAAATTTCAACTGATGTTGTACCTATTAAAACAGGCCTTTTTTCATTTCTTAAGTTAATCACTTCCTGAATTATTGCATTGTATTTCTCTCTTTTAGTTTTATAAACGAAATCATTAGAATCTTTTCTAGTTACTGGTCTATTTGTTGGTATTTCAATAACATCTAATTCATAAATTTCCCAAAATTCACCAGCTTCTGTTATTGCTGTTCCGGTCATACCTGAGAGTTTATCATATAATCTAAAGTAATTCTGAAGTGTTACAGTTGCAAAGGTTTGGGTTGCAGCTTCTATTTTAACGTTTTCTTTTGCTTCTATAGCCTGATGTAGACCATCAGAATATCTTCTACCGTCCATGATTCTTCCCGTTTGTTCATCAACAATCATAACTTTATTCTCCATAACAACGTATTCAATATCCTTTTCAAATAAAGTATATGCTTTAAGTAATTGATTTAAAGTATGAATCCTTTCACTTTTGATATTAAAGTCTTGAAAGAGTTTATTTTTTCCTTCAACCTCATCTTCTTTGCTTAAACCTTTCTTTTCAATTGTTGCAATTGCAGTAGCAATATCTGGTAAAACAAAGAAATCTTTATCATCTAGATCTGTAGATATAGTTTCTATTCCTTTATCAGTTAAATCTATTTGATTAATTTTTTCATCTATAGTAAAATAAAGTTCTTTGTCAATCTGAGGCATTTCCCTATTATTGTCCTGCATAAAGAAGTTCTCATTTTTCTGAAGTATCTGCTTAATACCCTCTTCACTTAAAAACTTAATTAAAGCCTTGGTTTTAGGTAAACCTCTAAAGACTCTATATAAAAGAAATCCTCCGTCCTCATTATTTGAATCTTCAATTAATTTTTTTGATTCTGCAAGTATTTTTGATAAGTATGTTTTTTGTAAAGAGACTAGTTTTTGAATTTTAGGTTTTAAGTTGTCAAATTCCTGTCTATTTTCTTCTTTTGTAGGTCCAGAAATTATAAGGGGTGTTCTAGCATCATCTATTAAAACAGAATCAACCTCATCAACTATTGCATAATTATGTTTTCTTTGAACTATATCATCTAAATTATGAGACATATTATCTCTTAGATAGTCAAATCCAAATTCATTATTTGTTCCATAAGTAACATCTGCTTCATATGCTCTTTTTCTTTCAGGACTATTTGGTTTATAGTCATCAATACATTCTACACTGAGACCATGGAATTCAAAAATTGGACCCATCCATGCACTATCTCTTCTAGCTAAATAATCATTTACTGTAACCAAATGAACCCCATCTCCTGTAAGTGCATTTAAATAAACTGGAAGAGTAGATACTACTGTTTTACCCTCTCCAGTTTGCATTTCAGCAATTTTACCTTGGTGAAGAACAATACCTCCAATTAATTGAACATCGTAATGGATCATATCCCATAAAACATTTTTCCCTGCAGCATCCCAGGAATTTATCCATGTAGCTTTTTCACTTTCAACTTTTACGTAGGATTTAGTGCTTGATATTTTTTTATCAAAATCGGTTGCTTTAACCTGAATCTCAGTATTTTCAACAAATCTTCTTGCAGTTTCTTTTACAACAGCAAATGCTTCTGGTAAGATTTCACTTAATGTATTTCTTTTTATATTCTTTAATTCTAATTCAAGAGTTTCAACTTCTTGAAAAAGTTTTTCTTTCTCAATAAATGAAGATTCATTAATAATTTTTTTATTTAACTCATCAATGTTATTTCTAGTTTTTGAGGTATTATCAAAAATTTTCTTTTTAAATGAATTTGTTTTATCTCTCAAAGAGTCATTTGACATCTTTTCAAGACTGATATAATAATCATTGATTTTATCTGCTAAGGGAGTAATTTTTTTTAAGTCTTTACCTGACTTATCGCCTAAAAAAACTTTTAAAATTGAGTTAAGTATAGACACAGTTTTTTTTCAAATTTATTTAAAAAAACCCAATAAACTTATAGAGAAAAGGAATTAATATTCATCCTCATTCCATAGATAGTCGTCATCTGTAGGATAATCAGGCCATATTTCTATAACTGACTCATAAATATCACCTTCATCTTCAAGAGTTTGTAGATTTTCAACAACCTCAAGAGGTGCTCCAGTTCTTATTGAAAAGTCAATTAATTCATCTTTTGAAGCTGGCCATGGGGCATCACTTAAAAAAGATGCTAGTTCTAATGTCCAATACATCTTTGGTTTTTATTTGTGCAAAAATATGAGATTACTTAAAATAACCAAACAAAAAGTCATTTATTTAACTTAACAAAAAATATAAATAACATTGATATTGAAATAAAAGTTGAAATTCTAGCTATAAAGTCACCATATATATTATAAAAGGTTTTACCTGAAACTTTTTTTGCTGTACCAGTTAAAATTCCGTATTCACCATATGGTAATGTCGATATAATTTCGCCTTTATGATTAATTATTGATGAAATCCCAGAGTTTGCACTTCTAACAATATATCTCCTGTTTTCTATGGCTCTTAATCTAGCATAGCTATGTAATTGCTTGTGACCAGCTGTATTACCCCACCATGCATCATTACTAATGATTGTAATGAAATCTGCTCCTTTATTTGTGTAATTTGATACAAATTCACCATATATTGTCTCATAACAAATTATTGGTATAGTTTTTAAATCTTTTGTTGAATGTTCAAATACATTTAGCTCAGATATGGGCTGACTTGCCTTTGAAACTATTGTTCCGCCCAGGTCAAGCATTAAATTACCAAAAATGGGTTCCAAAATCCATTTATAGGGCATAAATTCAGTACCAGCAACTAATTTTGTTTTATGATTAAATTCAAATTGTTCTGAACTAGATAAGTTAATAGCAGAATTATAATAATCAATCCATAGATTATCTCTTATTTTATTAGCTGATCTAGTAGGGCTTTTTTCTTCATTTTGATAGGTTTTATATAAAGAAATTCCAAAAATAAAATTTGTATTTGGGAATTTTTTCAAAAAACTATTAATACTGTCAAATAGTTTAGAGTATTGAAAGTAATCAACATTTTCACCAATTCCTTCAGAAAAATAGGTCTCAGGTGCAACTAAAAAGTCATATTGATTTGTTAATTCATTTTCACTAAGATCTTTAAGAACTTTGAAAAAATCTAAATTGGTATTTGTTTTATCAAATTTAGCATCCCATGGATCAATATTAGGCTGAGTTAACATTACCTTAAACTCATCTTCAACTATATATTTACCATTACCAGTCATTAAAGATGATATTATCATTGGAATCAAGATTATAGTGAAAATCCTAACGAAGGCATTTAGATAAAATCTTGCTGGACTTAAATATGAATCATATTTTCTAATTAAAAGAAATAAAGAGCAGTTAGATATTAATACCCATAGACTTCCTCCAAAGACTCCTGTATATTCATACCATTGAATCCATCCAATCCTTTCAGAGAAAACATTTCCTAAATTTAGCCATGGATGTGAAAATTGCCAGTTTAAATGAAACTTCTCAAATGAAATCCAAATTGTTATTAAAAAGATAACCCCAGCATTGACACCTAACTTTCTCTTTAATAAACTATATAATATAAATATTACTGTATAAAGTGAAGTGTTAAGAATATTAGCAAAAATAACACCAAGTACACTTGAATTAATAATCCACCATGTTGTAATTATATTCCATGTAAGAAATGCTATACATGAATAGAATAAAATTCTTAAGTTTTTTTTACCTAGATTATCTCTAATAATAAAGTCTTCAATAAGTAAAAGGGGAATTAGTCCAAAGAAAACTAGAGGCGTAAATCCACTCGTAGGCCAAGAAAAACCCATTAAAATTCCTGATATTATTGATAAAGATAAATGCCTAGTCAAATTATTTTACTTTAATTTTTGTTTGAAGGCTTAATATTACAATTTTTTTATAAATTGACAATCAATTCTTTTAATGAAAAAATTAATTCCATCTTTTCTAACAATATTAAATTTAGTTTGTGGTTGTTTAGCAATAGCTTTAGCTTTTCAATTTCAATTTGAAGCAGTTTTAATATTAGTTTGTTTAGGGGTTTTTTTTGATTTTCTTGATGGCCTAGCTGCTAGAGCTCTTGATGCTGTTACCAATTTTGGAAAACATCTTGACTCAATAACAGATGTTATTACTAGTGGAGTTGTTCCGGGGATTATAGTATATCAGCTTTTCAAATTATCTGGAAATAAAGTATCTGATTTTGAGGTTTATGCTTTCGGGTATGATTTAATATTTAGTTTATCACCAATCTCTTTTATAGCCTTCCTTATTACTATAGCGTCTGCAATTAGATTATCAAAATATAATACTTTAACTAGAAGTGATGAGTTTATTGGTTTGCCAACACCAGCAAATGCAATCTTCTTTGCTTCATTACCTGTGTTAATTAATTCAGATATATTAATTGATTCAAAACAAATTTTTCTTAATAACTACTTTTTAATTGGATCAGTTATCTCTTCTGTAATTCTTATGAATTCACCATTCAGGTTATTCTCTTTTAAGGTTTCATTTAAAGATTTTCAATCTAATGTTTATCAAATACTGCTAATTCTTATCTCTATTCCTATTTTAATTTATTTTAATTTAGGAGGTTTTACAATAATTATATTGATATACTTATTACTAAACATTATAAGAAATCTATGGTCTGTTTTTTAGGAAATTATTAAAGTTTTTTCCTTTTAAATTCAAAGTTTTTGGTGTCGTTCATTTATAAAACTCCAGAGTAAGAAATCGCAAGGGAAAGAGATTAATAGCCATTGGTCTTGTTATATATAGGATATGGCAATTCTCCTTTCTGAATACGATGAATATTTTCAGCAATAGTTTTTGATGCAGAATTTGGATTACTTTGTCCCGCAATATGAGGCGTAATGTAAACAGAAGGGTGGCTCCAAAATGAATTATTTTCTGGCAACGGCTCTTCTGCAAAAACATCCAAAGCGACTGCAGCAATATGACCACTATCTAATAGAAATAATAAATCTTGCTCGTTAATAATTCCACCTCTTCCAATATTAATAATAAATGAGCCTTTAGGAAGAAACTCAAGCTCCTTCTGTGTAAGAATATTAGTAGTATTTTCAGTCAATGGAAGGACGTTGATTAATATGTCTGTCTTACTTAGGAAATCGCCAAGCTGCTCTTTACCATAGTAATATTTAATGTCCTCGAGTGGTGCCTTTTTATTGGCACCCCAGCCTATTACATTAAAGCATTGAGTGACTAATAATTCACCAATACTTCTGCCAATATTTCCTAAACCCATAATGCCAATTGTTCGATCCTCGGTCTGAATAGAGCTTTGCTGGATCCACTGGCGATTAGATTGTTGAATTCTATAAAGGTACTGGTCACTATGAAAATGTAATACCCAGTGCAATGAATGAAGACACATTTCATGAGTTAATTTTTTATCAACCAGACGAACTATAGGTAATCCTTTAGGTAAATCAGGGTCACTCATAATATGGTCAACCCCTGCACCTAAAGAGAGAATAGCCTTTAAATTAGGATATCTTTTTAAAATGCCACGCTGATGTTTCCAGACTACTGCAAACTCAACCTCATTCACGTCACCATCATCAGGATAGACCCTTACATCCATATCTGGCATAGCCAATTGAAGACCCTTTGACCAGACCTCCATATCCTCCCAAAAGTCAGTTGATGCTAATAATATTGACATAATTTAAAGTGTGTTTAGAAAGGTTCCATTTAAAGATTTTCAATCTAATGTTTATCAAATACTGCTAATTCTTATCTCTATTCCTATTTTAATTTAGGAGGTTTTACAATAATCATATTGATATATTTATTACTAAACATTATAAGAAATCTATGGTCTGTTTTTTAAGAAATTATTAAAGTTTTTTCCTTTTAAATTCAAAGTTTTTTCCTAAATATACTTTTCTTACCATCTCATCTTCAGCTAATTTTTCAGGAACTCCTTCTAATAATATTTTTCCTTCAAACATAAGATAAGTTTTATCTGTTATAGCTAATGTTTCTTGTACATTGTGATCTGTTATTAAAATCCCAATGTTCTTTTTCTTTAGAATTGAAATAATTGATTGAATGTCTTCCACTGCAATTGGGTCTACTCCTGCAAATGGTTCATCTAATAGAAGAAATTTAGGGTCTGTTGCAAGAGCTCTAGCAATTTCTGTTCTTCTTCTCTCCCCCCCGGATAAAAGATCTCCTCTGTTATTTCTTAAATGAGTTAATCCAAATTCTTCCATAAGCGATTCTGTTCTTTCTTTTTGTTCGCCTTTTGAAAGCTCTGTAAATTGAAGAATACTAAGTATATTTTCTTCAACTGAAAGCTTTCTAAAAACAGATGCTTCTTGAGCTAGGTAACCAATACCTTTTTGTGCTCTTTTATACATCGGATAGGATGATATTCTCTCATTATCTAGGTATATTTCTCCTTCTTCAGGTTTAATGATACCTACTATCATATAGAAAGATGTTGTTTTTCCTGCTCCATTAGGGCCAAGTAGGCCTACAATTTCTCCCTGGCTAACCTGAACAGAAACTTTATTTACAACTTTTTTCCCTTTATATGATTTAGAAATTTCATTTGCTTTTAAGATCATATGACAAATATCAATTATTTAATTTTTTAAAACCAATTTTTGAAATAATTATACTTATTTCATACAAAACTAATATTGGAATACTAACTATTATTTGACTTGCAATATCAGGAGGTGTAATAATAGCAGATAAACCAAGTACAATCACTAAAGCAAACTTTCTGTTTTTTCTCAAAAAATCAGGAGTTACAATACCAACTTTAGTTAAATAATGAATTATAATTGGTAATTCAAAGATTATTCCAGATGCTAAAACAGATGATCTTAATAATCCAACATAACTTGCCAAATCAAAATCATTAAACACTTCATTGCTTATTGTATAATTTCCAAGGAAATTTATTGATAGTGGGGTAACTATATAGTATCCAAACAGAATTCCAATAAAAAAAAGTAATGATGATATAAAAATAAATCCTTTTGCTCCGTCTTTTTCATTCTTATACATCCCAGGACTTATGAATCTCCAAAATTCCCAAATAACATATGGAAATGAAACAATAAAACCAGCTAAAATTGATGTCCAAAGATGTGCTGAAAACTGTCCTGATACAGTTCTACTTTGAACTCTGAAAGGGAGTTCGTCAAAACAAAAAGCATCCCCTTGACCGATAGACTGTGATATTGAGCACAATATTTCATAGCTTATAAAATCCCCTTTTTTTGGTCCAAAAATAATAGTATCAAAAATGAATTCTTTAGCAAGAAAAGCGAAAGATGCAAGGATTAGAATTGCTATAAAAGACCTAATTAGATGCCACCTTAATTCTTCTAGATGATCAAGAAAAGTCATGTCTTTATAATTACTCATTATCAATTCCTTCTTTAATTAAATCAAGAAAATGAATAACTCCAACATATTTTTCTGCCTCATCTAAAACAAGTAGTTGACTTATTTTATTTTTTTTCATAAGCCTTAAAGAATCAATAGCTAATGAATTGATTCCAATAAATTTTGGTTTATTACTCATTATATCAGAAGCTTTCAGATTATAGATGTCAACTTTTTTTTCTAAAACCCTTCTTATATCACCATCAGTTATCACTCCAATTATTTTATCATTAGAAATAACAGCAGTAACCCCATACATTTTAGTTGAGATTTCAGTTATAACTTCTTCAATATTAGATTCTATTCTAACAGTCGGTATTCTTTTTTTATCAATTAAATCATCAACTTTAAGAGTCAATTTTTTACCAAGATAACCAGATGGATGAAAATTACTAAAATCATCAGGGGTAAATCCCTTTATATATTGAAGGCTCATAGCAATAGCATCACCAATAGCTAGATGACATGAAGAACTAGTAGTTGGCGCCAAGTTATTATGACAAGCCTCTTTCTCTATTTCAGTTAAAATAAACATATCTGAAATATTTTTAAGTAATGAATTATCATTACATGAAACCCCTATTAGAGTATTTCCAGACATTTTTATAAAATTACTAAGTGTTTTTATTTCTTCGGATTTACCGCTTTTAGACAAACATATGATTATATCATTTTTATCAATAACACCTAAATCTCCATGGAAAGCATCACCTAAATGAAGAAAAGTAGATTTAGAACCTGTTGAATTTAGAGTTGCAGAAATTTTCATGCAAATGATTGCACTTTTTCCAATTCCTGTTAGGACTATTTTTCCTGTTGACTTAAATAAAGTTTCAACTATTTTAACAAAATTATCGTCTATAGCTTTTGAAAGATTTTTTATGGCACTTGATTCTAAAGCTAAAGTATCTAATGCAATTTTTTTTATATCTGTCGAATTAGTCAAAATGAGTTTTTTATTTTAAATTGTATATAGTGCAAATTTATAAAATTTAGAAACATTTGGTTTGAATAATCTAAAAATTAAATTAAAAGAAAATTTTGGTTTCTCGTCCTTTAAAAACCTTCAAGAACCAATAATTAATAATTTAATTAACGGCAATCATTCTCTTGTAATCCTTCCCACTGGAGGAGGTAAGTCGCTTTGCTACCAACTCCCAGCTTTATATCTTGATGGAATCGCTATAGTCATTTCTCCCTTGATAGCACTTATGAAAAATCAAGTAGATTTAATTAGAGGGAATAATTCCGATGAATCTATTGCACATGTTTTAAATTCTTCTTTAACAAAAAATCAAATAGAAGAAGTCAAAAGTGATATTACTAATGGTAAAACAAAGATTGTATTTATTGCTCCTGAAACCTTAACAAAAAAAGAGACAATAGCCTTTTTAAGTAAATCTTCAATCTCCTTTTTGGCTATTGATGAGGCTCATTGTATTTCTGAATGGGGTCATGACTTTAGACCGGAATACAGGAAAATAAAAGAAATCTTTGATCAAATAAAGCCAGATATTACCATAATTGCACTAACAGCAACAGCAACTCCCAAAGTTCAAGAGGAGATAATAAAAAATTTAAAAATTGATAATGGAAAAGTTTATAAATCATCATTTAATCGACCTAATCTTTATTATGAAATTCGATCTAAATCGAATGAAACTAACTTAGATTTAATAAAATTCATTAATAGCAATAAAAATAAATCTGGAATTATATATTGTCTTTCTAGAAAACAAGTTGAGGAACTTTCAGAACTATTAAATATTAATAAAATTAAAAGTCTTCCTTATCATGCAGGACTTGATAAGAAAATAAGAAATGAAAATCAAGATAAATTTTTAAAGGATGAATGTGATGTAATAGTTGCCACAATTGCTTTTGGAATGGGAATTGATAAACCAGATGTTAGGTTTGTAATCCATTATGATATTCCTAAAAGCATTGAAGGTTATTACCAGGAAACTGGAAGAGCTGGAAGAGATGGGGGAGAAGGAATCTGCATTCTTTACTATAGTTATGATGATGTGGAAAGGTTGGAAAAGCTTTTTTCAAAAAAAAATACTTCTGATAGAGAAGTCTCTTTAATGTTATTAGGGGAGATGATGGCTTATGCAGAATCATCAATATCTAGAAGAAAGTTTTTGTTAAATTATTTTGGTGAAGAATATGATCCAGGTAAAGATAATATAGATGTTTTGGATGATAATTTAAGATTTCCAAAAGAGAAAACAGAAGCAAAGGAATATTTATCTATATTATTAAACAAGGTGAGAAATTCAAAAGAAAAATTTAAACATAAAACTCTTATAAAATCAATAGATAGGAAAGGTCTAAAATCTGATGAAAGATTTTGGAATACAGTATTGAGATCTGCAATTATGGACGGTTTTTTAAAAAAAGAGATTAAAAATTATGGTTCTCTAATTATTACCGAAAAAGGGGAGGGTTATATAAAGGATCCTGAGACTTATTTAATACCTGAAGATAGAGATTTTGATTCTTCACCGAAAACAGATAATAATATAAATAAAAGAAGTGTCATTGATCAGGAATTAATGTCAAGTTTGATTAAATTAAGGAAGAAAGTAGCGCAAAAATTTTCAGTACCTCCATTTGTAGTTTTTCAAGAATTCTCTTTAGAAGAGATGACATATAAATATCCAATTAATTTAGAAGAGCTAAAAAATATAAATGGTGTAGGAGAAGGGAAGGCAAATAAATTTGGTCATGATTTTATAAGTTTAATTAAAGGTTATGTTAATGAGAATAATATTGAAAGGCCTGATGATATTAAGTTAAGAACTTCTGGCGCTAAATCTGCTTCAAAACTATCTTTAATCCAAAATATTGATAAAAAAATTCCACTTGATGAAATAATTAATTCCAAAGGAGTTGAATTTAGTCAATTACTTTTTGAATTGGAGAGTATAGTATTTTCTGGAACTAAATTAAATATTGATTATTATATTAATGATATTCTTGATGAGGATCAACAACTCGATCTACATGATTATTTTATAGGAGCAAACAATGAAGATGTATCTGTTGCTCTGCAAGAATTTGATGGTGAATTTGATGAGGATGATATTAGACTTTATAGAATCAAATTCATAAGTGATATTGCAAATTAATTACATTATGTTTGAATGAAAAATAGAATTTAAAAGAATTCTATTTGTTCCATACCAAAAAGCTCTAAAATTTGTATTATCAGTAATCAAAATAATCTTCCCTTTACCATTTTTTACTATTTTAAAAGGTGTTGAGCCTTTTAGAAGAGATAAGTTTTCTTCTGATATATATCCACTAAGTATCGGATTTGATGAGTAAACTATTGGATTATTGAAACTATCTTCACTTTTATTCATATATATATTAGAGTTTCTAAATAAAGGAAGAGTTGAAGTTTCAACTCCATAGTTTACAGGATGGCTATTATCTATTATTGATTTAAAAATAGCACCACCGGTTTGTTGAGCTCCATAAAATTTTTCCCTATCAGCGTAACTAACATCTTGAGCAGTTAAATCATTTGATCTTAAATCTACTTCTGCAATATTATCGGATATCCAATTAATAGAATTCCTATATCCAATCAAAGTTCCACCATTAGATATAAAAGATTCAATTTTACCTTTGAATGTTTTTAAATCATCTCCGGTATAATCAGGCATAATAAAATGAGTATAACTAGACAGATCTATAGATCTTAAGTCTTTTATGTCAATTTTAGTAAGAGGGATTTTAAATCTAGTATCTAATAAATGCCATATTTCTCCTGCATCATAACTTCTTACACCTTCTCCAACTAACATACCTATTTTTGGTATTTCTATTTTCTTGAAATAATCAGAACCTAGATCAATACCTAAAGTAATTCCAGTTGAGGGAGCCTTAATATCTATATACGTTTGTTTAGAAACTTTTTTTAGTAGATTATACAGGTCTTCTGAATTCAAAACTTGATTTTGGACCGGCACTAAATATGTTCCATAGTCATAATTGTTACCATCAACTGAAAATTTTCTAGTTGCAACTCTAACTCTAATATCTCTCTTTAATAATTCGTAAACAGCAGATGGTGCATAGTATTCATGAGCTTCAAATACATATGCATAGTCAGATTTATTTTCTATAGAACCAGGTTTGTTTGATAAATCAGTCACTTCATCACCTAGTAACTTTGTAGAGTTTGTTTTAGAATAATTAACATTAAATGCCAGAGGAAAAGTCCAAGCTGAAATATCATAAAATAGACTATCAGTAAATTTTGTTTGTCTATTAAACATTGCTTTTATTAGAGTTCTCTTATTTTGATTTAAAGGAACTACATAACTATTATCTTTATTAAAATTTATTTTATTAATTGTTATGTCGTCTTTTAGTTTATTAAATTTTATTTTATGACTTTTAAGAATCTTAGCAAGATGAAATACCGTAGACTCATCCTTATTTTTTCCAAATACAATATAACTGTTGTCTTTTGATGATTTTGAAAATTCATTATCATAAAAATCTTTCATATAAGTTAATAACTCTACTCTCATTTGATTTGCAGCCTTAAGAGTGGAAAATGCTGCAGTTAATTGGTTTTTAATAGTAAAAGGAAAAGTCAATAAACCATTATCGGTATTTTGTACATGTCCTCTAGAACTTGCCTGTTCAAATAATATACCTATACTTCCGTTAACATCTGGATATGTAGATGCTTTACCAAAAAAGAAGTCATCATAATCTTCTTCAGAATAATAAAGTGATCCAATATTATTTAAAGCATCTTCATGGAATGTTCCAATTTTCTTAGTTAATTTTTGATTTGTATCTGATATAAGTGGGTTTTTTCTTTCAGGAACACCAGGTTGGAAAAAGAAAGTAGAATTAGTTCCCATTTCATGGTGGTCAGTTAGAATATTTGGAAGCCACTCTGTAAAAGTTTTAACTTTTGCATTCGTCTCGGGTAATTGATTTGGAAGCCAATCTCTATTTAAATCAAACCAATAATGATTAGTTCTTCCTCTAGGAAATATTTGATTGTATTCTCTATCATTTGAATCTGGGTTAAGATTCATACTTCTATTACTGTTAGCCCATTGAGAAAATCTTTGCAAACCATCAGGATTAAAACTTGGATCGATTAATATTATAGTATTTTGAAGAATTTCTTTTGTTATTGAATCATTACTAGCTGCTAAATGATACATTAATAGTAAACTTGCATTAGCACCACTTGGTTCATCACCATGGACAGAAAACCCCTGGTATACTACAATAGGCATTTCACTAAAATCAATCTTTGTTCCGGGGGAATTAGATAATTCCATATGCTTGACTTGAATTTCATCTAACCTAGAATGGTTTTCTTCACTTGTATATATTAAAAGCCAAGAAGGTCTGTTTTCATATGTTTTACCTCTATTAATTAGTTTTATCCTAGAGGATACTTCAGACAACTTTATAACATATTGACTAAGCTTATCATGACTTACATGCCATTCTCCAACTTCATAACCAATAATACTTTTCGGTGTCGGTATATTATCATTATAATCTATACTATCATTAAGATAATAGTCTAATGAGACTTGTGCATTTATATAAAAAGAAGAAAGTAAGCAAAGGATTAACAGATATCTCATAGGATTTTTTTATTCTGTATCATCGTTTTCAAAATCAACATCAGCAAAATCTTTTGAAGTGTCTACATCATCAGGTTTTTTTGCATCTTTATCTTTAGTATCCTCAGCATCCTCAGTATCCTCAGTATCCTTATCTTTAGTATCTTCTTTAGAAGTTTCATCTTTCTTTTTAGATTCAAAATCTTTATCATGCCTATCGCTAATAACTTCTTTACCCTTTTTCTCAATTATGAAGTCAAAAGTCTCATTGAACGATGAGTTAAAATCATCAAAGTCTTCTTTATATAGGTATATTTTATGTTTTTTATAGTAGAATGTACCGTCTTCGTTAGTGAACTTCTTGCTTTCAGTTATTGTAAGGTAGTAATCACCTGCCTTAGTTTCTCTTACATCAAAAAAATAAGTTCTTCTTCCAGCCCTTAAAACTTTAGAAAATATTTCTTCAACATTATATTCGTTTTTATTTTCCATTTTTTTATTCAAATATAATCAAATATCCATACTATTTTTCTTTCATCTGTTTATAATATAAATCTTTATAATATCCTTCTAAATCAATTAATTTTGAATGATTTCCTTCTTGAATAATTTTACCATCTTCTAACACAATTATTCTATCCGAATATTTAAGGCAAGACAACCTATGGCTAACAATAACTATTGTTTTATCTTTAAAAGTAGAATTCAAGTTTGATATTAATCTTTCCTCCGTTTCTGAATCAAGAGATGAAAAACAGTCATCAAATAAATATATTGATGCATTTTTTAGAAAAGATCTTGAAATTGAAACTCTTTGAACCTGACCACTTGATAGATTTACACCTCTTTCCCCAAGAATTGTGTTGTAGCCATTTTTGAATTTCTCTATTTCATTATTTATTTCAGCTTTTATTGCAGCTTCTTTGATTTTATTAAGACCAGCACTTATATTTCCAAATCCTATATTTTTTTCTATTGATTCAGAGAATAAAAAATTATTTTGAGGAACATAACTTATTCTACTTCTAATGTCTTCAGTTTTGTAATTTTTAATATCATAATTATCGAAAGTTATCTGTCCTGCATCTGGATCATAAATCCTTGATATTAAGTCTAAAAGAGTTGTTTTCCCAGATCCAACGTTACCTAAAATACCAAGTTTTTCACCTTTTTTTATTTTTAGATTAAATGATTCAAAAACTTTAATTCCTGTTTTTTTATATCTGAAATTTAAGTCTTTAAATTTGACGTCAAATGTCTTGTTAAGGTTCAGTCTTTTGGAACCATCTTTAACTTTAGTCTCTTCATTTAAAAACTCATTAATTCTTTTTTGTGAAGCTTCGGCTTGTTTAACAGTTGCTGTTACCCATCCAACCAAAGTTACTGGCCATGTTAACATATTAACATATATTATGAATTCAGCAACTACCCCAATTTCAATATTCCCATTTATATACTGATTTCCCCCTACATATATCACTATAAAGTTGCTTAATCCAATAAGAAAAATTATTAATGGAAAAAACCAGGCCTGAATCTTTGCTAAACTCAGATTGTTTTTAAAACTTATATATGATAATTTATCAAATTGATTATACACAAGTTTTTGGATATTAAATGATTTTAAAATTGAAATACCGCTAAAACTTTCTTGAGAATGAGATGATAAATCGGAAAGACTTTCCTGAACTTTAGTACTCTTGATATTAATAATGTTACTTATTTTATATATAATAATTGATAAAACAGGAAGTGGTATAAGTGTGTAAATTGTTAATTTTGGTTCTATACTAAACATATAGGAGATAATAACTATAAATAGAACTATTGCATTTGTTCCGTACATTAATACAGGTCCAAAATACATCCTAGCTCTACTGACATCTTCACTTATTCGATTCATTAAGTCACCAGTCCTATTCTTTATATAAAAATTTTGATCTAACGTTTGATAATGAGAGAAAATTTCATTTTTAATATCAAATTCAATATATCTAGAAACATTTATAATTGTTTGCCTCATTAAAAAAGTAAAAAAACCTGAAATAATTGATGCTCCAACTATAATAATAATATTTATTAATAACATCTCTTTTAAGTTGCTTGATAATATAGAATTATCTGAAATATAGTTTTCAATTAATGTAAGCGAATCTCCTACAAGTCTAGGTGTAACTAGTGAAAAAACTCTTGAAACTATTGTGATTAATAATCCAGCTAGAAGTTTAAATCTATACTTATAAAGATATTTGTCTAATTTTCTTAGTTCTTTCATTAGAATCTTACAAATATAACTTTATTAAAACTTTATGATTTAATAGTAATCACAATAGAAAAATCCTTTATTTTGCCTAATGTTCTTTAAAATTATTAATCGTAGATATATTCGAACCAGAGTTGTTCAATTTGTTTATTCAAATTTAATTCTAGCAGATGATTCAGATAAAAATATGCTAGAATTTAGGAATAGTATTTCTAACTCCTTGGATTTGCTTTATTGTTCGATTGATCTTATTAAAGAAATCAGAAATCACTTCATTTCAATTCAAACAAAAAATAAGTCTTTTGAAATTATTGTAGAGAACTCTTATTTTATTTTTTACTCTAATTTAAAAATCCCAAAAGGGAAAAGAGGGTTAACTATTAATTGGGAGCTAAACTATAATTATATTGATGATATTAAAAAAAGGTTTTTTGAAAGTGAGATTTTTTTAAAAAACATTTCTAATGAAAAGGAATCAGATAAAGATGATCTAAATTTCTTCATTTCTTTCTTTTCTGAAATAGTTTGCAATTCAGAAATCCTATATGAATTTATCCAGGATCAAAATATAACTTGGACTGACGATATTCCAACAATAAACTCTTATATAATCGCTATATCAAATGAGATTGACACAAAGATTAAAAGCTCATTCAAAATACCTGATATAAATGACTATAAAGATGAAATTATTTTTGGAGAAAAATTAATTTCACAAGTTTTTAAGAATAAGAATAAATTGAAATCTTTTTTAGATGGAAGGATTCCTAATTGGGATACGAAAAGGATTGCGAAAATAGATTTAGCTATTATAATTTCTGCCATAGCAGAGCTTATTTATTTTCCTTTAATACCTGTTAAAGTTAGTATTAATGAATATATAGAAATATCTAAAGAGTATTCTTCTCCAAAAAGCAGTGCATTTATAAATGGAGTTCTAGATAAAATAATAAGAGATCTTACTGAAGATGGAACAATTTTAAAATCTGGGAGGGGACTTATTACTTAAATTTTATTAATTTTGGAAAATATGAAAAAACTTATTTTACTAACAATCTTTTTTTCTTTTTTAGCTTGTAATGAATCGGCTTCTAAAAAAATAAATACAGATATAGCTCAGAACCAAATATCAAAAGATCGTAAATATGCTGAAATTACTTTTGATAGGATTTTTCATGATTTTGGAAATGTTAATGAGGGGGAGATGGTTAAAACAGTTTTTACTTTTACCAATACAAGTGAAAATGATTTATATATTGTAGATGCTAGAGGAAGTTGTGGGTGTACTGTTCCAAAGTATCCAAAGAATGTAGCAATCAAACCTGGAGAAACTGGAGAGATAGAAGTGAATTTCGATACAACAGGGAGACCTAATTTACAGCAGAAGATGGTTAAAGTTTCTGCAAATACATCAACTGGTGGAGAGATGTTGAGGATTCAAGCATTTGTCAATCCTATAAATAAATAAAATAATGGATAATACAATATTCTTACTTTTAATTGCAGTTGTTTTTATATTTTTTATAGTAATTCCTCAAATCAGAAGAAGTAAAAATGAGAAAAACTTTTTAAATAATTTAAAAAGAGGTGATAGAATTATTACTAAAAGTGGTATTCATGCTAGAGTTATTGAGTTTGATAATAAAAACAATACTTGTGTAGTTGAAACAATGGCAGGAAAACTAAAAATTGAAAAGTCTGCAATATCTCTTGAAATGTCGGGTAAGTTAAATGTATAAATTAGCAAGGAGTTTTTTATTTTTATTTGATTCTGAAGTAATCCACAAAATATCTACTAAATTAATCAAGCTTTTAAATCTTCTTCCATTTACCTCATCATTATTAAGAAAGCGCTATTACATTTCAGATAAATCTCTAGAAAAGGAACTTTTCGGAATTAAATTTCCTAATCCTATAGGGCTTGCTGCAGGATTTGATAAAAATGCTAGTTTCTACAATGAATTTAGAAATTTTGGTTTTGGATTTATTGAAATAGGAACTGTTACTCCATTACCTCAGAAAGGTAATCCAAAAAAAAGAATGTTTAGATTAGTTGAGGATAAAGGGTTAATTAATCGTTTAGGTTTCAATAATAAAGGATTAGAGAGTGTAAAACAAAATTTAAACAAGAAAAGGAAAGTAATAATAGGAGCAAACATTGGTAAAAATAGTTCCACCAAAAATGAAGAGGCTTATCTTGATTATTTAAAATGTTATGAGGAGCTTTATCCATATGTTGATTACTTTGCTATAAACATAAGTTCCCCTAACACAAAAGGCTTAAGAGATTTACATAACAAAAATCTTCTTGAACCTTTAATTCAAAAAATTACGTCATTAAATTTTAAAAGATCTAATCCCAAACCAATTTTACTAAAAATATCTCCTGATCTATCATTTAGTCAATTGGATGAAATTATTAGAATAATATTAGAATATAAAATTGATGGAATAATTGCAACAAATACTTCTGTCTCCAGAGAAAACTTAAAATCAAAAAAGAGTTATGAGATAGGAGGGTTAAGCGGTTTACCTATAAATAAAAAAAGTAATGAAATTATTAGTTATATAGCTAAAAAATCTAACAAAGCTTTTCCTATTATTGGAGTAGGGGGAATTATGTCACCCGAAGATGCTCTTGAAAAAATCAAATCAGGTGCTGATCTTATCCAATTATATACAGGATTTATTTATAATGGACCAGCTTTAATAAAACAAATAAATAAACTACTTTTAAAATAATATTTAATGTAATCAATATGAATAGGCTAATTGTTTTCTCCTTACTTACAATTATTTTATCCTGTCAAAACACTAATAATCTGAAATATCCTACTACGGAAAAGAGGGTTGTGATTGACTCATACTTTGGAACTGATATCCAAGATCCTTATAGATGGCTAGAAGATGATTTGTCTGAAGAAACAATGGACTGGGTAAACAATCAAAATAAAACAACTTTTAATTACCTTAATTCTATACCCTACAAAAGAAATATCAAGAAAAGATTAGAGCAAATTTGGAATTATGAAAAAAGAACTAGCCCTTTTAATGAAGGAGATTATACTTATTATTATAAAAATAATGGACTGCAAAATCAATATGTAGTTTATAGAAAGAAAGATAGCGAAGATGAAGAAGTGTTTTTAGATCCAAACTCTTTTTCAGAAGATGGAACAATATCTTTAACTGGTTTAGATTTCTCTAAAAATGGAAACCTTGTATCATACTCAATCTCTGAAGGTGGAAGTGATTGGAGAAAAGTTGTAGTTATGTATACTGAAACAAAAGAAATAATTGGTGATACATTAACTAACATTAAGTTTAGTGGAATATCGTGGAAAAACAATGATGGCTTCTTTTACTCGTCATATGATAAACCTGAAGGAAGTGAATTAAGTGAGATGACAGATAATCATAAACTGTATTATCATAAATTGAATACTGATCAAAACCAAGATAAATTAATTTTTGGAGGAAAATCAACTGATAAATATAGATATGTATCTAGTAGTGTTTCTGAAGATAACAAATATCTTTTTATTACTGCTTCTAATCTAACTGATGGAAATAAGCTATTTGCAATGAATCTGACAAAAGACTCAAATAAGATAGAAGTAGTTAGTGATGATGAAACAACAGATGATTATGTTATTGAAACAGATGGGAATACATTTTATATTTTAACAAATTCAAATGCGCCAAATAAAAAATTAGTTAGAACTAAGTATAACAGATTAAATCAAAAATATTGGATTGATGTTATTCCTGAAACTGAAAATGTTTTAAATATAAGTGTTGGAGGGGGGTATTTTTTTGCTGAATATTATCTTGATGCTATTTCAGATGTTAGTCAATATGATTACAACGGTAAATTAATTAGAAAATTAGATCTTCCTGGACTAGGTAGCTTTAGTGGGCTATGGGGTAAAAAAGAACAAAAAGAACTTTACTTTTCATTCTCTAATTATTATATCCCAACAAGTATTTATTCATATAATCCAGAAAAAGGTGATAGTAGTTTATTTTGGAAATCAGATATTAGATTTAATTCTTCAGAATATATTTCAAAACAAATTTTTTATGAATCTAAGGATGGAACAAAAGTCCCTATGATAATTACCCATAAAAAAAATATAAAACTAAACGGTAAAAACCCTACAATTCTCTATGGATATGGTGGTTTTAATATTAGTAGAACACCAGGATTTAGTGTTACTAATGCAATATGGATGGATCTTGGTGGAGTTTATGCTGTACCTAATATAAGAGGTGGAGGTGAATATGGAAAAGAATGGCATAATGCAGGAACAAAATTAAATAAACAGAATGTGTTTGATGATTTTATAGCAGCTGCAGAATACCTCATTTCTTCAAATTACACTTCCTCTGATTACCTTGCCATAAGAGGAGGATCAAATGGAGGACTTCTTGTAGGAGCAGTTATGACTCAAAGACCAGATTTAATGAAAGTAGCTCTTCCTGCAGTAGGAGTATTAGATATGCTAAGATATCATAAATTTACTGCTGGAGCTGGTTGGGCATTTGATTATGGGATATCAGAAGAATCAGAAGAAATGTTTGAATATCTGTTAGGATATTCTCCTATTCACAATGTGGAAGAAAATGTTGAATACCCAGCTACACTTGTTACAACTGGTGACCATGATGATAGAGTGGTTCCTGCCCACTCATTTAAATTTGCTGCTCATCTTCAAGATAAGCAAATTGGAAAAAACCCCGTTCTAATTAGGATTGAAAAAGATGCAGGCCATGGTGGTGGAACTCCATTATCTAAAACTATAGATCAATATTCTGATATATTTAGTTTTACTCTATTTAATATGGGATATAAAAAACTTTCAGACTTTAATTAAAATAACTAAAGCTTTCATTTTCTTTTATTTGCTTAAGTGTTTCAAAAATAAGTTTTATTACATTCTCAACATCTTCTTTTTGAACCATTTCTACTGTAGTATGCATGTATCTTAATGGCAATGAAATCAAAGCTGAAGGAACGCCCCCATTGCTATATGCAAATGCATCTGTGTCAGTTCCAGTATACCTTGATGATGCTAGTCTTTGGAAAGGAATTTTATTTGAACTAGCAGTTTTTATAATTTTTTCTCTAAGATTATTATGAACTGCAGGAGCATAAGAGATTACAGGTCCTTTTCCAATTTTTATATCACCTTCTTTCTTATTTTCAATCATTGGAGTTGATGTGTCATGACATACATCAGTAACTATTGCAACATTTGGTTTTATTGTATTTGTAATCATTTCAGCACCTCTAAGACCAATCTCTTCTTGAACTGAGTTTGTTATATATAATCCAAATGGTAAGTCAACCTTTTTTTCTTTTAGAAGTCTTGCAACTTCAGCAATCATAAATCCACCAGCCCTATTATCTATAGCTCTGCAAACAAATTTATTTTTATTAATTATCTGAAATGAGTCAGGATATGTTATAACGCATCCTACATGAACTCCCATTTTCTCAACCTCTTTTTTGTCTTTTGCCCCTATATCAATAAAGATATTGTCAATTTTAGGCGGAGTTTCTTTATTATAATCTCTTACATGAATTGCTGGCCAACCAAAAACACCTTTTATAATTCCTTTTTTAGTATGAATATTAACCCATTTTGAAGGGGCTATTTGATGATCACTTCCTCCGTTTCTTATAACATAAATTAGACCCTTATCTGTAATATAATTGACATACCATGAAATTTCATCAGAATGTCCTTCAATTACAACTTTAAATTTTTTATCGGGATTAATTATTCCCACTGCTGTCCCATAGTCATCTGTTAGGAAATCATCTACATAGGGTTTTAAATATTTCATCCAAATCTTTTGTCCGGTTGATTCGTATCCAGTTGGAGAAGCATTATTAAGATATTCCTCCAAGAATTTTAGTGATTTATCATTAAGTACTTTCATAATTTTTTTAAAACAGTCAAAATTAACAATAAATAATAAACATCTTATTAAATTTGTATAATGAAATATCTTTTTTCATTTATTGCTTTTCTGTTTATTACAAACTTATCATCTCAAGAAATTGATGAAGACCTTAGTTTTTTGTTTCCTGGAGACTCAATTCCAGCAAATGCATTTATGCTTGATGAAGTTCAGGTATTTCAACCTCTTAGATTTAAAAATGATGATGAAACTAAAAGATATGTAATCTTAAGGTACAGGGTCAAGAAAGTTTACCCTTATGCTAAACTTTCTGCTGAAAGAATGAATATAATTGATTCTAGATTAGTTGAAATAGAATCTAGAAGGAAAAGAAGAAGGTATCTTAAGAATTTAGAAAAGTTCACATATAATGAGTTTTCAAAGGAGTTAAAAAAACTTTCTAGATCCCAAGGAAGAATTCTGGTTAGATTATTAAATAGACAGACAGGTCTAACGGCACATACTATAGTCTCTGAATATAGAAATAGTATTAGAGCATTCATTTATCAAACTGCAGCATCATTATTTAATATTTCTTTAAAAGATGAGTATAGTCCAATTGATAATTATGAAGACTATTTAATTGAAGACATACTTCAAAGATCTTTTTCAGAAGGATCTCTTGAAAAGCAGGATTATGCTCTTGATTTTAATCTTGATTCATTATATAACCATTGGAAAGAAAAAAAGTAGTTAAAAAACTTGTTAATAACTAACCTAAATTACTATAAATAAGTAGTTTAAATTTTTATAATTTTAAGTCCATAAAAAAATCAAATTATTGTTGTTATTAACAATAAAAAGGTGCTATATTTGCAGCCGCAAAAAGATTTTTTTTGCAAGTTCATTGAAAATATTGAAATGACAGCGCGTATCAAATTTAGATACGAACTAAGTAAACCATTCTGAAACAAAGTCAATTTAAGAGTCGTAAAATTATTTTAAATACTACAACGAAGAGTTTGATCCTGGCTCAGGATGAACGCTAGCGGCAAGCTTCATACATGCAAGTCGAGGGGCAGCATAGATTGCTTGCAATCTGATGGCGACCGGCGAACGGGTGCGTAACGCGTATGCAACTTACCTTTTACTAGGAGATAGCCAAGAGAAATTTTGATTAATATCCTATACAATTATTTTATCGCATGATAAAATAATAAAAGCTCAGGCGGTAAAAGATAGGCATGCGTCCTATTAGCAAGTAGGTGAGGTAACGGCTCACCTATGCTACGATAGGTAGGGGTCCTGAGAGGGAGATCCCCCACACTGGTACTGAGACACGGACCAGACTTCTACGGAAGGCAGCAGTAAGGAATATTGGACAATGGAGGCAACTCTGATCCAGCTATGCCGCGTGCAGGAAGACAGCCCTATGGGTTGTAAACTGCTTTTATACAGGAAGAAACCTGCTCACTTGTGAGCAGCTGACGGTACTGTAAGAATAAGGATCGGCTAACTCCGTGCCAGCAGCCGCGGTAATACGGAGGATCCAAGCGTTATCCGGAATTATTGGGTTTAAAGGGTCCGCAGGCTGTTTGTTAAGTCAGAGGTGAAATCCTATCGCTCAACGGTAGAACTGCCTTAGATACTGACAAACTTGAGTTATTGTGAAGTAATTAGAATGTGTAGTGTAGCGGTGAAATGCATAGATATTACACAGAATACCGATTGCGAAAGCAGATTACTAACAATATACTGACGCTGAGGGACGAAAGCGTAGGTAGCGAACAGGATTAGATACCCTGGTAGTCTACGCCGTAAACGATGGTCACTAGCTGTTCGATATACATTGGTATGTTGAGTGGCTAAGCGAAAGTGATAAGTGACCCACCTGGGGAGTACGCTCGCAAGAGTGAAACTCAAAGGAATTGACGGGGGCCCGCACAAGCGGTGGAGCATGTGGTTTAATTCGATGATACGCGAGGAACCTTACCAGGACTTAAATGTAAGTTGCATGATTCAGAAATGAATCTTTCTTCGGACTACTTACAAGGTGCTGCATGGTTGTCGTCAGCTCGTGCCGTGAGGTGTCAGGTTAAGTCCTATAACGAGCGCAACCCCTATCGTTAGTTGCCAGCAAGTAAAGTTGGGAACTCTAGCGAAACTGCCGGTGTAAACCGTGAGGAAGGTGGGGACGACGTCAAATCATCACGGCCCTTACGTCCTGGGCCACACACGTGCTACAATGGCCGGTACAGAAAGCAGCCACTTTGCGAAAAGGAGCTAATCTTCAAAGCCGGTCTCAGTTCGGATCGCAGTCTGCAACTCGACTGCGTGAAGCTGGAATCGCTAGTAATCGGATATCAGCCATGATCCGGTGAATACGTTCCCGGGCCTTGTACACACCGCCCGTCAAGCCATGGAAGCTGGGGGTACCTAAAGTCGGTGACCGAAAGGAGCTGCCTAGGGTAAAACTAGTAACTAGGGCTAAGTCGTAACAAGGTAGCCGTACCGGAAGGTGCGGCTGGAATACCTCCTTTCTAGAGAAAGACGACTTTTTGACATAAGTTTCCAATGTGTTTACTTATGCTGTCATTTTTTTTTTATAGTACCCTAATGTTAGAGTCTCGTAGCTCAGCTGGTTAGAGCGCTACACTGATAATGTAGAGGTCGGCAGTTCGAGTCTGCCCGAGACTACTAGAGACACTGTTTTGTGTTAAATTAGGGGGATTAGCTCAGCTGGCTAGAGCGCCTGCCTTGCACGCAGGAGGTCATCGGTTCGACTCCGATATTCTCCACTATAATCTCTTAATTTTTTATTAAGAGAGAGTTCATTGACATATTGAAAATATCATGTATAATTCAAATTTTATTTGTTATCCAATTATAATAAAATTTGATTATACGAGTTAACGTAAAGAAGTAATCAATATTGTTATTATTGATTACTAAATAATTTTACAATTTAAGAAAGAGTTAAGAGTTACATGTAACTTTTAAATAAGTTACAATAGGCTAATTAAGAGCGTAAGGGGAATACCTTGGCTCTCAGAGGCGATGAAGGACGTGATAAGCTGCGATAAGTTGCGAGGAATGGCACAAACATTTTGATCCGCAAATTTCCGAATGGGGCAACCCGGCATATTGAAGATATGTCACACTGTAAAGTGAGCAAACCTGGTGAACTGAAACATCTAAGTAACCAGAGGAATAGAAAACAAAAGTGATTCCGCTAGTAGTGGCGAGCGAACGTGGAATAGCCCAAACCTAAATTGTTACGGCAATTTAGGGGTTGTAGGACCTCAACATTTAATGCTAATAGAACTAGAATTTACTGGAAAGTAAAACCAAAGAAGGTGATAGTCCTGTATAGGTAATTGATGTTATTAATAGAGGTATCCTGAGTAGTACGGAGCACGTGAAACTTTGTATGAATTTGCCAGGACCATCTGGTAAGGCTAAATACTCCTGAGAGACCGATAGTGAACTAGTACCGTGAGGGAAAGGTTAAAAGTACCCTGAATAAGGGAGTGAAATAGATCTTGAAACCTTACGCTTACAAGCGGTCGGAGCCCATTTATGGGTGACGGCGTGCCTTTTGCATAATGAGCCTACGAGTTACCTTTGCTAGCATGGCTAATCCGTTAAGCGGAGCAACCGAAGCGAAAGCGAGTCTGAATAGGGCGTTTAGTTAGCAGTGGTAGACGCGAAACCTAGTGATCTATCCATGGGCAGGTTGAAGCTGTAGTAACATACAGTGGAGGACCGAACCCGTAGACGTTGAAAAGTCTTGGGATGACCTGTGGATAGGGGTGAAAGGCCAATCAAACTAGGAAATAGCTCGTACTCCCCGAAATGCATTTAGGTGCAGCGTTACATTAAGTTACATAGAGGTAGAGCTACTGATTGGATGCGGGGGTTTCACCACCTACCAATTCCTGACAAACTCCGAATGCTATGTAATGTTTTGTGGCAGTGAGGGCATGGGTGCTAAGGTCCATGTCCGAGAGGGAAACAACCCAGACCATCAGCTAAGGTCCCAAAATATATACTAAGTTGAATTAACGAAGTTTGACTACCTAGACAGCTAGGATGTTGGCTTGGAAGCAGCCATTCATTTAAAGAGTGCGTAACAGCTCACTAGTCGAGTGGTCGAGCATGGATAATAATCGGGCATAAGTATATTACCGAAGCTATGGCATTATTTATAATGGGTAGGGGAGCATTCTATTGACGTTGAAGGTGAACTGTGAGGTTTGCTGGAGTTTATAGAAACGAAAATGTAGGCATAAGTAACGATTAGGGGTGCGAGAAACACCCCCTCCGAAAAACTCAGGTTTCCTCAGCTATGCTAATCAGCTGAGGGTTAGTCAGGACCTAACGCGAACCCAAATGGGGTAGTGGATGGACAACCAGTTAATATTCTGGTACCTGCTTAACAACAAAAGCGACGGAAAAGAAATGTTATTGCGTACTGACGGAATAGTACGTTGAAATTACTTTTAAGGTAATGATAGTACACCAAATCTACGGATGAGGTGATAATATAGCGGATCTTTTTCCAAGAAAAACAAGTTAAGCAGCCTGTACCTTAAACCGACACAGGTAGTTGGGATGAGGATTCTAAGGAGCTCGAGAGATTCATGGCTAAGGAACTAGGCAAATTTGACCCGTAACTTCGGGATAAGGGTCGCCTACTTTTAGTAGGCCGCAGTGAAAAGGTCCAAGCGACTGTTTATCAAAAACACAGGACTCTGCTAAGTCGAAAGACGATGTATAGGGTCTGACACCTGCCCGGTGCCGGAAGGTTAAGTGGAAATGTTAGCTTCGGCAAAGCATCGAAATGAAGCCCCGGTAAACGGCGGCCGTAACTATAACGGTCCTAAGGTAGCGAAATTCCTTGTCGGGTAAGTTCCGACCTGCACGAATGGTGTAACGATTTGGACGCTGTCTCAGCCATGAGCTCGGTGAAATTGTAGTAGCGGTGAAGATGCCGCTTACCCGCCACGGGACGAAAAGACCCCGTGCACCTTTACTATAGCTTCGTATTGATATTGGATAAGTAATGTGTAGGATAGGTGGGAGACTTTGATTAGGCGTCGCCAGGCGTTTATGAGTCGTTGTTGAAATACCACCCTTTACTTCTCTGATATCTAATCCCTTTGGGGAGACAGTGCGTGGTGGGTAGTTTGACTGGGGTGGTCGCCTCCAAAAGAGTAACGGAGGCTTCTAAAGGTACCCTCAACACGGTTGGTAATCGTGTGTAGAGTGCAATGGCATAAGGGTGCTTGACTGAGAGACTGACAAGTCGATCAGGTTGGAAACAAGAGCATAGTGATCCGGTGGTTCCGCATGGAAGGGCCATCGCTCAAAGGATAAAAGGTACGCCGGGGATAACAGGCTGATCTCCCCCAAGAGCTCAAATCGACGGGGGGGTTTGGCACCTCGATGTCGGCTCGTCACATCCTGGAGCTGGAGAAGGTTCCAAGGGTTGGGCTGTTCGCCCATTAAAGTGGCACGCGAGCTGGGTTCAGAACGTCGTGAGACAGTTCGGTCTCTATCTGTGGTGGGCGTTAGAAATTTGAGAAGATCTATCTTTAGTACGAGAGGACCGAGATGGACTGACCTCTAGTGTACCGGTTGTTCCGCCAGGAGCATTGCCGGGTAGCTACGTCGGGAATGGATAAGCACTGAAAGCATATAAGTGCGAAACCAACTTCAAGATGAGATTTCTTTTAAGGGTCGTTGAAGACTACAACGTTGATAGGTCATAGGTGTAAAGGCAGTGATGTCATAGCCGAGTGATACTAATTACCCGTAAGCTTATTGTAGCAACTTTCTTAATTGTGTTGACTCAGATATTTTCTTATGTTATGACTTATATACAAATTTAAGGTGGTTATAGCGATAGGGATCACCTCTTACCATATCGAACAGAGAAGTTAAGCCTATCAGCGCAGATGGTACTACTTATTGTGGGAGAGTATGTCGCCGCCTTTTTCTTATAAATAAAGCCTCTATTTTTTAGAGGCTTTTTTATTAAAATTTAAAGGTAGTGAGTATGTTAGAGTATAATTAAAACCACTTCCCCAAGAATTATCATCAGTAACTTTATTGAAACCGGGTATATATAGGTTGCTGAAATTATTTGGTATAGTATTACTTAATAATCTATTTAATCTAAGACTAATTCCTAAGTAAATATTATTTATTGTTTCAACTTTTATACCCACAAGAAATTCAATCCAATTTGCACTTTGATTAGAATGATTAATTGTTTCATAATTATCTAAAACATTATTTGACCAGTATGAGTTAGGATTTCTAAGTGTATAACTATCAATTTTATTATTAAAAGAAGATGTAGCATATCTCATTCCTAAATAAATAGAATTATCCATTCCAGTCCAATTGTTAAATAAATTGTAATCAAATCCTAATTTGAAATATTCACCAGTAGAAGTGAAATTTACATTTTCATCTTCTATATATTTATCTTGTGAGCCAATCTCTGAAGCTATAGAGAAATTTTCAAAGATTCTTAAACTTGCCACTATTTCATAACTCAAATTATCATTATTTAAATTAGAATAAATTGGTTTATATAAATCTAAACCAATGTTTAACTTATCTACATTTAAAAGTTTTTTCTTAGTTGCAACAACACTGTCATTGTCTTTATTAATAATTTCTTGTCCAACAATATTAGTTGTTGTAAAAAGACTAAAAATGAATATATAAATTTGTTTTTTCTTCATTAAAAATTGAATCTTTTACAATTGATATTTCTTTAATCCAACCATGGTTATTATTTACATTTTCTGTACTACTGTCAAGGATAAAGTTTGAGATAAAACCACATCCTCTATTTAAATACTCATGAATAGCTCTATATTTAATTGATAATGTATCAATTATATCATTATAATTTAAAATATAATCTGTTTTGTTAGATGAGATATTCAAAGGGAGTTTAAGCTGATCTGTATTTATAGTTTCATGAATTATTGAATCTTTTTTAACACCTCTAATATTTATCAATGAAATAGATGTTAAGCTTTCAGTTTCATTATTCATAAATCCAATAGTAATTCTATTGGTATTAGCAGAACCCTCTAGACAGATATCATCTTTCTCGCATGATATAATTAAAAAAAATAGTAAGATTAATTTTATAGATCTTAAGATCATGTAACTATAAATATATCTCAAAATTAGTATATTTATAATAAATCAAAATAATTTAAAATGATAACAAAAATTCAAAAAAATCTAGCGCTATACCATTTAGACTTAGAAAAGAAATATGGTGCTCATGATTACGATCCTTTACCTGTAGTTTTAGCAAAAGGAGAGGGGGTTTACTTATGGGATGTAAATGGAAAAAAATATTTTGATTTTCTTTCTTCTTATTCTGCTGTAAATCAAGGACATTGTCATCCAAAATTAGTAGCGTTAATAAAAGATCAAGTACAGACTTTAACATTAACATCTAGAGCTTTCCATAATAATAAGCTTGGAGAATATATGGAATATGCTACTAAACTATTTGGTTATGATCAATTATTACCAATGAATACTGGAGTAGAAGGTGTAGAAACTTCAATTAAAATTTCAAGGAAATGGGGTTATTTAAAAAAGAAAGTTGATAATGATAAAGCAAAAATTATTGTTTGTGATAATAATTTTCATGGAAGAACTACAACTGTTATTTCTTTTTCTTCTGACGCTGGTTCAAAAGATTATTTTGGACCTCATACATCAGGTTTTATTCATATCCCTCATAATGATCTTAATGCTCTTGAGAAAATTTTAATTGAAGAAAAAAATATTGTCTCATTTTTAGTTGAACCAATCCAAGGAGAAGCTGGAGTTAACGTTCCGGATGATAATTATATTGAAGGAGTAAGAGAGCTTTGTACAAAACACAATATTTTAATGATTGCTGATGAGATTCAAACTGGACTAGGAAGAACTGGCTCATTACTTGCTTGCGGTGATGTAAGACCTGATATTTTAATTTTAGCAAAAGCTTTAAGTGGAGGAACATATCCAATTTCAGCAGTTTTATGTGATAAAGAAATAATGGAAGTTATTCAACCTGGTCAACATGGAAGTACATATGGTGGAAATCCATTTGCAGCTTCAATAGCTAAAAAATCATTAGAAATTATTATTGAAGAAAAACTTCCTGAAAATGCTAATAAACTTGGTGAAATATTCAGATCTAAGATTAATAAATATATTGAGACAAGTAATATTGTTAAATTAGTTAGAGGAAAAGGTCTATTGAATGCAATAGTTATAAATACTAAACCTGATAGTCAAACTGCATGGAATATTTGTTTAAAACTTAAAGATAATGGCTTACTTGCTAAGCCAACTCAAGGAAATATTATTAGATTTGCACCACCACTTGTAATGACAGAAGATCAGTTAAATGAGTGTATTGATATTATTATTTCAACTTTAGTTGAGTTTGAGTCATAGTAAATGAATATATATTTTGATAATGCCGCTACTACCAAAGTAAGAGATGAGGTTATAGACCAAATTTCTGATATACTTAAAGATTGTTTTGGAAACCCCTCTTCAACTCATTCTTATGGAAGATCGGCTAAATCATATATAGAAATCTCAAGGAAAAAGATTGCTGAAATTCTTAATTGTGAAGCAAGTGAGATAATTTTCAACTCTGGAGGCACAGAAGCTGATAACTCTTTGTTAAAGTGCTCAGTTAAAGATTTTGGGATAGAACGAATTATATCTTCTAAAATTGAACATCATGCTATTACTCATACTCTTGACGAACTTGAAAAAGAGGGAGCTATAGTTAATTATGTAGATATTAATAACAAAGGAGAAATTAATTATAATCATTTAGAAGAATTATTAAATGATGATGATGATCTTAAGCTTGTTTCTCTAATGTATGTTAATAATGAGATAGGTAATATTACCGATGTTGATAAGGTGTCAGATTTATGTAAAAAAAATAACTCATTTTTTCATACGGATGCAGTTCAGGCAGTTGGCCATTACAAAATTGATTTAAAAAAAACTCAAATTGATTTTTTGTCAGCCTCTGCACATAAATTTCATGGACCTAAAGGTGTAGGTTTTTCATTTATAAGGAAGACTTCAAGATTAAGTCCCTTTATATGTGGTGGACCACAGGAGAGAGGTCTTAGAGGTGGGACTGAATCAGTTCATAATATTGTCGGTATGACAAGAGCACTTGAAATTTCATACAATAAAATAAGTGAGGAGTCAAAATATATCAGTTCAATTAAGGAATATACCATTAATGAGCTTAAGTCTCTTTTTCCAAAAATTCATTTTAATGGTTTGTCTGGGAATCTTGATAGAAGTACTTATACAATTCTTAATGTGTGTTTTCCTTTAGATAATGAAAAGGGGTCTATGTTAGATTTTCATCTTGACCTTAACGGAATTGCATGTTCAAAAGGTAGTGCATGTCAATCTGGAAGCTCAAGTGGATCTCATGTGTTAAATGAAATACAAACTGATGATTTAAAGAAATACCCTTCTATTAGGTTTTCCTTTTCTCATTACAATACTAAAAAAGAAGTGGATTATTTGATAGACACAATAAATAAATTAATAAACACAACTAATTAGACCAGTATACTTTTGACTTAAATTCTGTTTTATTTCCTACGCCATCTATAACTTTTATAGTTATTTTATTTTCCCCATTTTCTATTATTCCGTCATCAATGTTATGAAATATTAGATTGCTTTTGGGTTCATATTCAAAAAGTGCCCATTTATTATTAATAAGTACATTGTAAGATTTAATTCCAGAAGTTTTGTCATAAATTCTTAGTCGAATAGTCTTCTGATTACTTATATCTTTATTTAAGCTAAAATTTAACGCTTTTATCTCAGGGTTTATGGAATCTCTAGATAAAGTAAATGATCCTAAGTTGGATGAATTGACAGAAAAGAAATTATCCTTATTACTTGTCTTCAAATATGATAACTTGCCATTATTATTAATTAACCCAATAAAGGATTGTCTTTTTATTATAGAATCTTCAACTTGTTTAAATATTTTAATATTATATGATTTTCTTAATGGGTGTAGATCTTCATCTATTTTTAATGTGTCATTTTGATATTTTATATTTAATGTAACGTTATTAAAAAATGAATTCTTTTTAAATCCTATTTCTGAATTATTCTTTTTAATCAGATATTTTTGGCTTGTTGCTATTTCTATTCCATCTATACTTTTTTCTAAAAGATTTGAAGTCTTTCCTTCTATTTTAAAATTCAGATAGGTTTTATTATTATTCCAGTCACTAACTTCTAGAAGTACATCTTTTTCATCTTTATCACTTGATTTGAATATTCCTGTGCTTACGTTATGATTCAGGAAATTAAGTTTTGAATTTGGGGGATAATATACCTTTTGAATTATTTTTTTCTTTGCTTTTAATAATGAGTAGTCATAGAATATTTTTCTAAAAACAGACTCGTCTATATTAATTTTATCCATTTTATAAGAAAAACTCAAAACAGAATCTAAAAACATCTTAACTTCATAAACCCCATTTCTATTATAATTATTCTTTGATTGTCTGTCATAAACTTCAATACCTATACCAATTTTATTGCTATATATAATCTTATCGGCTATATATAAGCTGTCATTTATTTTTTTTATTTCATATTTTTTTGGATTGTCTTTTTTGAAACTATCATCTTCATCAAATACATATAAGCTTTTTATTATAGGTCTATTGGAATCATCATATTTATAATTAAAAGACAAAGGGTTTATAGGGTTTTGAGATTTTGTGTCTCTTATTTCGAAGTGAAGATGAGGTCCACTACTTCCTCCTGTATTTCCTGTATAACCAATTAAATCTCCTTTATTAACTTTCATTTCACCATTATTAAAAAACTTCTGGACACTATACGATTTATTTAAATACTGTTGTGTTTTAATGTATTTCTGGATTTTAGGAGAGAACTCTTTTAAATGAGCATAAATAGAAGTTAACCCATTTGGGTGACTTATATATAATACCTTCCCATATCCGCTAGTGCTAACTTTTATTCTAACAATACTACCTGAATCAATACTATATACATTGTATCCAGATTTTTTATTTGTTGTAACATCTAATCCATAATGAAAATGTGAACTTCTAAACTCTCCGAATGTTCCGGAAAGATTTAAGGGTAAATCAATAGGCGAATTAAGATTATATTCTTGAGAGTTTAATGTAAATAGAATACTAAATAGCCAAAATGATAAAAATAATTTTTTAAAAAATATCATACTTTAATTCAAATTTAATTCAAGATTTTTATAAATTAATAGCGATTTAACTTATTTATAAAAAATGATAGATAAAATAGATAAATTAAAACTAAAATTAGACCTACTTTTTAAAAAGATAAATAATCTTGAGAATGAAAATAAAAGATTATTAAAAAAAACTAATACACTTAGTCAATTAAATATTGATCTTGATGTTAAGGCTAAAGAAATTGAAGATGATAAGAAAAATCTGAAATTGAAGAGTGCTCTTGTTGGAGAGGGGAATGATAAACAATTTTTAAAAAATAAGATTGATTATATGATTAAGGAAATAGATGATTGTATTAATGATATAACCGTAAATTAAAACATGAGTGATTATATAAAAATAAAATTAAATATTGGTGACAGGTTATACCCTTTGACAATTGAAAGATCTCAGGAGATTTTTTTTAGGGATGCAGTAAAAAAAATTGAATCTAGTTTAAAAAAACTTGAAAAAAATTATTCAGTAAGAGATAAGCAAGACCTTTTAGCTATGACTTGTATTCAGTTTGGAGCTAAACTACAACAGAACCTGAGTAATAATAATAAAATTGATGAAGAAATTGATGAAAAGATTACAAATATGATTAATTTAATTGATAATAAGATATAAGTTCTTAAATTTACCGTTGCCTGTATTAGTTATATTTTGGTAAACTCAACGAGTATGTAATTAAGAAAGGTGAGTTTAAATGTTAAAGCAAGCTATCTAGAATAGATCCTTGATCATTTGATTAGCCTTAATCCTGTTTAAAAGGAGTTTACGCAAAACTCACCCTAATACAGGTTTTTTTATGTTAAAAGGTTTCCTTCATCATCCCACTTAGCGATATCTCCTCTTTTACTTTGATCAACACACTTATCAATCCATTCCTTATCATAGGAAACAATTCCTATATATTGTTCTAAAACTTCACTAGGGACACCATTCCAAACATTAGGAGTATTTCCTTTATAACCTAGATCTTTAATCCCTATTTCAGAAGTAAAATATCCCGTAACAATCATACCTCTATATGTAGCAAAAAGTTTCACACTCTCTTTTTGATCTTTCAAAGATTTGTTTTCATATGAAATTTCATCAAAAAGTACTTTAACCTGAGATTTAGAACAGTCTAAAAGTTTTAACCCAAACTTTTGAATACACAGTTCATCAAAAACAATTAAACCTCTCCTTAATACCTTTTCACCATAATTATTGTGTGCAGGAGTGCTCCAGTCTTTTGCAATAAATTCAAATAATTCAACTACACCGGCATCATTTATATCTCCCAATTCATTAGGAGGTAAAATAATGTTTGCAATTTTTTCTATTGTTTGTAATTCAGTTTCACTAAAAAATCTTGAGTTTAAAAACTTATCATCTCTTTTTTTCTCTTCGGAAGTTCTTCCATATTGATATTCCCATATTTTATCCAGAACTTTATTATCAAGAGAGGAAACACAACTTTCTAATAAAACAGAAGACCCAATTGAACCTAAAAGTATATTTTTTATAGTCTCTCTTCTATCCATTATATATTTTGTTTTTTAAGTTGATCGATTATATATTCAGATGTTCTCCATGATAATGCCATAATAGTCCATGTTGGGTTTTTATCTGCTTGAGAAACAAATGGTCCACCATCAACGACATATACATTATCAACATCATGAAGTCTTTCATATTTATTAACAACTGAATTATAAGGATCATCTCCCATTCTGGTAGTTCCAACTTCATGAATAATTTCACCTGGAGCAGATATGCCATAATTCTGTTCCTTAGTTGGTTTATTTCCTAAGGCAATTCCTCCCATATTATATGCTAATTCTTCAAATGTATCATGCATATGCTTCACTTGTTTTATTTCATAATCAGACCATTTATATCTAAACTTAAGAACAGGGATACCCCATTTATCTTTTGTATCAGGATCAATTTCACAATAATTATCTTTTCTTGGGATTGCTTCACCTCTTCCTGATAATCCAATTGTTGAACCATAATATTTTTTTACATCCTCTCTTAGTTTATCCCCATAACCACCAACTTTAACTCCAAAGAATCTATTTAATTCATTAGGATTGTATCCAAACCCATATTCAGGCATTGTAAAACTTCTGCCAATTTCTATATGATAGCCTCTAGGGAAGTCAAGCTTCTTATTATCTAACCACCAAGGTGAATAAACGTGCATACCTCCAACACCATCCTCATTATATGTTTTTCTATTTATAAGGTCTGGAATAAAAACTGATCTTCCGGTTCCAGTAGAATCATGTAAGTATTTCCCTATAAGATTACTACTATTGCCTAATCCATCTGGATGAGCTTTACTTTTAGAATTCAATAGTATTCTTGCCGAGCTGCATGCAGATGCAGCTAAGACAACAACTTTACCTCTAATTGAATATTCTCTTCCATTTTCTTTATTTATATAGGAAACACCTGTTGCTCTTCCATTTTTATCTGTTTTCACCTCAACAACCATAGAGTTTGTATATAAATCAACCATCCCACCCTTTAGTGATGGTATTACATAACATGAACTAGATGAAAAATCAGCATAAGCTGAACATGATCTATCACATTGACCACAATAAAAGCAAACTCCTCTAGTGTTATTAATCCTTTTCGTTAGAATTGATAATCTAGATGGGATAACAGTAACTCCGGATTTCCTTGCTCCTTTAATATAAAATAATTCATGTAGTCTTGGCTTGGGAGGAGGCAGAAAGAATCCGTCAGGTTCATTAAAAATATTTTCTTTAGTTCCAAACACACCAATAAGCTTATCTAGCTTATCATAATAAGGTTTTATATCATCGTAACTAATGGGCCAATTTTCTCCTAAACCATCATAATCCTTACTTTTAAAATCTTTTGGGCCAAATCTTAAAGATATTCTACCCCAATGATTTGTCCTTCCACCTAACATTCTTGATCTCCACCATCTAAAATTAGTTTCTTTTTCAATTGTATAAGGTTCTCCTTCAACCTTCCAGTGTCCATAGGACATATGAAAATCGCCAAATGCCCTAGTAGTTCCAGAACCTCTTCTAGGAGATTCCCAGGGCCATTTCATTTGAGTCATTTGATCTGGGTTTGCAGGGTCAAAGTATGGTCCTGCTTCAACAAGTGCAATTTTAATACCAGCATCAGATAGAATTTTTGTTGCCATTCCTCCACCTGCTCCTGAGCCAACAACAATTACATCATATTTTGGGGAATTGTTAATTATTTCCATAAACCAAAATGAATTTAATTAAATTTATCATAAACAAAAAACTTTATCTATAAATCATGATTATAGAGATATGTGCTACAACTATAAATTCAGTTATAAATGCTAATAATGCAGGTGCTGATAGAATTGAGTTATGCTCAAATTATAATGTTGGAGGATTAACTCCTTCAACAGAATTTATAAAAGAATCTTTAAAGGTTTCAGGTATACCTATAAACATATTAATAAGGCCAAGATCAGGAAACTTCATGTTTAATCAAACTGAAATTAACAAGATGAAGAAGGATATAATATCAATTATGGGGTTAGATATAAATGGATTTGTAGTTGGTTCAATAAATTTAGAAGGAGAAATTGATGATAATTTTATCAATGATATTAAGGAACTTACATATCCTCTAGAATTAACTTTTCATCGAGCTTTTGATTATTTAAATAATCAAAATAGTTCTCTTGATAAGCTAATAAATATTGGGTTTTCAAGAATTCTTTGTTCTGGTAATAAAAATAATGCTATACAAGGTATCGACAACCTTATTTCTTTAAATAGGTACTCGAGTAATAGAATTGTAATTATGCCTGGAGGAGGTGTGGACAAAAAAAATTGTTTAGAATTTAAAAATGCAGGTTTTAAAGAAATTCATTTATCAGGAATTCCAAAGTCTGAATTTTTATATAACTTAGATTCTGATTACAAAACAATAAAGGAAATAGTTTCTAAAACTAAATAATATTATATTATTTTTGTACTGAAAATTATTTTATGGCTTTTGATATAGATTTAATTAAAAAGGTTTACTCTGAAATGTCTTCAAGAATTGAACATGCAAAGAAGATAATAGGTAAACCTTTAACTTTGACTGAAAAAGTTTTATACTCTCATTTATGGAACAATGAAATATCTAATGCATATGAAAGAGGCGCTGATTATGTTGATTTTAGTCCTGATCGTGTTACATGTCAAGATGCTACTGCTCAAATGGCTTTACTTCAATTTATGCAAGCCGGTAAGCAAAAGGTTGAAGTTCCAACAACTGTTCATTGTGATCATTTAATTTTAGCACAATCTGGAGCAAAAAAAGACCTTAAACGAGCTAATAAAGTTGGTTCTGAAGTATTTGATTTTTTAGAATCCACATCAAAAAAGTATGGTATAGGTTTTTGGAAACCTGGATCAGGAATAATTCACCAAGTTGTTCTTGAAAATTATGCTTTTCCTGGAGGGATGATGATAGGTACCGACTCTCATACTGTAAATGCTGGAGGTCTTGGTATGGTTGCTATTGGTGTTGGTGGAGCTGATGCTGTTGATGTTATGGCTGGAATGCCTTGGGAATTAAAATTTCCCAAATTAATAGGAATAAAACTAACTGGGAAATTAAATGGTTGGGCTTCAGCAAAAGATGTTATATTAAAAGTTGCAGGTATATTAACTGTAAAAGGGGGGACTGGATGTATAATTGAATATTTTGGTGAAGGTGCTAAATCATTATCATGTACAGGAAAAGGAACTATATGTAATATGGGTGCAGAGGTTGGTGCTACTACATCGATTTTTGGTTATGATGATTCTATGAAGAGGTATTTAAAATCTACTGGTAGAAGTGATGTTGTTGAAGCTGCAGAGAATATAAAACATCACCTTACTGCTGATTCTGAAGCATATGAAGATCCTGAAAAATATTTTGATCAAGTTATCGAAATAGATTTAAATAAATTATCTCCACATCTTAACGGGCCATTTACTCCAGATCTAGCCACTCCTGTTTCTAAGATGAAAGAAAAGGCTTTAAATGAAGGTTGGCCTTTGGATGTTGATTGGGGGTTAATAGGTTCTTGTGCAAACTCATCCTACGAGGATTTATCTCGTGCAGCTTCAATTGCTTCTCAGGCTAAGAAGAATAATCTAAAAATAAAATCTAAGTTAGGCATAAACCCTGGTTCTGAACAAGTTAGATATACTGCTGAAAGAGATGGTTTAATTAAAATTTTTGAAGATATAGAGTCTAAAATTTTTACAAATGCGTGTGGTCCATGCATTGGTCAGTGGGATAGGGAAGGTGCTAATAAAGAAAAAAAGAATTCCATAGTTCATTCGTTTAATAGAAATTTTGCAAAAAGAAATGATGGTAATCCAAATACTCATGCATTTGTCTCTTCACCTGAAATGGTAATGGCCATTGCTATATCTGGCAGATTAGATTTTAATCCTATTACGGATACTATTACTAATGAAGATAATAAAGAAATAATGTTACTTCCTCCGAGTGGAGATGAGCTTCCAAAAAATGGCTTTTCAGTAGAAGAAAATGGTTATGTTGATCCACCTGAAGATGGATCAGACATTGAAATAATAATTAATCCTGATTCGCAAAGACTTCAATTTTTAGAACCTTTTAAGCCTTGGAATGGTGAGAATATATCTAATGCTAGGCTATTAATAAAAGCCTATGGTAAGTGTACTACAGATCATATTTCAATGGCTGGGCCATGGTTAAGATTTAGAGGACATCTCGATAATATATCAGATAACTGTTTGATTGGAGCAGTAAATGTATTCAATATGAAAACAAATAATGTTAAAAATTTAGTTACTGGACAGTATGGACCTGTTCCTGAAACACAAAGATTCTATAAAAAAAATAATATTGATACAATAGTTATTGGTGATCATAATTATGGTGAAGGATCATCTAGAGAGCATGCAGCAATGGAACCAAGACATCTTGGGATAAAGGCTGTAATAGTAAAATCATTTGCAAGGATACATGAAACAAATTTAAAAAAGCAAGGTATGCTAGCTCTAACATTTGACAATGAAAATGATTACGATAAAATTCAAGAAGAGGATTTGTTTAATTTTATAGATTTAACGAAATTTAGTAAGGGTGACCAGCTTACGTTAGAAGTTGTTCACAAAGATGGAAATAAAGAAATAATAAAGCTTAATCATACATTTAATAAACAACATATTGAATGGTTTAAAAATGGATCTGCTTTAAACCTTATCAAATCAAATGAATGATTTAAAATATTTAATGTCCTATACAATAGCAATTGTTACAATTGTAGGAATTCTTCTTGGAGGAGAATATGCATATATGACAGTTATTTATGCATTTGTTTTTATTCCAGTTTTAGAGATTCTATTGAAAGAAAGTAATGAAAAAATGTCTGATGAAGTTAAGAAGAGTAGGTCAATGGATATATTCTTTGATATACTTTTATATTTAAATATTCCGCTAGTATTTTTAATTTTTTTCCTATCATTGAATGTGTTATTCTATAGCACTTCTAGTATCGAAATTATTGGTGTAATTGCTTCAACTTCAATTATGATGGCTATTAATGGGATTAATGTTGCACATGAGTTAGGGCATAGAAAATCCTTTTTCAGTAGAACTTGTTCTAAATTATTACTTATGCCGTCACAATACATGCATTTTTATATAGAACATAACTTTGGACATCATGTTAATGTTGGAACAGAAAATGATCCAGCTACAGCTAAGTATAAACAATCACTTTATAATTTTTGGATAACATCTGTTATAGGTCAATATATAAGTGCTTGGAAACTCCAATTAAAGCTTTTAAAAATTTCTAATCAAAACTTCTTCTCAATTAAAAATGATATGATGTTTTATATTATTTTTCAATTATCATTTATTGCTTTTATCTACTTTAATTATGCTTTAACTGTCACTCTATACTCTTTGGTAATATCAATTATTTCTTTTCTTTTTCTTGAGACTATAAATTATGTTGAACATTATGGTTTATCAAGAAAAAAGGATGAAAGTGGAAGATATGAAAGAATTAAAACTGTTCATTCATGGAACTCAAATCATGTTGTGGGTAGACTTGTTTTATATGAATTGACAAGACACAGCGATCACCATTTTATTTCTTCAAAAAAGTATCAAGTTCTTGAAAGTATAGATGAAAGCCCTCAACTTCCATATGGCTACCCTACTTCAATATTATTATCTATGGTCCCCCCTTTATGGTTTAGGATTATGAACCCTAGGGTTGAAAGTTTTCAGAACTAGTTAGTGGTTAATTTAGTTTAGCTCCCACAATCTATTATGCATTCTGTATCAGGAGGACATTCAATATATGAAATCCCAGGAAAATCTCTTTTTATAAGCCTATCTTTCGCTTCAATAAAATCATTTAGTTTTATAAAACCTGGAGTACTTGAATAATACATTATGTCAGCTGGATCTGGACTATGCTCATATCTATATACATCATGACCAAATTCATGATATATTATCCATAATCTCTGAAGTAAAGATCGTTCAGTCCATGCTCTCCAGTCAACTCCAATATTAACTTTAGCACTATTGCAGTAACCGCTAAAAGTTGAAAATGCTAAATGATTTTGTGTTACACCTGCAGCAATCATGGCATCCGATTCGTATTCAAAATATATATTTACAACGGTGTTTTGTTGACCATAATCTGGAGCCCCCTTTGTACAGAGAACATCTGCTACAAATTTATTCCAATACTGCATCAGATCATCATCTTCTGTATTTATAGGATCTAATAATGTATTATAAGTAACACAGCTAAATAAAGTTGGTTCAACAACTATTTCTTCTTCTTCTATTTGATTTTTCGAACAGGAAAAAACTATAATAAAGATCAAAGAATAAATAAAATAAAATAATCTTTTCATATCGATATTTAATGTAGCGAGAGGGAGATTTGAACTCCCGGCCTCCGGGTTATGAATCCGACGCTCTCACCAACTGAGCTACCTCGCCAACTATGATATGCAAATATATAAAACAAAATATACTATATATAACTAATAATTTATCAATTCTTCTAAATGATAAAGTTTTTTTAATATATTGGCGGATATTATATTATTCTAAAATGATTCCAAAAAAACAATTTTCAATTGAGTATGATTTTCAATCTTCACCGCAATTACTATTTCAATATCTTTCTACTCCTTCTGGTCTTTCTGAATGGTTTTCTGATGATGTAAATTCTAGAGGTGAAAAATATACTTTCTTTTGGGGAGATTCAGAGGAAGACGCAAGACTTCTTTCAAAAAAACCGTACGAGAAAGTTAAGTTTCAGTGGATGAATGGGGAAGATGATGAAGAAGATTGTTATTTTGAATTTACAATTCAATTGGATGAAATAACAAAGGATGTCTCTTTAATTGTTACAGATTTTTCCCCTGAAGAAGAACTAGAAGAGTCAAAGTTGTTATGGAATAGTTTAATTTCAGACTTAAAAAAAGTTTTAGGTTCAACATAATTAATTAAATATTGGATTATCTGGTGATTCAGACCAAAGAAGATATTCTCCGCCTAATTTTTTCATCTCATCTCTCCAGTGCTTTTGACTATTTATTGTTAATATATTTTCTGCTTTATTTTTTTTTACGATCCAATTTTTGTTTTTTATTTCAACTTCTAGCTGATTGTGGTCCCAACCAGAATAACCAATAAAAAATCTAATACTGTTTGTATTTATTATATTCTCTTTTATCATTTTAAAAACTTCATCAATATTCCCACCCCAATAAACATTATCACTAATTTTTAGACTTCCTTTAATTGGACTTTTTGTTTTATAAATGAAATAAAGATTGTCATTAGAAACAGGACCTCCTTTGTATATTTCTAGACTTTCTATTTCTTTAATTTTAATTTTCAAAGGTTTGTTAAGTATAAAACCAGTATACCCATCTTTAGTCTCATCAACTAATAAAATAATTGTTTTAGAAAAAAAACTGTCAAATAAAAGATTTGGTGAAGCTATTAGAATATTACCCCTCATAAAATAAATATATAAAAAAAGCCTCCCAAAGGAAGCTTTTTTATGCTATATGAATTTAAAAGCTTAGTTTACTGAGCTTGATAGTTCAGCACCTGCTTTAAATTTCACTACGTTTTTAGCAGCGATTTGTATAGTAGCACCAGTTTGAGGATTTCTTCCTGCTCTAGCAGCTCTGTGAGAAACAGACCAAGATCCAAATCCAACTAGTGAAACTCGTCCACCACCTTTTAATGTTGAAGAAACACCCCCTAGCATCGATTCTAGAGCTTTTTTAGCAGCAGCTTTAGATATTCCAGCACCTGAAGCCATAGCGTCAATTAATTCTGATTTATTCATATCTCTTTAATTTTAAAGTTTAAACAAATTTATATGGATTATTGTAAGTCCCAAGTTTAGAAGCTCAAAATATGCGTTATTGTTAATAAATTCAACGATTTTGTTGATATCATGTGCTATTTTTCTAGTTTACATAGCAATTTGATGAGAATTTGAATCCATTAAGCACATCCTTTGCTGTCATTGCTTTCTTGTTTTCGAATTGGATTATCTCACATTCAATTTCACCTTTTAGTGTTGAAATGAATATTTTTCTGTTTCGAATAGATAAAATATTATTTGATTTATTTTCAGAATAATTTTCTGCTCTCGCCTTGAGAATTTTTATTCTTATCTTTTGATTATTATATAATATTGTCCAAGCGCCAGGTTTAGGAGTTAATCCTCTAATATTTCCAATTATTGAGTCTATTGAATTATTCCAATTAATCCTGGTATTCTCAGAATTTAACTTTGGTGCTTTTTTGTCATTTTTTGAAATAATTTGTTGCTTTGATTCTATTTTATTCTTAAATATTAGGTCAATAGTCCTATATAATATTTTTGATCCAATTATTGCTAGTTTATTTTTTAATGTTTCAAAATCATCATCGTTATCAATTAAAACCTTTTCCTGCATAAGGATTTCACCGCAATCAATTCGTTCATTAATCCTAATTGTAGTAACACCAGTAAACTTTTCATTATTTATCAAACACCAATTAATTGGTGCTGCACCTCTATAGTTTGGTAGTAAGGAAGCATGCAGGTTTATTGCTCCATATTTTGGTATTTCGTATAATATTTTTGGTAATTTTTTGTAAGCGACTACAACAATTAATACTGGATTAAGATTTTTTATTTTTTGTATAAAATCAATATCTAACAAATTATCAGGTTCTAATATCTTTATCTTATTTAATTCAGAGTATTTTTTAACCTCTGATTGATTTAGTTTAAGGCCTCTTCCTGACTTCTTATCAGGAGAAGTGATAACACAATTTATCTTAATATTTTTTTTTAATAAATAATCCAGAGATTTAACTGCAAAATCTGGCGTACCCATAAATATTATATTATTCTCCATTATTAAATAGGTGATTTATAATAAAATTAACTCTTTCTTCTATAGTCATTTTAGGTATTTTTATAATATCTGAATTGCTTTCTTTATAAAGTTTAATAATTTGAGTGTTTACTTCTTTAGATTCCTTAAAGTCTTCTTGTCGCACGTTATCTGTTGTATAGATCGCTTTCCAAGGTGGGAAAACAAAAACTGTATCATATTGATAATTTAAAATTATATCCTCCCAATACTTATTGTTTTTGTTAATATACCTAAGGTATGCAAGAATGTCATGAATACCTCTGTCAAAAAAAACTGTCTTTCTATTATATTCTTTTTTCTGCGAATCACTATAATGTTTATTTCTTAATGTATATAAGGAATCACTAAACGTTAATGGGTCGGACTTAAAAGTCTTTCCTTTTAAACTTAGATTAAGTATTATGTCTCTTGATCCCTCGTCAAAACATTTACACCCTCTATTTGTCAACTCTTCAATAACAGATGTTTTTCCTGTTCCTGGTCCCCCAGTAATAACAACTTTTTTATTTATAGCTTTATTCATTAACGTATCATTAAATCATTTATATCTTTGCCCTATTAATTTAAAAAAATAGATAGCTTGACTAATGCCAAAGAAAGTTGCAAATATAAGTCAAAAATCAAATGATTTTTATAAAAGATTTGAAATCCAATTAAAAGAATCTCAAAATTGGCCAGGTTCCTATATCTTTAAATTTATTATAAAAAACAATTCTAAAGACCTAGATAAATTAAAGATGATATTGTCTAATTATAAAGGAGATCTGAACGTTAAATCATCAGATAAAGGAAATTATAAAAGCATTTCATTTGAAAGTTTTGTTAATTCTTCTTCTGAAGTTATAGATATTTATAAAGGAGTTAGTTCTTTAGATAATATTATTTCACTATAGTTAGAACATTAAAATTTCTTAAATTGCATTAATTCCTTAATCTTATGGACACATTAGTATATAATACACAAAAGAAAAAACTTATTATTCCGGAATATGGAAGACATATTCATCAAATGATTGATCAAGCTGTTGCTTTGAAAGATAAAGAAAAGAGAGATCAAATGGCCAAAGCTATAATTGGTGTTATGGGTAATTTAAACCCTCATCTTAGAGATGTTCCAGATTTTAAGCATAAATTATGGGCTCAACTCTTTATTATGTCTGATTTTAAACTGGATGTTGATAGTCCTTTTGATAAACCATCAAAAGAAGTTTATGAAAAGAGAAAGCCAAATAAATTAGATTATCCTCAAAATTATCCTAAGTATAGATTCTATGGGAACAATATCAAGCGAATGATTGATTTTACTATTGAATGGGATAATTTTGATTTAAAGGAAAAATTGATATTGACTATAGCTAATCATATGAAAAAATGTTTTCTTAACTGGAATAAAGAAGCTGTTGATGACCAAGTTATTCTTGACCATCTTCTTGATTTATCAGATGGTAAGCTTAAAGTCTCAGAAAGTGATCTTCCATTAACTGATTCTGCTGAGTTTCTTAAGACTAGACCTAAAAATAATGATTATAAATCAAATAATAAGTCAAGAAAAAAGCCAAAAAGAAGGTATTAATGAATAGTGTCAGGATAACTGGTGGTAAGAGATTAAAAGGAGAGGTCATTCCTCAAGGGGCAAAAAATGAAGCTTTACAGATTTTGTCCGCAGTTTTGTTAACAGATGAAAAAATAACTATTAATAATGTCCCAGATATTATTGATGTTAACAAGCTAATAGAGATTCTAAAAAATTTAGGAGTTAGCTGTTCTAGCTTAGGGAATGGTTCTTTTCAATTTTCTGCTAAGTCTATTAATCTAGATTATTTAAAATCTGATGAATTTATTTTATATGCTAAATCATTAAGAGGCTCAATTATGTTGGTTGGTCCTTTATTGACTAGATATAAAAAGGCATCTATCCCTAGGCCAGGAGGAGATAAAATAGGAAGAAGAAGATTGGATACTCATTTTGTTAATCTTGAAAAACTTGGCGCTAAATTAGACTATGATTCAAAGGATAGAATATATAATGTAAAAACGCAGGGGTTAATTGGTACAGATATACTTTTAGACGAGGCTTCTGTTACAGGTACTGCAAATCTAATTATGGCTTCTGTTCTTGCTGAAGGTAAAACTACTATATATAATGCGGCATGTGAGCCATATATTCAACAGCTATGTAGTTTGTTAATAAAGATGGGAGCAAATATTAATGGTGTTGGATCTAACCTATTGAGTATTTTAGGTGTAAAAAAATTAAATGGAGCTAATCACACAATCCTTCCTGATATGATAGAGATAGGAAGCTGGATTGGTTTAGCTGCTATGACTAAAAGTGAAATAAAAATTAAAAATGTTTCTTGGGAAAATTTAGGCCAAATACCTAATACTTTTAGAAAACTTGGAATTAAAATTATAAAAGAAGGTGATGATATGATTATCCCCTCACATGAAGATGGTTATGAGATTTCAAGCTATATTGATGGATCTATTCTTGCAATATCTGATGCTCCATGGCCTGGTTTTAGTCCAGATTTAATAAGTATCATATTGGTTGTTGCAACGCAGGCAAGAGGAAGTATTATGGTTCATCAAAAAATGTTTGAGAGTAGATTGTTTTTTGTTGATAAATTAATTGATATGGGAGCTAAGATTATTTTGTCGGATCCACACAGGGCATCTGCTATTGGTCTTGATTTTAAATCTCAATTAAAACCTACCATTATGTCCTCTCCTGATATTAGAGCCGGTATAGCTCTTCTAATCGCAGCTTTATCAGCTGATGGTACTAGTGAGATTCAGAATTTTGAACAGATTGATAGAGGTTATGAGGATATGGTGTCAAGACTAAAGAAACTTGGAGCTTCAATTGATAGAATTTAATTACTTCGTATAATTTCCAAAAATTTCATTTAATTTATTTTCCCTGTAGTTAAATATCTTCTTTAACTTTCATTTTCTATTATTGAAGAAATTTTATTTATAACCTGAGGAATAGGAAGACCTAATACACTAGTATAGCTTCCAACAATATTTTCTACCCCAATCATGCCAATCCAATCTTGAATACCATAACTTCCTGCTTTGTCAATAGGGTTAACTGTTTCAACATAATAGTCAATTTCATCATTATTTAAATTTTTATATAAAACTTCTGTAGATTCTGTAATTATTTCAAATTTCTGGGATGTAAGGAAACCAACAGATGTTATAACTGAGTGAGTATTTGCTGAAAACAAACTTAGCATTTCTTTAGCTTCATTTTTATTTTTTGGTTTTCCAAAGCATTTATTTTTAAACCAAACTAAAGTGTCGGCAGTTATAATAATCTCTTCTTTTGTTATTATTTTTTTAAAAGGTTCAGTTTTTTTTGAAACTAGATATTCAGAAATTTCTTTTCCAATAAGTTTATCAGGAAAATCTTCTTTAACTGGGAGTGTTTTAATTGAAAAATTAATTCCTGTCATTTCAAGTAGTTGCTTTCTTCTTGAAGATGATGATCCTAAAACAATCTTATATTTTGAATTATTAATTAAATCCATTTATTATGAATTCTCATAACTTGTTCTATAACATCTCTTACACATCCTTGACCACCTTTTTTATCTGAAATATAATTGCAAACTTTTTTAACATCTACAGATGCATCTGAAGGACAAGCAGCTATTTTTACAACTTTTAAAACTTCTATATCAGGATTATCATCACCCATAAAAAGTATATTATCAGGATTGGTATTATTTTTACTTATATAATCATTAAAGATTTTAAGTTTATCAAATGCGTTAAGGAAAACATCTTCTACTCCTAGTGAATTTAATCTTTTTTTCACACTATGTTGAGTACCTCCTGATATAATGACAAAATTATATCCCTTTGAGATAGCATGTTTTATGGCATACCCATCTTTAGACTCAAATTGTCTGTCTATTTTCCCATCATGTGTATAAATGATTTTACCATTAGTCATTACACCATCAACATCTAGAATAAATGTTGTTATGTCTTTTAGAAATTTTTTATAGTTATTCATCATAGTTATAATTCATAGAATGCAAATTTAATCAAACTTTAACATCTAATTGTTTAGATTTATTCTAAAATATAAATTTTGATAATTATCTTTGATGATTCTATAAAAAATGAAGTTTAAATTTTTTCAATATTTTTTTTCTACAAGGTTAATGATAATCCTTATGATTTTGTTTCCTTTTGCAATGGCTTTAGGAACATTTCTAGAAAGTTGGTATTCAACAGAAGCTGCGAGAATATGGATTTATAATGCATGGTGGTTTGAGTTGCTTATGGCTATGCTTGTGGTATGTTTTTTAAGCAACATAAAAAAACATAATCTATTAGCTAAAGGAAAAAGGGTAGTTTTAGTAATGCACTTGTCATTTATATTAATTCTTCTTGGTGCATTTATAACAAGATATTTTGGTGATGAAGGAGTTATGCCAATAAGGGAGAACACAATATCAAACACTTATCTTTCAGAAAAAACATATTTAACAGTTTTAGTAGATGGAGACAAAGAAGGAGAACCTCTAAGAAAGACATTGAAGAAAAGGCTTTTACTCTCAGAATATACTAATAATAATTTTGAAATAGCTGATAATTTTAACAAAGAAAAATTCTTAATTAAGTATAAAGACTTTAGAGAAAATGTTTCAGAAGGTTTAGTCTTAGACCCTGAAGGTGAGATTTATATAAAATTAATTGATGCAGCCGATGGTAATAGACATGAGCATTACATTAAAGAAGGGGAAGTCTCCAGCATCCATAATATACTCTTCACATTAAATTATCAGGTTAAAGGAGCGATAAACATTTCATCAATTAAGGGTGAATATTTTATATACTCTCCTTTTGAAGGAGAGTATACAGTAATGTCAACTCAAAATCAGGGTAAATTAACAAACAATTTAACTCAGGTTCTAGAATTAAGGTCTCTTTATCAAATACCTGGATTTCAATTTGTTTTTCCTGAACCACCCCTTAGAGGTGTTTTTGATATAGTTGATGTACTTGAGAGTGATGGAGCTCAACAAGATGTTTTAATTGTTGATGTTGAATATAAGGGGGAAACTAAAGAGATTAACCTTCTTGGAGGAAAGGGCTTTGTTAATAATGCTAAATTAATCACCCTAGGAGATCTTGATTTTTATCTAACCTATGGATCAGATGAGGTTGAAATTCCATTTTCTATTAGGTTAAATGATTTTATTGCTGAAAAATATCCTGGAACAACAAACAGTTACTCCTCATTTATGAGTAAGGTAACAGTAGAAAGCGAGAGTACTTTTGATTATGATATTTATATGAATAATATTCTAACTCATAAAGGGTATAGATTCTTTCAGGCTTCTTTTGATCCTGATGAAAAAGGAACAATACTATCTGTAAATAAGGACTTTTGGGGAACATTCCTAACCTATTCTGGTTATCTACTTCTTTTCTTTAGTATGTTTGGGATATTTTTTATTGGAAAAACAAGATTTAAATCACTTTCAAGACAGCTAAATAGAAAAACTTTATCAGTTTTATTTTTTATAACTGCATTTAGTATTAATGCGCAAAATGATAACACTTTAGATAAAACTGAATTTATTGATTCAATAATATTGGCAAATTCCTACTCTGAAGAGCATTCTAAAAAGTTTGGAGAAATTCTTATTCAAGATAGTGAGGGAAGAATGAAACCTGCAAATACATTTTCTTCTGAATTACTTAGAAAAGTAAGTAGATCAGATAATTATAATGGGCTTAATTCAGATCAGGTGCTACTTTCTATAATGGACAATCCATCTTTATGGTTTAATGCACCTTTAATTTATTTAAAACCTGGTCAAAAAGGAGATACTATTAGAAGGGTTATTGGTGTTTCAAAAGATTTTAAAAAAGCTCCGCTTGTTTCTTTTTTTGATGATTTAGGTAATTATAAGCTTGCATCAAATCTTGAAAAGGCTTACCTGTCAGTAATTCCAACTCAAATAGAAAAAGATTTTATTCAAGTTGATAGGAGGGTAAACCTACTTTATTCTGCCTTAGAAGGGAAGGTAATGAGAATTTTTCCAGTTCCTGGAGATGTTAATAATAAATGGGCTTCTTTCCCTGAAATAGATGAATTTAATTTTACTGGTGCTGATTCACTATATGTTAAAAATTTATTACCTCTTTATTTTCAAACTCTTAAACTTTCTAAAGACTCAAATGATTATGCTCAACCTGAAGAACTTTTAGAAAGTATTAGTGGATTCCAAAGAAGGTTTGGTGAAGATGTTATACCATCTTCCAACAAAATAAAGGCAGAGATTATATACAATAAGGTTGATATTTTTAATAGACTTTATAGTTATTATCTATTATCTGGATTAGGACTGCTAATAATCTTGATTTTTCAAATATTCTATAACAATAAGCTGAATTCTTTATTAATAAAAGGGTTAAAATATATAATCTACATTTTGTTCTTTTTAAATACTTTAGGCTTAATATCTAGAGGATATATTTCAGGTCATGCTCCTTGGAGTGATGCATATGAGTCTATGATATACGTTGCCTGGTCAACTGTAATCTTTGGTATAATATTTGGGAGAAAATCAAATTTCACTTTGGCTTCCGCGACATTTGTCGCCTCAATTATTTTATCAATAGCTCATATGAATTGGTTAGATCCATCTATTGCAAACCTTCAGCCAGTTCTAGATAGTTATTGGCTTATGATTCATGTTGCTGTTATTGTAGCTAGTTACGGACCATTTACAATAGGAATGATTCTTGGAATAGTTGCACTTTTTCTAACAATTCTATCTAATAAAAAGAATAGAAAAAAAATGTCTAGAAAACTTGAAGAGTTAACAATTGTAAATGAATTATCCATTACAATAGGTCTTATAATGCTTACAATTGGTAATTTCTTAGGGGGAATGTGGGCTAATGAAAGTTGGGGAAGATATTGGGGTTGGGATCCGAAGGAAACCTGGGCATTGATAAGTATTATTATCTATGCTGCCGTATTGCATCTAAGAATTGTTCCAGGTCTTAGAGGTAAATGGTTATTTAATCTTATGAGCATCTTGGCATTTAGTTCAATTATAATGACCTATTTTGGTGTAAACTTTTATTTATCAGGACTTCATTCTTATGCTTCAGGAGAAAAAGTTATTACGCCAACTTTTGTTTATTATTCTTTAATTTTCATTACAATTTTAGCTCTAATTTCTTACTTTGCAAATAAGAAGAATAAAGTGCTCTAAATTAAATGATTGAGGTAAAGGTAGATAATGAATATTCAGCCCTAAAATCAGTTATACTTGGTTTAGCTGAAGATATGGGTGATCCACCAAAAGTTTTTGATGTTTATGATCCTAGATCTCTTTATCATATAAAGAATAATTCTTATCCAAAAGAAGATGATGTAAAGTTAGAGGTAGAATCATTTTATGAAATTCTTTTAAAACACAACGTAAATGTTTTAAGGCCAAGTAATATTCAGAATTGTAATCAAATTTTTGCAAGAGATTTGGGTTTTTCAATTTCAAATATTTTCTTCCAATCTAATATTGTCCCTAACAGGGAAGAAGAATTAGTTGGTATATCAGATATTATCAACACTCTAGATGCAGGGGTTGTTAAATTGCCTGAGTATATGCATATAGAAGGTGGGGATGTTGTTACTCATAACGAGAAATTATTTATTGGCACCTATTCTGGGGAAGATTACTCAGAATTAATTACAGCTAGAACTAATCAGGAGTCTATAAAATATTTAGAAAAAATGATACCAAATAAGGAGATAAGATCAATAAATATTAAAAAATCAAACACTGATATTTTTGAAAATGTTCTCCATTTAGATTGTTGTTTTCAGCCTATTGGAAAACGTAAAGCTATAATTTGTCCTGATTGTTTTGTTGATAAAAGTGATGTTGATTACTTAATTAACTACTTTGGTAAAAAAAATTCATATATAGCTTATGGTCAAGAGGCTTATATGTTGATATCCAATCTTTTAGTGATATCACCTGAAGTTATAGTTTCAGACAAAAGATTTAAAAAAATCAACACTTGGTTAGAAAAATCTAGTTTTCTTGTCGAAAAGATTCCATATCAAAATGTATCTAAAATGTCAGGGCTTTTAAGATGTTCAACTTTACCTTTATTAAGAGAATAATATGAATCATTTTTCCTCTCACATACTAATGATATATCCAAAGAATTTTAGGAGCAACGAACTAACAATTGATGATAATACTTTTCAAAATAGTGGTTCTAATATGTCTCATGAAGAAATTAAAAATAAAGCAGTAGAGGAATTTGAATTACTTCATGATAAAATACAATCTCAAGGTGTTAAAATAACTGTTTTTAATGATAGTAGGGATATAGACACTCCAGATGCAGTATTTCCAAATAATTGGATCTCTTTCCATAAGAATAATAAGGCTATAACATATCCTATGTATGCTAGAAATAGGAGATTAGAAAGAACTCAATTAGCGATTGAATGTCTAAATAAAGATGATAAGGATATATCTATTGAGCATGACTATTCAAATTTTGAAAATGATAATATGTTTTTAGAAGGTACTGGAAGTCTAGTCCTTGATAGACTTAATAAATTAGCATATTGTACACTATCACAAAGATCAAATGAAGAATTAGTAAATAGATTTTGTATAGATATGGGGTATAATCCAGTTGTTTTTAAATCATATCATCTAGATAAACCTATCTATCATACCAATGTAGTGTTGAGTATTTGTAATAAATTTTCAGTTGTATGCCTAGAATCAATAATTGACAAAAAAGAAAGACTTCATGTAGTCGATTCTCTTAAATCTAGTGGATTAGAAATAATAGATATTGATATTAACCAAATGTCTTCATTTGGAGCAAATTGTATTCAACTTAATGGTAAGAGCGGTCCTGTTTTAGTTATGAGTTCTAAAGCTTATAACTCCTTTGAAAAAAATCAATTAGAAATAATTCAAAAACACACACAAATAATCCATTCTTCTCTTGAAAATATTGAGAGTCATAGCGGAGGAAGTGCTCGATGCATGATTGCAGAAGTGTTTTAAACTACAAGTTTTTTTCATATATTTAATTATAACTAATTAATTTATATAATGAAAAAAATACAGATAATTTTAATTGCCTTGATTTTTTTACTACCAATTCAAGGTAATTCTCAAAGAAAAAGAGATAAACAGAAGGATAATGCAAAGACAGAGAATGTCTTATTAAATGCATTTAAACTTAGAAATGTTGGACCTGCTTTGTTATCTGGAAGAATTGCAGATATTGCAATCCATCCAAATGATGAAAGTACTTGGTACATAGCAGTTGGATCTGGAGGTGTTTGGAAAACACAAAATGCAGGTACAACATGGAATCCAATTTTTGATAGTCAACCAACATACTCAATTGGATCAATAACTATTGATCCATCTAATACAAATACTATATGGGTAGGAAGTGGAGAAAATGTTGGAGGGAGACATGTAGGGTATGGAGATGGAGTATATAAAAGTACAGATGGAGGAAAAACATGGAAAAATATGGGATTAAAAAATTCTGAGCATATTTCAGAAATTATTGTACACCCTCAAGATTCAAATATTGTATATGTTGCATCTCAAGGGCCATTATGGTCTAGTGGAGGAGATAGAGGATTGTATAAGACAAATGATGGTGGAAAATCTTGGAATAAGATATTAGGAGGATCTGAATGGACTGGTGTAACAGATATAATGATGGATTCAAGACATCCAAATATAATTTATGCTGCTACATGGGACAGACATAGGACTGTAGAAATGTATATGGGAGGTGGACCAGGTTCTGGAATTCACAGATCTGATGATGATGGAAAAACATGGAAAAAACTAACTAATGGAATACCTAAATCTAACCTTGGTAAAATTGGTATTGCAATGTCATATCAAGATTCTGATGTAATTTATGCCGCTATTGAACTTGATAGGACCAAAGGTGGAGTTTTTAAATCTATAGATAGAGGAGAATCATGGAAAAAGATGTCCAATACTGTCTCAGGTGGTACAGGACCACATTATTATCAAGAGCTTTATACAAGTCCTCATAAGTTTGATAGGCTATATTTAATGAATGTTCAAATTCTAACATCAGAAAATGGAGGAAAAACATTTAGAACCCTTGAAGGAGGAAGACAAAAACACAGTGATCACCATGCAATTGCATTTAAAAAAAGCGATCCAGACTATATTATGGTTGGAACTGATGCAGGTGTATATGAAAGTTTTGATTTAGCTCAAAACTGGCATTATTTTTTAAATCTACCTTTAACACAATTTTATAAGGTTGCAGTTAATAATGCTGAGCCTTTTTATCATATATTCGGAGGAACTCAAGATAATGGTTCAGCAGGAGGTCCATCAGCAACAGATGAAAGATTTGGGATTACAAATAAAGATTGGTATAAAACTTTAGGTTCTGACGGTCATCAATCTGCTACTGACCCTGTTTACAATGATATAATTTATGCTACCACACAAGAAGGTAGGTTTCATAGAGTTGATTTAGTAACAGGAGAGCAAGTATTTATTCAGCCTCAAGCATTGGAAGGTGATCCACATGAAAGATATAATTGGGATACACCAATTATAGTTAGTCCTCACGATCCAGCAAAAATCTATATTGGTTCATATAGAGTTTGGGAATCTAAAGATAGAGGAGATAGTTGGAATCCAATCTCTGGAGATTTAACTCGTAATGAAAACAGAATTGAACTTCCGATTATGGGTAGGAAGCAGAGTTGGGATAACCCTTGGGATGTTAAGGCAATGTCTCAATATAATACTATAACCTCTTTATCTGAATCACCTGTTAAAGAAGGGGTTATATGGGCTGGAACTGATGATGGATTTATTCAAGTTACATCGGATGGTGGTAATTCATGGAAGAAGATTCCAACAACCAAATTAGGGTTAGCTGATAGAGCTTTTGTGAATGATATTAAAGCAGATTTATTTGATGAAAACACAGTATATGTTTCACTTGATAATCACAAAGAAGGTGATTTGAATCCTTATCTATTTAAAAGTGATGATATGGGTGATAGCTGGGAATCGATATCTTCAAATATTCCCAAGAGAACATTGATATGGAGATTTGTGCAAGATCATATTAAAAAGGACTTATTTTTCTTAGCTACAGAATTTGGAATATATACTTCTTTGGATTCTGGTAAAAATTGGCAAAAACTTCCAGGCTCACCAACAATTTCATTTAGAGATATAGTTATTCAAGAAAGAGAAAATGATTTGGTTGGAGCTTCTTTTGGAAGAGGATTTTTTGTTTTAGATGACTATAGTGCATTAAGAGAAATGACTCCAGAAAACTTATCTAATAAAGGTAAGTTATTTAAGCCTAGAGATGCTAAATTATTTAGACCAAGAAATTCTTTAGGGAATACGGGTGGTCAGTTCTATACTGCGAAAAATCCAACATATGGTGCAGTATTTACATATCATTTAACAGATATGCCGAAGACATCTAAGTCTAAAAGGATTCAGTCTGAAAAAAAGCTTAATGCTGAAAAGAAAGATATACCATTTCCGGGATATGATGTGCTTTCTGATGAAATGAATGAAAAATCTCCAAGTTTAATTTTAACAATTAAAGATTCAGAAGGAAACCATATAAGAAATGTAAAGAAAAATGCATCAAATGGTTCTGGAAGAATTGCATGGAATTTAAGACATGAAAGTTATTTTCCAGTAAGAGCAGGAGCAGATAGTTCAGGTCCAAGATGGGGGTATTTTAACCCTTCTGGTCCTTATGTAACTCCAGGAGAATACCATGCTGAGTTATATATTGAAAATAATGGAGTTATTGAAAAACTTGATGGCCCTGTTGCTTTTAATGTAAAGCCTCTTAGAAAACACACTTTAAGTGGTTCTTCATATGATGATTATAACTCATTTAGAAAAAGAGTTTCAAGCTTATATATTGATATGTCGAGATATCAAGATGAATTTGAAATAATGAAAACTAAGGTGCAAATTCTTGATAAAGCTTCACTGAAATTAAACATCTTTTCACCGGATATCATAAATAAGATTTATGAATTCAAAAACAAATACAATAAGTTTGAATCAGAAATTGATGGAAATCCAGCTAAAGCTGAAATAGGTGAATGGGATAAGGTAACTTTATCTACTAGAGTCCAAATTGCTATGCAAGGTTTATCGACTTCATATGGACCTACTGATTTAAATTCATCTAACCTTGAAATTGCTGAAGAGTTATTTGAAGAGCTAAAGGTTAATATTCAAAATTTAAAATCAGAGCTTGATTCTCTAGAGAAAGAAGTTAAAGAATTAAATCCACCACACCTTTCAGGTAGTGGGATTAATTAGATGAATATTGACTAAGTTCAAAACAGTCTAAATGAAAATACTTTACAGAGGATAATAGATGGTCAAAAATATCAGAGGTAATACTTTCATATTTTGTCCATCTTTTATCCTTTGAAAAAGTATAAATCTGAATAGGGATTCCATAAGCTGTAGGCTCTAATTGCCTACACATCATAGTTAAATTATCATTTGTATCAGGATGCTCTTTTAAATATATTTCAACGTATTCTCTGAAAACTCCAAGGTTAGTTAGATTTCTTCCATTTATTAAAACAGATTTATCAATTTGATTTGAGGAATTAAAACTATTTATCTCTTTATCTATTTTATTAATATAATCAGATAGTAAATGAATTTTCTTTAAAGATTCAATTTCTTCATTATTCAAAAACCTTATTGATGATGGCTTAATAAGAAGGGATCTTTTTATTCTTCTTCCATCAGATTCATCCATTCCTCTCCAGTTAATAAAAGAATCAGACACCAATTTATATGTAGGTATAGTAGTTATTGTATTATCAAAGTTTTGAACTTTAACAGTTGATAGGTTTATTTCAATTACATCTCCATCTGCATTAGAATTTTTCATTGTAATCCAGTCTCCAATTCTAACTGTATCATTAACTGTAATTTGAATACTTGCAACAAAACCCAAAATTGTATCTCTAAAGACAAATATGATTATAGCAGAAAGAGCACCTAAAGAAGCTAAGAAAGTTCCTACTTCTCTTCCTGTTAAGACAGATAGTATAAGTACTATACCTACAAGCCACATAAAAATCATTACAACTTGTATATAACTATCAACAGGTATATGTTTTAAAGAACCAGTTGATTTAAAATAGTCTTTAACTGTGTTTAGAATTGCTCTTACAGTTAGTATAAATAGAATAATTGTAAATGCTTCTATAAGAAGATAAATCGTATTAAAGTAGGAAGGTATTACCCAAAAAAGAAAAAAAAGAGAAGGGGTATATGATAATAACCTTGGTACTTTGTTTTTTATTAATAGATCATCAAAAGATGAAGCAGTCGATTTTGCAATTCTTTCAAAGAATGATAAGATAATTTTTCTAGTAATAAGGTTAATTACAATTACTATTAAAGAGATAGAGGCTGTAATTATAAAAACTGCTAATCCCTTTGAAAGTAGAGCACTCAAGCCTTTAGAGGTTAAAAATGTAATTATTTCTTCGTAAAACATAGTACAAAAGTAAAAAACCCACCTTAAAGGCGGGTTTTTTTTAATATTTATTTATGATTAGTTAGCAACAAAAACACATGTATATTCTTCAGTATCCTGCATATCTCTAGATGACTCAATACCTTCCCATAGTTTTTCCCATTTAAAACCAGACATACCTTCCCATTCTACATCCGGGTTACCTCTTAAGTTCCATGCAAAATGTGTAAACCCATCAAAAGCATTATCAGCTCTATCTATCACTTCAACGAGTACCCATTGTCTTAAACTGCCGTTTAAAATATTTTTCTCTGCAATAGGTTTCCATACCTTAGTCTCATAATTTTCAAAATCCTCAGTTTTTTTATTCATAAGATTAAGTGTTGCTTTATCTCCTGGTTTAACTTCACCAGCTCTAATTGTAGCATCAACTACTTTAAGGATGTAGTTCCTTCTTTCTCTACTTTCAGATCCAGTTCCTTCCATCATTCGTCTAATAGCCCTTTTAGACATCTTGCCTTTATAAACCTTTTGTGCTAATGCCTCTCCATCAAAATAATTTTCTAATGTTTCCATTGAATTAAATAGGTCAAAAATTAGATACTCATTATTATTTGCTTCATCTCCTTCTTGTGAGGTTCTTTTCCAAACTGACCAACCAGTCTGAAGTCCTTGGTCTATAGCTTCTTCATGAACAGCAGACCAAAACTTTTCAAGTTTTAAG
>Ga0208748_1000002_pt1 | contig 209660 bp, 202 predicted proteins | sample Knorr_S7_td_Bott_FD_185599 | JGI IMG/M metagenome (GOLD analysis project Ga0208748, IMG submission 185599) | Marine microbial communities from Southern Atlantic Ocean transect - Knorr_S7_td_Bottom_ad_4513_LV_A (SPAdes) (version 2) | ecosystem: Environmental > Aquatic > Marine > Oceanic... | reverse complement strand
GAAGCAAGAAATGGGGTTGCAGTTGCTGCAGTGCTCGACAATAATTGTGAAGCGTGTGGGGCATTTGTTCCCGCACAACTTGTGAATGAAACCTTAGCAAAACAGGTAGTTTTTTGCGGTAATTGTGGGCGCTTCCTGTATAAGCTTGTATTTGAAAATTAATTTTTTGCTTTCTAATTAGTTTGGTATCTCTTATTATTACAAAATGAGCTGATTGGGTGATTGCTCAAAGTTATTTGAGAGGAAAGTCCGGGCACCAAAGAGTATAGTGCCACCTAACAGGTGGGATCCGTGAGGATATGGAGAGTGCAACAGAGAATAGACCGCCATTTTGGTAAGGGTGAAACGGAGGTGTAAGAGACCCCCAGTAACAATGGTAACATTGTTAGCTTGTAAACCCCACTAGGTGCAAGATCAAGTAGTTCTGAGATGTGACTCGCATCATTTGAAGAACGGGTAGATTGCTAGAGTTCTATAGCGATATAGGATCGAGAGGAATGATCATCGCATCATCACGATGTACAAAACCCGGCTTACAGATCAGCTCACAAGTATTGTTATATATGAAGAAAGCAAAAATAGCAGGAATAGCATTTAATGTTCCAGATAGGGTAGTGACGAATCATGATCTTGAAGACATGATGGATACTACTGATGAGTGGATTCAAACGAGAAGCGGTATCAAAGAAAGACGATGGGTCGAAGATGGGATGGCTAATTCTGATATGGCCCTTCCAGCGTGTAAGGAAGCGATTGAAAAAGCAGGCATCAAACCAGACGATTTGGATGCTATTATTGTTGGGACAGTAAGCTCTGATTATAATTTCCCAGGCATGGCCCCAATTCTTCAACAAAAACTAGGTATTACAACCAATATTAGTGCTTTTGATATTAGTGCAGCATGTTCTGCATTTATATATCTATTAGAAATTGGTAATCAATTTATCCAGACTGGAAAATATAAGAACATTTTATTGGTGGGATCGGATGTGATGTCATGTATGCTTGATAAGACTCCCGCAGGGAGAGCAACGGGGGTTTTATTTGGTGATGGCGCAGGCGCAGCTGTATTGCAACCAACAGATGATGAAAGCTGTATTTTATCTACACATACCTATGCAGATGGTAAAGGAATAGAAATGTTACATGCAAAGGCGCCAGGTTCTATGTTTTATCCGAACCGTATTGATGCAGAAGTAGTAGCACAAGGACATCATCTTCCTGTTCAAAATGGAAGAGAAGTTTTTAAAAATGCTGTAGTACGTATGCCAGAAGCAATCAATTTTGCACTGGAACATAATAATTTATCATTAGAGGATGTTAGTTTGGTAATTGCCCACCAAGCAAATTATCGTATCTTACAAACATCTGCTAAACGCATGGGTATGTCTATGGATAAGATGTATGTTAATATTCACAAGTATGGTAATACCACAGCAGCTACCATCCCAATAGCAATGTGTGAAGCCTTAGAAGAAGGCAAATTTACCAAAGGGGATATTATTATCTTAACTGCATTTGGTGCTGGTTATACATGGGCATCAGCTGCTATCCGTTGGTAATTATATGACACAGTTTGATCAATTAAAAAAATTCTTTCAGGAGAATCAATTCCCAGTTTTGATATTCTTTGTACTCTCAGTATTGATTTCTGTAATATTTCCAACAGGATTTTCAATTAGATATTCCTATCAATTGGATGATATTGCCCGTGAACCTATCATTGCTCCGTTTGACTTTGGGATTTTAAAGACAGAACAAAAACTGAATAGTGATTTAAAAGAGGCAAAAAAATCAATTTCATATAGTTTTAAAAGAGATCAGGAAACTGTTGATAACCAACTGGCTACACTTGATACATTTTTTATTTATTTAAACGATATTCAAACTTCGTATTACCAGTATGTTACATCCCAAGATTCTTTATATAAGTATCGTTATGAACCCGAATTTGAAACATTTCAAGATAACTTTATTGCAGATAGCACCACCTATTCTGCTTTATATAATGAGTTTTTAAACCGTTATGCATATCAAGTCGATCAAGGGCAATGGAATCAACTATTAGGGATATCTGAAGAGTTGATTGATGAACCAATCAATCTCGATTCTTTTAAGACTAATATAAAACAAATTTGTTTGAATCGTTGGGCTGAAGGGTTACTCGATGAACCCCTATCTAATATTATTAGTGATGACATCAATATTATTCAAGGAGGAGAACTGGTCATAGGTCCAGTAAAGAATTATAACGATATTGAAATAGCTTGGAAGAAAAATAAAGAAGAAATTAATTTAATCTACCAAGATGAATCCAGTATTGAATCGTCGCTTGGATATGAATTGGTTAATGAATTTATGAAACCTAATATTATTTTTGATCAAGAATTAACTGAAAAAAATCAGAAAAATAAGTTAGATAGAGTACCTCGATTTCAGGGGACCATCCTTGCGAATGAATTAATTGTTGATGCTAATAATCGTATTACAGACTCAGTGCTCTTAAAATTAAAATCTTTGCAGTTTGAATATGATCGCCAATTAGGATCTGAGAAAGTAACCGATAAATTAAAAGAATATCTAGGGGCATATTTGGTTGTTTCGATACTATTGTTCTTACTCTTTTTCTTTTTGTATATCTATCGTAAATCGTATTTCAAAAATCATAAAATGTTATTTTTAATCAGTATTATAATGTATGTGATTATGTTATCTGGTTGGACGGTAATGAATTATCAAGCAAGTATTTATTTTATACCAATTGTGATTGCATCAATGCTCCTAACAGTATTGCTAGATGCATCAGTATCAATGTTGGTTTCCATCATTTTAATTTTATTCGTCTCGCTGTTGGTTGGAAATAATCTTGATTTTACTATAATGCAATTTTTTATTGTTTTTATAGCTATCTATAGCGTAAGAAGGCTAAGAAAACGTCGACAAATTATTACCACTATGTTTTTATTGGTATTTTCTACTTTGTTTGTATTCTTTTCTCTGATGCTATTTAAAGGAATTGATTTTCTTGATTATAATTATTCTGAAATTGGATTTTTTGCATTAACGAGTTTTCTTTCTCCAATTTTATCGTTTGGTCTTGTTCCTTTATTTGAATCTACGTTTGGGATTACAACCGATTATAGTTTAATTGAATTGCTTGATTATGATCAACCATTGCAGAAAAAATTGATTGAAGAAGCACCAGGGACACATACACATAGTATTAAGGTTGGCACATTATCTGAATCATCTGCTAATGCAGTGGGAGCTCGAGCTTTATTATGTCGTGTTGGAGCATATTATCATGATATTGGTAAATTAAAGAAACCGGACTATTATGCTGAAAATCAACGAGGGGAAAACAAACATGATTCTATTACTCCCAATATGAGTGCAAAAATACTAAAACAGCATGTTAGTGATGGTTTACTTCTTGCAGACGAGTATGGATTACCATCAATTGTAAAAGATTTTATTGCAACCCATCATGGTACAAAACGAATAGAATATTTTTATCAAAAAGCATTAAACCAAGATTCAGATCATAATGATGTGGATGAATCTAGCTTCAGATATCCTGGACCAAAACCTACTACAAAAGAAACGGCCATTGTAATGATCGCTGAAGCAATCGAAGCACAAGCAAATTCAATTACTAGTCCAACGGTTGAAAAATTTGATACAATGATTGATCAATCCATCAAAAATTTATTACAGGATGGTCAATTGGATAATTGTCCATTAACATTAGATGATTTAAGAAAGATTAAAGGAACTATTAATGGTAAACATGGACTACTACCTGTATTATCGGGATTATATCATTCTCGACCGAAGTATCCTCCTAAAAAAGAAGATGATTAGTCTTAAGATTAATAATTTACATAAAGATTTTTCATATCAATCGAAATCTATTGAACATTTATGTTCAGAAATTTTAACTACTCAAAATTATGAACATGTAACCCTCACATTTATTTTCTGTGACGATATAAAATTGAACAAATTAAAAATAAAATATTTTAATGAAGATGTTTTAACAGATGTTTTAGCCTTTCCTTTTAAGAATGATGCAGAATTAGAAGCAGAGATATATATTAGTGTTGATAGAGCAAAAGAGAATAGTAGACAAAATAGTGTTACACTGAATAATGAAATAATCAGATTAATTATACATGCCTTACTACATTTATTTGGTTATAATGATAGTGATAAAAAATCAAAGGAAATCATGTTTAAAAGACAAGAAAAACTTGTTTCTGAGTTTGCTAATATTAACATCTTATGACCGAAATAGATAAAAAATTAGGTGAATTAGTTACAATTGTAAAAAAATTACGATCTCCTGCTGGGTGTGAGTGGGATAAACAACAAACCTCTGAAACGTTAATTCCATATCTTTTAGAAGAAGCATATGAAGTGGCTGAATCAATTATGGATAATAGTTCATCAAGCTTAAAAGAAGAACTGGGTGACTTATTACTTCATGTTGTCTTTCAAGCAGTGTTAGCGGAAGAAAAAGATGAATTTTCTATTAATAATGTTATTGTTTCAATCAATAAAAAATTAATAAAGCGTCACCCACATGTTTTTGATAAAGATTTACTCAGTAAAGATGTTGAGTCTATCAAGAAAAATTGGGAATTAAATAAGAAAAATGAAAAAAATAGAAATTCGATTCTTGATGGAATTCCTAAAAGCCTACCATCCTTAATAGCCTCTGAACGATTACAAGATAAAGCATCTTCTGTTGGTTTTGAATGGGAGAATTATCAAGATGTAATTAATAAAATTTATGAAGAACTAAAAGAATTAAAATTAGGAATAAAAGATAATAACCAAAAAAATATTGAAGAAGAACTTGGTGATATTTTAATTGGAGTTGTGAATTTATCTAGATTTCTTAATGTATCAGCAGAGGTTGCGATGCAGAAGGCAAATAAAAAATTTTATAAACGATTTACAACAATGGAAAAATTCATAACAAAAGATAAAAAAGAAATTGATAAATTATCTCTAGCAGAATTGGATATTTATTGGGAAAAGGTTAAAGATGAAGAATAATAAAATTGTGGGCATTACTTTTGGATCATTTGATTTATGCCATTATGGACATATTTTGATGTTTAAAGAGTGTAAGGAACACTGTGATTATCTTATTGTTGGAGTCCAATCTGATCCATCTCTTGATCGTTCTGAAAAAAATAAACCAATTCAATCTCATGAGGAGAGAGCTGGTATTGTAGAATCTTTAAGGTATGTTGATGAAATAAGATTATATAATAGAGAAAGTGACGTAGTAGATTTATTAAAAGAGATAAAACCAGATGTAAGAATTCTTGGTGCAGATCATGAAGGGACAAAATTTACAGGACATGATTTACCTATTAAGTGTGTTTTCAACTCAAGAGATCATGGATTTTCTACAAGTGAATTAAGAAAAAGAATATATTCAGCTGAGAAAGAAAAAATATAATTATCTAGTTAAATAATAAAAAATAATATTAGCACCTAACTGTAGAAATTTCTCATCTTTTTCTAGCCATGCATTTAAAAGACTAAATTTCTTTATCCCCAATAAAACAATTTTATCATTTATAAAAATACCTTCAGCAATAAAAGGTGTTTCATCAAATGTTAAATCAAAAATCAAATTGTTAAAAACCAAATTTGGTTGAATATTATTTGTTTCAAATTCAGGTAACAATTTTCTAAGGAAAAGTGAGTAAGTATAATCAGAAGTAATATTATCAATAATAAGAAACCCCCCTCTTTTTAAGTGTTTGCTCACACTATTGATTTGTTGATTACTTAACTGTAAATATTGGTTATTACAGATAAATATGATAGGGTACGATGCAATATTATCTTTACTGATTGCAATATTAGTTTCTACTGATAAATTGATTTGAGTATTATTTTGTAAATATTCTAGCATAATTTCACCTGAACTTGTTGCACAGTTTCCAATTAATAAAATTTTTTGATCTTGTGAATATATTTTTGAATGAGAACAGATAACACTTACTAGTAATATTGTTATTAAGTTTCTAAGCATTTTTATAATTTAGGCTTTAATTTTCTTTAAATGAATAAACACAAATTAATTCTATTAGTTTTCTTCTTTTTTTCAATTGGATTCTTGTTTGCACAAGAAAGAAATTTTGAAGAAGAAATAAAACATACAGAAAAACAAATTCAATTATTACAGGCATCAATCAAAAAAAATAATGAAGAAATTCAAAAAGTAACATCCAAAGAAAAAACAACAAGCCAACTATTATCAATTATAGGAAAAAACATAAAAGATTCAAGAAACTTAATTACTGCATACGATAAAAAACTTAATCTTTATAGTTTGCAGTTGATTAACCTTCAAAATGCTGTTGATAAGAATAGCAAAGAGATCGTGACTATTAAGAATAATTATAAAGAAAGATCAATCAATATTTATAAGAAGAAAAATACTAAGATAAATAGTTCTATATTTACTGCTAATAGTTTGAGTCAAGCAGTATATCGTATTAAATATTATAATATTTTATCAAATATCAATCAGGAGATGTTAGATCAACTCAAGACAACTCAGTTTTACAATGAAAAAAAGAAAATAGAAATAAAACAATTATTAAATAACGTTAATAGTGATAAAAAATCAAAAGAAAATGAACTGAATTCATTAGATAAAAAGAAAAAATATCAAGAAGAACTTCTAATCAAATTGCAAAAAGAAAAACAGTCAATTCAAGTAGAAATTACTAAACAAGATACTCAGATCAATGCGTTAGAACAGCTCAGAAAAACAATTTTAGAACAGAAAAAACAATATGATACAGAACAATTAGATCAGCTTAAAAAGATAAAATCAAATATTAAAGAATTTAAAGGTAAATTAATCTGGCCTGTTGATGGTAAAATAGTTAAAGGTTTTGGACCACAATGGAATCCAAAATTAAATACAACTCTTCATAATCCAGGAGTTGATATTGCAACAAATCCAACTGCATCTGTTAGATCAGTATTTGATGGTCTTGTTACAACCATTACATTTATTTCAGGATATGGAACAACAGTTATTGTAGATCATAATGATGGATATTTTACAGTATTTACTCATTTAGATAATTTATTGGTTACCAAAAATATGTTAGTGAAAGAAGGACAAAAGATTGGATTTATTTCTAAAGAAAGTCAAGTTGTTCATTTCGAAATCTGGGGGAACAATCAAACGTTGAATCCAAAAGAATGGTTAAGAGATGGATATAGATAATTTACAGCCTATAATTTCTAATAAAATTCAAACTATTGTTAACAGCAACAAAATAAGTAATGCTTATCTCTTATATGGTCCCAAAGGGTCAGGAAAAGAAGCACTTGCTTTACAGTTTTGTAGCTTACTTACAGGTTTTGATTCTGATGAATTTATTAATAACCCAAATATTTTCTTGGTTATTCCTGGCAGTAGTGATTTTTATCTCAATCTTTTTAAAAGTAGTAAAATTGATCAAAAAGAATATCAAGAATGGAATCATTATTGGAGAGAGAAATTATTGTTTCCACTCAAAAAAATTAAATTGTCTGATAGCCAAAATATTCCGTTGATTGTTTTAAAAAACTTAAAACAAAATCTTTTTTTTAAAAGTGACAGTAAAAAAGTTATTATTATTTTTGATGCGCACTACTTATCACAAGGTTCAGCTGAATCGGCGAATGCTTTATTAAAAATATTAGAAGAACCTCCTCAAAATACTTCTTTTATATTGGTAACAGATTTTATCAAAAATTTACCTTCGACTGTCCAATCTCGTTGTCAATTCATCAATGTTCCAAAAATTAGTAATACGAACTTAAAAAATTATTTAAAGAGAACAGGTGATTTTGAATTTGAAATATTATCATTTTTATCTGATAATGATTTAGGCCTCATTGATATTTTCAATAATTACTCAAAAAATTCAGTCATAGATATGATTGAAAAGTATGTCAAATGTATTGAATATGACAATTCAGAAGCTGTTGTAATGTTTTGTGAAGAAATGTTACTAGATTTCAATACAAATCGACAAAAACTTTACTTTAACTTTCATCTGATTAAAAAATGGCTTGAACATACAGATCAGATTAAAAAATCTATTGAACCCAAATTCGAATGGAATGATTTTTCTAATGCTAGTAAAGATTTTATGAATAATCATAATAATTGTGATTTGATAATACTTGCGAAAGAAATAGAATATTTTTTAGGTAATACTGCGTCAAATACTTCGCCAAAATTATCTTTAATGAATATGGTTATAAATAGTCATAACTATTTAAATTAAATCATGAAAAATTATTACATAACAACTCCAATTTATTATGTAAATGATAAACCTCATATAGGGCATGCCTATACAACTATTTTAGCAGATACTTTGGCAAGATTTCGAAGATTAGTTGAACAAGAAAGCTTTTTTTTAACCGGGTTAGATGAACATGGTTTAAAGGTTCAACAAGCTGCAGAAAAAAATGGTATGAGTGCAAAAGATCATTGTGATAAGATGGCACCAGCCTTTTTAGAGCTATGGGACAAGCTAAATATTCAATATTCTGATTTTATTCGTACTACGGAAGATCGACATGTTAAAATTGTTCAGAATATACTGAATGAAGTCCATAAAAATGGAGATATCTATCAAGATGAATACGAAGGTTGGTATTCAGTTGCTGAAGAAAGGTTTATTACAGATAAAGAATTAGATAGCGGTTTATTTAGAGAAGCTAAGAAAATTAAAGAACGAAATTATTTTTTTAAAATGAGCAAATATCAAGATGCTTTAATTGAAAAAATTGAGAAAAACAAAAATTTCATACAGCCTACTACAAGAAAGAATGAAGTATTAGGGTTTTTAAAACAAGATTTGTCTGATTTATGCATTTCAAGACCAAAAAGTAGATTAGAGTGGGGTATAGAAATACCATTTGATAAAGATTATGTAACCTATGTTTGGTTTGATGCATTGATTAACTATATCTCTGCACCTAAATATTCTGAGGATGATAACCACTTTAAACAATTTTGGCCTGCTGATGTTCATTTAATTGGAAAAGATATCTTAATTGCACATTCTGTTTATTGGTCTACAATGTTAATGTCGTTGAACATTCCATTACCAAAAACAATTTTTGCACATGGATGGTGGCTCACCGATGAGAAAAAAATGAGTAAATCATTGGGGAATGTTGTAAGTCCTTTGACGTTGGTGGACGAATTTGGTGTTGATGCAGTGCGATATTATTTGATGAGTGAAATGGTATTGGGTTCAGATGCAACATTCTCAATGGAATCATTTATTAAGAGATATAATAGCGATTTAGCAAATGATTTAGGGAATTTAGTAAGTCGTATTTCTACATTGATTAATAGAAATTTTGATAGCACTATTCCATTTTCTAACGATAGTAAAAATGATCTATCAAATGAGATTAACAATATTAATATCAAAGATAAACTTGATAATTTTCAAATGGATTGTCTTATTCAAAATATTATGGATTTTGTTCGATCAATTAACCGTTATATGGAAAAAAATCAACCTTGGAAACTTGTTAAAAAAGATAAAAAATTAGCAGGAAATGTTTTATATAATGCAGCTGAATCTCTAAGAATTGCTACAGTAATGCTTTCTCCTATAATGCCAAAGAAATGTAAAGAAATACTCAATGCACTAGGATCTACTTCTTCCTCGTTAGATTGGGGGAATCTTAAGCCAGGAGAGAAAATTCCTGAATCCAATCCTATTTTCCCAAGAATCATCGAATGACACTAATAGATACACATGCACACCTGTATTATGATTCAATGTATGATAGATTAGATGATGTTTTAGATGATGCACAAAAAAATGAAGTCAATAAAATTATTTGTATTGGTACAGATGTTAGTACCTCTAAAAAGTCAGTTGATATTGCCAATAAATATGATTGTGTTTATGCAGCTGTTGGTGTTCATCCGCATGATTCAAAGAGCGTAGAACAAAATTATTTGAAACATCTTGAAGAGCTTGCATTAAGTAGTAAGAAAGTAGTTGCAGTTGGAGAAATTGGTATCGATCACTATAGAAACCTCTCTCCAGCAGATGTGCAGAAAAGAGTAATGATAGAACAAATAGAACTAGCAGAATCGATTTCGCTACCCATTATTTTTCATAATCGTGATGCAGATGATGAAATATTAGATATCTTAAAACAACACTCATTTAAAAAAGCATTATCACATTGTTTTTCAAGCGATATTAATTTTGCACGACAACTAATTGATTTAAATATATTATTATCTTTTTCTGGAAATGTTACTTTTAAAAATTCTATTAATCGTTCTGCAATTCAAGATCTTGATTTAAAAGATTTTGTTCTAGAGACAGATTGTCCTTTTTTAAGTCCACAATCTTTTAGAGGACAACCAAATGAGCCAAAACGTGTTCGTGATATTGCGTTATATTTATCAGATTTTCTGGATATACCACTTGAAAAAATTGCTCAAGAAACCACAAACAATGCAATGAACTTTTTTAATATCACTTAACCAATGGTATTTGCTAAAAAGAAGTGGGGTCAAAATTTCTTAGTTGATAATAATCTCTTAAATAAGATTATTAATACAATAGAAGTTAATTCTAGTGAAAATGTTTTGGAAATCGGTCCAGGACAAGGAGCATTAAGTGAAAAAATAGTCAATACTTGTAACAAGTTTTCTATGGTAGAAATCGATCCTGATTTAATCGCAATATTAAAAAAACATGACAAACTTTCACAAGCTGAGATTATCAATCAAGATATTTTAAAAGTTGACCTATCTACTCTTGATATTAAAAATCCTGTAGTGGTAGGCAATATTCCTTATAATATTACTTCACCTATTGTTTTTTGGCTTATTAAGCATCTAACTAGTTGGAATCGAGCTTATTTTATGGTTCAAAAAGAACTCGCACAACGATTAACTGCTACAATTGGTACAAAAGACTATAGCAGGCTTACTGTAATGACCAATTTATATTTTGATATTAGAATTTGTTTTTTGATTTCTCCAAACGTCTTTTTACCAAAACCAAAAGTACAATCTGCCTTCATTGAAATTATTAAAAAGGAAAATTCTTATCATAATGACATTAATCTAGAGTTATTTGATCAAATTGTAAGAATGGCATTTAATCAAAGAAGAAAAATGTTAAGAAATTCTCTATCATCTCTTGATATTGATGTAAAGAATTGTGCTATAGATTTTACCAAGAGACCAGAACAACTTAGCATCGAAGATTTTATTGAAATTTCTAACAATATTATATCATAATTGGCATTGCTCATTTTTATCATTAAGTTCCCAAACTATGATTGAGATAAATGTAAGAGATAACGAATCACTTGAGAAAGCTCTAAGACGTTTCAAGAAGAAATGGGAACGTTCTGGGGTTCTTAAAGACGTAAAAAGAAAAGCTTTTTACGAAAAACCAAGCGTCACTAAAAGAATTGCTAAAAAACAAACTATTCGTAGAGCTATTAGACTAGCAAAATTCAATAATTAATATCATAACACTCCTTTATATTTTCCAAAAAATGTTCTAATCTTCTATTATGTTTATAAGAAGTGCATCTGGTCTTAGAGGAATCGTTGAAGATGACTTTAATTCTGGAATAATTGATCAATATATTGCCTCATTTATATTAACTCAAAAGATTACACATTGTGTTATAGGTAGAGATGGAAGACAATCTGGAAGAGAAATATCCCAATGGGTGATTGATTCTTTAATCAAATATGGAGTCAATGTTGATAATTGTGATTTAGCTACTACTCCCACAATGCAATTAATGACAGAAAAAGAACAATATGATGGGGGTATCGTTATTACAGCAAGCCATAATCCATCAGAGTATAATGGATTAAAATTCTTACAAAAAGATGGGACATTTTTATCACCAGATCAGTGTAATACGTTATTTGTATCTGTAGATAATCAAGATACATTAAATGAAGCAGAAGTTACTGGTAAAGTATCAGTGTATAATTCTGCAAATGAAGAACATATTACTAAAGTATTATCTGCTAAATGTATTGAACCTGACACTATTCGTTCTAAAAAATTTAAAGTAGTGATAGATGCCGTTAATGGAGGAGGTTCTACTATCTTGCCGCAATTATGTAGTGATTTAGGGTGCGATGTGATTACAATTAATTGTGATGGTGATGGGAATTTCAATCGCGTTGCTGAACCACTTGCTGAAAACTTGCAAGACTTAGAAAAAAAGGTGCTAGAGGTTGGAGCAGATATTGGATTTGCTACTGATCCAGATGGGGATAGATTATCGATAGTTTCTAACAAAGGCAGGGCCATTGGTGAGGAGTATACTTTGGTTCTTTCAGTTATGAATTTTTATCGATTCCTCACATTTTATGATGACAAAAAAGGTTCAATAAGTTATGGTGAATTAGGAGAAAGACAGCGAGCATTCAATTTTCCGTTTAAACGTGGAGCTGTAACAAATTTATCTACCTCACAAATGATAGATGATTTTTTAGCTATTTATTCAATCAGTTCAAACAGAACTAAAATTGGTGAAGCCCATGTTGTTGAAAACATGAAAGAATCAAATATTTGGATTGGAGGGGAGGGAAATGGAGGAGTGATTTTAAAAGAAGTGCATCTTGGAAGAGATTCTTTGGTTGCTGCAGCGATGGTATTGAATCTTTTATCAAGTGTTGAAAAATCCATCAATGAAATTATTGCTGAGATTCCTGAATATGTATTTGTTAAAGATAAAATCACATTGAACGATACAAAAGATTTTGATTTTGATAATCTTGCTACTCTATTTGATTGTGACGAAATTAATAGAGATGATGGGATTAAATTTAGTTGGTCTAAAAAGTGGATTCATATCAGAAAATCAAATACTGAACCAATAATTAGAATCTTTTCTGAAGCAAAAACAGAAAGTGAAGTAAATGATTTAATTCAAACATTAAAAGATTATTTGAAATGAAATTATTAGATAAAAAGTATTCTTCTTCTGAGTTAGAAGATAGATGGTATAAGCATTGGTTAGAAAAAGATTATTTTTCTAGCCAACCTTCTGATAATCACTATACCATTGTCATTCCTCCACCAAATGTGACTGGTAAATTGACGATGGGTCATGTCTTAAATAACACGATTCAAGATATCTTAATACGAAAAGCAAGAATGGAAGGCAAAAATGCTTGTTGGGTCCCTGGAACTGATCATGCATCTATCGCTACCGAATCAAAGGTAGCAAAAATGCTTCAAGAAAAGGGAATTGATAAAAAAGATATTTCTCGAGAAGAATTTTTAGAACATGCATGGGAATGGAAGGAAAAGTATGGCGGCATTATTATTAACCAATTACAAAAATTAGGATGTTCTTGTGATTGGGATAAACTCAGCTTTACAATGGATGATAAGTATTCTGAAGCTGTTCTTGAATCTTTTGTTCGATTATTTGATAAAGGATTGATTTACAAAGGGAACAGATTAGTAAACTGGTGTCCAAAATTACAAACAGCACTTAGTGATGAAGAAGTTATCTTTAAGGAAGTCAATGGCAAATTATGGTATATCAAATACAAAATAGATAACTCCGATTCATTTATTGAAATTGCAACGACCAGACCAGAAACAATGCTTGGAGATGTAGCAGTAGCTGTGAATCCATCTGATAAACGTTTTAAAGATTTAATTGGTAGCAATGCAATTTTACCAATTGTAGGAAGAAAAATTCCAATTATTGCAGATAAAATGGTTGATCCGGAATTTGGAACTGGTTGTGTCAAAATTACTCCTGCTCATGATCCAAATGATTACAATGTTGGTTTAGAACATTCTCTAGATATGGTAAATGTAATGAATCCCGATGGTTCTATTAATTCAAATGCTCCAAAAGAATACGTTGGTTTAACAAGGGAAGATGCTCGAAAAAAAGTTATTGATGATTTAAAGAAAGATAATTGTCTCTTAAAAGAAGAAGATTATATACACAAAGTAGGTTTTTCAGAAAGAGGAGACGTTCCTATCGAATATTATCTTTCAGATCAATGGTTTTTAAAAATGAAAGAACTTGCTAAACCTGCTATTCAATCTGTTAAAAAAGGAGAAATTAATTTTTATCCAAATCATTGGGTAAAAACTTATGATCATTGGATGGATAATATCCAGGATTGGTGTATTAGTCGTCAACTTTATTGGGGACATCGTATCCCAGTATGGTATAAAAAGGATTCTGATCATAATAAAAAAGAAAATTGGTTTATTTCCACTACTCCACCAAAAGATATCGAGAATTGGGAACAAGATACTGATGTATTAGATACATGGTTTAGTTCTTGGTTATGGCCATTTGCCGTCCATAATTGGCCAGAAGAAGAAAAAACACATTACTATCCAACCAGTGTTTTGGTAACAGGACCAGATATTATATTCTTTTGGGTTGCAAGAATGATTATGTCTGGTTTCGAATTCATGGGACAAGCACCATTTAAAGATGTATACTTCACAAGCATCTTAAGAGATGAACAAGGAAGAAAGTTTAGTAAATCTCTTGGGAATTCTCCTGATCCAATTGAACTATTTGATAAGTATGGAACTGATGCAACTCGATTTTCAGTAATGCTTATGTCTCCACAAGGATCAGATGTTTATTTTTCTGAAAGCGGGCTTGAAATAGGTCGAAATTTTATGAGTAAAATCTGGAATGCGAGTCGATTTATTATGTTAAATCATGATGAAAATTTTAATGATTCGATTAATAAGGATAAATTAGCTTTCCACGATGAATGGATTTTAAATGAATTAGACAAAACAATTAAAAAAGTTAATGCTTACTATGATTCATACCAATTCAATGAAGCAATTAAAGTAATTTATGAATTTACATGGAGTGAATTTTGTGATTGGTATATTGAACTTGCCAAAATCAATTTCCAAAGTGATGATCAGACTATAAGAAACAATACTTATATTTTATCAAGAGATGTGCTAAAAAAGATTTTATTATTATTACATCCCGTCTCACCATTTATTACTGAAGAAATTTGGAGTTATCTAAAAAGTGAATCAGATGATGATATTATTATCAGTGCATGGCCAAAATTAAGTGAAGAGAGTATTGTTGACGATTCAGAAATGATGTCAACGTTAAAAGAAATAGTTACATCAGTTAGAACCATACGATCAGAATTAAATATACTTCCTTCCAAAAAGATTGATGTCCTTATTTCTGTGAATAATGCAAATGATAAAAAATTGTTTGAAGATTTAAAAGATACCATTACTTCACTCTCGAAAATTGACAATCTAGAAATAGATTTAAATATTAAAAAACCAAAGAAATCTGCTGTGGGAATTTGTAAAAAATGTGTTGCTTATGTTCCGCTCGGAGATTTGGTAAATACTGATTCTGAAATTAAAAGACTTACTAAACGACTCAATGAAGTGAAAGATTTCATTAATGCTATTGAGAAGAAATTAAAGAATAAATCATTTATTGGTAAAGCTCCTGAAAATATTGTGAATAATGAAAAAAGTAAATTGAATGATTTTATTGTTGAAAGAGATAAAATAATTGACAATATTGCGATGTTAAAATGAAAAAGTTGTTAATATTACTATTGTTTACTGGTATTGCGCTTTCTCAGAATGCTAGTGATTTTCAAAATAATAGGACCATCACCATTTATAAAGACGGTTTTGCAACCTTAAAAGAACCTATTACTTGGAATTTAAAAAGCGGTAGAAACGTAGTAGGATTTACTAATTTATCTCCTAATATTGTATTTGATTCACCAAATCTTGATTTAGAAGGGGTACAAATTTTATCTCAAACAATGAATCGGAATTTTAACTCGAGTGATGTGTATTTAAAAAATAATATTGGTTCACAAGTAGAAGTGAAACCAACAGGTAATTCAGTAATTCAAGGAACTCTTCTTGATGTGAATGGTTCCAGTGTTTCCATTAATACCAATAAAGGCTTAATGGTGTTTCAAAGATCGAATATTGAATACTTAAATTTAAAATTGAATAATGTCTCAAATAAATTTACTCCTGAGATTTTTTGGGAAATTTTTTCTAATGAAGAAAAAAGTGTAAATGCTGAATTGACATATCTGAGTTCCGGTTTTAGTTGGAAACCAATCTATAAGCTAGAGTTAAACACAGACAATACTAACGCAATATTAAGCGTAGATGCTGAAATAGTAAATCATTCTAATATTAATTTGTTAGGTTTAAATATTAATGTTGTTGAGGGAGTTTTAAACCAGGTGGGAGTTAGTAGAGATTTTTTGAGCAGCAGAGCGGTAAGCGCTCCAATGAGTCAGAACAATACAAAATTAGGAGATTTCTATATTTTCAATTTAGGAAATAATTTAAACTTAAAATCTTTGGAAACAATCCAATTTCCTTTAATACCTAAAAGAGCTATTTCATATGAGAAGATTTATATATTCAATAATTCTGAGCGAGATCAAAGAGACGACCCTCTTGATATTCAGATTTCTTTTGATAACTCTCAAGAAAATAATCTAGATCTTCCACTCCCATCAGGAATAGTTTATTTATATGAGAGAAATACTGATGGTTCCCTTGGTTTTTTAGCTAAAAACAACTTAAGTCAATTATATAGAGATGGAACTGCATCATTTAATGCTGGTAAAGCTTCTGGTATTATTGGCAAACGAAGAATCCTAAACTATGATCGCCAAAATAAAGTAGAAGAATCTACTATATCAATTCAAGTTATTAATACATCTACTGTATCTATAAAAGTCAAAGTTATTGAAAGAATTTTTGGAGACTGGGTAGTAAAAGAATCTTCAACTATGTATATTAAAGATGATGCGTCAACAATATATTTTCCATTAGAAGTAGAATCTGGTAGTTTTCAATTAATTACTTATACTTATAAAAAAGAATGGAAATAATGTTTATTAATGGAACTCAATAAATCTTCTAATTCATTAGAAATACCTGTTCAATATTTAAAAGGAGTAGGTCCAAGACGATCCAAAGCTTTTGAAGCTGTTGAGATTATAACTCTAAAAGATCTACTTTATTACTTCCCTAGAAAATATTTAGATAGAACATCTATCCAGACCATTGATTCTATTGCAATTGATTTAGAAGTAAACCTAATTGGCAAAATTAAATCTTTAAGTCTTAGAAAAATGAAACGTGGCACATTTTTAACTGCTACACTTTATGATTCTACTGGATCAATCAATCTAATGTGGTTTAGGGGAGTTGATTATATCAAGGAGTCATTGCAGGAAGGTGAAGTCATCACTATTCATGGTAAAGTAGCTGATTATCGGGGACATTTTCAAATTGTACACCCTGAATATGATAAACTCAATGAGAATGAAGTTGCATTAAGTACAGGATTTGTGATTCCGGTATATCCTTTAACTGAAGATTTAAAAAATGTAGGATTGACTAATAGAAATATGAGAAAAATTATTTATCAAGCACTAGAATCAATTGATAATATAAATGATCATTTTAGTAAAAAACAATTGGAATCATTCGAAATATGTAGCCTTGATAAGGCTATTAGAAATGTGCATTTTACACAAGATATTAATGAGTCAAAAGAAGCGATTCATCGATTGAAATTTGATGAACACTTTTTCCTTCAACTATTATTAGCTTTGAGAAAAAAGAAAATCAACGAAAAAATATTTGATATTATTGAATTCAAAACACAAAAATATAATATAATTCTCAAAAACCTTAGTTTTAATCTTACTGATAGTCAAAAAAGTGTATTAAGAGAAATTATCGAAGATTTCTTGTTAAAAAAACCTATGAATAGAATGTTACAAGGAGATGTTGGATGTGGAAAAACTATTGTCTCAATACTTGCATCTTCTGTTGTGGTTGATAATGATTATCAGGTTGCAATTATGGCCCCAACTGATATTTTAGCAAGACAATTGTATAAAAATTTTAGAGATAATTTTGAAAAGATTGGAATAGAATCTGAACTTTTAGTTGGTAGTTTAAAAACCAACGACAAAAAAAAGGTATTAAAAAAAATCAATGATGGTGATGCAATGATTGTAATTGGAACTCATGCATTATTTCAAAAAGATGTATCATTCAAAAATCTTGGTTTTGTTATTATCGATGAACAACATCGATTTGGAGTTAATCAAAGAAAACGTCTCTTGGAAAAATGTAAAGTTCCAAATCTTTTAGCAATGACAGCCACTCCGATTCCTAGAACATTAGCTATTACATATAATGGCGATATGGATTTATCTATTATTGATGAACTACCTAAGAATAGACCAGATATATTTACATCACAAATTCAAAAAAATAATCTCAATACTGCCTATGATTTTATCATAGAAAAAGCTAAAAATAATGAACAATCGATTATTGTTTATCCTCTAATTGAGGAAACTGAAAAGCAAGATTTAGAAGCTGCAAATCAGTCATATCTTGATTTAAAAGATTCTGTTTTTCAAGATTATATAGTTGGATTGATACATGGAAAATTAGATACAGATGAAAAAAATGCAATAATGACAAAATTTATGGACAATAAAATTCAAATATTAATATCTACAACAGTAATTGAAGTTGGAATTGATAATCCCAATGCTTCTGTTATATTAATTAACAATTGTGAACGATTTGGATTGAGTCAAATTCATCAATTGCGTGGAAGAGTTGGGCGAGGATTGTTAACAAGTTATTGTATCTTGTGTAGTGATAGCGGTGCAGAAAATACGAAACAAAGATTATCAATTCTTACTCAAACAAGAAATGGATTTGAAATTGCGGATGAAGATTTGAAATTAAGAGGCCCTGGTGAATTTTTTGGTGAAAAACAAAGTGGATTTATTAAATTTAGAATTGCTAATCTTGTTACCGATGGTAAGATAATTAGATTTGCAAGAATGAAAGCTTTTGATATGATAGATAATGATGCAAATTTAAGTAAACCTGTTAATAAATTAATCAAAGAAAGATTTAACTCGGAGTATTTAAAACTTTTCTTAAAAACAACTGTTAATTAATGGAGAAAAAAATGACTGATGAAGCATATACTGAAAAACAACTTTTTGATATGTTAATTTCTCAATCTGTTTATGGAGTTTGGATTGCACTTGGAAAAATGAAAAATCCTGTTACCGATACAACAGAAGTTGATTTAAAAAGTGCTTCACTTCAAATTGATATGCTTGAAATGATTAATAGTAGAATGGAAGCAAGCTTAGATGGGAATGAGAAACAATATATTGATAAAATTCTATCAGAATTAAAAATGAATTTTGTGGAAGAAAAGAAAAAAGAAGAAGACAGTAATGTGGAAGAAAAGAAAAAAGAAGAAGACAGTAATAATGATACAGAAGATAAAAAATAATGTTGAATATACTTTAGCCGTTGTTTTATTTTTTTTAACATTCTTTGTTTATTTTTCTACTATGGCTCCAACAGTATCATTCTGGGATACTGGAGAATTTATTGCAACATCATATATCCTTGGAGTTCCTCATCCTCCTGGGAGTCCATTATTTCTATTAATTGGAAAACTTTTTAGTCTTTTTCCAATTAGTAGTGATATTGCATTTCGGATTAATATTTTTTCACCAATTATTAGTGCTGCAACTATTTCTTTGTTGTTTTTAATCTGTAATCAATTTATAGAACGCCTTAATAATTATACTACGGATAATTCTATTCTTAAATTTGGATCTTCATTTGTTGCTTCATTAACATTTGCATTTACTCATAGCCATTGGTTTAATGCTGTAGAAGCTGAAGTATATGCTCTTAGTGGATTTATAACTGCATTAGTGGTGTATTTAATACTGCTATGGTCAAAGAATAGACAGAAAAGTGATCATATTATTTATTTAATAATAATTGTCTATCTTATGGGTTTAGCAATTGGAATTCATTTGCTTAATTTGCTTACTATACCATTTATTGCATTAATTATATATTTTTCTATCAATAAGTTTTCTATGAAAACTTTTTTTATAACAACATTGTTAGCATTTTTTGTTTTTCTTCTTATACAAAATGGTATTATTAAAGGGTTGCCTCAATTGGTTCTGAAAACAGGATTTTATGCCTTATTTATTTTGATATGTGGTTTGGTTTATGGCGCATATATAAGTATCAAAAATGAAAAAACCTTATTAGCAATAATTTCCACATCAGTCTTATTAATTATAATTGGTTACTCTACATATTTTACTATTTTTATTCGTTCTGGTCAAAATCCTGCTATTGATGAAAACAATCCAGAAACAATAGAAGAGGCAATTTCATACCTAAATAGAGATCAATATGGTAGTATTTCTTTTTTCCCTAGAAAATTTGACAACCTTCCATCCAAAATAGCAGTTGTTGGAAAGCCAGAGTATAAAAATTTAGAATTTTCTAATAAACAAAATTATGATTATGCAACTTATAAACTATCTGAACAAATGACTTTTTTATGGAGTTATCAGATTAATAAGATGTATTTAAGGTATTTCTTATGGCAGTTTGCTGGAAAAGGTTCTCCAGATGATTCACTTGTATCTCCTTTGGGGGCAAGTAAAAAACAAGATGGAGTTGATTGGAGTCAATTTGGTCTTCCGCTTGCTTTAATGATTGGTTTATATGGATTGTATTTTCACTTTCGTAAGAATCAATATGATGCCTTTTCACTTTTAGTGTTATTTATTATGACAGGAATTGCTATTGTGTTCTATCTTAATCAAGATAATCCACAACCTAGAGAAAGAGATTATTCTTATGTTGGAAGTTTCATGACATTTTCTATTTGGATTGCTATTGGAATTTTTGGATTCATTCGTAAAATAAATGATTCATTCCTTGAAAGATCTTTCAAATTGCCTGCTTCATATTTTATGATTACAATGTTTTTAGCATTTATTCCAATAAGAATGTTGTTAGCAAATTATCATGAACACGATCGTACTGGTAATTATATCGCATGGGATATGGCATACAATATGTTGCAAACATGTAAACCAAATGCTATTCTTTTTACAAATGGAGATAATGATACTTTCCCTTTATGGTATTTACAAGAAGTAGAGGGGATAAGAAAAGATATTAGTGTTACAAACTTAAGCTTATTGAATACTCCGTGGTATGTCAAACAGCTTCAAGATCAAAATCAGGATAATTCTTTTATTAATATGAGTGAGAATGAAATTAATAACCTAGATTTCAAAGCGTGGTCTCCCACGATAATTTCTATTCCTGCTCCAAAAGATTCTCTAAATAATTCAGGAAAAATTGAATGGAAATTAAATCCAACATATTTTGATGTTGCATTACGTATTCAGGATTTGATGGTATTAAGAATCATTAAAGATAACAACTGGAATCGACCTGTATATTTTGCAGTAACTGTCTCTCCGACTAGTATGTTAAATCTTGAAGAATATTTAACCATGGAAGGTTTAGCATACCGTTTATCCAATAATACATCTCAAATTATCGATGCTGATGCGATGACCAATAATCTATTATCTATCATAGGAGATGAAAGTTGGTTTATAGATTATAACAAGAATTATAATAATAATACCAACCTATCAATTTCAAAGACATATCAACCGGGATATATTTACAGAAATCTTGCAAATGACAATATATATGTTGATCCACAATTGGGTAGATTAATTCAAAATTATAGAACCGGATTTACCAGATTGGCAATTTCACATTATCTTAATAAAAATTTTGGTAAAGCAGAAAAAGTATTGTTAGATATGGAGAAGAAAATGCCAACTGACATTATTGAAATTCCATCAAAAGAATTACAATATCAAATTGGGCAATTATATGGTGGTTTAGGTAATAAAGTAAAGCTTAGATATCATCTTAATCAATTAATAGAGAGAAATGACTTATCTATTAATGATTATTTGTTATATGGAAAGACTTTTATTCAAACTTTAGAAGATTATAATGAAGCAAAAACCATTTTTAAAACGATTTATGATAATTTTACTATCATCGAAAAAGCTCTTGAAGTACAAGGGTTTAAATCAACAAAAATTACTTTATTAGAATGGAAAGAATGGCAAGAATCGCTACCTGAACTAGTATTTTTACTCTATCTATGTTACAAAGAGCTTGAAGAGTATGATAATGCTATTCTCTTAATGGAAGATTGGTTAGTACGTAGTCCTACTGATTTAGAAGCTCCAAAATTATTAGATGAAATAAAGGAACTCCAAAATTCATGAACTTGGTATCAATCATTATCCCACACTACAATGGGGAAGATTTACTATATAATTGTATTGATTCTATTTATAAAAACATTTCAATCAAAGACTTTGAACTTATCGTTGTAGATAATGCTTCTACTGATGATTCAATTAATCGAATAAAAAGTAGTTTTGAAAGTGTTAAAATTATTTCAAGTAATTCTAATCTAGGTTACAGTGGAGGATGTAATCTTGGTGCAACCCATGCAAGTGGAAAATATTTGTTATTCTTGAATAATGACACGGAACATTCGAGCGAATGGATTGAAAAGTTAGTTCATTTTTTAGATTCAAATTCAAATATTGCTGCTGTTCAACCTAAAATCTTAAATATCTATAATAAAAAATTATTTGATTATGCAGGGGGTACAGGAGGATTTATTGATAAATTTTGCTTTCCATTTGTTCAAGGAAGAATTTTTGATACACTAGAGGAAGATCATGGTCAATATAACAATCCATCAAAAATATTTTGGGCATCTGGTGCAGCATTTATGATACGATCTAATGTTTTTAAAGAATTGGAAGGTTTTGACAAAATTTATTTTTCCTATATGGAAGAAATTGATTTTTGTTGGAGGGTACAAAGTTTAGGTCATGAAGTTTGGTCATTTCCGAGTTCATACATCTATCACCATGGTCCATATAAAAATTTTAGAAAAAGTTCTATAAATTCCTATTATTTGAATCATCGTAATTCTTGGATATTATTTCTGAAGAATTCTTATAATTTTAACTATGGATTATCTATTGTTTTGAAACTGCTACTAGATTGGATTGCGTTGGCATACTCATTATTGCGTCTAAATTTAAAACAATATTTAGGTATTATTAAGGCACATTTGTGGTTGTGTTTTTCGTTGTACAAAATTTTCAAATTGAGGAAAGAAAATCAATATAAACTAAACCAATTAGATAATATTTATAGAGGAAGTATTGTGGTAGACTATTTTCTTAGAAGAAAAAAATATTTTTCTCAGATTTCACTTAAATAATTTTCATAAACATCTTTTCTTTGAGCATCCAAGTAAATCATTTTATTTAAAAGTTCTTTCTGACCAAGTTTTTTCATTATTTTACCAATCTTTTTTCCATGAAATTTCATAAAGATTGTTGTATAATTTTCTTGGCTATAATTGTTAAAAATCTCATCTAAATTGTTAACAAATTCAGTTAATGATTCTGAACATGCATCTATTTTTCCTTTTTCAAATAGGTCATAGCTTAAGTAGGTAGAAAATCTCAATTTTCTTAAACCAATATTTGCTGTTAATAATTCAATGAGTATTAAACGTTGTTCCCATCCTCTAGGGGTATTGGATGCATTTGATCGAATTGCAATAGATCTTGCTTTTTCATAGTGAGAAGTACCGCCAAATAATGACCAAGTGTCTAATTCTACTCCTAGGATAATATTTCCGTAAAATCCTAATAGACTTGATAACGGATCAAAATAGACGCTGTCATAATAGAGAGAATTTTGGTTTAAAACAAATTGAGATCCTTTATCAAAAAAATGTAGGTCTTTTCCATTGCTAAATAGTGATTGAATTGAATATGTCTGTCCACTGCCTTGATTAGCACTTCCTCCAAAAATAATTTGAATATTTAAATTAATTGCTAAATCATTATATTCTTCATTCCATACTGTGTAGTCATAAAATCTTTTAATATCATTTTCTAATTGAAATAAAGAAGATCTTTCATCTGATTTAAGGAGACGATCATCAAATGCAATAGAAGTATCCTTAAATTGTCCATTTAATAGAGAAATAAATAGAATAAGAAAAATTTGTTTATTTAGTTTTTCTAGCATAATTGAAAGATATATTTTTTAATTTACAAAATGGCAATAATTAAAGACATAATTAAGGCAAATGAAAGATTATATCGCTTATCAAAGGAAATGAGCAAGCTATCTGATGATATCAATGTCCCAACATTTCTAGTTGGTGGTTGTGTAAGAGATTTGTTGATGGACCCTCAAAAAGATGCTACAGATATTGATATCATGATTGAAGGAAATGCAATCGATTATGCAAAGAAACTTGCTAAAAAATTAGGCGTAAAAACAATTGTGCCTTTTCCAAAGTTTTCTACTGCACGTATTCCATATAAAGAATGTCAGATTGAAGTAGCGTCTGCAAGGCTTGAATCTTATGCTAAGGATTCAAGAAAACCAAAATCAGTTGATATGACAGATGTTACTAATGATTTAAAAAGAAGAGATTTTACTATTAATGCTATGGCAATTTCTTTGGTAAAGAATGAATTTGGCACTTTAATTGATCCATTTAATGGTATTCAGCATTTAAAATCAAAACTATTAATTACTCCAGGAAATCCTGATACTACATTTAGAGAAGATCCTTTACGAATGATGAGAGCTGCATATTTTGCATCAAAATTATCAATGAATCTTGATAAAAAATGTTTGAAATCAATAAAAAGTAATGTTGATAGGATTAAAATTATTTCTCAAGAAAGAATTACCAATGAATTGTTTAAAATATTAGGAACTCCAAAACCATCAGTTGGATTAATTATTCTACAGGAAACAGATTTGTTAAAATATGTTTTTCCTGAAATTGCTATTATGTATGGATTAGAACAGACAAGTGAATGGCATCACAAAGATATTTTTTTTCATACAATGGAGGTAGTAGATAATGCTGCAAAATTGTCTAATGATACTAATTTGCGCTTATCAGCATTGGTGCATGATATTGCTAAGCCTAAAACTAGAAGATTACATAGTAAAAAAGGATACACATTTTATGGCCATGACGATCTTGGTTCAAGAATGTTAGAAGATATTTCAAAAAGAATGAAATTTTCTAATAAAACTAAAAATTATATCCAGAAATTAACTGCATTACACTTACGACCAATCAGTTTGGCAAAAAAAGAAGTTACTGATTCTGCAATTAGAAGGTTGATTGTAGATGGCGGTGAACATTTAGATGATTTAATGTTATTGTGTAGAGCGGACATTACCACAAAGAATCTTAATAATGTTAAAAAATACCTATCTAATTTTGATCGTGTCGAAAAACGAATGAATGAAGTTGATAAATTAGATGAGTTGCGTTCATTCCAATCCCCTGTTAAAGGAGATGAGATTATGAAAATGTTTAATTTATCAGCTGGGAAAAAAATTGGGACAATCAAATCTCTCATTGAAGAAGCTATTTTAGATGGTGAAATAGGAAACTCTCATAAGGAAGCAATAAAGTTTCTAAATGTGTTGAAAAAGACAAATAAATTTTGTTAATTATCTTTTACTTTTTTTTATTTAGAATGTCTAATAATTAGAACAATGACAAAATATATATTTATAACATTATTCTTATCTTTTTCTGTGATTTTTGGACAGACATTAAGTGTAGATGAATGTGTTCGTATTGCCTTAGAAAATAAATCTGGGGGTAAAATTGCTGAACAAGATACTAAGATAGCTCAACTTAATAGAGTTTCTGCAATAGGGATGTTACTACCAACGTTGCGAGCAAGTAATTCTTTTAGCGAAACTACATATGGAAATTCTAGCTTTTCTACAAATGAAAGGTATGGAGCTGGAATTAGCTTAAGTCAAAATTTATTTAATTCTGGTAATAATGCCAGAAATGTAAAAAAAAGTAATAATAATTATCTCATTGCAAAGGAAAATGAAAGACAATCAAAATCAAGAATTATCTCGAATGTTTATACTTATTACTATCAATTTTTAAAAAATAAAGAACTCTTTACTATTGCTGAAAAAAATCTAGAATTATCTTCAAGACAATTAGAATTGGTAGAAAGACGATATAGTCTAGGAGCTGTGAGCAGAACTGACTACTTAAAAGCATCTGTACAATATGGAAGAGCAAAATCTACTTTACTGTCTAGGAGACTTAATCGAGATAATAGTGAGCAATCATTAAAAAATGGTATGGGAATTTTAGAAAAGAATATAGAATTAAAAGTGAGAGATAAAGTTAATATAGAATTGATTATTCCTAATTTTGATGAAGCATATGAAATTATGATTCAAAATAGTCCTGAATTAAGAATTTTGGATGCACAGATTGCGACTGCACAATTAAATCTTCGTTCAGCATGGGGATCAAGTTTACCTAGCTTAAATTTAAGTGTTGGAATGAACGCATCATCTAGCGAAAAAATTACAAGTAAATTTTTTGATGATAATTATATTAAAAGTGCAAATTTAACTCTTAGCATTCCTATTTTTTCTGGTCTTAAAAACAGAAATTCTGTAGAAATATCTAAAATGCGATTTGGACAATCTAAAATGATATATAGCAGTAAAAGAAAAGATGCTAAAGTTAGCTTATCATCATTACTCAATACTCTCAAAAATTATGAAGAACTTATCCCAATCTATAAAGAAGTATTGATTTCTGCAGAAGAAGATTTACGATTAGCGCAAAAGAAATATGAATTAGGTTCCGCAACAATTTTAGAATTGTTAAATGCGCAATTGGCAGTACTCCAAGCAAGCTCAACATTGGTGACAACAAAATATGATACTGCAATACAGCTTGCAAATTTGGATCAATTATTGGGAACACTGGATAAAAAATATCAATAAGGAGTAAAGGTGAAGAAAAAAATAATCGCTGGTTTAGTAGTTTTGGTAGGAGTTGTTTTATATCTAAATCCATTTTCATTTAATGGTGATGGATCTATTGAAGTTTCTACTATGAAAATGGGAAGAAAAGATTTGTCTAGTAAAGTAGTTGCCGATGGCGAGCTACAGCCTGAAATAGAAATTAAATTAAGTGCAAATAATGTTGCCATTATTACTGATATTGAGGTAAAGGAAGGAGATTTTGTTAAAAAAGGGGATTTTTTAATGGCATTAGATGATCGTCAACAAAGAGCCGCTACAGAAGCATCAAGAGCGAGTGTAAAAGCAACTTTAGTACAGCTGGAGCAAAGAAAAGCTCAAAAGTCACGTCAGGAAGAATTATATAAACAAGGACTAATATCTGATCAGGAAATGGAAACAACCAATTCTTCATATGCCTCAGCATTAAGTTCTTATAATCAAGCAGAAGCTAGACTAATTCAAGACGAAGATGCTCTACAAAAATTGAAATTAGTAGCACCACAAGATGGAACTATTACCTATCTTAAAGGAGAAATCGGTGATTTAGCTCAAGGAGGCATGTTTAACCCACAGGTATTAATTAAACTATCAGATTTATCTAAAATGGAAGTATTAGTTAATGTTAATGAAAATGATATTACCGATGTTTCTCTAAATGATTACGCACTGGTCGAAGTAGATGCTTATCAAGATCGAAAATTTAAAGGAGTAGTCAAAGAAGTGGCATATGCTGCAAGTACTTCAAGTGGTGGTTCACAACAACAAGTGACAAATTTTCAGGTAAAAGTACAGATGCTAGAAGTTGCTGATGGAATGAGACCAGGTATGAGTGCAACAGTTGATATTATTACCGAAAATAGAGAACAAATTCTTACAATTCCAATTCAGTCTTTAACAAGTCCTCGTCAAGCACCAGATAGTAAATCCAAAAAGAAATCTTCTGGTTTTAGTGTTTCTGTAGAGGCGGGTGATAGAAAAGAACAATGGGGAAATAGATCACAAAAACCAGGTAATCAGGGTAAAAATGTCGTTTTTGTTGTTAAAGGAAATACCGTAGAACAGCGTTTTGTTGAGACTGGAATAATAGGTGATAGAGATTATGAAGTTTTATCTGGCTTAGAAGAAGGCGAAGAAATTGTTACCGGAGGTTTTGTAGCAATTAGTCGAGATTTATATGATGGGGCAGCTATTACTATCAAAGAAGAATCTAAAAGTGGTTATAGGCGTGGTGGTAAATCTAGAGAAGATATAAGCGATTAAAGAAACTAACCATCATAATGCCTAAATTAAAAAAAGAGATAATCTCTATAAAATCAATTTCTAAAATTTATCATTTAGGGAATAATGTTGTTAAAGCTTTGGATGATGTTTCGATAAGTATTTATGAAAATGATTTTATATCGATTATGGGACCGTCTGGTTCTGGAAAATCAACATTAATGAATATTATTGGCTGTTTAGATGTTCCAACCAAAGGGACCTATAAGTTTCATCAAGCATTAATATCCGAAATGAATGATAGTCAACTTGCAAATATCCGAAATGAAAAAATTGGATTTGTTTTTCAAACATTCAATTTATTGCCGAAACTCAATGCGCTTCACAATGTAGAAATTCCTCTAATTTATTCTTCTTTACATAGGACAAAACGAACTAAAAGAGCAAAGGAAGTATTAAAAATTGTTGGATTAGAAGATAGGATGACACATAAACCTAATGAATTATCTGGAGGACAGAAACAGCGTGTAGCAATTGCACGTGCTTTGGTAAATAAACCTTCTATTATTTTAGCTGATGAACCAACTGGTAATTTAGATTCAAAAAGTGGATTAGAAATTTTGAAATTTTTTGACCAATTACATAAAGCTGGTAATACTATAATTGTTGTAACTCATGAAAAATCAATTGCAAAGCGTGCAAAAAGAAGAGTAGAACTTTTCGATGGTAAAATTACATTAGATGAATAACATTTTTAAAAATATTTTAATCGGTCTTAGTGCAATTCGATCAAACATCACACGGGTTGCTTTAACATCTCTTGGATTAACCATTGGTATCTTTACAGTTAGTATTGTTACTGCTGGTGCTTCTAGCATTGATAAAGAATTTGAAAAATCAATGGATTATTATGGAAATGATAAAATTTATGTATCAACATGGCCATGGTCATTTAATTTTGATTGGTGGAAATATCGTAATCGTCCGAGAATTAAAGAGGAAGATCTCGATTATATCACTCAATATAGTCAATATGTTACAGATGTATCTATTAAAAAATTTACTTGGATAAGATCTTCATACCAAAATAAAGCTTCTTGGTTACAAGTTAATGGTGTGTATCCAAGTTATGGTGCAATGTTAAGTGGAACAGAAGTTACTAATGGAAGATTCTTTTCCGAAAATGAGTGGAATTTACAAAGAAGGGTTGTGATTGTTGGTGGCACAGTAAGAGATGGATTTTTTGATGGTAAAGATCCAATAGGAAAAAAAATAAAAATTGGTGGTGTTACTTTTGAAATTATTGGCGAACTAAAAAAACAAGGAATGGGAATGGTTCCAGGAGGTACGCTTGATAATCTAGTGATTATGCCTTCATCAACTTTTAAACGTATTTTGACAAGATGGGGTTTTGATGAATTGGTATTAAAAACAGAACCTGAAAATTTATATAAAGCAAAAGAGGAAGTAGGGATGATTATGAGGGTGGCTCGTAAATTAAGACCTAATCAAGAAGATGATTTTGCTGTGAATTCCGCTGATGCATATCAAAGTCAGTTTGATAGTATAAAAATTGCTATTACTGGAATGGCTTTTATGGTGACAGGAATATCTTTAGTTGTTTCTGCAATAGGTATTATGAATGTGATGTTTGTTTCTGTACGAGAACGCACTAAAGAAATTGGTTTGAGAAAAGCAATGGGCGCAACAAATAATAACATTTTGGTACAGTTTTTAAGTGAAGCAATTGCTATTTCAATTATTGGAGGAGTAACAGGAATTATATTGGTCAAATTAATGACAGTTGCTTTAGCTTCTTATACATCCTTCCCAATTGAATTTGATCTTCTATTAATTTTTTATACTTTTATGGTTTGTGTATTTATCGGTATAACATCTGGTATTCTTCCAGCAAGAACCGCTGCCAATCTTCACCCAATTGATGCGTTACGTCATGAATAGATTAATTAACTACTTAGGTGATGCAATTTCAGGTGTGCTATTTTATTTTCGCCAAACAAAACTTCGCACATTTTTAACCCTTCTTGGTATTACCGTTGGGGTTTCTTCTATTATTGGTATTATGACCGTATTAACTACTTTTGACAGAGCTACAACCGGTTTGGTTGAAGAAATGAAAACTAATATATTTTATATTACAAGAGATAATCCCGTTGAAATTAGTTTTGGTTTTAATGATAGACATGATCGTAATAAGCCTCGTATTACATGGTCAGAATATGAACAGTTAAAACGAGTGTTAACGCTTACAACTAATATTTCAGCAGTGATGGCAGAAGAGCCAAGTGACCGAACAGTTAGTGCCGGAAAAAATGAATTAAAAAATCGATTATCAAGTTTTTGGGGTGGCGATGGAGATGTTCTTGAACTTTATAAGTATGAACTTATTAGTGGAAGAAATCTGCGAGAGCAAGATTTAGATAATACTGCACGTGTTGCCGTAATTGGTTATGATATTAAAGAAGAATTATTTCCTTATTCTGATCCAGTAGGTCAGATTGTAAAAATTGATAATATTCCATTTACAGTTATTGGTCTTTTAGAAGCTAAAGGAGAAATGCTGGGACAAAGCATGGATTCTATGATTGGAATTCCAATCACTGCTTTTTTACAATATTTCCGTGGTCGAAGTTTTTATGGTGAAGGTTTACAGCTTATAGCGGAAGCAGAATCTATGGATGGCTTGGATGCTGCCACTGATGAGGCAATTGGAGCCTTTAGAGCAATCCGCAAGATACCACCGGGAGCAGAAAATAATTTCTATATTGCAACCAATGATCAATTAATGGATACGTTTGGGGATTTTACTAAATACTTACAAATGTTTATCGGTCTAGTAGCAGGGATTTCTCTATTGGTAGCAGGAATTGGTATTGCAAATATTATGTTAGTTTCATTGACAGAACGTATTAAAGAGATTGGTATTCGCAAAGCGTTAGGTGCAAGAAAAATTGATATATTTCTACAATTTTTAATTGAAGCAACTCTTATTTCCATAATAGGAGGAATTGTTGGTATTATCATAGGTTTATTGTTTGGAAATGTGGTAGCATATTTTCTACAACAAGATCCGGTCATTCCGTTTAATTGGGTATGGTATAGCATTCAGATTTGTGCGTCTATGGGGATAATTTTTGGATTATATCCTGCAATTAAAGCTGCAAATCTTAATCCTATTGACTCTATTCGTTATGAATAGATAAATTGTCTTAAATAATATTTTTTATGTCAAAAAGAAAGAAAGTCACAAAGAAAGAATTAAATAAAATAGCCAAACTTTCCAAACTTTCTCTTTCTGAAGCAGAATTAAAAACCCACACTAAAGATATGAATAATATTTTAGATTATATGGATTTGTTGAATGAGATTGATACATCTAATGTAGAAGAATTGGTGAATGTTCATGATACGCATAGTGTATTAAGAAAAGATGTTATAGAAGAATCAATCCCCAAAGAAAAGGTTATAGAAAACAGCCCAAAATCAAAGGGGGATTATATCGAAATTCCTTTAGTGGTTAAAAAGGATAGTCAGTGAATCTAGGTGTTATTCCTGGTCGACTAAATTCCAAAAGATTTCCAAGAAAGATTATTTACCCCCTGAATGGAAAAGCTATTATTGAACATGTATACGATAATGCAAAAGAATCAAAATATCTTGATAAATTAATTATTGCAATTGATTCAGAAGAAACCAAATCACATATAAATAATTCTTGCGATACTATGTTTACCTCTTCAAAACATAAATCTGGCACAGATAGGGTTGCAGAAGTATCTGAAAAAATTAATCCTAATATTGTTGTAAATATTCAAGGGGATGAACCAAAAATTGACCCTAATATTATTGATAACCTTATTTTATTGTTTAATGATCCATCAGTAGAGATGGCTTCGGTAGCTTCAACTGATTTAACCAGTGATGATTTAATCAACCCTAATGTTGTAAAAGTATGTTTAGATGATAATAATTATGCTCTTAATTTTGAAAGAGATATTTCTTTACAAGACCAACAATATTTTCGTCATATTGGTATCTATGCATATCGTAGTGAAATATTGAAAAAATTTACCAATCTAGATCAAACTGATAATGAGAAAAAATTTAAACTAGAACAATTAAGAGCGCTTGATAATAATATTGCAATTAAAATATTAATTACTAATTTCCAGCATAGAAGTATCGATATAAAGGATGATTTAAAATATTATGAAGTCTAAAACAAAATTTATATTTGTACTGGGTGGAGTAATGTCTGGTCTTGGGAAAGGTATCTCTGCTTCTTCAATTGGATATTTGCTAAAAAGCGCAGGTTTGAGAGTCAATATTCTTAAATTAGATCCTTACCTTAATATTGATCCTGGTACAATGAATCCATATCAACATGGAGAAGTTTTTGTATTAGATGATGGTTCCGAAACAGATTTAGATTTAGGGCATTATGAGAGATTTATTGATGAGAATATGTCTAAAGATAATAATGCTACCGCTGGACAAATATATAGTACTGTATTAGAAAAGGAACGTCTAGGAGAGTATTTAGGTGAGACAGTTCAGGTTATCCCACATGTGACAAACGAAATTAAAAATCGTATTTATCAATTATCAGAAAGTAATAAATATGATATAATAATTTGCGAAGTTGGTGGTACGGTGGGCGACATAGAAAGCTTGCCATTTCTTGAAGCAATTCGTCAGTTATCGCTCGATGTTGGATATTTTCATTCTTTAATCGTACATCTTACATTACTTCCACATGTCTTTTCTAGTGGAGAAATAAAAACAAAACCTACTCAACATTCAGTAATGAAATTGAGAGAAATTGGACTTTCTCCTGATTTCATATTTTGTAGAACATCACGTAAGGTAACTAAGCCAATTAAAGAGAAATTAGCTCTTTTCTGCAATGTAAAACCATCACATGTGATTGAGAATAGAGATGTATCTAGCATCTATAACGTTCCATTGCTTTTTGAAAAACAAAACATTACTAAAATGATTTGCAAAAGACTTCAATTGAAAAATAAACCGTCAGTTGGAAAACTTAAAAACTTTATGAATATATACAAAAATCCAGCCCATACTGTTCGTATTGCTATGTGTGGTAAGTATACAGAATTGCATGATGCTTATAAGAGTATATTAGAATCATTTGTACATGCAGGAGTTGAAAATAATACCAAAGTAGACGTATTATGGATTAATACTGAAAAAATCCATAATGATAATTATGCAAAAAAAGTTTTTAAAAATATTGATGGTATTTTAATTCCTGGAGGGTTTGGATCAAGAGGAGCTGAAGGTAAGATTCTAACCTCAAAATTTGCGAGAGAGAATAATATTCCATTTTTGGGCATTTGTTTGGGATTACAATGTGCTGTGATTGATTTCGCTAGACATGTTTGTAATCTAAAAGATGCTAATAGTACTGAATTTAATCCTAAGTCTAAACATCCCGTGATTGAAATTATGGAATCTCAAAAAGCTATTAAGATTAAAGGCGGTACTATGCGTTTGGGATCATATAAATGTGATATTGCACCAAAAACAAAGGTATCTAAGATTTACAAAAAAAATATTATTCATGAACGTCATCGTCATCGATGGGAAGTAAATAATAAATATGTTAAACAAATGCAATCAAAAGGGTTAACTTTTTCGGGAATGAATAATGATTTGGGCGTGGTAGAAACAATTGAATTGTCTAATCATCCTTGGTTTGTTGGTTGTCAATTTCATCCTGAATTCAAAAGTAGACTTGATAAAGCACATCCGCTGTTTTATGGATTTGTGAAGGCATCATTAAAATATAGTATAAGTGAAAATGAATAAAGTTAAGTGCAATAATATTACTTTTGGTAACGATGAACTTCCTTTCATTGGTGGCCCTTGTGTTATTGAGAGTAGAGATCATGTTTTAAAAATGGCTGAAGGAATTTTATCAGTTACAGATAAACTCAATATTCCTTTTATCTTTAAGACATCATTTGATAAAGCTAATAGAACATCAATTGAATCATTTAGAGGACATGGTCTGGATGAAGGACTAAAAATACTCCAAGAAGTTAAAGATACATTGAAAATTTCTATCACAACAGATGTTCACCATCCAGAGCAAGCTAATATTGTTGGAGAAGTGGTTGATATTCTTCAGATTCCAGCTTTTTTATGTAGGCAAACAGATTTATTGCTTGCAGCTGCAAATACTGGTAAGGTTGTTAATGTTAAAAAAGGACAATTCTTATCTCCTTATAAAGTAAAAAATATTATTGATAAAATTTTGACTACAGGAAATAATAATATTTTAATTACAGAACGAGGAAATTCATTTGGTTATGATAACCTGGTTTCTGATATGCGTGCAATTCAAATAATGCAAGAATTCGATTTTCCAGTAATCTATGATGCAACACATAGTGCACAAGTACCTGGAAATTTTGAAAATACAACATCTGGACATAGGGAATTTATTCCAGGACAGGTTCGTGCTGCTGTAGCAACAGGTTGTGATGGAATTTTTATGGAAGTTCATGATGATGTTGATAATGCACTGAGTGATGCAAGTACCCAGTGGCCGTTAAAAGAATTAGAACCATTGTTGGCCTCAATGTTAGAGTTTAGAAGGGCATATTTAAGTAATGGATAATGTTTTAAAAGAAAAATTGCAACCAATCAAATTACTTATTTGTGATGTTGATGGTGTTTTAACTGATGGAAAACTCATTTACATGACCAATGGAGAAGAAGCAAAAAATTTTAGTGCTTTAGATGGTGCGGGATTCCATATGTTAAATAGATTAGGTTTCAATATCAAAACTGCTTGGATTACGGGAAGAGAATGTGCTACAACTACTCATCGTGCTAATAAATTAAAGATTGATAAAATCTATAATGGAATTATTGCAAAAATCGAATCATATAATGATCTTAAAAAAGAATACAATCTGGAAGATCATGAGATTTGTTTTATAGGAGATGATATTATAGATATACCAATCTTTAAAAAAGTTGGTCTAGCAATCTCAGTTCCAAATGCACCAGATTATGTTACAAAACATACTCATTATACTACAACAAAAGCTGGTGGAGAAGGCGCAGTAAGAGAAGTTATTGATTTACTTATTGAATCAAGGGGTGATTTCGATGGTTCAATTAATAAATTGCTTTCTGATTTACAATGAATTCAAATTATTCCTTAATCTTCCTCTTGTTTTTTTTCATATCTTGCTATAGTACCGATAAAGAAAGCAATGAAGAAAAAAAAGCTGTTCACAATCAATTATCTTCAAATGTTGAAATTACTTTGACAGAGATGGGTAACATAAAAGCATTGGTAACAGCAGAGTTACTTGAAAGAAATGATGATAATCTTGAATTACAATTGACTAATAATGTTGTAGTAGATTTATATGATAGTAATTATCACCATGCATCAACCATTAAATCAGATTATGCTTTTGTTAGTGAGAAGGAAAATAGAATTAATGTTTTTGGAAATGTAATAGTTAAAGCTGATAAAGGAGAAGAGTTATTGACTGATTCGTTGTTATGGAATAATAAAGTTGATAAGATTTTTACAGATTCTGAGTTAATATTCATTTCAGGCAATTTGGATACGTTGTATGGAAAAGGTTTTCAATCGAATATTGATTTAACGGAATGGAAAATTAATCAACCAAGAGGTTCAGTAAGAGATGAGTAAAATATTAAAAACAGAAAATTTGAAAAAAAGCTTCTCTGGAAAAACAGTTGTTGATGAAATTAACATTAATCTAAAACAAGGAGAAATTGTTGGATTACTTGGTCCAAATGGTGCTGGTAAGACAACTACATTCTATATGATTACTGGAATGATTAGACCTTCTTCTGGAAAAATATTTTTTGATGATGATAATATTACTAATGCACCTATGTACCAACGAGCAAGAATGGGTATAGGTTATTTAGCACAAGAACCTTCCATCTTTGCCAAACTAACAGTAGAAAATAATTTAAGAATAGTTTTAGAAAATATTCTTCCATCTGTTCAAGAACAAACCGAATTAATCGATAAATTGCTTGTACAATTTAATATTGATCATCTTAGAGAAAATTTAGGTGGGAGTTTATCTGGCGGTGAAAGAAGAAGAGTAGAAATATGTCGAACTCTTGCATTAAAACCAGATTTTATTTTGTTAGATGAGCCATTTGCAGGTGTTGATCCCATAGCTGTTGAGGATATTCAACAGGTTATTACTTCGCTTAAAGAACAAAATATTGGTGTATTAATCACAGATCACAATGTAAGAGAAACTTTATCTATTACTGATAGATCATATTTATTATATAGTGGTAAAATTTTAAAATCTGGTAATGCAGAAACACTAGCTAATGATGAAGAGGTTCGAAAGCTATACCTTGGTAAAAAATTTAGGCTTAATTAATGAATAAAATTTCTACAAAGATCCGACAAAAACAGTCGATTATTCCTCAACAAATATTACAATCTCGTTTTTTAGAGCTATCACTTACTGATATTGAAGAAGAATTACAAAATGAAATTGAAAAAAATCCAGTTTTAGTTGAAAGAGATGTAGAAGATTTTAGAGCTAAGAATACACAAGAATATCAATTAGATAACCAAGAAAATTATGATTTATTTCTATCAAATCTACCTGAAGATATAGATGTTATAGGTAGTTTAATCAAACAAGTTGAAGAATCAGAAATGGATAGCAAAGAAAAAGATATTGCTAAACAAATTATATTTAATGTGGATGAAACTGGATTTTTAGACACTGAAATTGAATTAATTGCCGATAATTGTCATGCAGATTTGAGTGAAGTAAATAAAGTTTTACATCTTGTAAAGAAATTCACTCCTCAAGGAGTTAGTTGTAGTGGTGTGCAGGAATATCTTGCTTTACAAATTGATGATAATGATTTTTTTGCTCAGGAAATAATTACAAAATATTTTGACGAATTTTTAAACCAAAATTTTTCAAAAATTAAATCAAACTTAGTATGTTCAGATGCTGAATTTGATGATGCACTAAAAATTATTTCCTCTAAAAATTTTTCTCCAATCATTATGAGTAATGATTCTGATCAAATTATTCCTGATCTTATTATTAGAATGAAAGACAATAAATGGATTATTTTGGTAAATGATAAAAATCTAAATCGATTTAAAATTGCTAATGACTATTTGAGTGAAGCAATGACACAAAAATTTTCAGATAAGGAGAAAAAATTTATTAAAGAACATACTGATAGTGCTCAAAATTTATTAGATACAATTATATTTAGATCTCACACACTTAAAAACGTGATGAATGAAATTATTGGTTTTCAAAATGCTTATTTATCTGAAAATCAAGATTATCCTAACCCGCTTCGTTTGAAAGATATTGCAACTAAGTTAGATATGGATATATCCAGTATTAGTAGAGTAGTTAAAAATAAGTATGTTGATACCCCTTTGGGTATTATAAGTTTGAAAAGTTTCTTTAGCAGTAAGATTATTAAAGATTCTGGTGAAGTTATTGGGACAAGAGAACTGAAAGATACTATAAAAGATTTAATTCAATCAGAAGATAATAGTCATCCATTTTCTGATTTAGAAATATCTAATCTTTTAAAGAAAAAAGATATTTCTATTGCTAGAAGAACGGTAGCCAAATATAGAAAATCAATGAATATTCCTAATATAAAAAAAAGGCAGTTAAAATGAATATTAGACATTGTATTAAGGTAGATGATTTTTCTAAAGAAGAAATTTTGAATTTATTTAATTTAGCTTCCGATTTAAAATCAAAATACAGAAATAAAGAAGAATTCAAACCATTTAACAACCATTCTTTAGCAATGGTATTTGCTAAACCTTCAGCAAGAACAAGGGTGTCTTTTGAAACAGGATTTTCTTGGATGGGAGGGCATGCAATTTATTTAGCTCCCCAAGATATCGGATTGGGCAAAAGAGAAAGTGCCTCCGATTTGGCACAACTATTTAGTCGCTACAATGATATGATTATGGCCAGAGTATTTAATCATCAAGATATGTTAGATTTTGAAAAACATGCTACAGTTCCTGTTATTAATGGATTAACTGATTACAACCATCCATGTCAGATATTGGCTGATATCTTTACAGTATGGGAACAAAAGAAAGATTCTTTTGATAATCTGAAGATAGTGTATCTAGGAGATGGAAATAATATTGTTAATTCTTGGGTTAGGTTGGCATCTGTACTTCCTTTTGAATTCGTTTGCGTGTGTCCTGAGGGATATTCTCCTGATGCAGATACTATTAAACTTGCAAATGATGTTGGCATCTCTAATATATCTGTATCTCATTCACTTGATTCTGTTCATAATGCAGATGTAATCTATACAGATGTATGGGCATCTATGGGTCAAAAAGAAGAAATTGATGAACGCATCAAAATATTTTCTCCATTTCAAGTGAATTCAGATTTAGTAAAGAATGCAAAAGACGATTATTTGTTTATGCATTGCTTACCAGCAGATCGAGGCAGAGAAGTAACTGATAATGTAATTGACTCAGAAAATTCAATTGTCTTTGAACAGGCAGAAAATAGATTACACATGCAAAATGCAATTATGGTTACTTTGTGCAATAAAGTTTAGAAATTCTTGATTTCTAATTTGTCTCCATCAAAGACAGCATAATTATAATTCTCTTCATTGCACTCACCCAATACAATTAGTTCTCCATTATTGAGTTTCTTATGATAAGAGTGGTGATAATGGCCCATAATAACGTAATCAAAACCAGCCCAATAATGAATTTCATCATCATTAATTTTTTCTAATGCAAAATTTTCTAATTCTTTATGAATCTTATTTTCTGTTTCTTGGTCTATTTTATGTGAACCTTTTCTTTTATGTGATATCTTTTCTGCAATTTTGAATGCTATTTTTTCTGGGATTAAAGAAAATAGCATAATGAATAATCTACTTCTTAAAATAGTTCTTAAAAGACGATAAGAATGATCCCATGAAAGAATCCCATCTCCGTGAGTGATGTAAAAATTCTTATTACTTGCTTTAAAGTGATTATCACCATCAAAGCACTCTGTTACATGGCTTTTAAAATATTTACCTACCCAATAGTCATGATTTCCAGCCCAAAAATAAATATCAAATCCTTTCTCTTTAACATCAGAGAGTGATGCAAATACTTTTTTATGATATTGTGGAATTCTATTTTTGTATTCAAAATAATAATCAAATAAATCACCTGTAATGACTAATGTCCCCCCAGTATTTTTTTCGGTTATATGATTTAAAAAATGGGAAAATTTTTCAATTTTTTTATCTTCTTGACTTGATTTTTGGAGTTTAAAATGTGTATCTCCAAAAAAATATATTGGTAATTGCATGAAAAAACTTAATTCTTATATTAAATCGGTCCAATATTTAATTATTTTTACTTTTTTCATATTTATTATGTTTAATATTATATAAAATTATCAATGCGTTTTATTTTAATCTTAACACTATTCAGTCAAGCTTTGTTTGGGCAATATTTTGGTCAAAATAAAGTTCAATACAATGAATTTGATTGGAATTTTATCGTGAGTCCTAATTTTAATATCTACTATTATGGCGATAATTATGATTTAGCAATTTTTACGTCAAAAATTGCAGAAGAGTCGCTTGATCAAATTGGGAAACACTTACGTTGGAGAAGTCAACAACCTATTAAAATTATTGTTTACACTTCTCATAATGATTTTCAACAAACGAATATTGTGAATGTATATATGTCTGAAGGTATAGGAGGAGTGACTGAGCTCTATAAAAATAGAATTGTTATTCCATTCGAAGGATCTTACGCACAATTTAAACATGTCATACACCATGAACTTGTGCATGCGATTATTAATGATATGGTATATGGAGGGAACGTCCAGGGAATATTAAGTGGACGTGTTTTACTTCAAGTTCCTCTGTGGGCCAATGAAGGGTTAGCAGAGTTTCTTTCTGTAGATTGGGATACCAATACTGATATGGTTTTAAGAGATTTGGCCATTGAAGAAAATTTACCTGAAATTGATCAACTCAATTATTCAATCCTGGCATACAAAGGGGGTCAATCAATTTGGAAGTATATAACAAATAAATATGGAAGAGAAAAAGTTGGAGAAGTATTTCAGCAAATGAAAAGAACTCAGAATGCAGAGAAAGGTTTTGAAAATGCATTAGGGATTGATTTTGAAAAATTGACTGAAAATTGGCATGATTACTTGAAGAAAGAATATTGGGGAGATATCAACAAACGAGAAAAATTGTCTGATTTTTCTGAAAAACTTACCGATAGATCAAAATCAAAGAATTTTTATAATATTAGTCCTTCGTTTTCACCAGATGGCAATACCATTGCTTATTTTACTGATCAATCAGGATATATGGATTTGATTCTTTTAAATGCCAACTCTGGTGAACAGAAAAAAAGATTAATTCGTGGCAATAATTCTCCAGATTTTGAAGAATTAAAATGGTTACAACCTGGATTATCTTGGTCACCAAATGGTAAGCAGATTGCTTTTGCTTCTAAAAGTGGAAAAGAAGATTCTATTATCATTGTAAATGTGAAAAATGGGAAATATAAAAAGATTCCTATTGGATTAGATGGCGTGTTTACTACAGCATGGCACCCAAAAGATAATAAAATTGTATTTATTGGCCATAAAGACGATTCAAGTGATTTATATCTTATTGATTTAAAAACGGAAAAAGTTACAAATCTAACAAATGATGTTTTCTCTGATTCTTCTCCATCATGGAGCTTGAATGGTGATAAAGTGTTTTTTAGTTCCGATCAATCAAGTTATAAGAATAATACTAACATCTCGGAAATAGATTTTTCCCAAAAGGATATTTTTATGTATGATTTCAATACTGAATCTATTACACAAATTACTGACACTAATTACGATGAAGCTTATCCTGTAGCATCAAAAGATAATACTTTATTTTATACAGCTGATTATAACGGAGTCTACAATATTTTTAAACATGACTTAATAACAAATGAAGCTTATCCTATTACTAATGTTATTACTGGTATTCAACAGATTGATGTTGATAGAAATGCAGATAAAATAATTTTTGCTGGGTATAAAAAAAGAGGTTGGGACTTATTTTTGATGAATAATCCAATTGAAATTGAAAATAAAGAAATTTCTCCTACAGTATTTTACACTACAAAAGATGAATCAGAAGATTTTGAAGATCTGCGTTTTGTCAAAAATGAACCAAATATTTCCGAACAAGAAGATTATTCAAACTATATTTTTGCTCGCAGTTATAAGAAATTTAATGATCCAGATCATATAGATTCAGATCAGGAATTAACATCTGTTGATTCTTTACGTCTTTCTGGTAATTACAATCCACAAAAGTACAAAATAGAGTTCTCATTAGATTATGTTTATACCAGTGCTTCTATTGATAATTTATTTGGAACTACTGGTCTTGCTAATATTGCATGGAGCGATGTTATGGGGGATCACCAAGTAAGGTTTGCTTCTAATCTTGTTATGGATTTAGACAATAGTGATATAGCATTGAGTTATGGATATCTAAAGAATAGAACAAACTATTATGGAACACTTTTCCAATATGCAAATTTATTCTCTCTAGGTTATAGTATTGATGCTGATTATATAGGTTTATTAAGAGATTATGGTGTTGGATTTTTTGCTCAATATCCATTTTCAAAATTTAATAGAATTGACCTTGGTGTAACCCTACGAGGTATTAGCTATGAAATCAAAGAGATTGACTATTGGACTGGACAAGTTGAGACAAATTATTCAGAAAATCTGAAATCATTTATTCCTTTAGTAAGTTGGGTATACGATAATACAACTAATACTTATACTGGTCCTAATGATGGATTAAGACAATATTTAACTTTCCAATTTAGTCCAGATATTGGTGATGACAGCCTTGCTTTTAAAACCGTTAAATTTGATATAAGAAAATATTTTAAAATTAATAGAAATTATAGTTTTGCCACCAGGCTAATGTTGGGAAGAAGTTTTGGTAAAAATCCTGAAAAGTTTTTTCTAGGTGGAGCATCTCAAATGACTTTTTATTCTGATACTCAGACTGAAGGTAGAGACGATTCAGGATTGTATGCAGAAAGAATTTTAGATTATGAGAGTTCTACTGTGTTAGAAGATGTCTATTTTACGGAGTATGTATTTCCTGTGCGAGGAGCACGCTATAGAGAACGCACTGGTGAAAATGTTGCTGTTGCCAACTTTGAATTGCGATTTCCATTTATTAATTATGTTGATGTTGGATTTCCTGCTCGAATTAAATTTGGTAATATTTTTGGACATCTTTTCTTAGATGTTGGTGCTGCATGGGATAATAGTGAAGAATTTGATGATAGTGCACTTGTTCGGTCCAAGTATAATCTAACTGATCCTGATGCTTCTCCAATTATTTCTACTCTCGGAATTGGTATGAAAATATTTACTCCATGGGCATTAATAAGAATCGATACCGCATGGGATCGTTATCCCGATGGTGATTATTCTAAGCCTCAATACATTTTATCGATTGGGTACGATTGGTAATTCGTTGAAATTTATAGTCAAATCAAAAGATAAATATTCATTAGCAAGAACAGGACAAATTCAGACAGATCACTCTGTTATTGAAACACCTGTTTTTATGCCAGTGGGTACACATGGAGTCGTAAAGTCTATATCCCCCGATGAACTTTATGATTTGAACACACAGATTATGTTATCTAATACTTATCATCTTTATTTGAGACCTGGAACAGGCATTATTGAAGAAAATGGCGGGTTACATAAATTTTTGAATTGGTCTAATAGTATTTTAACGGATAGCGGTGGTTATCAAGTGTTTTCTTTAAATAAAATGAACAAGATTACTGATAATGGTGTTCATTTTAAATCACATCTTGATGGAAGCATGCATCTTTTTACTCCAGAGATTTCGATGGAAGTTCAACAAAAGCTAGGATCAGATATTATTATGGCTTTTGACTATTGTCCTCCAGCAGATTGTACAAAAAGAGAATTAAAAAGAGCTTCTAAATTGACTCATGATTGGACCAAAAGAGCTTATGATTATTTAGATACACACAAACCGCTTTATAATCATAAACAAATTTTGTTTCCTATTATCCAAGGAGGTATTGATAAAGATGAGCGACTACAATGTTTGGAACAAATGCTTCCTTTTGCTAATTGTGGCATAGCAATTGGAGGATTATCAGTAGGAGAGAAGAAGGAACCAATGTTTGATACCGTACACTTATTAGGTAAAGCTATTCCTGAGAATCATCCAAAATATTTAATGGGTGTAGGGAAACCAACCGATATCGTAAAATCAATTTTGAGGGGAATAGATATGTTTGATTGTGTATTGCCAACAAGAAATGCAAGAAATGGCCAACTTTTTACTAACGAAGGAATTATTAACATTGTTAATAGTAGGTATAAACATGACATTTCACCAATTGATGAAAATAGTAATATAACTTTTGCCAAAGAATATTCTAAATCATATTTAAGATATTTATTCCAAATTAATGAAATATTAGGTATTCGAATTGCTACACTAATTAATATTGCATATTACTTTGATTTAATGAATCAAATTAAATTTGAAATTAATAACCATACTTTCGTAAAATGGTCAGAAGATTATCTAGAAAAATATGAGAATAGCAAATAAGTTATTTTTACTTTTGGCAATTATTTTTATTAATAATTGTGCGTCAGTATCTGCACCACAAGGTGGAGAAATTGATGCTATTTCTCCAGGATTAGTTTCAACCACTCCAAAGATATTAACTGAGATTAATCCAACTCAAAAAATTACAATTCAATTCAATGAGTATTTACAAGAAACATCTTTAAAAAAAGCGATTAAGATTTTTCCAACTGGAGACTATGATTTTAAATATGAATATAAAGGTGATGAAATTGATTTCTGGATACCATCAAATTTAGATACTGATACTACATATTTGCTTGTGTTTGATACAAAACTTAAGGATGAACATGGTGTAAATATTACTCAAGATATTGTTATTCCATTTTCAAGAGATTTTGTCTTTCATTCTGGTACAATTAAAGGGAATATTTTTGGAGATTTTAATACTGCATTTATTCTCTTATGGTTGAACAATCCAAATAAGGCTATTATGCTCAATACAGCTCCAGATTATATTTTGCATGCATTATCAAATGAAACATATCAGTTTAATTTTTTACCTAATACAGATTTTTCAATTGTAGCAGTTCAACAATATGGATCAAATATTGATTATACAAAAGGGGCCTTTTCGTTTTATAGAAAAAATAAATTATCCTTACATAATAATTTATTAAGTAATATCAATTTCTATCTTGCAAGACCTACAAAAGAAGAGAATGGTGTTATATCTTCTGATAGTTTAACAATTGATGATACTGATGAAAAAGCATTGGTAAAAACAGCGACCGTATTAGGATCTGTGAAGGGTAATTTTCTTCATCCTATAAGTGTGTTCTTAAAAAACAAAGAGAACAGTTACACGAATTTAGTAGAATTAGGAGGTAATTATACCATTGATGAAGTTTTAGAAGGGAAATATCAATTATTAATTTATGAAGATAGAAATAATGATTTAATTTTAAATATGGGATCTTTTACTGATGAACAATTTGCTGAAAGATTTTATGTTTATCCTGATTCATTAATTTTGAGAGCAAATTGGGAATTAGAAGTTCCAATGTGGAATTATAGCTTAGAAAAGGAAGAATAAAATGATTGTTGTAGCCGTAAGTGGATATTTTGATCCAATTCATGTAGGACATTTAGAATACTTAAAACTTGCAAAACAACTTGGAGATAAATTGATTGTGATTGTTAATAATGATAAACAGGCTATCTTAAAAAAAGGAAAGTCTTTTATGAATGAAAAAAATAGAATGGAGATTGTTTCTGCATTACAGTGTGTTGATGAAGTATTTTTAAGCATTGATGATGACAAAAGTGTGTGTAAAAGTTTGGAATTTCTGAAACCGAGTATTTTTGCCAATGGTGGTGATAGAAGTTTAAGTGAAATACCAGAAACTGCTATTATAGAAAAATATTCTATCAAAATGGTGGATGGTTTAGGAGAAAAAATTAGAAGTAGTAGTAAGATTACTGGAATGAAATGCGACTCAAAAAAATAAACAAAAAATATGAAGAACTTGTTAATGATTTTATCGAATTAAGCGATAAATTAAATGTGAAGATTGTACATGATAAGGGGGATTTTAACGGAGATAATTGTTTATTATTTAGCGATAATTTTATTGTTATTAATAAACATAAGCCATTGGAACAACGTGTAAATATTTTAGCAAAATGTTTTGGTAAGATGAATCTTGATAATATTTATATTAAACCTGTGTTGAGAGAACTAATTGATAAAGTGAAGTTGGAAAACGAATATGTCACATAAAAAACATTTATGGGCTCCATGGAAAATGGAATACATTAAGAATAAAGATGCTTCACAAAAGATTTTTTCTAGTAAACCGAATGAAACTGAGGATAAAGAAAATTTCATTCTTTACCGCGGTGAATCTTGTTATATCATTATGAATTATTATCCATATAACAATGGACATTTGATGATTGTTCCATATGAGGAATCAGATTCAGTAGAAAATTTAGCAGATGAAACATTAACAGAGATTATGCGACTTACTAAAAAAACGATGAAAATTTTAAGAGAAAATTTACAATGTCATGGATTCAATTTTGGAGCAAATATTGGTAAAGGATCTGGTGCATCTATTGAAGGACATTTACATTTTCATATTGTTCCACGATGGACATCTGATACTTCTTTCATGCCAGTTGTAGGATCAACAAAAGTTGTTGCACAAGGACTACATGATACCTATGATCAATTGAAACCATTCTTTGAGGAAATTAAATAATGGATTTATTTTCTCATTCCTGGCTTCCTCTTATGTATCAATATGGTTTTGGTATCCTAATTTTTGGTGGTGGACTTTTCACAATATTCCGTGCTTATGGCGGTAATCAATTTTGGAAGGAATATAAAACATGGATACAAGTTTTAGTATGGGGGTTTATTTATATTTTTTCTATTCATTTATTTATGACATTATCAGCATTGAATGATGCTCCCAAGATATATTTATTCATTCTTGCTTTGTATGTATTAAATGTTGGTATTCTTGTGAGGAATATCAAATGAACACACTTATTCCAACAACTGGATTATTTTGGGGAATCTTAATTTGTTATGTTTTTTTTGTCTTGGGTGCAGGATTATTTTTTGCTCGCAATAACAAATCAACAGAAGATTTCTTTTTTGGTGGGAGACGATTTTCTTGGTGGTTAATTGCAATGTCTATGTTAGCTACAGGAGTAGGATCACATAGTTTTGCAAAATATGCTTCTAAAGGGTTTGAGTATGGATTTTCATCCACAATGACATATATGAATGATTGGTTTTTTATGCCATTATTATTGTTTGGATGGATTCCAATTATCTATTATATGAAGGTTAATTCCATTCCTGAATATTTTAAACGTCGTTTCAATAGTACGGTCAGAAATTTATCAACCTTTACCATGTTATTATATTTGATTGGATATATTGGTATTGGATTACTTGCCCTTGGATCATTGCTTCAACCTATTTTAGGATGGGAAATTAATACAATCATCATTGTCGTAGCTGTTATTTCTGGTATTTATGTTTCTCTAGGAGGACAAACAGCTATTATCTTTACTGATTTTCTCCAGGGAATTATTCTATTGTTTGCTGGACTTCTAATTTTTGGATTAGGAATTGCTTATCTAGGAGGATTTGATTCATTTTGGAATAATCTATCTATAACAAACAAATTACCTCTAGCTGATTTTAATTCTCCTCCTGATTTTAATTTTGCTGGTATTTTTTGGCAAGACGGTATAGTAGGATCTGTAGGATTTGCTTTCATGAATCAAGCTGTTATTATGCGTTTTTTAGCAGCTCGTTCCGTTGTTCATGCCCGAAGAGCAACCATAATAAACGTTTTGGTATTATTACCAATTGCTACGATTGCAGTATCAAATTCTGGTTGGATTGCTAGAGCTATCACGAATACTTCACCAGATATTATTGCGGAAACTACTAATCCAAATGGAATTTTTACGGTGGTGGCTGGTATTGTATCAGGATCTGAAGCAATCTTTGCTTTCTTAGTGGCGGCAGTTGTTGCTGCACTGATGTCAAGTCTTGATTCTCAAATCAATGCATCAGCAGCAGTAGCTGTGAATGATATTTATACCCCATTAAGTAAAAATCCATCTGAAAAAACTCGACTACGTGTTGCTATGTTTACGTCTTTATTAGTGACATTTATTGGTATACAAGCTGCTTTTCTATTTAGTAAATATGGTACTATTTATGAAGCACATGGCGCATTCCATAGTGTTGTTACTCCTCCAATGGTTACGGTGATATTCTTAGGAATCTTCTGGAAAAGATTTTCCTCTAGGGCTGCCGTTCTAACGTTTGTTGTGGGAGGGATTTTTATTCTGTTAGGAATTGAATATCCTAAGACATTTGTACAACCATTTGCTCATGGCATTGAATTTGTTGAGGCACAACCCTGGTCTTATATAAGAGCATTATATAATGTATTTGCATGTGTATCTATTGGTATCATTGTTACCTTGTTTACAAAACCTCCGAAAAATTATGATAGAATTAAAGGATTGACCATTTGGACGATTAAGGATGGCCCACAATACTTTAAAGGATCTGATGTGAATAAAAATGCAGGTATAACTATTCAGTTTTCTGGAGCAGAAGTAGAAGTAACACAAAAAGACAACAATGAAGTATCGTTACCAAAGAACTATATGGATAAGATAAAAGGAAATAAAGGAGATTTAATTTATATTAGCGATCATAGATGGTATCTTGGAGGATTAAAGTCTACCCATGCTCGTCTTGGTTCAGTATCAGATAATAATAAAGTTACTGTTTCCAAAGATGTTTTTGATCACGCACAATTTAATTTATCTAAAGATTTAATTATTGAACTTGAAGTATAAATTATTCCTTGATTCTTTATATAATATTATGAGAAATTCCATCTCGATTCCGGAGTAGCTCAGTTGGTAGAGCGAGTGACTGTTAATCACCAGGTCGGGGGTTCGAGTCCCTCCTCCGGAGCAACATAATGCTAATGAAAAAAATAAATAATGAATAAACCTATTTAAGAAGAAAAAAATGGATTTCTTTACACTTTGGCCTTTACTTGGTTTTTTATTCGCTGTTTATGCTGTCACAGCTAATGACAGTATTCAAACACTAGGAACTTACATTGCATCCAATCGTGATGATATTAAATGGTATTGGATGTTTGCATATATGGGTTCTATTTTTGTATTTACTATGGTGCAGGGTTTTAATGCTGGTGATCCAACTTTTGGAAGATTAGATCAGTTTCCAGAAGTAGAAATACAATGGTATCATGCAATAGCACCATTAGTTCTGATTGTATTAACAAGAGTAAAAATACCAGTATCAACTACATTCCTAGTCTTATCGGTTTTTGCAACATCTGTTGTGATGGAAAAAATGTTATTGAAAAGTTTCTTAGGTTACGCAGTATCTTTTATTTTTGCTTGGGGATCTTGGTATTTGATTAGTAAGTATATTTTGAATGAAGGTGAGAAGGGTAAAAATAAATATAATAACTATTGGAGAGTTGCTCAATGGTTAACCACTGGTTGGTTATGGGCAACATGGTTGAAACATGATATGGCAAATATCATGGTATTTTTACCAAGATATAGTTCCATTGGGAATATCGACTTTAAATTTTTTGTTATTGGTGCAATGCTTTTAGGTTTGGGATTCATGTTTTATGAAAAAGGTGGGAAAATACAAGAGATTGTTTTGTCAAAGACTAATACAAGATATGTTCGATCAGCTACGCTCATTGATTTAGTTTATTGTTTTGTTTTGTATTATTTCAAAGAAGTCAATAATATACCAATGAGTACTACATTTGTCTTTATGGGAATGTTGGCAGGTAGGGAGCTTGGAATTTGGATGGCTATTGGCTATGGACAACTAACATATACTAGTAGACACAAAAAGGCTATTTTCCCAATGTTATATAAAGATTTTCTCCGATTAATGTTAGGGTTGATGGTTAGTGTAGCTCTTGCATATGGTATACAATGGTATAGTACGTTTTAAACCATATAAAGGATATGAAGATGGACATTAAAAAATTATTACCAATAATTATTTTTATAATAGCATGTAATCAGAATAATGCTGATAGTCCATCTGTTTCTGATGATACTACATTAAATACATTTAAAGATTCTCTTAGCTATTCTATGGGGATTAATATTGGAAAAAATTTACCAGCCTATGCAAATGTCGATAAAAAACTAATCAAGAAAGGATTAGATGATTTTTTTACCAATAAGGAACCTTTACTTAATGTTGCTGAAAGACAAGAAATTCTAAGGAAGTTTAATATTGAAATGGCTGGTTTTGAAAGAGAAGAAATGAAAGAAGCAGGTGAAGAATTCCAAAAATTATCTAGAGAAAATAAAATAAAAGGTCAAACATTTCTCGATGAGAATAAAATAAAAGAAGGTGTTTTAGTAAGAAGAAGCAATCTTCAATTTAAAAAAATTATAACTGGTACTGGAGGTGTGCCAGATTACAATGATGAAGTGATTGTTCATTACAGCGGCTATCTTGTTGATGGACATAAATTTGATAGCAGTTATGATCGAGGTACTCCTGCTAGATTTTCAATTACAAGACCAGATGGAACTCCTGGAGTTATACCAGGATGGGTAGAAATATTACAAATAATGCCTGTTGGTTCTAAGTGGGAAGTATATATTCCGTATGATTTAGCATATGGAGAATCTGGAATTCGTGGTCAAGAGATGGGAACATTTGTTGTTCCACCGGCCTCAGTTCTTATTTTTGAAATTGAATTACTTGGTATTGCTAAATAAAATAAAATCAAAATAATATCTGACTTCATTAAATAAATATTATATGTTAAGACATATTCTAATGAATGCATGGAGATTTCCTATTATAAAACATGCATGGGGATTACCAAAAATGTCTGCTGATTCTTTTGTTAGAGATTCTAGTGATAGTCATCCAATTGTTCTTTGTTGTGGAGATAGCATTACTCATGGGCATATAGGATATGATTGGGTAGGAGCATTAAGAGAAAAGGATTCTTCAAAAATATATGTTAATGCTGGAATAAATGGAGATTTAGCATGGAATTTAAATCAAAGATTAGAAAATGCTTTAAAATGTAATCCAGACTATATCACTATTCTTATTGGTACAAATGATGCGATGGGGAGTCAAAAAATTAAGTTTATTCAAGAATATTATGTGACAAACAAAGGATTACCGCAATTACCATCAATGGACTGGTATGAAAAAGAATTAGAATCTATGATTCAATACATGAAATCTCATAGCAATGCAAAAATTGTTATTAGTACTCTGCCATGGATTGGAGAACGTGCTTCGGATGATATTATTAGTGTTGTTAAAGAATACAATAATATTATTAAAAATATGGCTAGCAAATATGATTTAATATTAATTGATTTTTTTAGTCATCTTAGCAAGTTTATTGGTGATAATAGCGCTAGCCACCCTTATGAAACCACTCAATGGCGTACACTACGAGTGCTCAGAGCTATAATATTACACTATATTTTTGGTCAGAATTGGAATCAAATTGGAAAAAAATATGGTTTAAAAGCATTGTGCGATCATATTCATCTCAATGAGGATGCCGGAATGATACTAGAGAATGAAATTAGGGAGTTTCTCGATGAGTAAGTACCCCGTATAGGACTTGAACCTATGACCTATTGGTTAGAAACCAATTGCTCTATCCAGCTGAGCTAACGGGGCATAACAGCAAGGAATCTAATCAATTAGAAGGGATATTGGCAAGATTTTCACATGATTTAGCGAGGAGCCTCCGACGAGAAAATTCTTGCTATAATTCGAGTTTAGCTGTAGAATCGTGCAGTGCAGTCAAAGAATTGCGTTTTTAATTTAATAGTAAGGAGAAAAAAATGGCTGAAAAAGTAAAGACAACTGGTGTCAGTAAAGAAAGTGGATACCTTTATTATCTAGGTAAAGATGGTAATGTATGGCGTTCACAAATGTCACGCGGAGGTTCTGGTGGCGGAAATGCTGAAAAAGTTGCTGATGCAGGTGTAACACGTGAAAGTGGCTATTTGTATTTTATCGATAAAGATGGCGACGTTTCTCGTGCACCTATGGCTAGAGGTAGAGGTTAATTAACGCTTCTATACTTTAAGAAATAAAAAAAAGGGCAATTTTTTGCCCTTTTTTTATGATTATTTTGAAATTGGAATTTTATTACTAGAAGCAATTCCACTGGATATGATCATTCGGAATCCCTCTTCGACACTGATTTCAGCATCTAAAGCATCCTCAATAGGAATTACTAAAAAATATCCAGAAGTAGGATTTGGTGTGGTTGGTATAAATAAATGATAAAATTTTTCATTTTCTTTATTAGAAGATTCGTTTGTAACAAATCCTAGTGTCCATAGTCGTTTTCTTGGATATTCAATATAGACTACTTTCTGGAATGAATTATTTGTTGTTCCAGAGATTGATTCGATGATTTGTTTTGTTGTGGTATAAATCATACTAATTAATGGAATTTTCTTAAAAATTCCTTCAATCCAATTGACAACACGTTTTCCTAATACATTGCGTGCAAAGAAACCAACAATAATCAATGTTATCAGTACAACAAATAATCCAGCAATAGAAGTCAACAGATTAAATCCAACAAAATTAGCATTAATAACATTCTTTAGAGGTTCTGCTATTTTTCCTCCTACTGCTAAAGAAATATTGAATATCGCCTGTAATACGTATACAGTTAAGGCAATTGGTATGATTGTAATAATACCAGCGAGGAACGATTTTTTTATTTTCTCTATCATTATGTTCTTAATTTAAAAATTATATTTCACTATTTCCTATATATAAGTACTGAACCGCTTAAAATAAAAATTGTTCCAATAATTTCCTTTATTGTGAGAACTTCGTTAAGAAAAATCCATCCTATTATAATTGCTACGATTGGAGGAAAAATAGCAACATAAGTCACTTGAGTGACGGTGAGGTGTTGATATAGCCAGAAATAAATTCCCCAAGATACAACTCCACCCAAAACAATTAAATATATTGTAGACAGAATTAATTCATTAGTCCATACCAATTGCATAGTATCTTCTGTTTCTATAAAATATGACAGAGACAACATGACCACTCCTGTAATTAATTGACAAACAGCATTCATTTGATAATGATTCACTTCTTTACTGTGTTTTTTATATAAAACACTCGGATATGCTGCTGCAACCACAGCACACATCAATAATAGAATACCAATAAAAGAATTCGAACTAAAATCAATTGTTTGGTTTGAAAAGATAATCGTTAATCCGATAAATCCAATCCCTAAAGCCAATAATTTATTTTGTGTTAATCTTTCATTTGGATCATTAGGAATCATAAAATGTGCAATTAAGCTGGTTACTGCTGGGAATAATCCCCAAATAATAGCTGATATACTCGAATAGATATATTGAGTAGCCCAATAAGTAATTCCATAAGATAAACTAAAATTTAATAATGCAAAGGAAAGATAAAGTTTGATCGTTTGTTTGTTAATCGGAATAGATTCTTTTCTGAAAAGAAGTATTAAAAAGAATAAGAGACCTGAAAAGAAGAAACGTATTCCTACTCCATACATAGGTGGCATTCCTGCATTTAAAGTAATTTTGATAAAGTACCATGTTGAACCCCAGATTAGACATAGTGCTACAAAAGGTAAGAAAGTTTTGTTATTCATTAATTAAGATGACTTATAGATTGAAGCGAGTAGTCCACTAGCTATATAGATACTTGAATAGGTTCCAATAATTACACCTACAAGCATGGTAAAAGCAAAAGGACGAATAATTTCTCCACCAGCATAGATTAATACAATAATTACCAATAAAGTAGTCAATGACGTAATTAATGTTCTGCTTAGTGATTGATTAATACTTTTATTAATCGTCGATTCAAATAATACTGTTCCTGAAGATTTCATATTTTCTCTAATGCGATCAAGAATTACGATTGTATCATTAAGTGAATATCCAACAATAGTTAAGAATGCTGCAACAGTACCTAATGTAATTTCGTATCCAGTAAAAGAAAAAATGCCTAATGTAATTACGACATCATGAACTAGTGCTAAAATTGCTCCTATAGCAAATTTGAATTCAAATCTAATTGAGATATAAAAAAGAATAAGTCCTAAAGCAGAAATAATAGACCATAATGCTTTTCCACTTAACTCTGATCCAACTTTTGGACCTACCATTTCAACGGATAAAATAAAATTATTTTTATCTTCAGGTACTTTTTCATTCATGGTTTGATAAAGGTGATTTACAATTTCTTGTGCAAAGTTTTTTGGTGCATCGTCTCTTGTGTTAATCTTTATCATTACATCAGTATTATTACCAAAATGTTTTATTTCTTCCGTACTAAGATCAAATTCCTGTCCTTCAATTAGAATAGACTGCATTGCTGCTCTTACTTCTTGGATTTCAACTTCTTCAGAAAAATTTAGTCCAATCATTGTTCCTCCTCTGAAGTCAATTCCAAGATTTAATCCTGAGAATATCATAAACAGAGATAAAACAAAACAGATAGAGGATATAGTAAATCCAACATTTTTTGCTGCCATAAAATTTATATTAGTATTTTTCAGTAGTTCCATATTAAATACTTAGTTTCTCCAGATTTTTCCTAGAGGTTGTAAAATCAAACAGAAATCTTGTTACTATAATTGCAGTAAACATACTTACAACAATTCCCCAGAATAATACTGTTGCAAATCCTTTGATTGGTCCTGTCCCATATTGGTATAATATACCTGCCGCAATTCCAGTAGTTAAATTTGCATCAACAATTGTTGTTATTGCTCTTTGATATCCAGCATCAATTGCAGATCGAACAGTTTTCCCTTTTCTTAATTCTTCTCTGATTCTTTCAAAGATAATTACGTTAGCATCTATAGACATTCCAATAGTCAAAATTAATCCAGCAATACCTGGTAATGTCAAAGTTGCTTGTAATGACGCTAGTATACCTAGGAGAAGAATGAGAGTCCATATAAGCGAAAAGCTCGCAATAAAACCAGACATTCTGTAATAAAATATAATAAATAATATCACAAGAACTAATCCAATCAAGATAGATGAAGTCCCTTGTCGTACTGAATCAGCACCAAGAGAAGGACCAACAATTCTTTCTTCAATAATTGTTACAGGGACTGGTAAAGCACCTGCACGCAAGACAATAGCGATATCTTCAGCTTCTTCAACAGAATCTAGACCTTCAATTACTGTAGAACCACCAAAGATTTGACTATTAATGACGGGTGCCATGTGCACTTTTTTATCCAATATTATAGCAATTCTTTTTTTAATATTTGCTCCAGTAATTCTTGCCCATTCACGAGAACCTGCACTGCTCATTTCCATTTGAACAATAGGCTGTCCAGCGGTAACGCCTGACTGGCTTAATCTTACCTGAGCATCTTCAATAACACCACCAGTCAATTCAGCATTATTGACTAGATGATACACAATATAAACTTCTTCTTCTTCGCCAAAATCATTAAGAAATGTTCTCGAAGAATTACTAAAGAGAAAAGTGCTTCTTGTTGCTTCTAAGAGTTGTTTAACATTGTCTTGAGATAAAATACTATTTAGCTGTTCTAAATTTTCCTTATCTACTGCAAGATCACTACCTATTCCAAGGAGTAGAGATGAAAATTGTAAGTCATTTACTTCATTATCGGAACTAAATAAATCTCCAACATTTGTTGCATTATCGTTTTGAGATTTAATTCCAATTTGATTATCAGAAGAAGATAGATTATCAATTTGTCTAATAATGGTATTAGTGCTTTCTACATCTTTTACAATCATTAGTTCTAATAGTGCAGTGCTTTGTAATAATCCTCTTGCACGTTCAGAATCTTGAATGCCTGCTAATTCAATAATTACTCTATCATTACCTTGTTTTTGAATAGTTGGTTCTGAAACCCCGAATTGATCTATACGATTTTGAATAATTTCAATTATTCTATTAATAGAGTCATTGGCTTCAAATTGTAGTTGTTCAATAATTTGATTTTTAGTTTTTCCATAAGTAATAAAATATCGAGGAAGTTTTAAATCTTGGTCTGTAGCCTTGCTGTCAAAAAGTTCGAAAAAATCAACACTATTATTAGTATATCCATCCTTTAAATCATTGAGAAATATATCAAATTTTTTATCTTTATTTTTAGCAAGGTTGCTAACAAGTTGAGGTAAATCAACTTCAAGAACAATATAGATTCCACCTTTAAGGTCTAGTCCTTGTTTGATTGTATTTTTTCCGAAATATTCAACTTCATCTTGTGATAAATTATTTTTTTCTGTATCACTAAGAAGTTGATATTTAATCGTCGGCCACAGAGAATAAATTCCCAATCCAAAAATAAATAATATTAATAATAATCTTGTTCTTAATTTATTATTCATTGTTCATCACATTAAGTTGCAGAATTTACCACTTTACAATATTTTTGCACTATTTTTTTAAATTATATTTAATTCTTTTCCTACGTTTTTAAAAGCACGAAGCGCTTTATCAATCTGTTCTTTGCTATGAGATGCTGAAATTTGTACGCGAATACGCGCTTCATCTTCTGGAACAACAGGAAATGAAAATGGAATTACATAAATATTTCTTTTTAAAAGTTCTTCTGACATTATTACAGCTTTTTTAGCATTATAAATCATTATTGGTACAATAGGATGATTGTCTCCTTTAATTTCGAACCCAATATTTTTGATTTCTTTTCTAAAGTGCATCGTATTTTCTTCTAATTGATTTTTGTATTCATGATTTTCAGAGATAATTTGAAAAACTTTGATAGATGCTGCCACCAAAGGAGGCGCTAAACTATTAGAAAATAAATAAGGCCTAGATTTTTGTCTTAATATTTCAATTATTTCTTTTGAAGAGCATATAAATCCTCCTGATGCTCCTCCTAGTGCCTTTCCGAATGTTGATGTAATAATATCTATGCTATTTAAAACATTATGGTAATCTCCGCTTCCACGACCTTGTTTTCCAAGGAAGCCAGTAGCATGACAATCATCGACCATAACCAATGCATTGTATTTTTTTGCAAGTAAGACTATATCTTTTAATGGAGCAATAACTCCATCCATACTGAAAACACCATCTGTTGCAATTAGTTTTAATCTACCATTAGATGTCTTAAGTAATTCTTCCAAGTGATTCATATCGCAATGTCTGTATCGATTTTTTTCAGCTTTACACAATCGTATTCCATCAATAATAGATGCATGATTTAATTCATCAGAAAATACAGCATCATCCTTTGACAAAATTGTTTCAAAAAGACCACCATTAGCATCAAAACATGAAGAATAGAGGATAGCATCTTCCATGGAATGAAATTCACTTACTATTTTTTCTAGATCTTTATGTATCGTTTGAGTGCCACAAATAAATCTTACTGAACTTAATCCAAATCCCCATTCTTCAATTGCCTTGATTGCAGCCTTTTTTACTATGCTGTTATTTGACAATCCTAAATAATTATTGGCACAAAAATTAATTACAGATTGTCCTAGGACATTAATTTCTGTTTCTTGTGGAGTCTGGATTACTCTTTCATTTTTAAATGTACCAGCTTTTTTAATATCAACTATTTGTTTGTTAAGAATTTTTTTAATGTCTTCCATAATATTCCTTTACTGTTGGAATCAAATATTCCATGAAAAAAGATTTTTTATCATGTTTATTTGAAAAACTCCATTCTTTCTTTGCCTTTTCACAATTTAAACTATCAGGCCAAGTATCTGCAACAGATTGAAGTTTTTCTTCTATATTGTAGCTTATATTAAATTTTGGAAATTCTTTCTGTAACATTCCAATAATATCATTTGGTGTTAAACTGACTTCTTCAATATTGAATGTTCTTAATTTTGATTTAATATTGTCGGCGGACATTAGCTGAAGAATTGATTCAACTGCTTTATGTATTCCAATAAATGGTAATTTTGTGTTTTTATCTATTTTACATTCATAATTTTCTTTATTGTTTTTTGATAAAAAAGCAGCAGCATGCAACATTTGTGGGGCAAAATCAGTTGTTCCTCCATTTGGGATTGTGTACGGACTAATAATTCCTGGGAATCTTATAGATCGGAAATCGATTCCAGAATTTAATTTGTAACTTTGTTCGTGTTTTTCAGCTCCATACTGTTCTATGACTAACTTATTTTTTCCATATATTGTTGTAGGTTGAATAATATCGGTCTCTTTTGCTTTGATTAATTTTCTTGGACCATATACTGCAATAGAACTTGGGAAAAAGAAACGCACAAAATTTCCATTTTTCATTCCTGAATCAAATGCAGAGTTAATAATCAACCTAGATCCCTCTTCATTAACTTGTTTTGCCAGTTGTGGATTTTTGATTGCAGATTGACTTAGTAGTGCAGCAAAATGGTATACCTGAGTAATTGCAAAATTATTAAATAGTTTCTTAATGATTTTTTCATTAATTATAGTATCTTTTATATATAAGATATTTTTATAGTTTGTAATAGGTTTGTTAATATCAAACGCAATAATTCTAGCGTTATTTTTTTTAACAGATGAAAGTAATTGACTACCAATTTCACCATTAGACCCGGTAATAAGTATTGTTTCCATCATTACTATAAATTAATCAATTCAACTCATTTGTTAAAAACTTTGTATTAGGAACTAATACCAAGTAAATTTTTTATTCTAATGACTAAGATTATCTCTATCATTAACCAAAAAGGAGGAGTTGGTAAAACAACCACCGCTATCAATCTAGCTGCTAGTTTTGCTATCTTAGCAAAAAAGACTTTATTAGTTGATTTTGATCCACAAGCTAATGCGACCACAAGTTTATTAAATTTTGGTATAGAAAATAACTTCTCTATTTATGATGCTTTGAGTCAGACCAAAACTATAAAACAAGTTATATCAAAAACAGATTTAGATTTTCTTGATTTTATAAGATCAGATCAAAATTTGGTTGGGTGTGAAATTGAATTGGTTTCTATACCAAATCGAGAAAAACAATTACTAAGATTAATTAATAAAGTAAAAAAAGATTATGATTTTATTTTGATAGATTGTCCTCCATCGTTAGGTTTGTTAACGCTTAATGCTTTGGTTGTCTCAGATAGTGTTTTAATTCCAATTCAGAGTGAATTTTTAGCATTAGAAGGTTTAAAAGGTTTAAGTGAAACCATTAGATTGGTTAAGGAAAATTTTAACAAAAATTTAAAAATTTTAGGCATTTTAATTACTATGCACAGTAGAAGACTTAAGCTCGCAAGAAAGGTTAAAAATTTGTTAAAATCAAATTTTAAAAATAAATTGTTTAATACTATAATTAATAGAAATGTTAGATTAGCCGAAGCTCCCGATGATGGTAAACCTGCCATTGTATATGATGTAGATTGTGCTGGAGCAAAAAATTATATGGATTTAGCAATAGAGATCTTAAATGACAAAAAATAAAAAAATAGGACAAGGAATTAATGCATTAATTGCTCCAAAATCTGTGATTGATGTTAAACAAGCAGATATTTTGATGAGTAGAATTGTTCCTAATCCAAATCAACCAAGAAGAATCTTTGGAGAAAAATCATTGAAACAATTATCTCAATCAATCGAAGAGAAAGGCCTAATTAGTCCTATCACAGTTAAGCAATCAAAAAATAAATATATCATTATTGCTGGAGAAAGAAGATTTAGAGCACATCAACTTCTAAAAAGAAGGAAAATCCCAGTATATATCCTTGAAAGTGATTCAAATAAAGATTTAATGTATATGTCATTAATTGAAAATATTCAAAGAGAAGACTTAAATCCAATTGAACAAGCAAAAGCATATAAATATTTAAAAGAAAACTTAGATAGTTCTATTACTGAAATTGCAAAAACAATTGGAAAATCAAGACCAGCAGTATCTAATATATTGAGATTGTTAAAATTGCCAATTGAAATTCAAGAAAGCATTCTTGCAGGAAATATCAGTGAAGGTCAAGCTAGAATAATATTACAGAAAAAAACTACACAAGGCATGATTTTATTATGGAGAAAAATACTAAAAAATAAAATGTCTGTTCGAAAAATCGAAGCAGCTGTTTCAAAGAATAGAAAATGGCAAAAACAATTAGAAAATATTGAAAACAAAATTGCTCGCATTATCGGTGTAAAAGTAACAATTAAAAAAAGCAAAAAAACTGGTAAAGGTTTTGTAAAAATTCATTTTGATTCAAAAACTTGGGAAAGAGTTTTAGAAGCTTTGGGTATTAAATAAATGAAACATAAAGACTATAAGCTACTTTTTATGTCTGTTTTAAATAAAAAGACATGGCAAATAGAATTTACAAGATCAACACTTATTACTGGTTCTATTATTGTCGGATTGTGTTTTATTATCTCGTTGTCATTATTGGTTCTTTCTATTCCTATTGTGAGAGAATATCTTGAAATCAATGCAATCAATCGGAAAATCAACACGCAAAAAGAAGCAATTGATGATCTTTCAGATAGTTTAAACGAAATTGGATTAATGAAATCTTATATTGAAAATATTATTGGTTTAGATTCAGAAGATAAACTAAATAGTTCTAATATTCGATTTATGGTTACGGGGAATATTCCTAGTATAAAGCCAAATAATGGGATCATAAGTAAAGAATTTGATTTAGAAAGCAATCACTTTGGGATTGATATTGTGAATGAAGAAGATAGTCCAATTTTATCTACTGCAAATGGAATAGTAATCTATAGCGACTTCTCAGTAAATTATGGTAATTCTATTATTATTGATCATGAAAATGGATATTATTCGCATTATTATCACAATGAAGAAAATTTTGTTAAAAGAAATGAACGTATTAAAAAAAATACAATTATTGCTTACTTAGGAAATACTGGAATGTCATCAGGGCCTCATCTACATTTTGAAATTTGGAAAGATGGAAAACCAATTAATCCATTATCTTTTTTCCCAGATTATTCAAAAAAATCTGATAAATTAGAAACAGAAAGTAATGAACAATAAATCTACTAATAGTCAAACAATAATTGCTGAAGATGTTCAAATTGATGGTGATATGAATTTATCTGGCAATATCACAATTTATGGAGAAATAAGGGGATCAGTATCTACACATGGTTCAGTACAGCTTGCAAAAAATGGAAAAATTTTTGGCGATGTTAAAGCAACTGCTATTCAAATGAATGGCTATGTTGAAGGAGACATTGACATTAATGGGACTGCAGAGTTATTAAGTAATTGTGAACTAGTAGGAGACTTAAGGTATAAAGTTTTAAATATTCAAGATGGAGCACAATTCTCTGGTCGATGTGAGATTATTAATAGCGAAGTCGATTCTGATTAACTGAATGAAAAAAGATAATAAATTTTTTATTTCCATTCTTGCAAAAGACTATTCTCTTTCCATCACTTTTTTTTCAACAATAATTTTTTTTGGGTTACTAGGATTTTTTTTTGATAAATATTTTGATTTAAAATATGTACTTATTCTTGGACTTTTTTTAGGAATTATAATTGGTTCCTATCAGATTTATAACTCAATAATGAAAAATGATTAAAAATCCACATTTTTGCTATTTTTAGATTGATTTTTTTTTCTTAGGTTCAAGCGATGTCAATTGATAAAACTGATAAAAAAGATCCGGTAGATATTGCAATAGAACATGTTGCAAATTCTGATATACATCATCCTTTATTTGATATACCCTTTTTAAAACAGTTTTTTTTTGGAATTGATCTCTCGATTACTAAACATGTTTTTTTGTTGTTTTTAGTAGCATTTATAACCGTCTCATCAATAGTGTTTCTAGTACAACGTTATATTTCTAGTAAAACAAAAATACCAGGAAAAATGATGAGTTTTATAGAAATGGTAATTGTTTTTCTAAGAAAAGATATTTTAAAAGGTTTTATTGGTGAAAAATATTACAAAGATTGGGAAGGTCTTGTTTATTCATTATTTTTCTTTATTCTTATTGGTAATTTTTTAGGTTTGATTCCTATTTTTGATTTACTTGGTCTTATCAATTATTTGGGAGGGGGAAATTCTAATGATGGAACTATATTAGCAAATTTGACACATGGTGGTAATACTATAACTGCTAATATTAATGTAAATTTTGCTTTGGCGCTCATTACATGTTGCGCATTTACTGTTGCAGGAATAAGAAAATATGGATTTTTTAAACATTGGAAAAATTTAGCCCCTCCAGGATTAGCTTTGCCATTATATTTGATTGTTGTTCCGATTGAAATTATGGCAATGCTTATTAGACCTCTTTCGTTGACTCTTAGGTTAGCAGGTAATATGATGGGAGGTCACCTAGCATTAATTATTTTTACGATGTTTATTATAACTAATGCCCAAGAATATGGAATTTTTGCAGGATTGGGAACTAGTATATTTTCAGTTACACTTTCTATTGGCATATTATTGTTGGAAATTTTAATATCATTTATACAAGCATATGTATTTGCTTTATTGACAGCTGTTTATATAGGAATGGCTGTAAACGTTGATCATTAACAAAAAAGGAGTATGAAATGGGAGCAATCGGAGCAGGCTTAGCAGTAGTTGGTGCCGGTATCGGTATTGGTTTAATTGGGATGGGAGTTGCAGGCGCAATTGCTAGACAACCTGAAGCTAAAGATGAAATTAGAGCCCAAACATTTATTCTAGCAATTTTAGTAGAAGGAACAGCTATTTTACTAGGATTGTTAGGTTTATTTATTGGTTAATAAGTAAAAAAGAAAGGAAAATATGGATAGTCTATTTGAACATCCCTTATTTACAGATGATCCAGGTTTATTCATCTGGTCAATAGTAATCTTTTTATTAGTTTTGTTTATCTTAAAACGATATGCATGGACACCTTTGCTCAATTTTATTGATCAAAGAGAAAAAGAAATTTCTGATTCTTTAGCAATGGCAAAAAGTGCTAAAGCAGACCTTGAAAAAGTAAAAGAAGAATCAGAAAAAATTCTTAATGAAGCAAAAAATCAAAGTAAATCTATTGTTAATGATGGTAAACAGAAAGCTGAACAATCTGCTAATAGAATTTTGGATGATGCAAAACAAAAATCAGATGAATTTGTTCTTGATGCTAAAAAGAGGATTAATGTTGAAAAAGAGAAAGCTCTTAAAGAAATAAAAGAAGAAGTTGTTGATTTGAGTTTAGAATTAGCGTCTAAAGTTTTACAAAGAAATGTTAAAGATGACGATAATAGTAAATTTATTCAATCATCACTTGAGGCAATTAATACCGATGAAGCAAAATCATAAAAAAATAAAAATATATTCAACATCACTCTGTTCTCTAGTAACAGATTTTGAAGAATTTAAAACAACCAAAATTGTGTTGAATGATTTCGTAGTTCTTATGAAAAAAGATTCGACGATTAATGCATTTTTACAATCTAAATCAATTGATAAAAATCAAAAAGTAGCAATCTTTAAGAATGCATTAAATGGTGTAGTTAATAGTGATTTATTAGACATTATTATAGTAATGGTTGAAAATGATGATATCAATTTATTATCAGAGGTGAATAAAAATTTTCTTTCATTAACTAAAGAAAAATTAAATGTTGCCTATGTTGAAGTAATTGCATCATTTAATATGGGAGATGATTCTAAAAATAATCTTTTACAAGAATTGAAAACAGCTACAAAAAAAGAAATTGATTTTAATTTTTCTGTTGATAAGAGTTTAATTGGCGGACTAAAGATTAAGGTTGATGACATGTTATTTGATAGTAGTTTGAAAACAAAATTAGAAAATGCAAAATTAAAATTAATAGGGGTATAAATGAAAATTAAAACAAATCAAATTGGAGACTTACTACGAAATCAGATAAAAAATATTAATAGTGATATTGATATTAATGAAGTAGGTGCAGTGTTAGAGGTTGGAGACGGTGTTGCTAGAGTAAGTGGTCTTGGTAATGTTATGAGTTCTGAACTAATAGAGTTTCCAAATGGTGTTTTTGGAATGGCATTAAACTTGGAAGAAGAAAACGTGGGAGCTGTATTATTTGGAGATAGTAGTCTGATAAAAGAAGGAGATACCGTGAAGAGAACGGGAAGAGTTGCTGAAGTTCCTGTTGGAGAAGAATTATTAGGTAGGGTTGTGAATCCTTTAGGTAAACCTCTTGATGGTAGAGGTCCTATTAATGCAAAAAAAACACTCCCAATTGAAAGAAAAGCTCTAGGCGTAATGTCAAGATCTCCTGTGAATGAACCTTTACAGACAGGATTGAAAGCAATAGATAGTATGATTCCTATTGGTAGAGGTCAAAGAGAACTTATTATTGGAGACAGACAAACAGGTAAATCTGCAATTGCAGCAGATACTATTATCAATCAGAAATCATCACATAATACAGATAGTCCCGTTTATTGTATTTATGTTGCAATTGGTCAGAAAGCATCCACTGTTGTAAAACTAGTGGCAGAACTCGAATTAAATGGTGCAATGGACTATACAACAGTAGTGGTTGCTAATGCGTCGGATCCTGCACCGCTCCAATATATTGCTCCGTATTCTGGATGTGCAATGGGTGAATATTATCGAGACAATGGAAAGCATGCATTGATTGTCTATGATGATTTATCAAAACACGCTGTTGCATATAGACAAATGTCATTAGTTTTAAGAAGACCTCCAGGACGTGAAGCATTTCCAGGTGATATTTTTTATTTACATAGCAGACTCCTTGAAAGAGCATCAAAACTTTCTAAAGATTTAAAATCTGGATCATTAACCGCGCTACCAATTATTGAAACGCAAGAGGGAGATGTATCTGCGTATATTCCAACAAATGTTATTTCAATTACTGATGGACAAATATATCTCAATACAAGTTTATTTAATGGTGGTGTTAGACCAGCTGTTGATGTTGGATTGTCAGTTTCTAGAGTTGGAGGAAATGCTCAAATAAAAGCAATGAAAAAAATTGCCGGTAAACTGAGATTAGATTTGGCTCAATTTAGAGAATTAGAAGCATTTGCAAAATTTGCTTCAGATTTAGATGAAACAACAGCATTACAAATTACCAGAGGACGTCGAATGGTAGAAATATTAAAGCAAAACCAATACGTTCCAATGTCTGTTTCTAATCAAGTAGTTATTATCTATGCAGCTGGGAAAGGTTATTTAGATGATATTGATCTTGATAAAGTAAAAGAATTTGAAATAGGATTGCTTGAACATTTTCAGACTAAATATTCTGATTGTTTAGATAAAATTAGTCAAGAAGGTGATATTAGTGATGATTTAGAGAAAGCAATGAATACAGGAATAGAGGAATTCAAAAAAACATTTTAAAATGGCTAATCTTAAAGATATTCGACAAAGAATTAAATCTATAAGCAGTTTACAGAAGGTAACTAAAGCTATGAAAATGGTTGCAGCTGCTAAGGTAAAAAGAGCACAAGAAAGAATGGAAATTTCAAGACCGTATTCAAAAAATGTGCAAGATTTAATTTGCAGAATTTTACCTGAAATATCCTCCTCAAATATTGATTTGATTAAAAAAAGAGATATCAAAAATAAAGGATTGATTGTTATTACAAGCGATAGAGGTTTTGCTGGTTCTTTTAATTCTAGTGTCATAAGGTTAGCTGAAAAAGAAATTGAAAAATTTGGTAAAGAAAAAGTTCAATTATTTTGCTTAGGAAAAAAATCATCAGAATATTTTTCTAATAGAAAATATAACGTTAAAGAATCATTCTACGATTTTTGGAAAGATATGAATTTTTCTACTGCATCAGATATTGCAAATATATTTATTGACTCATTTACTAGTGGTGAAGTTGATGAAGTGAATGTGATTTATAACAGATTTAGGAATTTGGCATCTCAAGACTTAATGATGGAGAAAGTCTTACCAATTGATTTCACAAAAGACTATAATATTAAAAATTATAATTATGATTATGAACCAAGTCGAGAATCAACTGTTAAAACATTAATGCCGAAACATATTAAAGTGCAAATGTGGCAACAAATGTTAGAATCATATAGTAGTGAAGAAGCTGCTAGAATGATAGCTATGGATAATGCAACAGAGAATGCTAAGGAAATAATTAAAGAATTAAAATTAGAATTTAACAAAGCACGTCAAGCAGCAATTACAACAGAAATGTTAGAAATTGTTGGTGGAGCAGAGGCATTAGCAGATTAAGGGGTTAGAATGAATAAAGAAGGTAAGGTATTACAGATTACTGGAGCGGTAGTAGATGTAAAATTTGTAGGTGGACATCTACCAAGAATTATGAATGCTCTATCTATTAAAACAGACGATGGATTAGATTTAGTATTAGAAACTGCTCAACATTTGGGAGAAGGTGTTGTTAGGACTATTGCTATGGATTCTACTGATGGCCTTGTTCGAGGATCGACAGTTGTTGATATGAATCAACCAATTTCTGTACCAGTAGGTCAACAAACTTTAGGTAGGATGTTTGATGTGCTTGGGAATCCAATTGATAAAAAAGGTGAAGTTAAAAATGAAAAAAGGCTACCAATTCATAGACCACCACCTGCTCAAGAAGATTTAACAACATCTTCTGAAATGTTTGAGACTGGAATTAAAGTTGTTGATTTAATGGAACCTTATACTAGAGGTGGAAAAACTGGATTATTTGGAGGAGCTGGTGTTGGTAAAACAGTGTTGATTCAAGAATTAATTCGAAATATTGCAACAGAACATGGTGGATTTTCTGTGTTCGCTGGTGTTGGAGAACGAACAAGAGAAGGTAATGATTTATATGCTGAAATGACTGAATCGGGTGTAATTAATAAAACTGCTCTTGTTTTTGGCCAAATGAATGAACCTCCAGGTGCACGCTTGAGAGTTGGATTAAGTGCTTTGACTATGGCTGAATACTTTAGAGATGAAGAAGGTAGAGATGTACTGCTTTTTATAGATAATATTTTCAGATTTACTCAAGCTGGTTCTGAAGTATCAGCACTTTTGGGTAGAATGCCATCTGCTGTTGGATATCAACCTACTTTATCTACTGAAATGGGAGATTTACAAGAAAGAATTACATCCACTAAAAAAGGATCTATTACATCTATCCAAGCTATTTATGTTCCTGCAGACGATTTAACTGATCCTGCTCCTGCAACAGCTTTTGCGCATTTAGATGCTACTTCTGTACTTGAAAGAAAAATTACAGAGCTTGGTATTTATCCGGCAATTGATCCATTAACTTCTACTTCGAGGATTCTTGATCCGAGAGTAGTAGGAGATAGACACTATAATGTTGCAAGGTCTGTCCAAATTACTTTACAACAGTATAAAGATTTACAAGATATTATAGCTATTCTAGGAATGGATGAATTATCTGATGAAGATAAATTAGTTGTTTCAAGAGCTCGTAAAATGCAAAAGTTTATGTCTCAGCCTTTCTTTGTAGCTGAACAATTTACTGGATTGGAAGGAAGATATGTAAAATTGGAAGATTCTATTGCAGGTTTTGAAGCAATACTTAATGGTGAAGTTGATGAACTGTCTGAAAATGCATTTTCATATGTAGGATCAATTGATGAAGCAATCGAAAAGGATAAAAAATGAACCAATCTTTTCAGTTAGATATTGTTACACCAACCAAATCATTTATTTTTGATGATGCAGTATATGTTGAATGTCCTGGATCTGAGGGATATTTTGGTGTTTTAAAAAATCATACTAATTCAATTATAGATTTAAAAGAAGGAATAATATCAGTAAAAACCAAAGACAGTAATCTAAAATTTACTTGTTCTTCTGGTATTGCTGATATTAATTCAGATCCTTCTGATGATTTACCCGATAAGGTATTATTACTCGTTGAAAATGTACAAGAATTACAAGAATAATTATTAGATTAAAAATATATGCCTTCTAGAACACATAATTGTGGTGAATTAAACAAAACACATATTAATTCCAGTGTCAGGCTTTGTGGGTGGGTTAATTCTTTACGTATTCATGGAAAAATAATCTTTATTGATATTAGAGATCGATATGGAAAAACACAGATAATACTTGATAAAAAAGACTTAATTAATAAAGGAAATTCATTATCAAATGAAGATGTAATCAGTATTTGTGGTAAAGTCAATGCTAGAACAAAAGATTTCATTAATAAAAATATTTCAACAGGAGAAATTGAAGTTATAGCTGATGAATTGCATATATTAAGTATTTCTAATCCACTTCCGGTTCCTATACATGATAGGGGAGCTTCAACTGAAGAACATAGGTTAAAATATCGTTATCTTGAGTTAAGAAATAAAACTCTACAGGATAATTTAATAAAAAGACATAATACAGCTCAGGTTGTAAGAAATTTCCTTTCAAAAAAAGATTTTATCGAAATTGAAACTCCTGTATTAATGAAATCTACTCCAGAAGGAGCAAGAGATTATCTAGTGCCTAGTAGAATTCATCATGGAAAATTCTATGCACTTCCACAATCTCCTCAAATGTATAAACAATTGTTTATGATTTCTGGGTTTGATAAATATTTTCAGATTGTCAAATGTTTTAGAGATGAAGATTTAAGATCAGATAGACAACCTGAATTTACACAAATTGACCTTGAAATGAGTTTTGTTGATGAGTCAGATGTAAGAAATCTTGTTGAAGATTTAATTACAACTATATTTAAGAAAGTGAATAATGTAACAATCAAGAAACCATTTCCAATCTTATCTTATCATGATTCAATAAACAAATATGGTACTGAGAAGCCTGATCTGAGATATAAAATGGAATTAAATAGCTTTAAAGAATTTTCAGATCAATCTGATTTCAAATCTTTTAAGGGTCTTAAATATGTTACAATGTTATCCGTTGATGATTCAAGCCATTTTTCTAGGAAAATTATTGATGAATTAGATGATTATGCTAAATCAATTGGAGCGAAAGGCTTAACTTGGATGAAATGTGATGGGAAGAATCTAGAAGGAGGAATTTCCAAATTTTTTAATAAAAACCTTCAATCTAAAATTATATCAAACTATAAACTAAAAAATGATTCTATATGTTTTATAATCGGTGATAATTCTCAACTTGCTTTAAAAGTTTTAGGATTAGTGAGGACAAAAATTGCACAGATGCTCAATCTTTGTGATAATACAATATTTAAACCAGTATGGATTGTTGATTTTCCGCTATTTGAATGGGATGAAGATCAAAAACGTTTTGAATCAGTAAATCATCCTTTTACAGCTCCAAAAGATAGTGATATGGAAAAGTTGCTTTCAAGTCCGGAAGAAGTACTTTCCAAAGGTTATGATATTGTGATTAATGGTTGTGAAGTTGCAGGAGGATCTATTAGGATTCATGATGATAAAATGCAGAAACAAATTTTTGAAATTATGAATATCACAAAAAAAGAGATTAACGACAAATTTGGTTTCTTCATTGATGCTCTCAAATTTGGAACTCCTCCACATGGAGGCATTGCATTTGGATTTGATAGATTAGTTATGTTATTATGTGGAGTGAATAATATTAGAGATGTTATTGCTTTTCCAAAAACTACATCTGCATCTGCTCTTATGGAAGATGCTCCAAATACTATTTCTGAAACCCAGTTAAATGATTTAAACATAACTATTAAGAAAAATGAAGAAGACGTTTGAGATAAAAGGCATAGATCTTATTTCTCTTTATGGTGTTAGTGATCAAAATATCACCTTTATTGAACAATATCTTCCTGTTAATATTGATATACGTGGCGATAATCTTTTTTGTAAAGGTCTAAAAAAAGATATTGAAGACTTTTCAGTAGTATTAAGTCATATGATAGAGTCTGTTAAGAAAGGTAATAACATAAGCACAAAAGATGTCAAACAGTTGTTAGCAATGAATATAAAAGACTTAAATCCTAAGAATAATATTGATGATGTATTGTTTTATGGTAAGAAAGGACCAGTATATGCTAGGAGCATTGGCCAGAAGAACTTGTTGAAAGCATTTTTTGAAAATGAGATTATTATTTCAGTTGGGCCAGCAGGGACTGGAAAAACTTTTCTATCTGTAGCTTATGCTATATCTTTACTAGAAAAACATGAGATTGAAAAGATTGTGTTATGTAGACCAGCAGTAGAAGCTGGTGAACATTTAGGATTTCTACCTGGAGATTTACGCGACAAGATTGATCCATATCTTGCACCTCTTTATGATGCACTGAATGATTTACTTCCAAGAAGCAAAGTTCAGACTTTGATTAATAATAAAATTATAGAAATTATTCCTTTGGCATATATGCGTGGTAGAACAATTAATAGCGCAGCAATGATCTTGGATGAAGCACAAAATGCTTCTCCTATACAGATGAAGATGTTTTTAACAAGATTAGGAATTGAATCTAAAGCAGTTATTACAGGTGATATATCTCAAATTGATTTACCAAAGAAAACTAATTCTGGTTTAGTAGAAGTTTTAAAGATTTTAAAAAATATCAAAAATATCGGAATTATCAGACTAAGTGAAAGTGATGTTACTAGACATGAAATAGTTAAAGATATAATTAATGCCTACTCAAAATTAAAAAAATAGGAAAAAATTAACTATGACAAAAGTATTTGAAACTATCTCTAAAAGAAATCATGAACAGGTTATTTATTGTAATGATCCCAGTTCTGGATTAAAAGCAATTATTGCAATACATAGTACTGCATTAGGTCCTGCATTAGGTGGGTGTAGAATGTATCCTTATAAAAATGAAGAGGATGCTTTAATTGATGTATTACGACTATCAAAAGGCATGACTTATAAAGCGTCGATTGCAAATTTAAATTTAGGAGGAGGTAAAGCGGTTATTATTGCAGATCCTAAAAAAGATAAATCAGAAGTATTATTACGATCATTTGGAAAATTTGTTAATAGTTTAAATGGAAAATATATTACAGCAGAAGATGTAGGAATGTCTGTGCATGATATGGAATACATAAGAATGGAAACTAAACATGTAACTGGACTCAAAAGCGCAATGGGAGGTAGCGGAGATCCTTCAATATTAACTGCGCTTGGTGTTTACATCGGAATGCAGGCTGCGTTAAAGAAAAAACTTAATATTATAAGTATGAAAGATTTAAAAGTTGGCGTTCAAGGGTTAGGGAAGGTTGGATACTATTTATGCAATCATCTTAAAGAGGCTGGAGCAAAAATTTATGGTTATGATATTGATAAAAATAAATTAAATAAAGCCATTGAAGATTTTGGTCTTATCCCTATATCTAATGATGAATTATTATCTATGGATTTGGATATTTTTTCGCCTTGCGCATTAGGAGCAATCATTAATCCTGCTTCTATTAAAACTTTAAAATGTTCTGTGATTGCTGGATCTGCAAACAATCAATTAGAAAAAGAATCCAGAGATTCAAAATTATTATTAAAAAAAGGAATTATGTATGTGCCAGATTATGTAATTAATGCTGGTGGATTAATGAATGTTGCAAATGAGCTTCAAGGTTATAATCAAGAAAAAGCTCTCTACCAAGTTAAAGGTATATACTACATTTTAATGAGAATTTTTGAGTATGCAATTGCAAATAACATATCTGCCCTTGAAGCAGCAAATCATCTTGCTGAAAGAAGAATAAATGAATTTGTTAGATGGAATTATAAATGGATGAAATAATAAATTTATATGGTTAAAAAACAACAACGAAAAAAAGCAAGAGAAGCAGTTTTGCAAGCTTTATATGCAAAATATTTATCCAGCGAAGATAAAAATAAAGTACTTCGCGATATTAATAATCGATATAATTTTGATGATCTTACCAAAAAATTTGTTGATGAATTATTTCAAAAAACTGTAGATAATAACAAGATGTTAGATCAAAAAATTGAAAACTCATTAGAAAATTGGGATATTGAAAGAATAAATGTTATAGATAGATTAATTATGCAAATGTCAATTTCTGAAATGTTATTTATGAAACAGTATGAAATTCCTTATCGCGTAACAATTAGTTCGGCAATTGAAAATGCAAAAAAATTTAGCTCTGAAGGTAGTACTGCTTTTGTAAATGGTGTATTAGATTCCATCTATAAAACATTATAAAAATATGAGTTTTTTAACAAAAATATTTGGTACTAAATCTGGTAGAGAAATCAAAAAAATTTCTCCTATAATTGAAGATATAAATTCAATCTATGATACTCTTAACGATAAAAATGAAGATTATCTTGTTGAAAGAACTAAAGAATTACGGAATGAAGTTATCAAGAAGATTTCTGAACAAGAAATTAAACAACTAGAAAACTTAGAAGACAAAAAAGAAATACAAAAGATAAGAAAAGAAATTGAAAACAACATTTTATCTGATATTTTACCTGAAGCCTTTGCTTTAGTAAAACATGCATGTCGACTTCTGTGCGGAAAAAAATGGGACGTTGTTGGTCAAAACATTGATTGGGAAATGATTCCTTATGATGAACAGTTGGTTGGAGGAGTTGTATTACATCAAGGAAAAATATCTGAAATGAAAACTGGAGAAGGAAAAACTCTGGTAGCTACTATGCCTATTTATTTAAATGCGCTTTCTGGAAGAGGAGTCCATGTTGTTACAGTTAATGATTATTTAGCACAACGTGACGCAGAATGGATGGGTAAAGTATTTGAAACTTTAGGAATGTCAGTTGGGTATATATTGAATTCGAGGACTCCAGAAGAAAGAAAAAAAGCCTATAACTGTGATGTAACTTATGGAACTAATAACGAATTTGGATTTGATTATTTAAGAGACAATATGACGATTGATTCTGAACATTTAGCACAAAGATTACATCATTATGCAGTGATAGATGAAGTAGATAGTGTATTAATAGATGAAGCCAGAACTCCATTAATAATTTCTGGACCTGTAGAGACAACAATTAATCAGTCTTACATAGACCTACGTCGCCCAGTACAATCTTTAGTTCATCAACAAAATCAATTAGTATCTGAACTGGTAAGAAAAGCTGAAGATTCTTTAAAATTAGAAAAACCATCTCAAGAAGATTTAAATCGTGCTGGTACATTGTTATTAAAAGCCAAAAGAGGATTACCGAAACATAGAATGTTACAAAAATTATTTCAAGAACAAGGCAATTTAAAATTAGCTAATAATGTTGAATCTGAATATATCGCTGAAAAGAAATTACATGAGCTTGATGAAGATCTTTATTTTGCTATAGATGAACATTCTAATAGTGTTGATTTATCTGATCAAGGTAGAGAATCTTTGTCTCCTGATAACCCAGAAACTTTTACGATTCCTGACCTAGGAGAAATGTTAAGTGATATTGATGATGATAGTTCATTGTCTGATAGTCAAAAGAAATTGAACAAAGAGAAAGCCTATCAATTACATTCACAAAGAAGCAGTAAAATTCATTATCTAAACCAATTGCTAAAAGCCTATACATTGTTTACTAAAGATGTAGAATATGTTGTTCAAAATGGTCAAGTCTTAATCGTTGATGAATTTACAGGTAGAATACTTCCAGGTAGACGCTTTAGCGGGGGACTTCATCAAGCCTTAGAAGCAAAAGAAAATGTAAAAATTGAAAAAGAAACCCAGACATTAGCTTCGATAACAATACAAAATTATTTTAGAATGTATGATAAATTATCTGGCATGACTGGGACTGCAGATACTGAAGCCGCTGAATTTGAAAAAATTTATAATCTTGGAGTTACTGTTATTCCAACTAACAAACCAGTCATTAGAAAAGATAATGATGATGCAATCTATAAAAATAAACGTGCAAAATATAAAGCAGTAATTAACGAGGTCTCTGATTATTTTAAGAATGGTCAGCCAGTATTAATTGGTACAATTTCGGTTGAAGTGTCAGAGTTATTATCAAAAATGTTAAAACAAAAAGGTATTCCTCATAATGTGTTAAATGCTAAACAACACCAAAGCGAAGCCGAGATAGTAGCAAAAGCTGGTTTAAAAAAAGCAATTACTATTGCAACAAATATGGCTGGAAGAGGTACTGACATTAAATTGGGGTCTGGTGTGGAAAAACTTGGCGGTTTACATATTATTGGTACTTCTAGGCATGAATCTAGACGTATTGATTTACAATTACGCGGTAGAGCTGGAAGACAAGGAAATAATGGATCATCTAAATTTTATGTTTCTTTAGAAGATGATTTAATGCGATTATTTAATATGGATGCTGTTGCAGGAGTAATGGATCGAATGTCATATGATGAAGACCAAGAATTGAGTGCTGGATTATTAAATCGGGCCGTTAGTAATGCACAGAAAAAAGTAGAAGAAAGAAACTTTGGTATTAGAAAACACCTATTAGAATATGATGATGTTTTAAATCAACAACGTGAGATAATTTATGATTTAAGAAATAAAGCATTACTTTCAGAATCAATTAAACCATCAGTAGAAGAATTTATTTATGATTTTGTTTATAATATTTTTGACAATCTTGATATAAAAGATATTAAAAATTGGGATTGGCAAACCTTGAATCAAGATTTGATATCTCATTTGCTAATTGAGGTTGATGAATCAAGTTTTAAAGATGGTCAAGATAAAGAACAGATTGTAGAAATAGTATATAGTCTTGCAATGGATTATTACACAGAAAAGGAACAATTAATTCCATTAGAACTTCTCAGAAAACTAGAAAAATTTATTGTTTTAAGAACAATTGATGAAAAATGGAGAAATCATTTACTTGCAATGGATCAATTAAGAGAAGGAATTGGTTTAAGAGCATTTGGTCAGAAAAATCCTTTGATAGAATATAAGTCTGAAGCTTATACTTTCTTTCAAGAATTAATGATTAATTTACAAAACTCTGTTATACAAAGGATATTTCATGCACAAATACAAGACCCATCTAGTCAACAACAGGTAAATCCATTAGAAAAAAATATTCAGTTAAGCCGTCCAGATGTAGAAAGCGTTCCTCTTCCTGTTGATGAACCTTCTAAAAAACAAGATATTGTTAATGCACCAAAGGTGAATTCGGAAGAAAAAATAGGTAGAAATCAAAAAATCAAGGTACAAAATTCTAAGGGAAATGAAATAGAGATTAAATTTAAAAAATTAGCATCTTATCTAGAGAAAGGATATCAACGTGTCGAATAAAAAAAATAATTTACATTTTTCTACCAAATCAATTCACGTAGGAAATGATTCAGATGAAACCGGTTCAGTTGTTGTTCCAATTCATTTATCTTCAACCTTTAAACAACCATTATTTGCAAGCACCGAAAAATTTGTTTACTCCAGAGTTGGTAGTCCTACAGTAAAAAAACTAGAAGAAAATCTTGCAATGTTAGAAAATGTTGATTATGCACATGCATTTTCATCTGGAATGGCTGCAATGACTGCAATTTTTACAATGTTCAAACCAAATGACCATATTATTATATCAAAAAATGTTTATGGTGGAGTTTTTAGACTTGTGACTCAAGTTTTGAATGACAATGGAGTTCATTTTGAATTTATTGATACCACTGATGTTAAGAATACAGAAAAAGCAATTAAGAAAAATACAAAACTTATTCATCTCGAAACACCAAGCAATCCGTTGTTAGAGTTAGCAGATATCAAATTAACTGCACAAATTTGTAAAAAACAAAATATTGTGTTAAGCATTGATAATACTTTTATGAGCCCATATGGGCAAAGACCTTTAGATCTTGGAGCAGATATTGTAATGCATAGTTCTACCAAATTTATTAGCGGTCATTGTGATGTTCTTAGCGGTGCGTTGATGATGAACAATAAAGAACTTTCTGAGAAAATTACATTGATTCAAAATACTACAGGAGCAATTGTTAGCCCATTTGATGCATGGTTATTATTAAGATCAATAAAAACCCTATCATTAAGAGTTAAAAAACAATTTATTAATGCAGAAAAAATCGCAAATTGGCTTCAAAATAATTCTAAAGTAAAAAAAATAATTTATCCAGGATTATCTTCTCATAGTCAATTCAAATTAGCCTCTCAACAGCAGTTGTCACCAGAAGGAAAATCAGTATATGGAAGCATGATATCTTTTGAGCTCGATAAATCCGTTGATTTGGATAAATTTGCTAATAAACTAAATATTATTACTCTTGCAGAAAGTTTAGGAGGACTTAAAAGTTTAATATCTTGTCCGTATTCTATGACCCACGCTTCCGTCCCAAAAGATGAAAAAATGAAATTAGGGATTACCCCTAATTTATTAAGATTGTCTGTTGGTATCGAGCATATAAATGACTTAATTTCAGAACTCGATTCTGCAATCGAACATAATTAAATCTTCTTTTCAAACAATTTTTTATATATTCTATTTATAGCATGCCGCGGTGGCGGAATTGGTAGACGCGCTGGTCTTAGGAACCAGTATCGTAAGGTGTGAAGGTTCGAGTCCTTTCCGCGGCACTTATGGATATTATACTATTAGGTGTGATAATTGTTATAGCATTAGTGCTATTTATCACAGAATTTTTTCCAATAGACGTAACAGCATTGGTTGTGTTAGGTTTATTGTTAATTTTTGGGCTTGTAACACCTAATGAAAGTCTGTCAGGATTTTCAAATCCAGCAGTTATTACAATAGGGTGTTTATTTATCATGAGTTATGCTCTCCAAAAATCTCATGTATTAGAATATGTGATAATTAATATCAATAAAATTCTTGATAAATCTCAAACATTGGGTATGGTAGTTTATTTATTTTGTATTGGGATTGCCTCTGCTGTTGTGAATAATACAGCAATAGTTGCTATTTTTATGCCAATTACTATCCGTTTAGCAGATAAATACAATATTAGTCCCTCAAAAGTGTTGATTCCATTGAGTTATGCAGCAATTCTTGGTGGTACACTAACGCTAGTAGGAACATCCACAAATTTAATTGTTAATTCTATTTTGGTTGATTCATCTGGGATATCATTGGGAATGCTAGAATTTGCCAAATTTGGGATTATTAAATTTGTCATTGGACTAATCTATATTTTTACAATAGGGCATAAGCTTTTACCATCAAGAGTGGCAAAATCGTCTAGTATTACAGATTATAGTCTAGATGGATATTTAACTGAATTTAAAATTAATGAAAATTCTCCTTTATGCGGTAAAACTTTGCTTGATAGAAAGATTAATGAGAATTACGATGTCATTGTATTAGATGTTTTAAGAGGTGGTGAAATTATTACTTCAAATCTAAGAAGTTTAGTACTAAAACAAGAAGATATTCTTTTTGTTAAAGGTTCTTTTGATAACTTTCAAAGATTAAAAGAGATTGAAAAGCTTTCTTTATTAATCGATGAAAAATTGACACAAGAAGAATTAGAACAAGAAGATAATATTTTAGCTGAGTGTTTAATTACTGATAATTCTGAATTAATCGGACAAACTCTTAAAGAAGCAAATTTCAGACGATCTTTTGGTAGTTTTGTTCTTGCAATCCGAAGAGAGGGAGAAGTCATTCGAAGAAAACTTTCCCAATTTATTTTAAAACCTTTTGATACTTTGTTAGTATACGGACCTCAAGATCGTGTTAATCAGCTTGCATCAAGAGAAGGATTTATTGTATTAGGGAAGGTTAATGCTTCTCTTGATAGTCATCCATTGTGGTGGTTAAGTATCTTTACGATACTGTTTGCAGTAGTTATGGCTATTTTTAAAATTATTCCTATCGTTGTTGGTGTCATTTTAGGAGTTATTGCATTGTTAATAGCACGAGTAATTACACCAAATGAAGCTTATTCATCCATTCACTGGCAAGTAATTATAGTAATTGCTGCATTTTTGCCAATGGGAGCAGCAATGAAAAAAACAGGACTTGATGAAATAATTAGTAATTTTATTGGAAATATTGTTAATCTATTTCCAGTTGATTTAATTCCTTACTTCTTATTAGCTATCATTTATTTAATTACTATGATATTAACAGAGATTGCATCTAATGTAGCAACAGCAATTATTATGACTCCAATTGCATTGACATTGGCTACACAATTTGGTTTTGATCCAAGACCATTTATTTTTGCTGTTTGTTATGCAGCTTCAGCATCTTTTATTACACCAATTGGTTATCAAACCAACCTAATGGTATTTGGCCCAGGTGGTTATCGATATTCTGATTATATTAAAGTAGGTCTTCCATTGGGTATAATTTTATGGATAACCTCTGTGTTTGTTATACCAATGATTTGGCCATTTTAAGAAAGAAAAGATTTTATGGATATCCAATCAATGATTAACCAATTAGATAGTTGGAAATATGAAAATAAAGCTATTTCAAAGACATTTGAATTTTCATCATATCTTTCTGGAATAAATTTTGTTAATAAAATTGCTCTTTTAGCCGAAAATATGAACCATCATCCCGATATAAAAATTGGATGGTGTAAAGTAGATATTTTACTGACTACACATGATAGTGGTAATGTAACAAGCAAAGATATCAAGTTAGCAAAGTTATGTGATCAAATTCAGATATAAAATTGAATTATCTAGTTGTAGTTTCGTTATTATGGTCTTTTTCTTTTGGAATTATTAAGTATGGCTTACCAGAAATAGATTCTCTTTTTATTAGTTATACCAGAAACTTAATTGCTCTAGCTTTTTTTGTGTCTATCTCCCTTTATCAGCTTAAAAAATTTCGATGGAATTGGAAACTCCCTATGATTGGTGCACTTCAATTTGGTTTAATGTATATTTTTTATATTCAGTCTTATCAATATTTGCCGGCCTATTTAATTGCTACTTTTACAATTACTACCCCTATTTTTGTTGCAATTGCTGACAAATTTTTCTTTAGTAATAGATTTACATATAGAGAATGTATAGCAATTCTTTTAGTTATTGTAGGATCATATCTAATGCGATATAATGTTTTAAGTCTAAATGAATATTGGTATGGTTTTTTATTAATTCAATGTGCCAATTTATTTTTTGCAGTTGGTCAAATTTGGTTTAAGCAATGGAATATCGAAAATCGTAGTACTGATATCATTGCTAATTTTTCCCAATTATTTTTAGGAGCAACACTAATAACTTTTATAGCTTATCTATTTTTCCCCACTCCTGTTTTTGAATTAACCAATAATAACTTATTTGCTCTTTTATTTCTTGGGTTAATTTCTACTGGAATTGGATTTCTTTTATGGAATATTGGTGCTACCAAAGTTAGTTCTGATAAATTGGCTATTTTAAATAATCTGGTTATTCCAATTGCAATTCTTAATTCTCTTATTATTTTTGGGGAGACTATTAGTTTTGGACTGTTTTTACCAGGATTAATCCTATTCTACATAGCTTATAGAATTATTTAGTTTTATAACGTTTTTTGTATGCCTTTCTTGCAGCATTCACCATCACCAAATCAACTATATTTTTAAATGCTATTACAAAATGCCATTGCCATGGAAAAATTAGCACTTTCTTTTTTTTGTTAAGTGCATTAACAATTTTTTTAGCGGCAACACTAGTTTCGATAATAAATGGTTTCCATTCCGCTTTCTGTGTCATTTCGCTTTGAACAAAACCAGGACAAATCAATGTTACATCAATTGTTTCTGGCAATGTTTTTCTCCAGCTTTCACTTAAAGCTTTCACTGCAAATTTCGATGCAGCATACGCTCCTCCACCAACCCAAGCTATATGGCTTGCAACTGATCCTACAAGAGCAATATGACCGCTTCCTTGCTTAAGCATTGTTGGTAAAAATGGAACAATAGTATTTTGTACCCCAATAACATTTACATTTATTACTTTGTTCATTATTGTTGGATTACCTTTATGTAGAGCATCTAGCTCTCCAAGACCTGCATTTGCAATTACCAAGTCAATTCTATTTATTTTTGATAAAAAATCATCTATCGATTCTTTTGTTGAATGTTGATCAGTTACATCAATGGAGTAGGTTGTAACTTGAGCCCCCATTTGTCTACATTCATTAGCAGTTTGATCTAGTTTTTCTTTTCTTCTTGCACATAATGCTAGATGAATTCCATCTTTTGCATATTCATATGCAATATGTTCTCCAATTCCACTACTTGCGCCTGTAATAAAAATATTCATCAACATCATTCTACAAATTTATCAGTCATAATTCCATTAAAACTAATTATATTCATCTTGAAATGGCCAAAAATAAGATAAATGGATTAGCACAATCGATTCTTGAGAGCGAATCAACGCAATTAAGAAAAGTAGCAAAACAAATTGATAAAGATGTTATCAAAGCATCTAATCTTATTGCAAAGCATGACGGAAAGGTGGTAGTCTGTGGATTGGGGAAATCAGGACTTATTGCTCAGAAGATTGTTGCAACTTTATGTAGTACTGGTACTAAAAGTGTTTTTATGCATGCTTCAGATGCTTTACATGGAGATTTAGGGATTTATAATCCAGGTGATCCAACTATATTGATATCAAAAAGTGGTAATACAGAAGAATTAATTCGCCTAATTCCAATATTACGAGAATTTGATTCACCACTGATTGGTATTGTTAGCAATATGAATTCATTTATTGCAAAAAATGTTGATATTGTTTTAAATGGAACGATTGATAAAGAAGTAGATCCGTTAGGAATTGTTCCTACTACTAGTTCATTAGTAGCGATGGCTATTGGTGATGCACTTGCATCTGTTTTAATGGTAAAAAGAGGATTTAAAGAAAAAGATTTTGCCAAATATCATCCAGGTGGTCAATTAGGAAAACAACTAGGATTAGTCGTGAAGGATGTTATGCATCCAATAAGGGAAGTTGCAATCTTAAAAGAAAATAGTTCTTTATCTGATGTAGCAATTCTTATGACAAAAAAACCTTTAGGTGCTGGACTATTTTTGGGAAAAAATAAAACTCTAGCGGGTATTATTACTGAAGGAGATATTCGTAAAGCAATTGCATTTAATAAGAAAACTGATGATTCAATGGATGTTTTTATTAATAGAAGTCCTGTTACAGTATCATCTTCAATGGCGATTCATGATGCAATGAAATTAATGGAAGATAGACAATCACAAATCTCTGTTTTACCAGTAGTAGATAATAAAAAATGTGTAGGATTGTTAAGATTACACGATTTATATCAGACTAAACTATTTTAAGATTTCAAATTTTTCAGCACCCTCAATTGTAGTTACAAAATCAGGCCCTGCAATTTGTCCAGCAGTATAAAATCCAGGTTCCATATCATTTTTACTGATATAGTTAGCAAGAGCAATTGGTCCTCTACCACTGAAGATATAAGAATCACATGTTTTTAGTTTTACAATAACTTTATCTCCATTTGGATTATTAGCCTGACCAAATATATTCATACTACTTTTTAATCTAGCTTCATATGATGGATTCCTAAATTTCTTTTTAATCTTTTCTATTTTAGAATTTCTTAAAAAAGGAAATCTTAAAAAAATTCTATATTTAAATGAATCGTATTTTAATGCCTTTTTGAGTTGGGTATCGGAAAGTGGAGTATAGAATTCAATATTTGGTACTTTAGTAGAATAATATCCACTATAGATATCTGCCCACGTCCAAATTCCAACTTGTACTGGTTCACCATCTCCAAAATCAATATTATGTTTATTATATAAAGGAGAAACTCTCTTGATTTTACCGTTCTTGCGAATTAAACATCCTTTGTGCATACGATACATACCTGTAATTGCAGATCCTGCACTAAAAGTACCTCTTCCATTTACCTTAAATGCTAATTTGATTCTATTAGCATCCGGCAATAAAGATTTAAGTTTTAACGCAACAGAGTCAGTTGGAAGTGTATCAAAAGCAGTCGCTGGTGAAACAATTATCCCTGCTTTCTTGAATTTGTCTCCCATTAAGTAAGCTTTTTCAATTGTAGTCATCTCACCAGTAATATCGAGATAATGTGTTTTTGTTTTAAGGCATGCATTAATCATTTTTGCGAATGTAAATCTAAATGGTCCTGCAAAATTTAAAACTAGATCTATATCTTCAATATTTTTACATATGTTATCATTTGATTCTAGATCAAATATTCGGTAGTCAAATCCGTTTTCTTCTGCAACTGGTTTTATAGATTCTTCTGAGCGTCCGGCTAAAATGAGATTAATGCCTTGTTCTTTAGCATATTCGATTGCAAAAGCTGCAGTATGACCATTAGCTCCGTAAAGTAAGAATTTCATTTATTGATTCTCTTTTACTTCTTATCTAACAAGAACCATCTTCATAGTTTTATTATAATTACTTTGGCCATCAACTTTTGTACGTAATTGATAGAAATAAACTCCACTACTTACATCTTCACCACCATCATTTTTTCCATCCCACATGACAGTATGTGTACCAACAGCTTTATCCCCTTCGTCAATTTTTCTGACTAGCTTACCAACAGTGTTGTAAATATAGATTTCTACAGGAACTATATTAACCATCAATGATGGAATATCATATTTGATAGTAGTCTGACTATTAAAAGGATTTGGATAATTCTGATAAAGCTTAAATGCATCAGGATTTCCTAGTTGCATCATACCATTGCCAGCCATTCCATCTTTTGAAAATAGCTGATAATTCATTTGTAATGTAGACACTGGCGTATTTCCTTCTATATAGATATACAATTCTTTTTGATCTTTAGATAATCTTCCAAATTCCACTTCATACAATTGATTAGTAGCATCTTTATTTTGTAGAAGAATCATATTTTCATTTGTATTGTTAAGAGTGAATTGATATACATTCTCATTATTTGCTATCTCAAATCTTCCTGCTGTAATATTGTCTGGTAGTGTAATCTTAATTTGATTTCCAGATAATTCGACAGGGAAGTCAATAGGATTCAATTCAATATCTTCTTCTGATTCTATAGTTCTTCCTTGAGCTTTTGTCCATTGCCAGTTTCTAGTAAATGCACTTATATCATAGATATCAGCGTTACCATCAAGTGTTGGTACAAGATAAGGTGCAGTTCCTGTAGCTGGACCAATATCAACGCTTGGCCATGCATTTACAAGTGAATTTAAATCTTCAACATCTACATCCCAGTCACTATCATAATCACCTAGCATAGCTGTATAGGTTGTAAATCCATTAATGACAGCATCTGAGTTATTACCACTTTCATCAAATACAGCAACTTTGAGATAATATTTTGTATAATCATCAAGAGTTAATCCAGTCAATGTTAAATTGGTTAAACCAACATTTTGATAGAATACAACATCTGCTTCAAGATCTTGATCGCTTGTTCCAATACCCATGTAATAGTATGCTATTCCAACATTATCTGACCAACCATCAACGGCGATTACGACATCAGAAGTACTTCTTAGATATTCACTGTCATGTAAATCATTGATTGTAAATGTCCCAGCAGTTGGACTAGTGCTATCTAATACATAGCTTACTTGGCTTGAAATTGTTTCATTGCCATCATTATCCACTGCTCCTACCTTGTAGTACCATTTTTCTCCTTGACTTAAATTATCATGAAGCAATGAATCCACTCCAAAAGTTTGTATAAAGACAAATGTTGTATCAGGCCAAGGGGAGGTTGATGGAGATGCATAAAAATGTTCTGAATTAATATTGCCCATTGTTCCTTGACCAAGCAATGTTGAATTATCAGCAGTAAAATCATCTGTTTGACTTGTATATACATTATATGAAGCAAGATCTGATTCGCCATTTCTATTCCAAAATACTGCTACACCATCATCACTTGCATTCCATGTGTCAGCTCCTGCATCATATACAAGTTCTGCTTCAGCACTGAGGCCTGAAGGTGCTAATGGAGCACCATCTGTAGATAATTCTCCTGCAGTAAGTGAAAAATTGTCAAAGAACGCATACGCTTGATCAGGTGTTTGCATATGAATTGCAACTCGTACCTTAGAACCAGCCCATTGGCTCAGGTTGTATGTTTGTTGCGTCCATGCACTGGCATTATCCTGAACATTAGCTAAGGTAACAGTAAAGTCAGCAATGTCAGTACCGCCAGTAGGCGATAATAAGACATCATATATTTCAGTAACACTACCATCATACATTTCTGTATAAAAACTTAAAATATTATCAGTACCTGGTCTTAACCATAACTCAGGGCTAATAAGCCAATCATCTGCATCACCAAGAGTACCACCCATTCCAAGTCCTGTCATCCAGTGACTACCATCAGCTGCTGAAAATCCTGCAGTATAATACCACCAAGACCATTCCTCCGCATCGTTATTTGCATTCACGGTTAAGAATGCATGTACATCTCTTCTTCCATCAGCCCAACCATATGGATTTGTTTCAAATCCTTCTTCCCATAACATATCTTGTTGTGCTGTTGCCCAAATAATATTGTTCTTTGTCGTAGTATCAGAATTTGTTCCATCAGAAACTGTTAATGCAACATCATATTGGCCAGCAGCAGTATATGTATGTGATGGAGATTGATCACTACTTGTGGAGCTATCACCAAAATCCCAAGACCATGAAGTAGGAGATCCAGTTGATCGATCAGTAAACTGAACAGTCAATGGAAATATTCCAGAAGTTTTATCAGGAGTGAATGCAGCATTTAAAGGTGCAGTAGAAGTAAACCCAGTTGAATAAAACATGCCACGACCATGAGTTCCTGCAGCCATTGCACCATCTGCAGTTCGTCCAACGAGCATATCGGTTCTAACATTAGCCAATCCATCGTTGGATGGATTCCATGTTGGGCTTGAAGTAGAAACATCATCGGATACCCACGTTCCAAGTTCAGTAGCTACAATCACTTGATTAAAATTACTTTTATTGTATAATCCCCATCTAATAGGCATATCAGGTAAATCACCTTCGATATCTATCCAACCATTTGCTCCACCACCACCTACGGTTTCCCAAACAGACGAAACTCCATAATTAGAAATAGCAATTAAAATTTGATTATCATTTTCTCCAATATCAATCGATGAAACATATCCACTCATACCTGATCCACTAATTTCAGTTGCGGTGTAAGTAGAGGTGTGGGCATCTGTAATTTTAAATACGCGTCCAGCAGATGTACCAACAAATAAAACTCCATTTGTGTGAGGAGAGACTTTAAATGCAGATGCGGTAGAGCCTAGACTAACATTCATCAGTGTTTTATCAGCTAATGTGGTATAACTATTTAGTCGCAATATTGTTGATGCATCAACCGCAGAATAAAAAGCTTTATTTGGACCATCAATCGTGGAAGGATTGATGAAAAATCCGGTGTCGTCACCAGCACCATCTTCATGGTTTGCATACAAAGACCAATTTGTTCCACCATTGGTACTTCTATGTATATTATTATACGTCGTTGCAGTAAACTGATAATTAGGATCTACTTGATCAATATGTGTGAATCCACCATCTCCACCTACTTTATGGCTCCCACTTTGAATGCCAGTACCACTAATGGTCCAAGTACCATTATCTTGGGTTCCACCAAGCACATATTCACTTCCAGCATCTGGATGTAGTGCAACAGAATAAAATTGACTTACATTATATCCTGTATTTCTTTCATTAACTGTAGCTCCTGCATCAGTGGTATAATATACTCCTCCATCATTAGAGAAGATAATAGCATTACTATCAATAAATTTTATATTATGTTGGTCAACATGCATATTGGCAAATTGTGATCCACCAGAATTTGTGACTTGAGTCCAACTAGCTCCACTATCTGTTGTTTTGAAAATATCAAGTTCACCAGCAAAAACGGTGTTTGGATTATTTGGATCAATTCCAAAACTTAAATCATAACCTGCTTGGCCGTTAGCATCTCCCAAAATATTTCCATTAGCATCAACAGGGAATGGGTCAGTAGTTCCAGCAGTATATACAGTCCAATTAGCACCTCCATCTGTTGTTTTTGTAATCCAACCAACCTTTCGTGAATTGCTATCTACAATCATGCTGTAGACGGTATTTGGATCAGAAGGAGCAACTGATAAAATAGTTCGGTTCATTGTTCCAATAACACCCAAGGATACTCTGGTCCATGTTGAACCATCATCGGAATAGAAGATATCACCACCACCATCACCGTAAACATTAGTTCGTGATCCAGCCCAAATCCTATTACCTGGATTAACATCGATTTGTCCCCCCATACCTGAATGTGTAGTACAATAATAATACAAAGTGGATGAAGCATTTTGAGGTACAACCAATGTTGTAATTAAATCTGAACCTGATGAACCGCCATTGGTCGTAACCCCACTTGTATAAGCAGCTCCACCACCATGCGTACCATCACTGGTAGTAGAAAATCCAATACTATGAGTTCCAGTTGAAGTATCAGTTTGATCAAAGGTATAAGTTGAACCTTTTGATACAGTAAGAGTAGCTTGTGACGAACCATTAATGGCATATTTTGTTGAAGCATCAACTGTAACTGTAAAGTCTACATTGCCATTACTACCTAAATCTAAATCCATAATCTCGTATCGAGTACCATTTGAAGTCATTTCCATAACTTGAGTCCATGTTGATCCACCATCAGTTGATCTCCATAGTCCTGTATTTGCAGATCCATGCCATTGACCTTCATAATAATGTCCACCAACGCCAGCATACACTACACTTGATCCTGATTCGTCTCTTACAATAATATCAGTAACATAATTAAAACCTTCTGTGGAAGTAAGATGTGTCCAGGTGCTACCACTATCAGTTGTTTTCCACATTCCAAGTCCTCGACTTGCTGTAGAAAAAATACCCATTCTTTCCCCAGTACCTACATACATGATATTAGCATTATTTGGATCAGAAGCAATGCTACATACCGCCAGATTACCCCATGTTCCATCAACTAAAGTCCAAGTTGGAGTGGCAAGAGTAATATCATTGGTATACCATAATCCACCACTAACACCGGCTGCCCATAATTTCTTCTTTGTGGAATCATTCGGGTCAATGAGCAACGCTCTCGTTCTTCCACCAACTGTATTTGGTCCTCTTTCAGACCAATTGACTTCAGTCATACGATTTGCATAAGCCCAACTTGTACGTTTTTGTTCTGCAATATTTAACGCATCCAAAATACGTTCTGTAGGTATGGTTCCTGTGTTTGGATCATAAGTCATAAGAAAATCATGTGTTCCTTTTAGGTCAGGTCGAATTTCTTTTGCCAGTTTTTTTGATTCTTTAAAAGAAAGTGTATCTCTTTGTAAGAAACTATTGATGAATTGTTCATGTTCAATACGTTTCTTTTCATTTAAAAAGTTTCTTATATCTTGTTCAATTGGTTGATATAAAACCAATAATGATATGGTAAATCCGATAATATAATTTATTCTTTTCATAACTTTACTCAACGTATATGTATCCACTTGTTGATCCATTCACCGTAATATTATTACCATCTACATCAAGGAAGATTGTCCAATCGCTTAATCCAGAATCTACTGATGTTGAACCAGTGACAGTAAAATCTACAGTTGCAATAATTCCATCTCCATCAGCAGATGGTTTATCGCTTGACAAAGATGATATATAAATCGTGACTTCACCATTTGATTCATCTTTGGTAACAATTAATAGGGGATCAGTATTTCCCTTTAAAAAATCTCCAAAAGCAACATTCCCAATAGTTGCTTTACTTGTATCATAGGCTAATTTTACTTGCGCAGCAGCCAATCCAGTTACGCCCATTACTTTAAGACTTAAAGTAATGGTACTGCCATTACTTGTATCTGTATATTTTGGATCAAGAATAATGGCTGGAGTCCCAAGAGCACTGACATTAATATACCCAGTCTTAGTTTCTAGATGTGTACCACCTTCTCCTAGTACATCTAATGAAACATTATAACTACCTACTGCAGTATATGTATGAGTAGGACTATCCTCTGTGCTTGTATTCCCATCTCCAAAATTCCAAGTAGATTGTGTATAGCGTACAGAACTATTGGCAAATGCTACTCTTAAATCAGGAGTCCCACTAGTAGGTGTTCCTGTGAATGCTGCATTTGGTGGAAGTGTATTTACTGTAATATAATCTGTTTTGGTGGTTGAATCAGTTCCTGCTGGTCCTACAACAGTTAATGAAACAGTATATGTACCAGTCTCTGTATACGTATGATTGTAGGTATAAGTACCACCATCAATTGTTCCATCATTGTTAACATCCCATTGATGAGAAGTAACATCTCCTGTTGATTGGGATGCAAATTGCACAGTTAATGGTACTGGTCCTGATAGAGGACTACCGGTGAATGCTGCTACTGGAGGAGTATTTCCCGATCCACCACCACCATCATCGCCACCGCCACCGCCACCCCCACCGCAGCCTAGCAATACAACTAAAAACGCTAATAATATTTTCTTCAAAATTAGTTTTTACCTCTTGGGTGTGAAGATTAATCTACAATAATTATGGGCTTTTTTCCATAATTGTCTTTATTTAACTTATTTTTTCGTGATTATAATATTTCTAGTTTCTAAATAATTCAGGATATGATGCATACATTGTTCTTTTTTTCCTATTATTTCTGGTGGGAATACTCCTGAATCAATCCATAATTTTTCCAAAATGAGATTAATCGTAGCCGTTGCTGTGTACCCTGTGGTACGCGCCATAGATGATGTTTGAGAGGTTGTATTAAATTCATCATAGAGGTGATATTTAATTTTTTCTGTAGTTCCTTCAATGATAATATCCATTATAGTAAATTCTTGTTCATTTTCTTCTAACTTCCAATCTTTAAATAATTGTCTTGATGTTTCTTGAATATTGTCTTCATCAAATAATCCTTTATTTCTATAATTTATCATCAGTTGCGCATGTTTTGGATAGCGCAATGTTTTTTCTTTCATATTTGGAACATGATTCATAGTGGACAAGATTGATCGCAATCCATCTGTATTAAATGCTTCTAATTTTCCTACTTCTTCGAATTCTATTGTTTCTAAATCAGAAAGGGCTGGTTTGGTTATTAGTTTTCCATCAATCATCATTCTAGCTGGACGTATATACTCTTCAATAACATCTATTGGAGAAAAAGGTGCTTTATAATAAAAGGGGGGAGTAGGATTTTTTGGAAGACCGCCAACATAGTATTCAAATGATTTAATCTCTATTTTGGAATTCCAGTAACCAAGCAAATAATTTGGTATTCCCGGTGCAACACCCGCATCAACAATACTAATAACATTATTTTTTTTTGCAAGAGTATTCAGGTCTAAAACATTTTCTTGAGAGAATGAAATATCTACAACATGCTTTCCAGTCTCAATGATTGTTTTTAATGCTTCATATCCAAGAAATCCAGGAACTGCCAATAAGACAATATCTGCAGGTTGAATCCATTGAGATAAAGCACTTTTATTCGTGACATCTAGTTGTTGAATTTCAATGGAATTATTTTGAGACTGAATTTTAGCAAGCGATTTTTTGTTATTATCTGATAAAAATACATCATGATTTTTTGCAAGGTCTAATGCCATTGCACTACCAATCATTCCAGAGCCAATTTGAAAAATATTAGCCACTTTATATGCGGGATAGACGGGACTCGAACCCGCGACCTCCGGCTTGACAGGCCGGCGTTCTAACCAGCTGAACTACTACCCCATTAATTATTTCTATATAACAACGCATATGGAATTATAATCAAATAACCGATTAACAAAAGTATAGGAGAGAGAATCAAGCTTTGGAAGCTGTCAACTTTCCCTAAGTACATTATCAAATAACCCACGATTATAACGAAAACTCCAATGGCAAACAAAACATAATTTTTTCTTTTGTATGGCCATTGAAAATTTACTTTTTCTTTATTTTGACTCATTATTGTAAAAAGTTAAATGTGTTATACAAAGTTTCCAAAAATATAATTAATAGTTTCCAAAAATATAATTAATAGTTTCCAAAAATATAATTAATTTCTGCGTTCCAAATGGAAAACAAAACTAATAAAAATCTTCAATCTCTTTTTGTTAATGTATTTGTTCTATGCTTTTTAGCGTTTGTTATTTTTTCTTCTTTAAATAATAAATCAATTGAAAGAACAACATTTGTAATTGAAAAGGGAATGTCTTTAGATAATCTTACAAATGTTTTGTATGAAGAAGGCATTATTGGTAACAAATCTTTTTTTAAATATTCGGTTGCATTGCGTGGTCTTGCTGGAAATATTCCAACGGGTACATTCGCAATAGAAGGTAATATTAGTAATGCTAAACTAATTCGTACAATTTTTGATGAAGGTCCAATCAGAATAAAAATAACGCTTCCTGAAGGATTAAGATCTGAAAAAGTATTGGAGAAAATTGAAAATATACTTGAGACCCAAAATAGAGGGCTTCTTACTGATTCTAGTTTTATAGAACAATTTGGCATTGAAGCTACCTCTTTAGAGGGATACTTATTCCCAGATACATACTATTTTTTTCAAGACATGATGATTGAAGAAGTTCTAACAATAATGATTAATCAATTTTGGAATAATTTTAATCAAACATTAATTGATAGATCCAATGAATTAGAATTGACGATTCATGAGGTGGTTACTTTAGCATCTATTATTGAAGGTGAAGCACTATTTGATAGTGAGCGTAGAACGATATCATCGGTATATCACAATCGACTAAGAAAAAATATAAAATTACAGGCAGATCCAACAATACAGTATCTATTTCTAGATGGACCAAAGACATTGGAAATAAAACACTTGACAATAAGCTCTCCATATAATACATATATATATTATGGTTTACCGCCAGGCCCAATTAATAATCCTGGTATTAAGTCAATTGAAGCTGCGCTTTATCCAGAAGATACTGATTACTTGTATTTTGTTGCAAAAGGAGATGGATACCACGTATTTAGTACAAATCAGTCTGATCATTTAAAGGCAAAACGAGAATATAAAAAACAAAAAAGAATACAATGAAATTATCAGATTTAAATAATGAACAATTAGAAGCTGTTAAAGCTACAAAAGGACCAGTTCTTGTTTTTGCAGGAGCAGGGACTGGAAAAACCCGTGTATTAACCTATAAGGTTTGGTATTTAATTAAAAATAAAATTTACTTACCTAAAGAAATTTTAGCTTTGACATTTACAAATAAAGCAGCATCAGAAATGAGAGAACGCATCAATAAAAGTGTCAAATGCGATGGTGTTACTGTTGGTACTTTTCATTCTGTCGGAGCCAGAATTTTAAGAAAATATATTAAAAATTTAAGTAAAAAATATAGCAGTAGTTTTACGATTTATGATGGTTCTGATCAAAAATTAATCTTAAAAGATATCATAGAAGAATTGGATCTCGACAATTATAAAGAATTTAATCCTAATTTTTTACGAGCAAAGATTGATAGCTTCAAAAATGCATCAATGTCTGTTAAAGATGTCCAATCAGAAGCAAAGGGTTTCGAAAATAAAAAAATTGCTGAGATATATAATCTTTATTTAGAAAAATTGATTCAAAATAATGCTGTTGATTTTAATGATTTAATTTTACTACCTATTCAACTTTTTAAGAAAAATAAATCATTGTTAAAATCGTATCAAAATTTATGGAAATACATATTAGTTGATGAATTTCAAGATACCAACTCTCCACAATTTCAACTAATTAGTTTTCTTGCTGGTGGACATAAAAATATTACTGTTGTAGGTGACGATGACCAGTCAATCTATGGATGGAGAGGGGCAAATATTGATAATATTCTTACAAATTTTAAAGATACTTTTCCAAAAGCTGTTGAGATTAAACTAGAAAGAAATTACAGATCGACACAAAGAATTCTTGATGGTGCATGGTCTGTTGTATCTAATAATACAAATCGTGCTGAAAAAAAATTGGTAGCTACAAAAGGACAAGGTGAAAAAATATTATTAATTCATACTGGCAACGATAAAGAAGAAGCTCTTGCAGTTGCTGATTCTATTAAAAAAGATATCAAAATAAATAAAAGTACGTTTCAAGATTTTGCAATTCTTTACAGAACAAATGCTCAATCAAGAATTATAGAGCAGATTTTAATGAGAGAAGGTTTACCATATAGTATAGTTGGAGGCACAAAATTTTATGATAGAAAAGAAATAAAAAATGTTCTTGCATATCTTATTTTAATTTGCAATCCAAATGATAATGTGGCGTTAAAAAGAAGCATCAATTTTCCTGTTAGAGGGATTGGTGAGAAGACAATTAAACTTCTTAACGATTCAGCAAACAAAAAGAAAATATCTTTATTTGAAAGTTTACAATTTGCTAAAGAATTAAAATTAAGAAATAAACAATGTGATGCAATTTTAAATTTTTATCATTCAATTAATAAGTTTCATGATTTATTAGAAAAATTAGATTGCAAAGAATTATTTCGTGTAATTCTAGAAGAATTTAATATTGAATACTATTATAAGAATAATCCAGTAGAACAAGATCGTTATAATAATATCCAAGAATTAAAGTCCAGTATTGATTATTTTGCTGAAACTTCTGGTGCAACATTAAAAGAATTTTTACAAGAAGTAGCATTATACACTGATTTAGATGATTGGAACAATAAACAAAATTCTATTACACTCATGACCATACATGCAGCAAAGGGACTGGAATTTCCCACAGTTTTTATTACTGGATTAGAGCAAGGTCTTTTCCCCTTAATGAGAATAGATGACTCCAGTGATCAATTTGAAGAAGAAAGAAGATTATTTTATGTTGCATTGACAAGAGCTATGGACAAAGCCTACTTATTAAATGCATATTATAGAAGAAGGTTTGGATCGCAAAACACTTCATCTTTTGTTCAATCTGATTTTTTAAATGAAATCAATAAAGATTCATTAAAAATAAAAAAATATAAAAGTGTATATACTAAACGCATTGTTAGTTCAGTTAATGGTAAAATGATGAGAGTTGCTAGAACAGTTACTGAATTTGATGATTTTTCAGTAGGAGATATGGTACAACACAATCTTTTCGGTGTTGGAACAATTATTGTTCTGAATGGTTCTGGAGAGAATCAAAAAGTTGGTATAGAGTTTAAAGATGGTCTAAAAAAGAAGTTAATTGTGAAGTATGCTAACCTAAAAAGGATAGATTAGAAAATTTATTTAATGTAATTTGAACGATGGAAAAATTAATACCATGTAGGTTCCATGTCGAAGTTGGAGCAGTACTCAAATCAGAAGGTATGAGAACAACAAAACAACGTTTAGAGATATGGGATGAGTTATCTTCAACTGATGATCACCGAGATATTGAAACTATTTTGAAATCTTTAATCAAGAAGAAGATAAAGGTATCAAGGGCTACTCTATATAGAACAATTGATGTATTTGTTAAACATAATTTGTTAAAGAAAGTCTCTCTTGCAAATGGCAAAATTCTTTATGAACATAACAAAAAATCTATTAACCCAAAACATGATCATATTTTATGTGAAGATTGTGGTGAAATCTTCGAATTTTTTGATCATAATATTACTGTTTTAGAAAATGAAATTGCTAAAAAATTAAATATGAAAGTTACTCAAAGAACTCATCAACTTTCTGGTGTGTGCAATAGTAAAAATTGTTCTCATCTTACTAATTAATCTTCAAATGAAATCTGTTCTTATCAATAATTTAGTTTCTAATGTGAAACTTCAAGGTTTCTATTTATGCATCGAAAAAAAACTACGAAAGAAAAAAGATGGATTACCTTATATTGATTTACTACTTCAAGATAAATCTGGTCTAATAAGAGGAAGAATTTGGGACAATGTTCATATACTTGCTAAGAAATTTGATGTTGGAAATCCAGTTGTTTTAAAAGGTGTAACTTATAGTTATGGAGAGAATCTTTTTATAAAAATAAAAAATATTAATAGAGCATCTATTGATAGATATAAGAAATATGGTTTTGTACCATCAGATTTAATTCCTACCTCAAAACAAAATGTGAAACAATTATGGACACAGCTTCAGAAAGAAATTAAAACAATTTCGAAGCCACACTTTAAGAAGTTAATTACTAAAATTTTATCAGATCATAAGCAAAAGTTTCAAATTTATCCTGCTAGTATTTCATATCACTATAATTATCAACATGGCCTTCTGGAACAGACTGTTTCACTAATGAAAATTGCTAGATTGTTAGGAAGAAATTATGCAGTGGATTCTAATTTGCTATTAACAGGAGCTTGCCTTCACCAAATCGGCAAACTTTATTCAATTAATATTGGTTTTTCTGCTGATAGAAATCTTGAAAAACAATTAATTGGAAATGCTATTTTATCAAGAGATGTTGTTAACGAATATATAAGAGAAATAAAAACTTTTCCAAAAGAGGATAAAATTCAACTAGAGCATCTAATTCTATCTTATCAAGGTAGAAGAGAGTGGCAGAGTCCAGTGGAACCAAAAACAATAGAAGCAGTGTTGTTGCATACAATCAATTATATGGATTCTAAGGTGAATTTCATGAGTAGAAATGAAAAATAAATTACTTATTGTATTCTTTTTTCAAAATATTTTTGCACAACATGATATTCCTTATGATTTATTAAATCAATTTGGTATTAATCTTAGCAACAATCAGATTATATGGAATACAGATCAGAAATTTGATAATCTATTAATTGATTCATCATCAAGATATTTTAAACAAAAATTTAGTTCCTTTGATTTTAATGATATAGAGATTGATTCCATTTATGTGAAAAGTAAGTTTAAATATGAATTTGGGGATTATGGTCTAGATATTCTTAATGTTGGATTAAAAAAACATTCTAAAGAAAGTGATTTTCAATTTATAGGATTAAAAAAGAGTTTCTTTGGAAATTATTCTGAATTTGCAGATGCAAATAGCAGCCCCCTGAGTTTGTTCTACAAGTTTGATTACTCAAGAAAGATTTCGAATCATTTTTTCGTTTTTTCTGTAGGATATTTTCAAACAAGTTCAAATTTTTTATTTGATAGCATAGAAGATAATTCAAATAATGAAGAATTTTCTGATTTTATATCTCTCACATTAATCGACAAATTTAAAAAAGGTTCATGGAACTATATGTTTGAACTTAATCATATTACTAAAAATGATAATATTTTTATGATGGAGGAGTCTTTAGATTATGATATAGACATTGAGAGAAATATTTTTGAGTTTAATATTGATAATAACAAATATGTTTCGATTACATCATCCATAGATAGTAAATATTATTTTGATACAAAATTATTACAGAATTATAATCAGAATTTATTCCAACTATCGAATATTAATAGTTTTAAGTCTTCTAAAATAAAGTATGGATTTGACTATATGGAAGATGAAGTATTACCAAATTTTTACTATGGTATGAAGCATATTTTTGGTAATCAAACTTTTTCTTTTTTAATTAATAGAGAAAATAAGCCAACTACTTTCTTATTTGACAATCCTAATAATCAGAAGCTAGAAACTTGGGATTCTATCAATATAGACTATCTAATTAATTTTGGTCTATCTTTAGAAACTAATTTAAAATGGACCGAAGTTTCTAATTTAACAGCTTATGATGCTGTTGAGAATTTTTTTGTTAGTCTTTCTGATGATATGCTATCATTAAAGACTAGATTAGAAGCACCATTTAATGATCGTCATAGTCTTTACTTTACATATTACCATAATTTTCATGATAGTATTATAAGTTCAAATAGATCAAATATTTTAGATATTAATTATGAATTTAAAACATCTTTTGTAAATGAAAAGCTAGGTGTGAATGGAAAAATTTCTTTAATCTACCTCTCAGAAAATAATTCTGATTTTTCATTTGATTATTTTAGAAATATTCCATCTGTTGGAAGTAGTTTTACAAACGATGAGAGTTATAGTGTTGGTTTAAATCTTGATATTTTTATTGGCGATGTTATTTTAACATTGCGTGCTAACAATTTATTACATCGTTTACCTATCAATGGAGATTATTCAATAAAAAGACATGAATTATTCAATCCAATCAATAGTTTGATTTCATTTGGTATTCTATGGGAATTTGATGATTAAAGTTTTGGTTCTACAATCAAAGTTATTTTTATTCATTAATAAAAGATTATTTTCATAAATTTGTATCCATAATGTATAAAAATAATTCAGTTTCTAAACTTAATAGTAATCTCACACTAGTTTTAAATGCTAGCTATGTTCCTTTGGCAGTTTGTTCATCAAAACGAGCACTATGTTTGTATTTTCTTGATAAGATTGATGTTTTAAAGAATTACAATGATTACGTTCATTCACCATCAATGCGAGTAAAAATTCCAAGTGTGGTTAAATTAAGACGCTATGTTAAACATAATAACTTAGAAGTTGTTCTTAATAAAAAAAACCTATTAATGAGAGACAATTTCTGTTGTCAGTATTGTTTTTCAAGATCACATTTAACTGTTGATCATATCATTCCTAAAGAAAAAAGTGGTCCTGATACATGGGAAAATCTAATTGTGGCTTGTTCTCCATGTAATTCAAAAAAAGGAAACAGAACACTACAAGAAGCAAACATGAAGCTTATAAAACAACCAAGAAGGCCAAATCGATTTATTTATTTTAAACAATTTGTTAAACAGAACAATATGGATTGGGAAGGTTATTTGTTCTCTGGTAAAAATTAATATGAAAAAGAAAAGAATACTAAGTGGTGTACAACCATCGGGGTTATTACATATTGGTAATTACTTTGGAATGATTAAGCGTATGATTGAATTTCAAAAATCATCTGATTTATTTTGTTTTATTGCCAATTACCACTCTTTGACTTCTTTGAATGATAAGAAAAAACTTGAGGATAATACATCCATTTCATTTTGTGATTTATTGGCTCTCGGTCTTGACCCGTCTAAATCTACAATCTGGGTGCAATCTCATGTTCCAGAAGTAACAGAATTAGCGTGGATATTATCTAATTTTACCAGTGTTGGTTTGATGCAAAGATCTACGTCGTATAAAGATAAGATTGGACGTGGCCTAAAACCAAATATGGGATTATTTTCTTATCCAGTTTTGATGGCATCAGATATCTTATTGTTTCAATCAGATGTTGTGCCAGTTGGAAAAGATCAAAAACAACACCTAGAAATGACCAGGGATATTGCACTAAAATTTAATAATACTTTTGGATCAATTTTAACTATTCCAGAAATTGATATTGACAGAAATACCAATGTAGTTATTGGTATTGACGATCAGAAAATGAGTAAATCTTACAATAATACTATTCCAATTTTTGGTGATGATCAATATATAAAAAAACAAATAATGAATATTGTTACTGACTCTTCAGGATTAAATGAACCAAAAGATACTAATACACCATTATTTAAAATTTATTCATTATTCTTAACAGAAAATCAAACAAAAGAGCTCAAAGAAAGATATAAAACTCCTGGATTAAAATATCTAGATATAAAAACTGAACTCTATCAATGTATTATGGATTATTTTGCTGACCAAAGATTACAGAAAGAACATTATTTAAATAGACCTAACGATGTTTTTGATTTGATGGTTCTGGGAAAAGATAAAGCAAAAGCTGTAGCAACTAAGACTTTAGAAGATGTTAAGAAATCAATTGGAATGCTTTAAATGTTTAATGTAAAGCTTGATAATTTTGAAGGACCTCTAGATTTACTGCTTTATTTTATTAAAAGAGATAAGATAGACATCTACGATATTCCTATATCAAAGATTACAAAAGAGTATATTGATACTATAAATCACGCAAAAAAATTAAACATTTCAGTAGCAGGTGAATTTATCTTTATGGCTTCATTGTTAACACGATTAAAAACAAGAATGCTTTTACCAAGAAGAGAAGATGAGGAGGGCCTTGATATTGACGATCCTCGTTTTAATCTAGTAGATCAATTGATACAGTATAAAACATTTAAAAAAATTGCTAATCAATTGAAAATTATTCAAAATAATACTAAAGACTTATTCTATCGTCCTGTTGATATAAATTCTTCAGATATAAAAATGAATCCAAATGAATTTTTAAGGGAGGTATCATTATTTGATATATCAAAAATTTTTAAAGAAGCACTTTCAAATGCACCTATAACTGATTCATTGGATATGCACAGAGAAAAGATATCAATTACGGAACAAAAAAATTTTATAATTGCAAATTTTGATAAAAAAAATAATCTTTCATTGGATAAATTAATAAAAAAGTTAAAAAGTAAACTTGAGATTATTGTAACATTTTTAGCTTTATTAGAAATGATTAGAACAGCAGAATTAGTTTGTAAACAAAAAGATGCTTTTGGTCAAATTGAGATGAAATTAAATATTGGTGCTGAAGCATAATGAATGACGAATTGATTATTGAATCATTATTATTTGTTCTCTCTCAGCCACTGAAACAATCAGATCTTAAAAAAGTGTTTGATAATGGTGATACTCCGTCTTTGGATGATATAGTTGAAAAACTCAATCAAAAATATACAGACCATGCTTTTCAAATTTCAAAAATAGGTGGTGGGTATATGCTCGTGAGCAAAAAAGATTTTGAGCCATTTATTTCAAAAATATTATCTGGTAAAAAACTAATCTTATCGAATGCTGGTTTAGAAGTATTAGCTATCATTGCTTATAAACAGCCAATTAATAGGTTAGAAATCGAATCAATAAGAGGTGTTGATTGTAAGGGTGTAATAAAAAATCTACTCACAAAAAAATTAATAAAAATAAAAGGAAGAGATAATAGCCCTGGGAGAGCTTTATTATATTGCACTACCGAAGAATATTTGAAACATTTTGGTCTAGAAAATTTATCTGATATGCCAAAACATAATGAAATTTCTGAAATAATCGATTCTCAAGAGGATAAAATCAGTAGTGAAATTATTTAAATTTGTTGCCTCTTCTGGTCTGCTATCTAGAAGAAAATCTCAGGAATCTATAAAATCAGCCTTTATTACAGTAAATAATATTGTTGAGCTAGATCCTTTTGTTGATATAAATCCTGAAAAAGATATAGTGAGACTTGATGAACAAAAAATTAAGTTTAGAAGAGAATGCGAAACAATTGTACTCCATAAACCAAAAGGATTTATTTGTTCTAGGAGTGATGAATTAAACAGAAAAACAATCTTTGACTTAATTCCAAAGAAATCTACTCTCAATTATATTGGAAGATTAGATAAAAATACAACGGGTATAATTTTGTTAACTAATGATGGAAACTTATCTCAGTTCTTAACACATCCAAAAAACAAAATTCCTAAAGAATATATTGCTGAAACAACAGCTCAAATACAAGGGTCACAAGTCAAAAAGATTAAAAAAGGTATTTTTATTGGGTCTGGAGAGAAGGGAAGAGCAGAAATATTATCTCAGAAAAAAGTGAAAAATACATTTCATATTAAAATGATCTTAAAACAAGGAAAAAAAAATGAGATTAGGAGAATATTCAAGTTTTCCAATATAAAATTACTTTCTTTAAAAAGAGTTAAGTTTGGGAATATTGCTTTAGGATATTTAAAGGAAGGTTTTTGGAGAGAATTAACGAAAAAAGAAAAAGAATATTTCAGGAAAGTTCGTCTAAAATGAGAACATTTTAAAAATGTTGGCATTTATTTAAAGTAAGACTAACTTTCTGAGCAATTTTATGGTTATAACAATTGATGGAGCTGCAGGCGTTGGGAAAACAACAACTGCTAAAAAACTAGCAAGAAAGTTAGGATTTGGATATTTGGATACTGGTGCTATGTATCGAGCAATAACTTATTTTTTTATTCAACATCAAGTTGATATTGAATCAAAAAATATGGTAATTAGTTCTCTGAATACTTTAAACTTAGATGTTAGATTTCCAATCGATTGTCCAACTAAAATTGTGTTGGATGGAGAGGACATTAGCGAAGATATTAGAAAAAAAGTAGTAACTAATAGGGTTAGTCAAGTGAGTGCCATAGAAGATGTGAGAAAAAAAATGGTTAAAATGCAAAAAGAAATTGTAAGTAATGGAAACTTTGTTGTTGAAGGAAGAGATATTGGTACTGTAGTTTTTCCAAATGCAGAACATAAATTTTTTTTGGTGGCAGACTACGATATTAGAGCAAAAAGAAGATTAAAAGATTTTCATAATGTTAACGAAAAACTTGATTTATCTGATATTAAGAATGACTTAATAAGACGTGATGAATGTGATAAGAATAGAAAGCTTTCTCCTCTTAAAAAAGCAGAGGACGCAGTAGTAATTGATACATCAAATTGTAGTATTGATGAACAGGTAGAGAATATATATAAATATATTGAAAGAGTATAAAAAATTATGAATGAAAAGTTAGATCAAAACCTAGAAGATGTCAGAACAGAAGAATTGGTTGCAAACGTTGATAGTGATTTGGTAGAAGTAAAAGAAACTACCACTAAAAAAATTAAAGATTATCTAAGTAAAGATTTGTTTAGTGATATAAAAATAATTTCTGGCAAAGAAAGTGATGAAGAAGTTAATAGTTTAGGTAAATCTGATTTAAGTGAATATGAAAAGACTTTTAAAGATATTTCTGAAAATCAAATTATATCGGCAAAAGTAATTGGAATTAGTGAAAATGATATTATGGTTGATATAGGTTTTAAATCTGAAGGGTTGATTAACAGATCAGAATTTAACAATAAAGATTTACCTGAAATTGGTTCTAAGATAGATATTTTTCTTGAAAAATTTGAAGATGCTGATGGAAATATAACCCTTTCAAAATATAAAGCTGATTTTATTAAAAGATGGGACGAATTAAGAGAATTGTGTGATAATGCCAAACCTGTGAAAGGAAAAATCATTAAAAGAGTTAAGGGGGGTCTTATAGTAGATCTTGATGTAATTCAGGCTTTCCTTCCTGGATCTCAAGTTGATGTTCAACCGGTAAAGAATTTTGATGATTTTTTAAATAAAGAATTTGATTTTCAGATTGTCAAAGTTGATGAATCAAGAAAAAATCTTGTGGTCTCAAGAAAAGCCATACTTCAAGAGTCTTTAAATGAAAAAAGACAAGAAATTATGGATAAAATTAAAGTTGGTGAAACAATTTCTGGTATAGTTAAAAATATTACCGATTTTGGTGCTTTTATTGATTTAGGTGGCGTAGATGGGTTGATACATATTACTGATTTTTCATGGGGAAGAATTAATCATCCATCCGAAGTTGTATCAATTGGAGATACAGTTGACGTACAAGTTATTGATTATAATAAAGAAACATCAAGAATTTCCCTTGGTATCAAGCAATTAATTGATAATCCTTGGAAATCAATTGTTGATAAATATAATGTTGGTGATGTTATATCAGGCAAGATAGTTAGTATTATGAACTATGGTATTTTTATTGAAATTGAAAAAGGTGTGGAGGGTTTAGCGCACATATCAGAAATCTCATGGAATAAAAATATTGAAAATTTATCTGATCACTATAAAACAGGGAATATATTAGAATCAAAAATATTATCTATTGATATTAAAGATCAAAAAATTAGTCTTGGTATTAAACAATTAACAGAAGATCCATGGAAGAATGTATCATCTAGATTTGCTATAAATGATAAAATTAAAGGATCAATTAATAATATTACCAAGTTTGGTGCATATGTTAATTTGGGAGATAATATCGAAGGTTTTATAAAAAATACAGATTTTCACTGGACAAAAAATATTTCTCGTGCAAAAGAATTTGTTAAAAAAGAAGACAATGTTGAATTAATTGTATTAGAAATTTCGAATAAGGATAGAAAAATATTTTTAAGCATGAAAGAAATAACTGAAAATCCTTGGTCTGAAATAAAAAAGCAGTATTTATCTGGACAAGCAATTCAAGGAACCTATAATAGTTTGACTGATTCTGGAATGGTTATTGGTCTTGAAAATGATATTGAAGGTTTTGTTCCAATAGATAAGATTGCAAAAAAATTAAGAAAAAATTACTTATCATCAATCAAGCAAGGGGAACTTGTTGATTTATTAGTTGTTGAAGTTGAAGAGAAAGATAAAAGAGTTGTCTTGATGCTTAATCAACCTGATGAAGATTAATATACCCAAATTAAAAGATACTAATGTACCTCAATTAAGAAGAATATTTTATTCTGTTCTCATAGCATTTATTTTCTGGTTTTTTATTAAAAGTGAAGATGATTATTTAGTAACAAAAAAAATTCCTCTAATTGCAAGAAATTTACAAGAACAAAAAACATATAAAGAAGAAGTTCCAAAAGATATTCTTGTTACAATAAGAGGATCTGGTAGATCATTTATATGGCTCGCATTGTTTGAGAATTTCTATGATTATAAAGCAATTATTGATTTAAGCAGTATTGCTGATCAATATAATTTCAATTTAAATGATTATTATAGAGACAATCCTAAAAAGATAGTATTGCCACTATCTTTAGGTTTAGAATTTGTAGAGGTTATTTCACCAAAAAATATCATAATCAATTTAGATCAATATTTGGTCAAAAAAGTACCAATTCAATCACAGGTATTTATTTCAACAGAATCAGGATATGTACAGGTTGGAAATGAAAATTTTGTTCCAGACTCTATTAACATTGGTGGACCACAAGAAATCGTAAATAATATTGAATTTGTGAGGACTCAAAAAGATACTTTTTTAAACCTTATAGCATCAATAGATGGAGAATTATCAATTATTAATCCAAATAAATTAGTTGATTTTGATCCAAAGAAAGTTCGAAGATATATTAATATTCAACCGATTAGTGAAAAGATTGTTACATCTATTCCAGTTCAGTTAATTAATAAGCCAAATGATCTTGAGATATTTGTCAATCCTTCTACAGTTTCATTAACTATTATTGGAGGCCTTGATCAAGTTGCAAATATTCTTCCTGAAGATATTTTAGTTACAATTGATTTTAAAGATTGGAATCCTGATAAACAGTTTTATTTACCTCAAATTGAAATACCTACCAATTTTTTTAAGTGGGAAAATTTATCTCCAAATAATTTAGAAATTCTTGTTGTTGATAGAAAAGAACCAATCAAAGAAAATTGATTATTCTTGGAATAGAGACATCTTGTGATGAGACTGGTGTAGCAATTTGTCAAGACTATAAAATTCTTGCTAGCTATAATAAAACTCAATATATACACAAAAAATATGGAGGGGTTGTTCCTGAAATTGCATCAAGAGAACATGAAAAATTTTTACCTCAAATTACTAAAAAAGTTTTAAAAGAATCTAAGTTAAACTATTCTGATTTAGATGCTATTGCTGTAACTAATGGTCCAGGATTAATGGGTTCTTTATTATCTGGAATTTCTTTTGCCAAAGGATTATCTCAAGGACTGGATATTCCAATAGTTCCTATTAATCATCTTGAGGCACATCTTAATTCTGTATTTATTGAATTTGGTGATTTAATAAAACCTCCTTTTATTAGTTTACTTGTTTCAGGTGGACATACACAACTTTGGATGGTTAAATCTGATTCTAAATATAATCTTTTAGGAGAAACTTTGGATGATGCATGTGGAGAAGCATTTGACAAAGGATCAAAGACATTGGGTCTAGATTATCCTGGTGGTCCGGAAATAGAGAAGTTATCAAAAGGTGGAAATAATAAGTTGATTGATTTTCCTCGTCCTATGATACATGATAAGAGTTATAATTTTAGTTTTAGTGGTTTAAAAACTGCTTTGATCAATTATATAAAAAAGAATGATAAATATTCGCCAAATGATGTTGCTGCTAGCTATCAAGAAGCTATCGTAGATACTTTGATGATTAAATTAAATAGAGCTATGAATAATTTTAAAATCGATACTGGTATTATTTGTGGTGGAGTTGCCGCCAATAAACGATTAAGAGAAAAATTAGGTGAATTAGATAAAACTATTATTTTCCCTTCTCTAAAATATTGTACTGATAATGCAGATATGATTGCATTTTTAGGAGAGAAAAAAATGAACACTAAGTCTGTTGAAGCAGGAATAAATTTTTCTGCTTATTCTAGAGGAATAGTTTTTTAATAATGAAAGATAAATATAAGTTGTTTCTTTTTGGGATATCAATTGGTACGGCTATAGGTGGAGCAATTTATATAAACTCCTTTTTCTTTTTTGCTGATGAGACTGATATGATTACAGATAATATAATTCCAGAAAGTATTGAATTAAAAACTCCAGAAGATATAGTAGATATAGCTATAAAAAATATTATCGTATACCCTAATAGATCTGATCAGAAATCAATATATATTGATATTGAAATCCAAAACATTAATGGAAATGAAACTGTTCAAGTTAGTCTTTCAAATGCCAACAATCTTATTGGTTCAGACCAAATTAGTTTGAAATCCAACCAAAAAGTTTATTTTCAATCATTTTTATTAAAAGATAATATTGATTTTAAATCAAAGTTTGATGTAAAAATTTCCAGCTTGAAGCTTGAAGACAATATTGAAAATAATAGGTATAGTTTTAATGTAAACTTAGAGTCAGACAATCCAAAGATTGCAATTATCAGTGGCAACTTGAATTTTAATTCAATGGCTATTATTAATCATGTTGCAAATGATTTTGATCACTTTATACCTGATTTTGAGACGGGGATCCATGATTTCAAAGATTTTTGGTTTAAAAGATATGATTTAGTTATTTTTGATAATTTTCCAAATCATATTATATCAGATAAATGGTTAGAATTATTTTTCAGAAAAATTTATTCTCAAAATACTGCCTTAATTCTCTCTATTGGCAATAATCAGAATTTTGATTCTTTAATTAAATTGTCTCCACTCTTTGGAGTTAAAATTGATTCTAAAGAGGATATAAATAATATTTCAAAAAGAACTTTTTTCGAGAAAAATCAGTTCAAATCTGTTTTAATTAATAATACAAATTTTTATGAAGATTTTTTCAATGAAAAAAATGATTATTTTGAAGAATCTTTAAAGTGGGCGTTGGAAAATAAAAAATTACGTTACAATTTTTTTTTAGGAAGCGAACATTATAACATAAATGATAAAATATTTATCTATGGATTTTCAAATCGTGTTGACTTAGAAAGAAAGATATTTACTGCAAAAATTTCTATTGATGATAGATACCTATACAATAAGAGATTATATTTCAATCCAATATCAGATTATTATTTTAGCCAATTTAATATTGATAATTTTGGTAATTATAAAATAGAAATTATTGACGAAAACAATTTTATCCTTGAAACGATAAGTGTTAATATTGTAGAAGAATTAGGTAAATTATAGCAAATGATATCTATACAAAAAATTCGTGATGATAAATCTTCTGTTGAAAAAGAATTATCAAAGAAAGATAAGTCCATCAGTTTAGATAGTATTGTTAAATCTGATTCTGAACTTCGAGATTTAACTAAAAAACTTAATGACCTTCAATCAAAACAGAATAAAAAATCAAAAGAAATTGGAACATTAAAGTCAAAAAAGAGCGCTGATAAGTCAGTATTTGAAGATTTGAAAAAATTATCTAATACAATAAAAGAATTAGAGAATAAACAACGTACTAAATCTCAAGAACTTAAAGATATGCTCCTTCAGATTCCAAACATACCACACAAATCTGTACCTATTGGAGAATCTCCTATTGATAATGTTGTATCTAAAGAATGTTCTTCAAAGAGAGAATTAAAATTTAAACCAAAGAACCATGTCGATATTGTTAAAAATCTAGATTTAATAGATTTTGAAGCTGGTGCAAAAATTAGTGGTCCAGGTTTTCCGTTGTATAAAGGGAATGGAGCTTTGCTTGAGCGAGCACTTATTAATTTTATGATAGACTATAATTTAAAAAATTATGATTATATTGAAATTTCCCCCCCATTTTTAGTAAAACCAAGTTCTGTAAATACAACTGGTCAGTTACCAAGATTTGATGAAGATATGTACTATATCGAAAAAGATGATTTGTACTTAATTCCCACTGCTGAAGTACCATTAACTAATATACATAAAGATGAAATATTGGATTTATCTGATTTACCAAAATGTTATTTGGCATATTCAAGTTGTTTTAGGAGAGAAGCAGGTTCTTATGGTAAAGATACTAGAGGATTGTTGAGAGTGCATCAATTTAACAAAATAGAATTAGTAAAATTTGTTCATCCTAAAGATTCATATTCAGAATTAGAGAGTTTAACTAAACAAGTAGCAAAGATTTTAGATATGCTAGATTTAGATTATAGGATTGTTGAATTATGCAGTGGAGATTTAAGTTTTGCAGCTTCAAAGTGTTATGATTTAGAGGTATGGGCTCCAGGAGAAGAAAAATGGTTAGAAGTTTCATCTTGTAGCAATTATGAGGATTTTCAAGCCAGAAGAGGGAATATAAAATTTAGAGATGAAAATAATAAAATTAATTATGTTCATACTTTAAATGGATCTGGTCTTGCAACACCAAGAGTTTTTGCAGCTCTACTTGAAACACATCAAATGAAAGACGGTTCAATTAATATTCCATCATCTTTGCAGCCTTATACTGGGTTAGCGGAGATTAAATAATTGAGAAGAATTTGGATTAGTATTAATGTCTTTTTTTGGACCCTTTTTTTTGGTATAGGTTCAATCATTTCTATTAAATTATCAAATAATAAAAATAATTTTAAATATTATGGTATAAAATGGTCAGAAATGTTAATCAAAACTTCGGGAGTTCAACTAGAAATAATAGGAGAGCACAATATAAAAGATAATAAAAACTATATTTTTGCACCGAATCATTCATCATTTATGGATTTTCCGGTACTTTTTGTAGCTATAAATAAATACTTGGTTTTTGTTGCAAAAAAAGAATTAAAAAAAATTCCAATCTTTAAATCAATTTTAAATGTCTCAGGTTTTATATTTGTAGATCGTGAGAATCCTAGTGATGCAATTGATTCATTAAATGAATTAAAATCTGATATTAAGAATACTCCGAGATCAGTTGTAGTTTTTCCAGAAGGGACACGATCAAGTTCTAATCAATTACAAAGTTTCAAAAAAGGAGCAGCTATATTATCAATTAACACAGGGTTACCTATTATCCCAGTTTATATTATGGGATCTTTTAATTGGTGGAATACAAAAAATTTTAGAAAAAATTTTAATAAAATAGTTGTGAATTTTGGTAAACCTATTATTACAGAAAATAAACAATATAAAGATCGTGAAAATATTACTAATTCTATTAAAAAAGAGATTATCAAATTACAAAATAATGAAATATAGTTATCAATTAAAAAATGTAATTACCGAAATAAGAAATTATAAGAAGAATTCTAAGAAAATAGTATTTACCAATGGCATTTTTGATATTTTACATGTTGGGCATACACGCTATTTAAGTGAAGCAAGTACACTAGGCGATATATTGGTGATAGGAATCAATTCAGATGATTCAGTTAAAAAATTAAAAGGTCCTTCTAGACCAATTAATAATCTTGAAGATAGAGGGCTTATATTATCAGAGTTAAAAGTTGTTGATTATGTAATTAGCTTTGAGGAACAAACCCCATTCAATCTCATTAAATCAATTATGCCAGATATTCTAGTAAAAGGTGGAGATTATACAATTGAAGATATTGTTGGTGCTCAAGAAGTGATAGAAAGTGGAGGGAAAGTAGAAATATTAGATTTTCATCCAGGATATAGTTCTACTCATTATATTAATCAAATAAAAAAACACTAACTTGATTGTCATGAAGTTTCAATATAATTTGGCAAGTTTTATGAAGAAATTTAAATTATACTCTTTAGCAATAGTTTTGGTTACAAATATTTTTGCCCAAGACTTGATAAATGGTAATGAAAAAAAACCATTTATGAATACCAGTGATATTGCATTTTCTGGAAGTATCAATAATATTTCACCTATTTTAGATGAAGCAAAACAATTTCTTTCTGATGCTGTTATTGCAGATATCAATAAAGATACAATAGAAGTTGTATATAATATTAAGAGAATTTTTGATTTATTGTCAGATGTGGAGCAGATTGGTGTTCGTAATGAGCTCGATAAGATTGAATTTGAAAAATTCCAAAATGATTTCATTCAAGTCTATTCTACTAGATTAAATACCTTAGATGATTCTAGTCAAATCTTAACCGCTGAACTTATTAGACAACAAGTTGCAGAGGTAGCGAATGAAATTGAAGAAATAGAAATGGGTTCTACAAAGTTTACTGTTTTAGATGATAGAGAAGGACATATTCCTTTAGTCATTAATAATCAAGTTGAAGCGTATCTCCGTTATTTCCAAGGAAAGGGAAGAAGGGGATTTAATATTTGGCTGAAAAGATATGCACAATATGAAGATTTGATTTTACCAATCATTAAAAAATATGAATTGCCAGAAGAATTGATTGTTTTAGCTATGGTTGAATCAGGTCTTGATCCAAAAGCAGTATCTAAGGCGAAAGCAGTAGGATTATGGCAATTTATGTATTCCACAGGAAAACAATATGGGTTAGAAAGAAATTGGTATATTGATGAACGTCAAGACCCTATCAAATCTACAGAAGCAGCATCTAAGTATTTTAAAGATTTATATAAAGAATTTGATGACTGGTATCTAGTATTAGCTGCTTATAATACAGGGCCAGGAAGAGTAAATCGTGCGGTCAACCTTCACGGAACATCTGATTATTGGCAGTTATATTCTTTGCCAAAGGATACTAAAAATTATATACCATATTTTTTATCTTCTGCAATCATTCTAAAAAATCCAGAGAAGTATGGATTCAAAATTCCAAAATCTAATCCACTAAAATATGATGAAGTTACTATTCAAAAGAGTGCAGATTTAACTGTAATTGCAAAATCGGCTGGTACAAAATTCAGTACTATTAAATACCTCAATCCTGAATTAAGACAACCTGCAACTCCTTCAAATGGTGATTATACTTTAAGGATACCTTACGGTAAGAAAGATATTTTTTATAAAAATTTTAATGCACTACCTGCAACAGAAAGATTTGCTACTCAAAAAGTAGAACATCGTGTTAAAAAAGGAGAAAATTTAACAGCTATTGCTTCAAAATATCGTGTTTCTATTGCTGATTTACAGACAATTAATAACATTACAAATCCTCAACGACTATATATAGGTCAACGATTAACAATTCCAGTTAAGGGTGGTATTTATTCAAATTATCCTGAAAGAATTACTTATAAAATTAAAAAAGGAGATACTTTAGGACAAATTGCTGAAGACTATAATACTAGAGCTAGCGAAATTAGAAAATGGAATAAAATGAAACCAAATGATTCTACAATTTATCCTGGGAAAAAATTAATATTATTTGTTGATAAAAATGTTAGCGAATCAACAGATACTCCGAAAAAAAATGTTTATATTGTCAAAAAAGGAGATACTTTAGGACAAATTGCTGAAGACTATAATATTAGAGCTAGCGAAATTAGAAAATGGAATAAAATGAAAGAAGGAAGTTTTAGAATTTATCCTGGGCAAAAATTAGTATTATTTGTAGAATAGAGATTTAAAAGAAGAGGTATTATGATTAAACAAAATATAATTGATAATGTATCAGCAAATACTGGTTTAACAAAGGTAGAAGTAGAAGCTGTACTTAATGATTCATTTAAGGAAATTATTACTACCTTAAGCAAGAATGAAAAGATTGAGTTAAGAGGTTTTGGAACATTTAGAGTTAAACATAGAATGCCTAAAAAGGCACGTAACCCAGCTACTGGAGATCCTGTATATCTTCCAGAGCGTTATGTTCCAGTTTTTAAGCCTTCGAAACTAATGAAAAATACTGTCAACGATAAATTGATTGATTATTAAATAGGAGCATTTGATGCCTTGCGGTAAAAAAAGAAAAAAAAGAAAAATGAATACACATAAACGTAAAAAACGTTTACGTGCAAATAGACATAAGAAAAAAAATAGATAAATAAAATGAAACCAAAAAGTTTTGCTGTTTGGGCTAATGTTGGGAAAAAAGAAATACCAGCATTAGTTCGCGATGTTGGACAATGGGCAAACCATAATAATTTGCAATTGTTTTTACCCCAAGGTTTAAAGAACCTAGATTCTCTTCCAAGTAATTATACATTATATGATCATGATAAACCTCCTAGTGTAGATTTTCTGTTATGTTTAGGTGGAGATGGTACATTGCTTTCTGGGGTTCGTCTCTTTAGTAATCCAATGGTTCCTGTCTTGGGCGTTCATATCGGAGGATTAGGGTTTCTTGCTCAAATTGATCCAGATGAATTAATAGAAAAATTAGATTCAATTAGAGATGGAGAATTTAGTATTCAAGATCGTTTAGTATTAAATGCAGAGATTTCTCACAATAGTGATAACAATACTTATTTTGCCATTAATGACTTCGTTGTGCAAAATAAAGTGGCATATCGAATAACCTCTCTTGGTTTTTATATTAATGGTAAACATGTTAGCGATTATAAATCAGATGGAATTATTATCAGTACCCCAACAGGGTCAACTGCCTATTCTTTATCATCTGGAGGTCCAATTGTACAACCAGATGTTTTTTCTATTATAGTTACTCCAATTGCTCCCCACTCTCTAACATCAAGACCACTAGTTTTACCCCCCGATGTAGAAATTGAATTCCGGTTTAATGGTCATTCAAAAAAAGAGTTAAAATTAATTTGTGATGGACAACATATTGAACATTTTACCGATGAATCTATCGTAAAGATTAGGCAAGCAAAGAATCATTTAAAATTTATCACATTTAATGATTACGATTATTATCAAACCTTAAAGACTAAAATGATTTGGGGTAAAAGAGGTTCATAATGAATAGAATAATCAAAACTATTATAATTTGTTTTTTTGTTGGTTTTCTTAATGGTCAAGATACAATTCTGTCGAAAGACGAAGTAATGAATGTTGCTTATGCGGAAGCAGAACAAGAAGGTAAAAATGTTTTTCTAATGTTTGATGCTTCGTGGTGTGGTTGGTGTAAACGTATGGATAAGAATATGAAAAATAATGCATGTAAGAATTTTTTTGACGATAACTATGTTACTGTTCATTTAGCAATTAAAGAGTCTAAAGAAAATAAACATCTTGAAAATCCAGGGGCACCCGATTTCTATGATTCTCTTAAAGAAGGTACAAGTGGAATTCCTTTTTGGGTTATATTTGATAGCAAGGGAAATGTGCTAGATAATTCTCTAGATTCTAATAATAATAATATAGGTTCACCAGTGACAAAGGATGAAGTGCAAGCTTTTGTCAGCATTTTAAAAGGTACAAGCAAATTAAATGATAAAGAACTTAGTATAATAACAGAAGTTTTCTGGGATAAAGCTTTATGATTAGTAAACTTATCCAAAAATATTTTTAAAAATATTTTTAAAAATATACCCAACCATTTTCGGATTTTCTTTTAATCGTCTTATCGAATAATCATACCAATTGTCTCCATAAGGAACATAAACACGTATTTTATTGCCTTCTTGAATTAATTTTTCCAAGGTTTTTTCCATCGGAACTCCATAGAGAACTTGAAATTCGTATTGGGTTTTAGAAATATTATTATCTTGAATCCATTGGTATAGATGATTAATTAAATATTCATCATGTCCTGCAATTCCTATATAAGAACCTTTTTGTAATCCTATTTGAACTAGTTTGATATAGTTCTCTCTTATTTTTTCATAATCAGAATAAGCAATCTCTTCACTTTCTATATAGATACCTTTACAAATTCTACAATTAAAATTTTCATTAGCTAATGCGTTTAAATCATCCACAGAACGATGCATATATGCTTGTAGTACAATTCCAACATTAGGATATATTTTCAATGCTTCTTTATATAGTGCGATTGTTTCAGAAGTGTAAGGAGAATTTTCCATATCAAGGCGTAAAAAATTGTAATGTTTTTTAGCTTTTTCAGTTAAGATTATTAAATTTTTTTTGACAATATCGTATCCAAGATCTTGTCCTATGTGAGTTAATTTGATTGATAAGTTTCCTTGTAAAGATCTAGAAGAAATTTCATCATATAAATTTGCGTATCTTTCAGTAATCTCTGTAGCTTCTTTCTCCGTTTTTATATGTTCTCCTAGAATATCGATTGTGACATCATACCCTTTGGTATTTAAATTCTCAACAGTAGATAGCATTTCATCATCTGTAATACCTGCAATGTAAGGGGAAGCAAAAAGTTTAATAAAACTTTTTGGAAAAAAAGGAATGATTTGAATTAGTAAATTATTTATTAATTTCATACCGAATAAATTTAACAAATAAAAAAATCAATGAAAGTAGTATTAATCATCGGTGGTGCAGTATCAGGATCTACTGCTGCTCGAAAATTAACAGAAAATGGTGTTCGATGTGTAATTGTAGATCAGAATCGTTTGCCTTATGGAAAAATTGAAGATGGACTTCCAAGATGGCATGAAAAACAACGTCTTAGTGAATATTCTAAGATTGATGAGGTTATGGCTCATGATTTAGTGGATTTTATTCCTCTTACCAAAGTAGGGGATCATATTAATTTTGAAGAAATTTATGATATGAACTGGAGTTGTGTTTATTTTGCTAATGGTGCTTGGAGAGATAGATTATTCCCAATTAAAGGTGTTGAAGAATTCTCAAACTTTTATTACCAAAACCCTTTTGTATACTGGTTTAATCATTATCATGAGGATGATTATAATGGTCCCGAAGTAGTGATTCAAGATGATATATTAGTTGTGGGAGGTGGGCTTGCTTCAATTGATGTATGTAAAATTACCCAGTTAGAACTCGTAAAAGAAAAAATACAATCTAGAGTAAAAAACGTTGATGTTATTGATATGGAACACAAAGGAATTCCAAGATATCTAGAAGAACATAATATTGACTATAATAGTCTTGGAATTAAAGGAACAACCTTGATATATAGAAGAGATATAGAAAATATGCCTCTTACAACCATTCCATTTGATGCTAAACCTGAAATGGTTGAGAAACGCAGACAAGCACGAAGGAAGATTTTAAATAAGACCCAAGAAAAATTTTTGTTTAATGTATTAGAATGTATACAACCTATTGCCTTGAATATAGTAGAAGGGAATCTGGAAGGCTTAGAAATAATTAAAAATAAAATTGTAGATAATCAACCAATCCCAATTGATGATTCTAATCAAATCTTAAAAGGAAATATTGTTATTAGTTCTATTGGTAGTTTGCCAGAGCCAATTGATGGTCTTCCAATGAATGGATCTACTTATGATATTATAGATGAAGATTCTGGCAAATTTAATAATCTAGACAAAGTGCATGGAATGGGTAATGCAATTACTGGAAAAGGAAATATTAAAGCATCTCGTGTTAGTGCCAAAACTGTGGGAGATTTAACAATTGATTTAATTCAGGATATTGATTCTGAATCACTAGAGCATATTGATGGAAAAATAAAAAAATGGCAAAGTCGTTCATCTTATAATGGAAATTATTTTGAATGGAAATCTAAAAAATAATTTTTTCTTAATTATATATAGAACTCCACTCTCTTTTTTATTATTTTCTCATCTCTACTTTACAATTAATGTTTAAGCTTAAAATAAAAAACGGGCACAATGTTAATATTGCTGGAAACCCAGACAAGAAATTTTTACCTACAAGACATCATAGTTCTGTTTCTTTGTCACCTGAAAACTTTCGTTACATAAAACCAAAACTCTTAGTAAAAGAAAATGATTTTGTACAATTAGGTGATCCCATCTTCTTTGATAAATTGAATCCAGAAATTAAATGGCCAGCTATTGCTTCTGGCAAAATATTTAAAATTGTTTATGGAGATAGACGTGTTATTAAGGAAATCATTTTTGAAGTGAATGATAACAAGGAAAAATCTCTCCAACCAATCTCTCCAGATGGATTATCTTCAAAAGAAGGAGTAATAAGTTATTTATTAGAAAAAAATATGTGGCCATTTTTAAGACAAAGACCGTTCAATAAAGTGGCAAATCCTTCTGATAATCCAAAATCAATTATTATCAGTCTTGTTAATACAGCTCCATTAGCGATTAATCATCATTTTACTTTATCAGATCAGCAAGAATATATTGTTAGTGCTCTAAAACATTTAAAAGAATTGACCGATGGGAAGCTATTCCTTATTGTTAGGCCGGGGGAATTTACTTATCTATCTGATTTGGAATATATCGATTTGGTAGAAGTAGAAGGACCTCATCCTGCTGGAAACATTGGTGTCGTTCTTAATCATATTCAACCAATTAATAACAAAGATATTATTTGGACAGTAGAAGGACACCATCTTCCTATCCTTGGTAAAATATTTTCTAATGGTATTTTTGATCCTTCAATAACAATTAATATAGCGGGTCCTTGTGTAAAAAAACCAAGTTATATAAAAACAAGATTAGGTTGCCCAGTAGATATCTACTGTCAAGATAATCTCACAACAGATGATGTTAGAATTATTTCTGGAAATGTTTTAACAGGGAGAGAAATAAATTTGGATGGGTATACAAATTTTTATGATTCATCCATCTCCATCATTGAAAAATCATTTGAAAGACCATTCATGGGATGGTTACATCCAGGAGGGTCATCTAAGTATAGCATTTTTAATGCTTATATTGGTGACAATAAAAAACCTTATAGGTTTACTACACTTCGGAATGGAAGTAAAAGGGCTTTTGTTCCTATTGGTGCATGGGAAAAAGTGTTTCCTATGGATATTTATATTAATGAGCTTGCAAGAAGTATTGAAGCCAATGATATTGATGAAATGGAACAATTGGGTATTTATGAATGTGATGAAGAAGATGTAGCTCTTTGTTCATTTGTTTGTCCGAGCAAGACGAATGTTGGTGCAATTATCAGGAAGGGTTTAGATTTAATTCATTTTGATGGATAATATGAATTTCTTAAAAAAAATATTAGAACGATCAGGAAAATTATTTGAAGAAGGAAAACTTCTATCATGGGCTCATCCGATATGGGAGGCAACTGATACTATTTTATTTTCTACTGACAAACAGACAAGTTCTGGTCCTCATATAAGAGATAATATGGATATTAAAAGAATGATGTTTTTTGTAGTGATTGCCTTAATTCCTTGCTATTTATTCGGAGCTTATAATATTGGTTATCTAAATGCTATAGCAACTGATGTATCAAGATCTATGTTTGAGAATTTTATTTTTGGTATGTCATATGTGTTACCAATATTAATCATTACCTTTGTTTCAGGAGCAATTTGTGAACTTACTTTTTCTGTTATTCGTAGGCATGAAGTCAATGAAGGATTTCTTGTTACTTGTGCGTTAATTCCTTTAACAATGCCACCAGATGCTCCTTTATGGCAAATTTTTATTGGTACTGCATTTGGGATTATCATTGGGAAAGAAATTTTTGGTGGAGTTGGAACAAACATTTTTAATCCAGCATTAACAGCTCGTGCTTTTATGTATTTTGCTTTTCCAACTAAAATGTCAGGTGATAAAATTTGGGCTGTAGGACCTGATGGATATACCGGAGCAACTGCATTATCTATTCCAGCAAATCCCGTTGAATATGATACAGCATCCAATTTATTTAGTCAAGCAACTCAATTTGATTTTTCGCTATGGAATATGTGTTGGGGTTTAATTCCAGGTTCCATAGGAGAGACAAATAAAATATTAATTTTATTCGGAGCAATTTTTCTAGTTTATGTTGGAATTGCTTCTTGGAGAACTATGGTAGCTTCAGTAATTGGATTATTTTTTACTGCTTCTTTATTTAATATTCTTGCTGATTTTTCTACTAATGCAATGTTAACAATTGCACCCTTGCAACATCTTTTAATTGGTAGTTTTTTATTTGGTACAGTTTTTATGGCAACTGAGCCAGTGACATCTGCTCATACCAATAAAGGGAAATGGATATATGGTTTTATGATTGGAGTATTGACCATAGTTATTAGATCAGTTAATCCAGCGTATCCAGAAGGAGTAATGCTTGCCATTCTAATTATGAATATGTTTGCTCCATTAATAGATTATTATGTCGTAAAATCTAATATAAATATGAGGCTTGCTAGAAATGCATAGCAATAGATATACATTACTTTTTGTTTTTATCATAACTGTTGTTCTAGGAACCCTGCTTTCCGTTACTAAAGAAAACCTAAAAGACAAGCAAGAGGATAACCTCAGAGCTGATGTAAACAAAACCATTCTTCGTTCACTTGATTTTGTAGAAGAAGAAGAAAATCCATGGTCTAATGAAAAAGTTGAAGAAATATTTAATAATAGTATTATGGCACTATGTGTGGATGTAGAAGGTAATAAAATTGATAATGTTGTATTAGAAGAAATTGATATTGAGAGAGATGTTAAACGATTGCCAGTTTATCTCAAGGTTGTTGAAGGTGAACTACAAGGTATTGCTCTACCAGTTGCGGGGAAAGGATTATGGTCTACACTATTTGGTTATATTGCTTTAGGTCCAGATCTAGATACAGTGTTAGGTATCCAATTTTATAAACATGGTGAAACTCCTGGATTGGGGGGTGAAGTTGAAAAAGAGTGGTTTACAAACAATTTTATTGGTAAAAAAATTAGAAATGTTGATGGCGAAATTATTGGGATAAAAGTTCTAAAAGGTAAAGTGGATTATAGTAAGGAGGATGCCATCCATCAAGTTGATGGAATATCTGGAGCAACAGTTACTTCAAATGGTGTGACCGTATTTCTAAAAGATGATTTAAAACGATATGAACCATATTTAAATAAGATAAAAGAAAATGGAATTATTTAATACAGAATCTAAAAAAATTGTTACTGATCCATTAAATGTTAACAATCCTATTTCTTTGCAAGTCTTGGGTATCTGTTCTGCTTTAGCAGTGACTATAAGAGTAGATCAAGCAATTATCATGACTTTCGCCGTAATTTTTGTACTATGTTCATCTAATGTTGCTATTTCTCTTTTAAAAGATTATATACCAAGTCGAGTCAGAATTGTAATTATGCTAGCGATAATTGCAGGATTAGTGTCCTTTGTTGATGAAGTACTTAAGGCATATTTGTATGATATGAGTAAGCAGTTATCAGTGTTTGTTGGTCTTATTGTTACCAATTGTATCATTATGGGCCGCGCTGAAGCCTTTGCGATGAAACATGGACCATCAAAAGCATTTTTAGATGGATTAGGAAATGGTTTAGGTTATGGAATGATGATTATTCTTGTATCATTCTTTAGAGAGTTATTTGGAGCTGGCACTATTACTTTACCAAATGGTGGTGCAGGGTATATATTATTTTCAATCGAACGCGACGCTAGTTGGTTGATTAATGCAGGATATGAAAATATTGGATTATTGGTATTATCACCTGGAGCATTTTTTATACTAGGCCTTGTTATTTGGGCGCAAAGGGAAATTGCTGGTCTTGAGGAAGAGGAATAATGGGTCTTGAACATTATCTCAGCATTTTTACAAAGGCAGTTTTTATTGAGAATATGGTTTTGGCATATTTCTTAGGTCTTTGTTCATTTTTAGCTATCTCAAAAAAGATTGATTCTTCTATTGGAATCGGAATGGCGGTGGTTGTTGTTTTGACAGTTACAACTCCAATTAATTGGTTTATTTATGAATACCTTCTAGATAAAGGCGCATTATCATGGATTAATCCTAAAAACCCTGAACTCGCTAATATTATTGCTGATATTGATTTATCATTTTTAAAACTTATTGTATTTATTGCTGTTATTGCGGCAGCAGTTCAATTAATTGAAATATTTCTAGAGCGATTTTCACAAGCACTTTATAATGGTTTAGGAATTTTCCTTCCATTAATTGCTGTGAATTGTTCCATTTTAGGAGGATCAATGTTTATGGTAGAAAGAGAATATTCATTATCAGAAACATTGGTATATGGTTTTGGTTCTGGTGTTGGTTTCTTATTAGCTATTCTCGCATTGGCATCAGTTCGATATAAACTTCGTTATTCTAATATTCCACCGAGATTGAGAGGCGTTGGAATGGCAATGATATTAACTGGATTATTATCTATGGCTTTTATGGCCTTTTCTGGAATTGATTTATGAGTGAATTTTTTATGAGTGAGTTTGGTCTCACAGTACTGTTGGGGATTGCAGTTTTTACATCGGTAATATTTTTATTGGTAATTGTCGTTAATGTCCTTTCAGATTTATGGCTTCCTCAAGGAGAGGTGAGTATTATAGTAAATAATGATCCGGACAAAGCTCTAAAAGTTCAAACTGGATCTACTGTATTATCAGCATTGGCTTCTCAGAATGTTTATTTACCATCTGCATGTGGAGGACAAGGAACTTGTTCTCAATGCAAGTGCCAAGTGATAGAGGGTGGTGGAGAGATTCTAACTATAGAAAAAACCTATATTAGTAGAAAAGAGCAAAAAGATCATTGGCGTTTGGGATGTCAGGTAAAAATTAGAAATGATATGAAAATTCAAGTACCTGATGAAATTTTTAGTATTAGAAAATGGGATGTAACCGTTCGTTCGAATGAAAATGTAGCAACTTTTATTAAAGAACTAATTTTAGATCTGCCAGAGGGTGATTCTATAAAATTTGAACCGGGTGGTTTTATTCAAATTGATGTTCCAAAATATAAAGATATTAATTACAAGAATTTTGATATAGGAGATATGTATAACGAAGATTGGGATAAATTTGATGTTTGGCAATACAAAGCAAATAATCCTGAACCAGCATTTCGTGCATATTCTATGGTAAATCATCCAGCTGAAGGAAATATGATTATGTTAAATATTCGTATTGCATCTCCACCTCCTGGACAACCTAATCTTCCACCAGGAATTGCATCATCTTATACTTTTGATCTCAAACCAGGAGATAAAATTACTGTTTCTGGACCTTATGGTGATTTCTATATTAAAGATACTGATCGAGAAATGATTTATATTGGTGGTGGTGCTGGAATGCCACCTCTAAGATCGCATATTTTCCACTTGCTAAAGACTGAAAAAACAAAACGAAAAATTTTGTTTTGGTACGGTGCTAGATCTGCCAAAGAAATGTTCTATGATGATGAATTTAAATTGTTGGCAGAAGAGCATGATAATTTTACCTATCAAGTTGCACTCTCAGAACCGTTAGAAGAAGATAATTGGAATGGTCCTATAGGCTTTATTCATCAGGTAGCATATGATATGTATCTTAAGAATCATGATGATCCAACAGAATGTGAATATTATTTGTGTGGACCACCTATGATGATTGATGCAGTACAAAATATGCTTTCGGATTTAGGGGTTGAGGAAGATATGATTGCTTTTGATGATTTTGGTTAAAAAATATTCATTGCCTTTATGGCTATTGCTTTTTTATCTGTTTACTATTTTCTCTACTAGTTGTGCAGAAAAAGAATTTCATGAATTTAGCGGTGAAACAATGGGAACAAATTATACCATCAAATATTCTGCTAAACTTTCAAATCAATCGAATAATAAGAATAAAGTTGATCAACTTTTAGAAGATATTAATAATCAAATGTCAACTTATATATCGGATAGTGAAATTTCTCGTTTTAATACATTTAACGATACCACTTGGTTTGCTATTTCTGATGAATTTGCATATGTGATAGCTTCTTCTTTTAAGTATTATGAAATTTCTAATGGTTTATACGATATTACTGTAATGCCATTAGTAAATTTATGGGGATTTGGTCCAGAAATATTTTTAGATATTCCTAGCAAAACTCAAATTGATAGCGTTTTACAATTTGTTAGTCAAGACTTAATAGAGATTGATGGCAATAAAATCAGAAAAAAAGATCCAAGAGTACAAATAGACCTTAGTTCTATTGCTAAAGGATATGCAGTGGATCAGATTATTGAAATTTTAGATTATGAAAATATTATGGTTGAAATTGGAGGAGAAGTTAGAACTCTATCAGATAAAAAACTATGGAGAATAGGAGTTAGTACGCCATCAATTGGTAATTTTAATTATGATATTGAATATATTGTTCCAATTACAAATCATTCTCTAGCAACATCGGGGAATTACAGAAATTTCTATGTTGATGATAATAAAAATTTCTATCATCATGAAATCAACCCGTTATCAGGATATCCAATACAATCTAATTTAGGATCTATTTCAATATTAACTACTACATCTTGTATGGAGGCAGATGGATTATCTACTGCATTATATATGATGGATACTAAAGAAGTCAAAATTTTTTTAGATAGATCTAATTTTGAAGGGTTAATGATTATTCAGAATGAAGATGGTTCTTTTGAGAAAATTTTTTCTAATAATTTTCCAAAAAACTAAATTGAATCCTCACATTTTTCTGTATCACCACCACATATTTCACAACCATCTGGAGAATTACCACATCCTTTTTTGAGAGGTCTATTCTTTAGGATTAATCCAAGATTCATCAGTAAAAATGAGAAAAGTAATATTACAATAACCAATAAATATTCCATTGGTCCAATTTAGAATATTTATTCGATTTTCATAAGTTTTTATACCTCTTTACTTTAAATTACCCGAATGGAATTATTGAATCATCCAATTAGTATTGTAAGCTTGCTTATTTTTGTTATAGCATATGGTTTTGTGGTAACTGAGGAGGTTACCCATCTAAGAAAATCAAAACCAGTTCTATTTGCTGCAGGAGTAATATGGGCGATGATAGCATGGGTGGGAGCTAAATATGATTTTTCTCACTCTGTTGAAGATGCTATGATGAACGCATTTTCTGAATTTTCTCAGTTAATGCTTTTCTTGCTTGTTGCAATGACTTTTATTAATTCAATGACCGAAAGAAATGTATTTGAAAAAGTAAGATCCAGATTACTTGCACAAGACTATTCTTATAGAAAACTATTCTGGATTACTGGATTTATGGCGTTTTTTCTTTCTCCAATAGCAGATAACTTAACAACTGCATTAACAATGTGTGCCGTTGTAATGGCTGTTGGAGGGGATAATAAAAAATTTGTTAGTATCAGTTGTGTTAATATAGTAATTGCGGCAAATGCAGGTGGAGCATTTAGTCCCTTTGGAGATATTACAACATTAATGGTTTGGCAAGCAGGTGTAGTAGAATTTACCCAATTTTTCTCGCTCTTTTTACCATCCTTGGTTAATTATATAGTTCCAGCATGCATAATGAGTTTATTTGTTGATGGTTCTTCTGAAAATGTTAAAAATACTCCTGTTAGACTAAAACGCGGAGCTAAAACCATCATTATTCTTTTTTTAGTAACAATATTTTTTGCAGTTTCATTCGAACAATTCCTTCATATACCTCCAGTATTTGGAATGATGACAGGTTTAAGCTTATTACAGATATTTGGATATTATCTTAAGCGCACATATCTTAGTGGTCCAAAAAAAATCTCTAGAGAGGGTACTGATCAACCATTTGGCGTATTTAAACAAATTGCTCAAGCAGAGTGGGATACATTGCTATTCTTTTATGGGGTAATTATGTGTGTTTCTGGCTTGTCATATCTTGGATATCTCGCATTATTATCTAATGCATTGTATTATGGAATAAGTACCAATCCAGTAATCAGTTTTACTATCGCTAATTTTCTAATGGGTATTCTTTCAGCACTAATTGATAATATTCCTGTGATGTTTTCTGTATTGCAGATGCATACACAAGAATCAATGGTGTTGTCACAATGGTTACTAATAACACTTACAACGGGGGTTGGTGGAAGTTTGCTGTCGATTGGTTCAGCTCCAGGTGTTGCCCTAATGGGGCAAGCAAAGGGTATGTATACTTTTTATAGTCACTTAAGATGGACTCCTGTAATCTTTTTAGGATATATACTAAGCATCATAGTCCATTTGTTAATCTGGGGTATCATTAAGGTTTAGTAATGCGTCTTACTAAGATTACAACTCGGAATGGAGATCAAGGCAAGACAAAGCTTGCACAAGGTGATTCTGTATATAAAAATGAACTTATTATTAATGCCATCGGTGATATAGATGAACTAAATAGTATTCTAGGAGTTTGTATTTCTTTTTGTAATGATGAAAATATTATCAATGAAATAAAAAATATTCAAAATGATTTATTTAATATCGGAGGAGAAATCTCATTAAATGATTCAAGTAAAAATCTTCTAAAAGATGATTCTTTATCATTTCTGGACAATAGGATTAAAAAATTAAATGATTCGCTTAAACCATTGGAAGAATTTATCCTTCCAGGTGGAGATTCTTTTTCTTCAAATTTGCATTTAGCTAGAACCATTGCTAGGAGATCAGAGAGAAGCATTGTTGATTTATATATTAAAGATTTAGAGAATAACAATATCGTTAAATATTTAAACCGATTATCAGATTATCTGTTTGTTTTATCTCGATTTTATAACAAGAACAACAATATTGATGAAAATATGTGGAAAAAATAAATGGAAATAGATTATAAAAAAATAGAACATATTATATCTGAAAAGAAAAAATTTTTTATTTCTACACATATTAATCCTGACGGAGATAGTTTAGGCTCTGCTTTGTCTATGTACTATTATTTGAAGCAATTAGGAAAAAATTGTAGAATTATTAACGATTCTGCTGTTCCTCAAGTGTACAGTTTTTTGAATAATAACAATATCTTCGAACAAGTTAATGATGATAATACTGCTTTTATTAAAAGCGCTGATTTAGGAATTATATTAGATATTGGTGATTTTTATCGCTTGGGAAAAGTTGCAAATATTGTTGAAAATACTAAAATTGAAACAATCAATATTGATCATCACCCATTAACTGAAAATGATTTTTTTACCCATAATTTTATTAATTTGAACGCCTCTTCTGTTGGAGAAATTCTTTATTCATATTTTTCTAACATAGATAAAACTATTATCAATAAAGAAATTATGCTTGGAATTTACACTGCTGTTTTAACTGACACCGGTTCATTTAGATTTAGTAATACAAATCAGCTAAGCCATGAAATTGCGGTAAATGCTATAGAAATGGGTATTAATGTTTCAGAAATTTATCAAAATATTTATGAAAATTCTTCTGTCAGTAGAACCAAGCTTCTTGGTAATGTAATCCAAAAATTAAACTTCGATTGTAATGGAGAATTGGTATGGTTTTTATTGAATAATGATATGGTTAAGGAAGTAAATGGTACAAATCAAGATTTTGATGGATTTAGTGATTTCTTTAGAGGAATTAAAGGCGTTGAAATTTCTTTAATGCTTTATGATTTAAAAGGTAAAGTAAGGTTAAGTTTTCGATCAAAAGGTAAATATAAAGTTAATGAGGTTGCAAAAAAAATGGGTGGAGGTGGACATCCCTTTGCAGCGGCAGCATTAGTAGATGGAAATTTTTCTGATGTTAAATTAAAAGTTTTAGATTTATTATCACGATATATTAATAGTCACAATGAAAATAATATTAGCTAAAGATGCTGGATACTGTTTTGGTGTTCGAGATGCTGTAAATAGTGCATACAACACCAGCAAAGAGTATGGAGAAGTTTATATGCTTGGTGATATAGTGCATAATGAAAGTGTAGTCAATGACTTAGAAAAGAATGGTGTTAAAGTTGTCTCAAACTTAAACCAAATTCCGGATGATAAACCTGTACTTTTTAGAGCCCATGGTACTGCGAAAGAAGTATGGAAGGATGCAGAGAATAAAAAAATGAATATTATTGATGCAACTTGTCCATTGGTTCATGAGATACATAAAGAAGTGAAACAACTTGATAAAGAAGGTAGAAAAATTATTATCATTGGTGATCATGGACATGACGAAGTAATTGGAATTGCAAGTCAAGTTAAAGACGCAATTATTATATCTAATATTGAAGAAGCAGAGAAATTCAAAAAAACAAAAAAAGCTGGGATTGTTAGTCAATCCACTCAAACAATTGAAAATGTTCAAGATATTATTAATGTTTTAATGACCAAAGTATTCGATCTACGTTTTGTCAATACAATTTGTTTTCCTACAAAACGTAACCAAGAACAAATCAAAGAATTGTCAAATATAGTTGATTTAATGATCATTATTGGTTCATTTACTAGTGCAAATTCTAAAAGATTAACACAGTTGAGTTTTGAAAGAAATAAAAATACACATCAAGTAACTAATGCAACAGAAATTGATGTATCTTGGTTTGAAAAAAATATAAATTCTGTAGGTATTTCTGCTGGTGCTTCAACGCCAGATTGGATAATTGAATCTGTCATTAAGAAGGTAAAAGAGATAACTAATACCGTTGATAGGGAAATAATTTATGAATAAAGATATTTTCAAAGTTAAAGTTGGGTTAGCTGAAATGTTAAAAGGCGGGGTTATAATGGATGTAACCAATGTTGAACAGGCCAAAATTGCTGAAGAAGCTGGTGCTGTTGCTGTAATGGCACTTGAAAGAATACCTGCTGATATACGTGCTGATGGTGGAGTATCAAGAATGAGCAATCCCCAAATGATTAAGGATATTCAAGCGGCTGTTTCTATTCCGGTTATGGCTAAATGTCGTATAGGACATTTTGCTGAAGCTCAAGTTCTTGAAGCTCTAGAAGTTGATTTTATAGATGAAAGTGAAGTGTTAACCCCAGCAGATGAACATGCGCATGTTCATAAACATCCTTTTAAAATCCCATTTGTATGTGGTGCTAGAAGTCTTGGTGAAGCCTTGCGAAGAATTAATGAAGGCGCTGCTTTAATTAGAACAAAGGGAGAAGCTGGAAGTGGGAATATTGTTGAAGCGGTTAGACATATGAAAATGATTGTTTCTGAAATTCAACAACTTAAAAATTGTAATAAGAAAGAATTAGAAAATAAATCAAAAGAAATGAAAGTTCCACTAGACTTAATTAAATATGTTTCTGAAAACGGAAAATTACCAGTTCCTAATTTTGCAGCAGGAGGAATAGCAACGCCTGCTGATACTTCATTGATGATGCAATTAGGCGCTGAATCAGTTTTCGTCGGATCAGGAATTTTCAAAAGTGATGATCCAAAAGAAAGAGCATATGCTATGGTTGAAGCAGTTACTCATTTTGATAATGCCAAAGAGATTTTAAATGCATCTTATAAATTAAAAGATGCAATGAAGGGCTTAGAAATTTCAGAGATTCCTGAAGACCAATTGTTGCAAAAAAGAGGAGATTAAAAATGATTGGAGTCCTTGCTATTCAAGGAAATTTTTCCTCTCATATCCAAATCTTAAATAAACTTGGTTATGATTCAAAATTGGTCAAATCTTCCAAAGATTTAGATGATATTGATGGTTTAATTATTCCCGGTGGAGAATCAACAACAATGACTAAACTAATTGCCAGAGAAAATAGGTTTGCAAAGTCTATTAAATCATTTTCAAAGGAACATCCTATTCTTGGGACATGTGCTGGACTAATCTTAATGTCAAAAAATAGTTTTGATGATAAAGTTATCAATTTTGGTATTATTGATATTGAATCAGAAAGAAATGCTTATGGAAGACAAGTTCATTCTTTTGATACAAAGTTAGACTTAGATTACAATTCAAAAAAGACTTCTTTTATGGCATCTTTTATTAGAGCTCCTAAAATTTCCAAAGTGGGAAAAAATGTCCAAGTAATTTGTAATCATGACGATATTCCTGTTGCAGTTAAACAAGGAATGCATTTTGCTACAACATTTCATCCTGAATTACAAAATGAAGTGCTTATACATCAATTATGTTTTGGAGATGAATAAATGGGTTTAAAATATTTACCCTATATTAAGTCTCCAAAAGATTTAAAGAATTACTCAAAAAAGGAATTAGAAGCTATTTCTAGTGAATTAAGAGAATATATTATTTCAACTGTAAGCGAAATTGGTGGACATTTAGCATCAACATTGGGGGTTATTGAACTTACTACGGTACTTCATTATATTTACAACGCACCTGATGATAAAATTGTTTGGGATACTGGACATCAAGCATATGCCCACAAAGTACTTACAGGAAGATTCGAATCTCTCAATACTATTAGAAAATATAAAGGCTTAAATCCATTTTTGAAGCAAAGTGAAAGTGAATACGATGTTTTTGGTGCAGGACATGCTTCAACATCAATTTCTGCTGCATTAGGAATCGCAGTTGCACGAGATTTAAATAACCAAAATTTTAAAGTTATTAGCATTATTGGTGATGGCGCATTAACAGGAGGTTTGTCATATGAAGCAATTAATAATGCTGGAAGTTTAAAGAAACAATTATTAGTTATTTTGAATGACAATGAAATGTCAATTAGTCCTAATGTAGGAGCTATAAGGAATTACCTTAGAAAGATTTCTACAAATAGAGTTTATAATTATGTAAGAAACAAAGTTGGAAAAATTTTAGGTAGTCTCCCAAAACAATTAAATTTTATTGGCACATTTGTAAGAAGAGTTGAATTAAGCATTAAAAATTTCGTATTTCCTATTACAATTTTTGAAGATCTGGGTTTTAGATATTTTGGTCCCATTAATGGACATAATATCAATACACTTATCAATACATTAGAAAATATTAAAGATTTACCTGGTCCTGTTGTTTTACATATTATTACAAAGAAGGGGAAAGGATTAAATATTGCAGAAAATGATCCAGTTAAATATCATGGAATAAAAGGACGAGATGGGAATAAAGATAAATCGATAACAAGCTCACCACCAATCTTTCAAAATGTTTTTGGATCTTTGTGTTGTGACCTTGCAGAAGAAAATGAAAATATAGTCTGTATTACTGCTGCCATGAAGGAAGGAACTGGTTTGGTAGATTTTTCAAAAAAATTTCCAGATAGATTCTTTGATGTTGGTATTGCAGAAGCCCATGGGACTACATTTGCTGCCGGTCTTTCAACAGGTAAAAAAATACCTATTGTTGCAATATATTCAACTTTTCTTCAGCGTGCTTATGACCAAGTTATACATGATATAGCAATCCAGAAATTACCAGTAATTTTTTGTTTAGATCGATCTGGTTTAGCGGGAGAAGATGGTGCTACGCATCATGGAGCATTGGATATAGCATATATGCGCTGTATTCAAGGAATGACCGTTACTGCTCCTAAAGATGGAAATGAATTAAGAGATTTATTACACACCGCCATTGATAATAAAACTGGTCCATTTAGTATAAGGTACCCAAAAGATTCCTCCATTATATTTAATGAAGGAATTTCTGGAAAAGTTATTAAAATTGGTAGCTGGGAAGTATTGAATCATGGAAATAATGTAGTAATTTTAGCTGTTGGATCTATGGTTAACAAAGCTACTGATATTGCAAAGAAATTAGAAAATAATAATATGAGTTGTGAAGTTGTAAATTGCAGGTTTATAAAACCTATGGATGAGCATTATTTAAATAATTCTCTTAGAAATTTTTCTAAGATTATTACTCTTGAAGAAGGAGTAGTAAATGGTGGTTTTGGAGAAGGAATTGCTGCCTGGTTATCTGATAAAAAAGCCAAAAATGATCTATTGAATATTGGTCTACCTAATAATTTTGTTGATCATGGTCCAAGAAAAGTTTTACTTAAAGAAGTTGGTTTAGATTCTGAATCTTTAACCGAAAAAATTTTGAGTTTTATAAATAATTAGTCATGAATAGAAAAAAAAATACAAGAAAATATAATTTTGATACTATTAGCGGTAATAAACTAAAGGAATACTATAGCTCTCAAGATAATGACATTAATCCTGGAGAATTTCCATATACTCGTGGAATTCATAGTAATATGTATAGAGGAAAAATATGGACAATGAGACAATTTTCTGGATTTAGCACACCTGAAGAAACCAATAAAAGATATAAGTATTTATTGAAAAATGGACAAACTGGTCTTTCTGTTGCATATGATATGCCAACATTAATGGGATATGATCCTGATCATGAATTGTCAGTAGGTGAAGTTGGTGTTTGTGGTGTTAATGTTTCTTCTCTCGAAGATATGGAAACATTATTTAAGGGTATTGATTTAGAAAAAATTTCTATATCACAGACAATTAATGGTCCTGCAATCATTTTATTTGCTTTCTATGTTGCATTGGCAAAGAAAAATAAAATAGATATTAGCAAATTAAGAGGAACTTTACAGAATGATGTCTTAAAAGAATATATGGCTCAAAAAGAATGGATTTTTCCTCCATCTCCTTCAGTAAAATTGGTGGTAGATGTAATTGAATTTTGTTCTAAAAATATGCCTTTATATAATCCTGTGTCAATTAGCGGTTATCATATTAGAGAGGCTGGTTCAACTGCTGCACAAGAATTGGCATTTACTCTAAATAATGGATTTACTTATATAGATGAATGCTTAAAAAGAGGTTTGAAAATTGATGATTTTGCACATCGATTATCTTTCTTTTTTAATTCCCATATTGATTTTTTTGAAGAGATTGGAAAATATAGAGCTGCCAGAAGAATTTGGGCGAATAAGCTTAAGAATCAATATAAAGCAAGAAACGAAAATTCATTAAAATTAAAATTTCATACTCAAACAGCAGGTTGTTCTTTAACAGCACAACAGCCTGAAAATAATATTGTAAGAACCGCATATGAAGCAATGGCTGCCGTATTAGGTGGTACAAATTCGTTACATACAAATTCTTTAGATGAATCATTGGCCCTTCCTTCTGAAAAAGCGGTTAAAATTGCATTAAGAACTCAACAGGTTCTTGCATATGAAACAGGAGTTGCAAGCGTAGCCGATCCTTTAGGAGGTTCATGGTATATTGAGGATATAACAAATCGAATTGAAAAAGAAGCAAATAAATATTTTGAAATTGTTAAAAAATTAGGTGGAACAATTAATGCTATCGAAGAAGGATATTTCCAAAAAGAAATTGCTGATGCTGCTTCAATATATCAAGAATCGATTGATACAAAAGATAGAATTATTGTTGGAATAAATGATTTTATTGAAAAAAATGAAAAACTTGATATTGAAATTCTAAAGATTTCTAAAAAGGCTCAAAAAATTCAAGAAAAGAAAATTGAAATACTAAAAAAGAATCGCAATACAAAAAACTTAAATATAAAAATGAAAAAATTGAAAAATGCTTGTGAAAATAATTTAAATTTAGTTCCTTATTTGGTTTTAGTTGCTGAAGAGGGAGCAACAATTGGAGAAATTGTTGAAGTAATGAAAAATGTTTATGGAGAATGGGAAGAATCATTTGGTATTTAAAAAATGAATAAAATTTATACATCATTAATATTGGTTTTTGCTTTAGCTGTTTTGTGGACTATATATCTTACAAATATTAAAGAAGACAAAAATATTACTACTCGTTATTATACAATTAAAGAACTTATTCTAGAAGATCAATCACTTCCCAATGTTAAAGTAGGAGGCCTTATCAAACCAAATTCAATTAATATTAGCGAATCTAATAGATTAGAAGTATGGTTTTATGTATATCAAGGGCAAGATAGTCTGAAGGTATATTATAATGGAACAAGACCAGACCTATTTAAAGACGATGCTGAAGTTATAGTCGCTGGAACATTTGATAATAATTTGATTGTGGCAACTGAACTTCAAACAAAATGTGCTTCTAGATATGAAGGTGATCTAAAAAATACAAATACTATATAATGATATCTCAAATTGGAAGTTTAGCTTTAAATATTGCAAGTGGCTTGATCTTATCTACTTTTTTCTTTCTATTTTATTATCGTTTTACTAAGAATAAGATTTTTATTGATTTATCTGAACGTGCTATTATTGCTACATGCTTGTCTATAATTTTATCTACGATTTGTCTTTTGAATGAATTATTGATTAGTAATTTTAATTTACAATATGTAGCACAATATACAAGCTATGAAACTCCTATGTTTTTTAAAGTTACATCTTTATGGGCTGGTCAGGCAGGTTCACTACTTTTCTGGTCATTCATTATGTCAATATATTCATTAATCTATATCTTATCTACCTTGAGGAAAATCAAAGAACTAAGATATCATTCGTATTTAATTTTTGCTTTTATTTTTGGGTTTTTTCTTACTTTATCAAATTTTATAGCGAATCCTTTTGAACTAGTTTCCTCGGATATTATTGTTCAAAATGGAAATGGTCTTAATCCTTTGTTACAAAATGTAACAATGGCGATACATCCACCCATTCTTTATCTAGGTTTTGTTGGTACTAGCATTATTTTTGTGATGACATTGTCTGCTCTGATTGCAAATGAAATAAATCATAGATGGATTAGTTCTATAAGGTTGTGGGCACTTATTATTTGGACATTTTTGTCAGCGGGAATTATCTTAGGTGGTTATTGGGCATATAATGAGCTTGGATGGGGTGGATATTGGGCCTGGGATCCTGTAGAAAATTCTTCTTTAATGCCTTGGCTTATGCTAACTGCATTTATTCATTCATCAATTATACAAGAAAAAAGAGGTATGTTAAAAACATGGAATGTTCTTTTAGCGTCTTCAACATATTTGTTTGTGATTCTTGGAACATTTATTACTAGAAGTGGAATTATCTCATCAGTCCATTCTTTTACTGCTGAATCACTGGGTCCTTTGTTTTTTACTTTTCTATTATCATTAATATTGTTAACAGGTTTTTGGTTTTTCAAACGATATCATCTATTAAAATCAAGAGATAAAATTGAATCTTTTACATCAAGAGAAGGAGGGTTCTTATATAATAATCTAATTTTATTAATTATGTGTTTTATTATCTTATGGGGTACCTTGTTTCCCATTATATCAGAAGCTTGGGATGGAAATAAAATTCATATAGGTGCAAGCTATTTTAATCAATTAAGTGTACCTATTGGGATTGTGCTTTTATTTTTAATGGGAATTGGACCTCTATTATCTTGGAAGAATACATCTAGTTCTACATTAATTTCGAATTTGAGTATTCCAATGATTTTCAGTTTTATTTCAGGATTATTTTATATGATTTTCACCGATGAATTTAAGATTTATCCGTTTATCACATCTATGGGAATCGTATTTACATTAACATCAATTATGGGAGAACTGAAAAAATCATTTAAAAGTGCATATAGTAACAATAACTCACTTCCTAAAGCACTTCTACAGCTTTTGTCCAAAAATCGTCATAAGAATGGAGGGTACATAGTTCACATTGGTATAACATTGTTGTTTGTTGGATTTGTTGGAAGAGCATTCGAAGTAGAAAAAGAATTTGTATTGAGCCCAGGTGAATCAATTTATTTTGCAAATCATGTATTTAGACTAAATAATGTTACAAGCGAAGAAAGAGATAACCATTATGCATTTATTAGCGATATGGATGTACTTGATGCTAATAATAGTAATGCTTACATAACAACTTTGTATCCTGAAAAAAGAATTTATTTTCATCGGAATCCAGATCCTGAAAAACGTCAACCTCATAGTGAACTAGATATTTATCGTACAATGAGTAAAGATATTTATTCTATATTTTCATCATATGATGCTCAAAAAAAAGAAGCATATTTTAAAATTATGATTAATCCTCTTGTTAATTGGGTGTGGATTGGAGGTATCGTGATAGTATTTGGAGCTTTATTTGCATTCTGGCCATCTTCAAGGAGAAATTATGGAACTATTTAACCAAATTTTTATTTTCTCATTTTGTTTAATAATTGTTTTGTATGTTTTCTATCCACTATTAAAAAAAATGAAATAATGTTAGAAGTAAAAAATCTTAGCAAATCTTTTTCAAGTCTCTGTGTTATTGATAATGTTTCCTGCAAATTTAAAGAGGGAGAGATTATTGCACTATTAGGTGAAAATGGATCTGGAAAGACGACTATGTTGAAGTGCTTAGCTAATATCGTCAATATTGATAATGGTGAGATTAATTATAACAATAATCAGTTTATTTTTATTAATGATAAACCAAATATATTTGGAGATTTAAGTATCAAAGAAAATCTCAAGTGTATTTTATCTATTTATAATCAAAAAATTAATTTAAATAAGTATGATAAATTTATTACAATTTTAGGATTAGAGAATATGCAATCAGTTCCTTTGAAATATTTTTCAGCAGGGAATCTTCAACGTAACAAGTTATTAATTGCATTAAACCTTGATTGGAAATATTTATTCATTGATGAACCATTTTCCAACTTAGATGATAAAGGTGTCTCTGTTTTTCAAACGATTTTTTTAAACCTAAAAACTCAGAATAAAACTATCTTGTTTTCAACTCATAATTTTTCAAGTATCTCTGATATATGTGACAAATCAATGAGTATAAAAGATGGAAAAATTTATTATGATGATTAATCTAATTAAAAATGAATTTTTTTTTGAGAGAAAATCATCTAATAATTTGTTTTATATGACTTTCTTTTCTTTTTCATGTTTGGCAATTATGTTTTTTGCTCTTCCACCATCAAAATTACATGATGTTACTATTTTGTCTGCATTTTTCTGGATTATCGTATCTTTAGTTTCTATTAAGTTGATTGAAAATTCTTTTATAAGAGAAAAAGAATATGGTATTTATGATTTAATTTATTCGTCTCCAGTAGAAAAGTTTATGATATTTCTAGCTAAAGTAATTGCATTTTCATTTATATTGCTTGGAATAGAAACCTTTCTTCTCCTGGGCTATATCTTAATTTCTGAAACAATAACAATGGTATTAGCTTTTAAAATTTTAGTTCTCTGTTTGTTATCGAATGTAGGACTGCTTAGCCTAGGAATATTGGTCTATTTAATTACTAGTCTGAGCAATATTAGAAGTTTCTTATTTCCTTTAATTCTGTTTCCTCTCATTGTTCCTATTCTTATTCATTCATCCAATGTATTTATTCTTACTATTTTGGATGGAAAGATATCTTTATATAACGAATCAGGTTTCTTGTTATTAACTTTTGCACTTGTTTCAATTATTCTTGGTATCAATTTTTTTGATAAACTAGTTAAATACTGATGAACTTAGCTTTATTTATATTATCTATAATTTTAATGGCCTTCAATTTAGTTTGGATTATTTCTTTTACTCCAATGGTACCTGATCAAGAGTGGGCACAAAAAATATTCTATCTACACGTGCCTTTAGCATGGGTTGGTTTTTTATCTTATTTTGTTGTGATGCTTTCAGGCGTGTCATATCTTGGCTCTAGAAATCTTAAACACGATAGACTAGGTCATGCATCGGCTGAAATTGGCACATTATTTACCGGTTTAGTATTGATAACTGGTCCTATTTGGGCAACTCCTATTTGGGGTAAACCTTGGGTGTGGGAACCAAGATTGATAACAACCCTAATTCTATTTCTTATTTATGTAGGGTATTTTATCTTAAGAAATGTTGGTCTATATAGACAGAGAGTAGCACTAATATGTGCTATTGTTGGTATTATAGCATTTCTAAATATTCCTATAATTTTTGCTTCGGTTAATTTTTGGGCTGCAGAAATTCAATCTCATCCTCAAATGGGAATGTCAAAACAACCTTCAGGTATTTTAGCTCCTTTTTTATTTTCTTTGTTTGCTTTTACAAATCTTTTTTTTACTATGTTATTTTTCAAAATAAGAGTTTTATATTCTAAAGATAAAAAGGACAATTATGTTTGATTATTTGAACTATTTTTTGGGAGCACTATTTGTTGTATTTTTTGCAATTGTTGCTTGGTTTATTTTAAATGTTAAAGCATTAAAAAAAACAGACTAACTAAAGGAGAGTTTTAAAAAAGAAATGGAAAGAAAAATTGTACATATAGTAGGTACTGGAACAATTGGTGAACCACTAATTGGAATCCTCTGTGAGCAAAAAAGTGGTCTTGGGATTGATGAAATAACATTTCACAAGCATACTCCTTTAACAATCGATAAACCAAAAATACAAAGCTTGATAAACAAAGGAGCAAGACTATCAGTTCTTGAAGATAGAATAGATGATTTTAAAGCAATTGGTTTAGAGCCTGAGTTTACTATGGAAGAAGCTATTGGAAGAGCTTCTGTAGTGATTGATTGTACCCCTAAAGGATTTGGTCATTTCAATAAAAAAAAATTCTATGAAAAATATACCAATACAGTAAAAGGTTTTCTTGCGCAAGGCAGTGAAGATAACTTTGGAAAAAAATATGCAAGAGGAATTAATGATCATGTAATTACAAAAGAAGATCAATTTTTACAAATTGTTTCATGCAATACTCATAATCTTGCGTGCCTAATCAATACAATAGCTTTAAATATTTCCCCAGATAATCTTTTAAGTGGAAAATTTGTATGCATTAGAAGAAGTAATGATATTAGCCAAACTGCAAGCTTTGTTCCTGCTCCTACAATTAATGATCATAGTGATAATACTTATGGTACCCATCATGCAAAAGATGCAGCAGAGTTATTTAAAACAATGAACCTTGATCTAAATCTTTTTTCTTCTGCTTTAAAGGTAAATAGTCAGTATATGCATGTTGTTTGGTTTAATCTTGAGTTGAAAGAAATAACCAATAAAGAAAAAGTTTTAGAATTACTTAAACAGGATAAAAGAATAGCATTAACAGAGCATCATTCAACAAATACAGTTTTTTCTTTTGGTAGGGATCAAGGCCAATATGGAAGAATTTTAAATCAAACAGTTATCGTTGAAAGTTCTATTAATGTCAAAAATGGAAATGAAGTAACAGGATTTTGTTTTACTCCTCAAGATGGGAACTCTATTCTATCAAGTATTTCTGCTACTGTAAAATTTCTAAATCCGCATTCTTACGAAGATAAAATCAATTCTTTATCTAATTTCTTCTTTGATAGAATCTAATGTTCCAATATAAAAGAATTGTCACAGAACTTTTAGAAGAAAATACTTATATACTTTATAATGAAGATAAAGAATGTATTATAATTGATCCTGGATATGGTTTCAAACTGATCGATTTCTTTATTCTGTCAAATAATTTAAAACCTTTAGCAATTTTGGCAACTCATGCTCATATCGATCATATTGCAAGTGCCTCTGATTTTATTAATAAGTATAATATTGATTTATATTTGTGTGAAGATGAACGGCTTATCGTTGAGAATTTTCACAGAGCTGTAAATTATTGGGGAATGGGTGATACCATAAAGAGACCTAATGTATCTCATTGGATTAAAGTCGATCAAAAGAATCTGCAAATAAGTAATTTTAACTTTTCAATTATATTTAATCCTGGGCATTCCCCAGGAAGTATTAGTTTTGTGATGGAAGATTTGGTTTTTTGTGGAGATCTAATTTTCAAAGGTTCAATTGGTAGGACAGATTTACCTCTTGGTAATTCTATTGATATGAAACAATCGCTTAATTTTTTTGTAAATTCTTTTAAACAGGACTGTAAGCTTCTTCCTGGACACAGAGAAGAAACAACTTTGTATGAAGAATTAAAGTATAATCCTTTTTTAAGAAATGAAAAATAAGGTTATTAATAAAACTAAGGAATTATCCTCAAAAAATAATCATTTACACCTTTTATTGGCTGTTTCAGGTGGAGTGGATTCAATGGTTATGTTAGATTTTTTCAATAGAAATCAATCTCAACTAGATTGTAGATTGTCTGTTTGTCACATAAATCATAACTACCATGCTAAGAGTCTAAAAATGTCGCAGATTGTATCTGAATATTGCAATAAAAATAATCTTGAACATTTTAATATTGTACTTAAAAAAAGATTATTGAAAAATAATGTGGAATCACAATTAAGGAAGAAAAGATACAATGAACTAGAAAAAATACGAAAAAAAATTAATGCAGATTATATTCTTACTGCACATCATTTTAATGATCAAGTAGAGACAGCTTTAATGAGAATTTTGAATTCATCTAGTCTTGAATCAATAATGGGTATTAAAACTCTGAATGATTTAGTATTTAGACCGATGATTGACGTCTCGAAAGAAGAGATTGAACTATATGCCAAAAAACATAAGGTTAGTTATGGTTTAGATCCAACAAACAATGATTTATATTTAACAAGAAATTTTTTGAGAAAAAAGGTAATTCCTTTATTAGAAGAAATTAAACCAAATCTAAATAGTTCTTTCAAAGATTTAGAAGATAAAATTAGTGATGTGAATGATTTGCTTGATTTTTCAACAAAAGAATTTATTAATTCTAATTATGTTAGAATAAATGAAAAAATAATTTATATACAAAAGAAATATTTTCTAAAACTTCCTTTTTTAATGAAAATCAATATTTTAAGAACAATAGCTTCAGAAAAAAGAAAATTCTATTATTCCAAAAATTTACTTAGAGAACTAAAATTCTTCTTAAATAAACAAGTGATTGGTAGTACTAAAATTATTAATAATTTTCTTATTACAATTGATAGGGAATTCATCGTTCTTACCTCAAATATGACAAAAAATGATGTATATTGTGAAGTAAAAGAAGGAAGAGCAGTAGAGAATGATAATTTCTATTTTTGTTGGAATTATGACAAAAAACCTAAAAATTTTTCTAATAATTCTAATATTGAGTATGTGGACGCAACAAACTTTAAGAGTTCATTAGTATTAAGAAGTATTAATAGAAATGATAAATTCAGTCCTTTAGGAATGGATGGAACAAAAAAAGTTAATGATTATTTAACTGATAATAAAATATCTTTGATGAAAAAATCAGAAATATTAGCGGTCTGTAATAACAATGATATTGTTTGGGTTGCAGGAGAAAGAATAAATAATAATTATCGCTTAACCAAAAATAGCAAGATAATTGCTAAATTGAATTTCTTGAGGAAATAGTTTCTTTAATAGCCATTTTTATTAAATTTGTGCCCTATGCCAAAAACGAAAAAAAGAACAAAAAAGGATTTAAAGCCTAAACAGAAACCGAGCAACTCTAGCCCATTAATATGGATGGCAATTCTTTTCTTTGTAATTTTGGCGTTATCTATTTTACCTAACAATATGGATAATGAAGTTGAGATCTCTTATAACTCCTATCAAGAACTCCTATCAAGTGAGAAAATAGAAAAAGCAACCATTGAACAAGATAATTCATTTCATGGAACTCTAAAGGAAAGCGTCACGCTTACGAATAAGAATGGTGCAATATTCGAGGAAAGAACAAAATTTGTTGTGTACTTGCCATCGGATTATTCTAAACAGATAGAATTATGGGATGGTGTTGGCATTGAGTATAATTTCGAGGGAGAAACCATTAATTGGACTAGCTGGTTATTAGGATTTGCACCTTGGTTACTTTTGATTGGATTTTGGATATTTATGATTAGAAGAATGCAAAAAACAAATAGTGGTATGAATAATGTATTTAGTTTTGGTAAAAGTAAAGCCAAAATATTTTCTTCAAATCTTCCAAAAGTTAAATTTCTAGATGTTGCTGGTTGTGTAGAAGCAAAAGAAGAATTAGAAGAAATAATTCTATATCTTAAAAGTCCTAAGAAATTCCAAAAACTTGGAGGGAAAATACCAAAAGGTGTTTTATTAATTGGTCCTCCTGGGACTGGTAAAACTTTATTAGCTAGAGCTGTTGCTGGAGAAGCAAGTGTTCCATTTCTAAGTATTAGTGGAGCTGAGTTTGTTGAAATGTTTGTAGGAGTTGGTGCTTCAAGAGTAAGAGATTTGTTTAAGCAAGCAAAGAAACTTGCTCCTACAATTATATTTATAGATGAATTGGATGCTGTAGGAAGACAAAGAGGTGCTGGATTAGGTGGAGGACATGATGAGAGAGAACAAACATTAAACCAACTTCTAGTAGAGTTGGATGGTTTTGAAGATAATCACAATGTCATTGTAATGGCTGCTACAAATAGACCCGATGTTCTTGATCCTGCATTGTTAAGACCAGGAAGATTTGATCGACAAGTTGTTGTGGATATTCCTGATTTAAATGGAAGACATGATATTCTAAAAATACATACAAAGAAAATAAAAATTAATTTAAAATCAGTCAATTTACTCGATATTGCAAAAGGGACACCAGGTATGGTTGGAGCTGATTTAGCAAATCTTGTTAATGAAGCAGCATTGCTTGCGTCTAGGAAAAGCAAGAAAAGTGTTGATAATGAAGATTTTGAAGATGCAAAAGATAAAGTTATTATGGGTGTTCAAAGAAAGAGTATGATTATTTCTAAAGAGGAAAAGAAAATTACTGCCTATCATGAATCTGGTCATGCTGTTGTTGCTATTTTTACCCCTGAAGCAGATCCTGTTCACAAAGTAACAATTATTCCTCGAGGAAGAGCTCTTGGTGTTACTATGCAGCTACCTTTAGATGAAAAACACGGATATTCAAAAAAATATATTACAGGTAGGCTTGCCGTGATGATGGGAGGCAGATCTGCAGAAAAAATAATTTTTAATGAAATTACGACAGGTGCTTCAAATGATATTGAAAGAGCAACAGATATTGCTAGAAAAATGGTTTGTGAATGGGGAATGAGTGATAAGCTAGGTCCAATATCATTCGGCAAAAAGAATGAAGAAATTTTTCTAGGTAGAGAAATACAATCGCATAGAGACTATAGTGAAAAAACTGCTCAAGCAATTGATAATGAGGTAGTACGTATTATAAAAAATGCACAAAAAGATTCTCATCAAATCCTAGAAGAAAAAATAGACCTGCTACACTTAATGGCTAGCGAACTCTTAGAACACGAAACGATTGATGAAAAAGATATTAAATTGTTAGTTAAAGGGAAAAAACTCTCAAAAAAAAGAAATTAGTTAGTGAATATTTCTGAATTCAACGATTGGTTAGCTTCCAAAGAAAAAGAACCTCTGATAATGGGTATACTCAATGTGACTCCTGATTCTTTTAGTGATGGAGGTTTGTATTATGATACGCAGAAAGCGATTGATCATGCTTTATTAATGATTGAAGAAGGTGCTGATATGATTGATATAGGTGGAGAATCTACTAGGCCATTTTCTGATTCAGTATCTGTAGAAGATGAACTTTCGAGAGTATTGCCAGTAATTGAAAAATTACGTAATAAAACAGATATAGTTATTTCTATTGATACTACTAAATCACATGTAGCAAGAGAATCTTGTATTGTTGGTGCAAATGTTATTAATGATATTAGCGGAATGTTGTCTGATGATAAGATGATTAATGTTGTTAAAGAATTTAATTGTCCAGTTATATTGATGCATAGCAAAGGAAACCCAAAAGTAATGCAAGAAGATCCTAAATATGATAATTTAATTTTAGAAATCAAATCACATCTTTTAGAGAGAGCAAATCATGCAACTAATAATAATATCGACAAAAATAATATTATATTAGATCCAGGAATAGGTTTTGGTAAGACTATTGAACATAATTTTGAAATTATTAATCAGTTAGAAGAGTTAACTTCACTTGATTATCCATTATTGATTGGAGCTTCTAATAAATCATTTATTGGTGAAACATTAGATATTGGTGAAGATGATAGACTACAAGGAACTATTGTTTCTAACACCGTTGCATTTGCGAAAGGGTGTAAAATTTTTCGAGTACATAATGTAAAAGAGACAAAAAGGTCTCTAACAATTGCAAATAAAATTTTTAACTCAAATGATTTAAATACCTAAATTATATATTATGAATTTATTTGAAATAAGTTTTCTAAAATTTACGCTTACTGATTTACTTGATTTGGTTTTGGTAACTTTTATCTTTTTTTATTCTTATAGTTATTTCAGAGGAACAAGAGGTGGACAAATGTTAATCGGTCTGCTAATTTTGTTTTTTGCTGGTTTTGTGGTAAATATATTTGGTTTTAGAGCCACATCTTGGTTACTTAATTTATTTCAAGCAGTTTGGGTAGTAGTTTTTGTTATTTTATTCCAACCAGAAATTAGAAGGTTATTAACTGCTCTTGGACAAAATAGAATTATTAGAAGATTATTTCAGATTGAAGGGATTTCTATTGAAGATGAAATTGTTACATGTGTCGGTGAAATTCGCAAACAAAAATGGGGAGCAATTATTGTTCTTGAAAGAGAAAATTCATTAAAAACTGTTAGTGATGATGGAGTAAAGATGGGATCGGTCTTCAGTCCTGAATTAATTATGTCTATTTTTAATCCATATTCTTTATTACATGATGGTGCTGTTATTATTCATAGCAATATTATTGAAGCTGCTGCATGTATATTACCGTTAACTGAAAGTAAAACACTTAACCCCGAAATGGGTACTCGACATAGGGCTGCCTTGGGTATTTCTGAAGAAAGTGATGCGCTAGCAATTGTAATATCTGAAGAAACTGGAAAAATTTCTGTTGCCGAAAATGGACATTTTATAAGTTCCTCTCTTAGTTTAGATGAATTAAATGTTCTCCTAAAGCGGAAGTTAGTTAGTATAGAAAAGGGGTAGTTATTCTAAAAGATAAAATATTGGATTTAATGAATCGTTCTGACTTCCTTACACTGGCAACAAGTGTTTCAGGGAATTCTTCAGCAGCTAATGTTTATTTTGCTAATGATGGTTTAAACATATATTTCTTTACATTCAATCCAAGTAGAAAAGCAACTCAAATTGCTTTTAATCCTCATGTTCAATGTGTTATTAGACCAGAAAATGAAGATGGGATTAAAGAACTTCAAATTGATGGATTTGCAGAGAAGATTACAGATAACCATGAAAAAGAAAAAGCTAAACAATTAATTTTAAATGTTACAAAAGCATTTGAAAGTTATATGAATGATGAGTTTCTTATCGAAAATGATGTTGTTGGTTATTACAAGATTAAACCAACCGTAATAAAATATGTTGATTTTTATGCTGAGAAACAATTTGAATGGATGGAGCTTCCAGATAATAAACCAAGTTTATCGTCTCAAATTATTGGATCTCTAACTCGTAAAATCAAATACTTTATCACAGTTATAAGAGCTCCTTTTTTAACAGCGACAATTGCTCCTATTTTACTCGGTTCATCTATTGCTTATTGGGAGTTTAATCAATTTAATTGGAATATTTTCTGGCTAACATTTTTTGGAGCTATTTTCGCTCATTGTGGTACCAATGTAATAAACGATTATTTTGACCATACATCTAGAAATGATGAAACAAATAAATTATTTAGTCCTTTTAATGGTGGATCTAGAGTTATTCAATCAGGTTTAATGACTCCTGCAAATGTCTTGCTTCTTTCTATAGGATTTTTTGTTGCAACAATTATAATTGGACTGAAATTAAACTATGATTTACATGGTGCTTATTTTGCGCTATCACCTTTAATGTATTTGGGATTAATTGGAGTCTTTTTAGGTGTAATGTATACAGGATTCTTGAGATTATCTTATAATGGTCTAGGTGATATTGCTGTATTTTTAGGATTTGGTCCTATAATGGTTTATGGTGCTGCATATATGCAGAATCAGTCTGTTGATTTGTTTACAACATTGTTATTTTCAATTCCAGTTGGGATATTTATTGCTTTGGTTTTATTTATTAATTGTTTCCAAGATTATAATGCTGATAAAGCAACCAACAAAAATAGTTGGGTTGTTAGGCTTGCAGGACCAGGTGAAAAAGCTAATTATAGAATTCCATTTAAAGTTTGGCAATATTCTATGATTATAGCTTTTGCAATCATTGCATTGGGTTCTATAAAGATTAATCCGGTAGCATCAATAGCATTATTGCCAATTTTTCTATTCCATTTTGCATCAAAGAAAGGTAAGAGTTGGTTAAATGAATGGGAAAAAGAAGATGCCAACATTGAACAACTTCCATACGAATTATTAATTGTGAATGTTTCAACAATTGGAATACATTTTTTAACTGGAATTTTATTAACAATAGGTTTTCTAATAAGTGTATGGATTTAAAAGAAAAATATAATTCTCTACTAGAAAAATTCAATCAGATTAGGAGGTATCTTTGACCTTGAAGGCAAAGAGACTTCTCTTACTGAACTAAAAGAAAAAACATCAGATCCTTCTCTCTGGAAAGATAATCAAAAAACAGCATCTCTAATGAAAGAAATATCTATATCTGAAAAAGATATAGAATTAAGAAAAAAATTAATTCAAGAATCAAGCGATATTGAAGTCTTATATGATTTTCTGAACGATAATGAAATCAGTGAATCTGAATTTGAAATAGAATTAAAGAATTTCTCGAAACTAATTAAAGAATTTGAATTAAAATTAATTCTCAATGGAAAAAATGATTCTAAAGATGCAATTATTTCAATTCATCCGGGTGCTGGTGGGACAGAAAGTCAAGATTGGGCACAGATGTTATATAGAATGTATTCTATGTGGGGAGAATCTAAAGATTTTAAATTTAATACTATCGATTTCCAATCAGGAGATGAAGCTGGTATTAAGGATTGTACAATTGAAGTTGTAGGTAGTTATGCATATGGGTTCCTCCAGTCAGAAGTTGGAATTCATAGGTTAGTTCGAATTTCTCCTTTTGATTCAAATAGTAGAAGACATACTTCATTTGCTTCTGTTTTTGTTTATCCTTTAGCTGATGAAGCTGTCGATATAGAAATTAGTCAGAAGGATTTAAGAATTGATACATTTCGATCAAGTGGTGCAGGAGGGCAACATGTCAATAAGACGGATTCTGCTATTAGAATTACACATATACCAACAGGTATTGTTACTCAATGCCAAAGTCATCGATCTCAGCACAGGAATAAAGAACAAGCACTAAAAGTGTTGAAATCAAAGCTTTATCAAAGAGAGATTGAAAAAAATTTGGAATCAAAAAAATTATTAGAGGATGATAAGAAAGATATTGCTTGGGGGAATCAAATTCGGTCTTATATTTTTCATCCCTACAATATGGTAAAAGATCATAGAACAAAGTTTGAAGTTGGAAATGTAAAAAGTGTTATGGATGGAAATATTGATGACTTTATATATAGTTATTTATTAGATAAAATGGAAAAAAAGAAATAAGTTTATTGAGCGATGGAGAATAAAAGTTTAGAAAAAATTATAGAAAGTCGTCTAGAAAAGTTAAAGAAAATCCGCGATTTAGGTGTAAATCCCTACCCATATGAATTTAAATGTAGTCATACTACAAGCCAAGTAACCGAAGACATTGTTGGTAAAAAAGTTTCTGTTGCAGGGAGAGTAATGTCATTGCGAAATATGGGAAAAGCTGCCTTTACAAATATTCAAGATGAATCAGGAAGAGTGCAATTGTATATAGCCAAAGATAATGTCGGTGAAAATGGTTACAATCTTTTCAAATTAATAGATATTGGAGATCACATCGGGGTTAGTGGAAAAATTTTTATTACCAAAACGGGTGCTGTTACAGTGAAAGTGAAGACATTAACTCTCTTAAGCAAAAATTTGAGACCAATACCTGATGTAAAAGAAAAAGATGGAAAAAAATATAATTTTGTTTCTGACAAAGAATTTCGATATAGAAAGCGCTATTTAGACTTAATTATTAATCCAGAAACAAAAGAAAATTATGTTAAACGATTTAAGATTGTTAATTCAATTAGAGAATTCTTAAACACAAATGGTTACATAGAAGTAGAAACACCAGTATTACAACCTGTGTATGGAGGAGCAAATGCAAAACCCTTTAAAACATTTCACAATGCTTTAGATCAAGAATTTTATTTAAGAATTGCAACCGAACTTTATCTGAAACAATTAATTGTTGGTGGATTTGAAAAAGTTTATGAAATGTCAAAAGATTTCAGAAATGAAGGTATTGATCGTAGCCATAATCCTGAATTTACTATGTTGGAATTCTATCAAGCATATACTGATTATAATTTTATGATGGATTTTGTTGAAAAAATGTTTAAAAAAGTGGCAAATGACTTAGATATGAAAATAATCTCTTGGGATGGACATAAGATTAATCTTTCCAAGAAATTTGCAAGAAAATCAATGGATGAATTAATCCAGGAACATACTGGTGAATCTGTAGATTTAAGTGATGTAAAGGCAGTACTTAATTTATGTAAAAAATTAGATTTGAAAGTTAAAAAAAGCGATGGTCTAGCTAAAATGATTGATGCAATAATGAGAAAAAAAATTGAACCTAATTTGATTAATCCAACTTATGTTATTAATCATCCTGTAGAGATATCTCCATTAGCTAAAATTAATAGAGATGGTGATAAAAATTTTACGGAAAGATTCGAATTATTTATTGTGGGAATGGAATTTGCTAATGGTTTTTCTGAACTTAATGATCCAATAGATCAAAGAAATAGATTTGAAGACCAATCAAAGAAAAGAGAAGATGGAGATGAAAATGCTTTTCCAGTTGATGAAAATTTTTTAGAAGCTATTGAGACAGGAATGCCTCCTACAGCGGGTGTTGGTATTGGAATTGATCGTTTGGTCATGTTATTTATTGATACAAGATGGATCAGAGATGCCATTCTTTTCCCAACACTTAAATCATTAAAATGAATTTTATATTTCTTGTTTTAAAAAGACTATTCTTCTCAAGACAAAGTAATTTTTTTTTCAGAATAACAAGCCTTGTTTCAATTATTAGTCTATCTATTGGTATTGCATCTTTAAATATAGTATTGAGTTCAGTGTCAGGTTTCGAGAATAAGATTTTTGAAAAATTATCAAGTATAAATGGCTATTCTACAATCAATAATTTATTTCAAACTACTTTTGACAAATCAGAAATATCATTATCTGATATAGTCCAAGAGGACAAATCCCTTATTTTTGAATATATTGAAAGGTCTGCTATTATAAAATCTAAAGCAAATAGCAATAATGTTATTATATATGGTGTACAAGCAGACAATCTAAATCATTTTACTCTTTTTAAACATACTAACCAGAATCAATTTTCTAATAATGATGTTATTATCGGAAATGAATTAGCCAATAAGATGGAAATACAAAAAGGTGATCCTCTAATCCTATTGAATCCACTGGCAAACCAATCAATTGTCAACAAGGAAAGATTTTTATTTCTAAAAGTTAAAGATATTTATTCTTCTGGTATCTATGATTACGATTCAAGACTGATTTTTATGCCAATAGAAGTAGTTCAATCTTATTTCAACGTTAATGACCATATCAGTGGTTGGATGATATTTGATCAATCTCTCAATATTCAAGAATTAGATTTGCCATTTTATCAAATTAATCTTAAAGATAGACATAGTGAGCTTTTTAGGTGGATTAATACTCAGAAATGGCCGATTATATTTATCTTCAGTTTAATTGCGTTAGTATCTTATTTCAATCTAATGAGTTCAATTAATATTCTTTTCTATGAGAAAAGATTTAATCTAGCAATTATGAAAACATATGGAATGTCAAATAAAAGATTATTATTTCTATTTACAATTCAAGGTGTAGTATTAGCACTTATTGGTTCGATATTAGGTATTTTGTTATCTTTTATTGTTGTTCTTCTTCAAGAAAAATTTCATATTATTTCACTATCAGAAAATATTTATTTTGTTAGTTATTTACCTATGCTATTTAGCGTGAAAAATTCTTTGTACATTCTTGCTATCAGTATAATTTTAAGTATTGTTTTTTCATCGATAGCTTTGCTTCAAATTTTATCTATTAACCCTTCAAAAATTCTTAAAAACTAATGAATATAGTATTTTTAATAGCCAAAAGATTTTTGATTTCTAGAAATTTGTTTCAAGGAGGAATGATAAATATTGTTTCATTTTTGGGCTTGTTTATTGGAGCAGCTTCCATTGTGTTATCTATTGCTGTTTTAAATGGATTTCAAAATGTATTGGGTGATGAAACAAAGAAACTATATGGGGATTATATTTTTTTAGATACCAATGAAGATTTTGTGAGAAATATTGATAGTGATTTTAAATATTCTCCGTTTTCTGAAAAAGAATTCTTTCTTCTAAAAGGAAACAAGCAATCATTAATAAAATTGAAGACAGTATTTACAGATCAAATTGATAATTTTTATGATTTAGATCGATTAAATAGTAATTCTTTAGGCAATAGTGATATCATTATTGGTAAATCTTTAGCTGAAAAAATGAGTATAAGTATTGGTGATTCAATTTTAATATATGACACCAACCTTGCTGTAAACAGTGTAACTATTATTCCTCATAAAAAATTATTTGTGAAAGATATCTATAATAACAGAATATTACGATCTGATGAATTTCTTGCTTTTAATTCCTTTGATAAAAATAATCTTCCTAATGAATTTACTGGAATTGAAATATTGGGGAACATTGAAAGTCTATCAGGAAAATATTCTGAAGATAAACTAATTTCGTGGAAAGATAGAAATAAACAACTCTTTGACGCGACAGAAATTGAAAAGAAGATTACTTTTTTTACATTATTTCTAATTATTATAGTTGCTTCATTTAATTTATCATCTTCCATTGTACAAATCTCAACAAAGAAAACACGAGAAATGGCTATTTTAAATGCTTTTGGAATGACAGAAAGAAAAATATCTATGGTTTTTCTTACTTATGGCTATCTTTTATCACTTACTGCAATTATTGGAGGAGTATTATTATCCTCATTACTTATTATTTTACAGAACCAATTTGGATTTATCATGTTAAATCCAGAGTTTTATCTTGTAGAGAAGCTTCCAATGAAGATTGGTTTTAAAGAAATTTCTTTATTAATATCATTTTCAATAATAATTGTTGGAATATTCGCATCTTTGCCTTTGATGATTATGAAAAAAATAAATCCTATAATTTTAATTAATAAAAACATATGATATTATCAGTAAAAAATATTAAAAAGTCTTATGATGATGGAGGTGTTAAGCTAGAAGTATTGAAAGGCATTTCATTCGGTGTTAAAAAAGGTTCTATTCTAACCATAAAAGGCCCTTCTGGATCAGGAAAATCAACTTTGTTAAGCTTATTAGGTACTTTAGATAACCCAGATAGTGGGGATATTCTTATTAATGATATTAATTTGAACGATTGTGACGATTTTTCCGATATTCGCAATAATCATATTGGATTTATTTTCCAGTTCCATAATCTCATACCAGAGCTAAATGTTGTTGAAAATATTTCTGTTCCAGCACTTATTTCAGGTAAGAAGGTCGATCAAGATTTTTTAAATACACTTTTCAAATATTTTGGGTTATTAAACAAAAAAAATTCATTTCCATTAGATTTATCTGGCGGAGAAAAACAGAGAGTATCTGTAATGAGAGCTGTAATTAATAAACCTTCAATTATCATAGCAGATGAACCAACTGGAAATTTAGATTCAAATAATGCTACAAAATTGATCGATTTATTTAAAAAATTGAACAAAGATTTTGGATTAACTTTTGTAATCTCTACCCATGACACTAAAGTTTTTGATATAGGTCATCAAAAGATGGAATTGTCTGATGGTAAGCTTCTAAATCTGTAAATTACCTTAATTTAATGCCATATTGTCATATTTTTATATCAATATGACATATATATCTTATTGGCACAATCTTTGCAACAATAATATTGAAAATTAAATTTTAGGAGAAATTATGGGAAAAATTATTGGAATAGACTTAGGTACAACAAATTCGTGTGTAGCTGTGATGGAAGGTGGAGAGCCAACTATTATTACAAGTCCTGAAGGAGGAAGAACGACCCCTTCCGTAGTGGCATTCACAAAAGAAGGTGATCGTTTGATTGGAGAGCCAGCAAAACGACAAGCTGTTACAAATCCAACTAATACTATTTATTCAATTAAAAGATTTATGGGTAGAACGCCTGCTGAGATAGAACAAGATACAAAAGAAGTATCTTATAAAGTAGTAGTCAAAGGCAAGAAAGTTCTTGTAAAGGCAAATAACAAAGAATATCAACCACAAGAAATTAGTGCCATGATTCTACAGAAGATGAAACAAATGGCCGAACAACATTTAGGAACGGATGTAACAGATGCTGTTATTACTGTTCCTGCTTATTTTAATGATTCCCAAAGAAAAGCTACTAAAGATGCAGGAAAGATTGCTGGTTTGAATGTTAAAAGAATTATTAATGAACCTACAGCCGCATCATTGGCTTATGGTTTTGACAAAAAGAAAGACGAGAAAATAGCTGTATTTGATTTGGGTGGAGGTACATTTGATATTTCTATCTTAGATATTGTTAATGATGATGGACAATCAATAGAAGTAAACGCTAGTAATGGTGACGGTAGATTAGGTGGAGATGATTTTGACCAGAAGGTTGTTGATTGGTTAGCTGATGATTTTAAAAAGAATGAAGGCATTGATTTACGTAAAGATCCAATGGCTTTACAGCGTTTAAAAGATGCAGCAGAAAATGCAAAGAAAGAACTATCATCCTCAAAACAGACAGAAATTAATTTACCATTTATTACTGCTGATTCTTCTGGACCTAAACATTTAAATACGACTTTAACTAGGGCAAATTTCGAGAAGTTAGTTGCAGACCTTGTTGAAAAAGTAGTCGGTCCTTGTAAGCAGGCATTAAAGGATGCAAAGTTAACCGCAAAAGATATTGATGAAGTAATATTGGTTGGTGGATCAACAAGAATTCCTTGTATTCAAGATCAAGTAAAAAAGATTTTTGGAAAAGATCTGAATCAAAGTGTTAATCCAGATGAAGTAGTTGCACTAGGAGCTGCAATTCAGGCAGGAGTTCTTGCTGGTGATGTGGATGATGTGTTATTGCTTGATGTAACTCCTTTGACGCTAGGGATTGAAACGCTCGGGGGCGTTTCTACAGGATTGATTCAGAAGAATACAACTATACCAACACAGAAATCTCAAATATTTAGTACCGCAGCAGACAATCAAACAACTGTAGAAATTGTTGTTACTCAAGGTGAAAGACAGATGGCTGTTGATAATAAAACTATTGGGCGTTTTCACTTAGATGGAATTCCTCCATCTCCACGAGGTATACCTCAGATTGAAGTATCATTTGATATGGATGCTGATGGTATTCTAAATGTCAAAGCGGTTGATAAAGCTTCTGCAAAAGAGCAAAGTATTAGAGTCGAATCTTCAAGTGGTTTATCTGATCAAGAAATTGAGAAAATGGTCAATGATGCTAAAAAACATGAATCAGAAGACAAAGAAAAGAAAGATCAGATTGACACAAAAAATCAAGCAGAACAGTTGATTTATCAAACAGAAAAACAAATGAAAGAACTTGATGATAAGTTAACCGATGATGATAAAAAAGATCTAAATGATGTATTAGATAAATTAAAAGAAGCCAATACTTCAACTAACGTTGATGATATTAAAGCAGCAATTGAGAATTTAAATTCTGTTTGGAATACAAAAGCTTCCAGTATGTATCAGTCTTCTAAAGATGCAGGTGGTGCACCTCAACCAGATCCAAAACAAGATACTGGTAAGGTAAAAGATGATAAAAAAATAGAAGACGCTGATTTTGAAATTATTGAAGAAAAAGCTCCAGCCGACTAAATTGACTAATAAAATTTTTAGCAAAGAATCTCTAAATAATAGTAAAAAATTTCTAGAGAATAGTTATATAGTAATATTTGCTATTATCTGTTTGAGTATTTTTGTTCAAGGCCGAAACGATATCTGTTATCTTAAAACATATTCTTTCAGATGTTTCTTCTTTGGTTAATGTTTTATTCTAAATAGTAAACTCTTTGTAGGAGAAGATTAGATTTTTTATTATGCTATTAATTATTAGCTTCCAAAGCAATGAAACTGCTTAGGAACTTATTTTTCTTAGTTGTAATATTCCTTTTATTCCTTTCTGTGATGTTGTTTTCATCGTTAAGAGAAATCTTCAAGGACGGTTATACAGACATTCCTGATTTTTTTTCAATCGAAAATTATACCTTTCAATATGAAAGCCCTATTGTCACTGCTGAATACATTGTCTCTGAATCGGGTCTTTCTAGTATTGCTATTTATATTATGTCAGAAAATCTGACTATTAAGGTAAAAGATGGCGATAAATACAAAACTGTTGTAGATGTAAAATCACCTATTGAAATGACGGGATGTTATAGAGCGTCAGACTTTATTTCTTTCTTCGTAAAAACCGTATTATTGGGTCAAAATATAAAAAAATATCCTCGCCCATGTATTTCTAGTGAATACGTTGATGTAGAACTCAAGAATATTCGTATAGATGTAAAATATATTGATGATTTTATCGAATCAATGTCAAATTTTTCTAAAATATCATATAAAGACATGCAAAAAGGATATACTCAACTACCTTATGGTAATACTGATTTCCGAATAAGACTTGGAGAACAAACAAATTGTCCATTGATTTCTCCGAATGGTGCCTATTTAGTCAGTGATAGTTTAGCATTAGTAGCTTTTTCTGGAGAGTTTTTTATAGGAAGAACGTATAATAAGAAAACAGGACAATCCAATCCATTGCTTACTTCCTTTAGTCTGCATGCAAAAGCGGAAAATGATTTTAAAGCTAACTATATAAGCACTTTTTTTGATGAAATTGATTCTATTCAAGGTGAAGGAGAAGAGGTTGATTTTTTTATTTGTCTTAGCGCTAAAAGCTGGATAGAAAAAGATAAATTACGTTGGGTTACAGATGAAGGAGATTGGGGGATAAAAAATGCAGAATTAATCATTAAAAATAGCAAAATGTATTTAAATAAATTTCCTGCAGATCTTAAACCAGAACCGATTAGAAATTTTAATGTAAAATTGAATATAAAAGAAAATATTGGATTCATTGATCTTACAGGCACAGTTACCAATCCAAAGGTTAAATTAAAATATCAAGATGCACCTAATCTTCAAGTTGGAGGATCTATAGATTTTAGCAATATTCTGGAACCAAAGTTTAATTTAATCGTAAATGGAAGTAACATCTATTTTGCCTTGCTGGAGAATACTAATCTTAATGGTATTGCTGACTTATTGGTAACAATTACTGGGCAAAATGTATTAGATTTAAAAGGAACGGTTAATGTTAAAAAGAGTAATGGATTTTTAACTCCATTAAAAGATAGTGAGTTTGAATTAAAACATAATTTATTTGAGAAAGAGAATGGATAAAGCTTCGTTAGATTTATTAAATAAAAAGATAGAAAAACAATCGAAATTTGTTTTAGATCTTAAAAAAGGTATTGGTAAGGTGATTGTTGGCCAAGAGGAACTCATTAATAAAATCTTAATTTCTATTATCTCCAATGGACATGTTTTGCTTGAAGGAGTACCTGGTCTTGCAAAAACCCTTACAATTAATACTATTGCAAATCTAATTAATGCTGATTTTCAAAGAATTCAATTTACACCTGATATGTTGCCGGCTGATTTAATTGGAACATTAATTTATAATCAAAATACAGGTGATTTTGTGACAAAAAAAGGACCAATTTTTTCCAATATTATTTTAGCTGATGAAATCAATAGAGCGCCTTCCAAAGTTCAAAGTGCTTTGTTGGAATCAATGCAAGAAAGACAGGTTACCATTGGAGAAGAAACATTTAAGTTGAATCTTCCCTTCTTGGTGCTAGCTACTCAAAATCCTATTGAACAAGAAGGTACATATCCGCTTCCCGAAGCTCAAGTTGATAGGTTTATGTTAAAAATCCTAGTTGATTATCCATCAATTAATGAAGAAAAAGAGATTTTGAATAAAGTGGCGAAAACAAATTTAGATACAAAACTAAAATCAATAGTGAATTGTAAAACAATTTTAGATGCACAATCACTTATAAATGAAATCTATATTTCTCCTAAAATTCTTGACTATATACTAAATATTGTGTTTGCTACAAGAAATCCTGAGAAATATAAACTTACAAACCTTAAAGACCTAATTAACTTTGGTGCTTCTCCCAGAGCATCTATTAATTTAGTGTTGGCTGGAAAAGCTAATGCATTTATTAATGGAAGAGGATATGTAATTCCAGAAGATATAAGATACATAGGAAAAGATGTTCTAAGGCATAGAATCCTATTGTCTTACGAGGCAGAAGCAGAAGAAATCACATCTGAAGAAGTCATCGATCAATTGTTTAAAGAAATATCTGTACCATAGCATTATGTCTAAAGACATTCTAAAAAAAGTTCGACAAATTGAAATCAGAACAAAAAATCTTGTTAATGATTTTTTTGGAGGAGATTATCATTCCAACTTTAAAGGTCGTGGTATGATTTTTTCTGAAGTAAGAGAATATCAACCTGGTGATGATATAAGATTTATTGATTGGAACGTAACAGCAAGAACTGGAAAACCTTATATTAAAGTTTTTGAAGAAGAACGTGAATTAACTGTTCTGCTTCTTATCGATGTTAGTAGTTCAGGAGTATTTGGTTCTAAAAGTGTATTAAAGATTGATTTGGGAATTGAGATAGCTTCCGTTCTCGGATTTTCTGCTATCAAAAACAATGATAAAGTTGGGCTTATTTTGTTTAGCGATGATGTAAATAAGTATATACCTCCAAAAAAAGGAAAATCTCATGTATTAAGATTAATAACTGATCTAGTTAATTATGATTATAGCCAAGATCAGAATAAAACTTCTATAAAGAATGCACTTGAGTTTGCTAATAAAATTTCTAATAGAAAAAGCGTCATTTTCCTTATTTCAGATTTTGTAGATGATAATTTTTGGCCTGAAATGAAACATTTGAACTTTAAACATGATTTAATTGGGATTCAAATCTATGATCTTTTCGAGAAAGAATTTCCTAATCTTGGCTTAGTGGAAGTTCATGATTCTGAATCAGGGGAAAAAGTCTGGATAGATACTTCAAATAAGAAGACCCGATTAAATTTTTCAAAGAATTTTACGCAGAAACTAGAAGAATTTTCTCAAAATTGTAAGAATATTGGATTTGATTTAATTCAAGTTGGAACCAATCAAGATTATATTAAGATACTGACTCATTTTTTTAAGAAAAGAGCAAAACGTATATAATCAATGAAACGTTTTTGTATATTATTTTTAATATTTTTTTTTAGTTGTTCCAATATTGATGAAGATATCTCTTTTAGTTATTTTGTTGATACTCTAAATGTTGAGATTGGTTATCCTGTATCTCTTGATATTAATGTCAATAATTTAAAGAAAAATTATACAATTCTTGAACAAGGTTGGGCAGATTCTTCCGCGTGGATTGTTGATTCTTCAAGGGTATTTATAAAGAGTACCACGGTTGATTCTTTAGAGAATTCTTATTCTTTAAATTTTGAAATAACATTTTGGGATACAGGAAAAACAATTATTCCACCCTATTTTTTAACAGTGAATCCCAATGATTCAACCATATCAGAAACATATAATAGTGATTATATTGATATTAGCGTTAAATCTTCTCTTTCTGATGAAGATTTAACTGAGATTCAGCCTGATAAACCAATAAAGGAAGTTAAGCTTCCATATGATTATAAAAAGCTTATGATCTTATTTATGATTATGTGTTTATTGCTCTGTACCATTTATTTATGGAATAACCGAGATAGGAAAAGGCCATTTTTCAGAATAAGATTTTTTAATCAAAATCCAAAAAAAGATGCTATTAAAGCAATTGATAAAATTATATCAGGCAATACATCATCTATAAAATTCTATGAATCTTTATCTAAAGCTTTAAAAGAATATATACAGAATGAATATTATATTATTTCTCATGAAATGACCTCAGTCGAACTAAATAAATTTTTTAATGATCAAGATTTAGCAGATCTATTAGATCGCATTGATTCGGTTAAATTTGCCAATAAAGATTATAGTGCAACACAGAGGAAAAAGGATTTAGCTTTAGCAAAAAAATTTGTAAGAAAACTACTATAAAGCAACTAAGTTTTACATATGGGTACTACTGCAGATATAAAAAATGGGTCTATAATATTGCATAAAAATTCTCGTATGAAAATAGTAGAATTTCAACATGTCAAACCTGGAAAAGGACCTGCATTTGTAAGAACTAAATTAAAAAATATTAAAACCGGAAAGATAATCGATAAAACTTTTAATTCAGGAGTTAAACTTGACTTTATTAGAGTTACATCAAAATATTTTCAATATTTGTATAAAGATTCGGGTGGTTATATTTTTATGGATAATGATAATTTTAATCAGATTCAAGTTTCTGAATCAATGATTAATGATAGTTACTATTATATCAGAGAAGGTGATAACATTGAAATTATTTTTGATGGAGATGAAGTGATTAATATTAGTTTACCGCCAAAAGTTGAATTAAAAGTAGTTGAGACAGATCCTGGATTAAGAGGAAATACAGCAACAAATGCAACTAAATTAGCAAAAATGGAAACAGGGCTTGAAATCAAAGTACCGCTCTTTATTAATAAGGGAGATATTTTAAAAATTGATACTAAATCTGGGGATTATTCTGAACGAGTAAAGAACAAATAATATGTGGAAAGACAGACTAAAAGAAGTTATCTATATTCTAGAAAATAGTAATATTAATGAAATCGAAGTTCGTTTTTGGTTTCACAAAATAAAAGTTACTAAAGCTCCACCAATTATTAATGCAGACTCTGATACTTTATCCAAAAAGACTACTATCGAGGAAAAAGAACCTTCAATTAAGGTGGAAGAAAAAGAAGATATTCAGGCTATTGCTAACTTATTTACGGTAAGATCACCAATGCCAGGTACTTTCTATGCTGCTTCAGAACCGGGTACAAAGCCATTTGTGAATATTGGGTCAAAAATCAACGAAAGTGATGTTATTTGTATAATTGAGGCAATGAAAATAATGAATGAGATTCAATCTGAAAAAAATGGTACGATTAAAGAAATTCTAATCAAAGACGGTAATCCAATAGAATTTGATCAACCTCTTTTTGTAATTGACTGTTCTAAATAAAATCTATGTTTAAGAAGATACTGATTGCAAATAGAGGTGAAATTGCTATAAGAATTATTCGTGCATGTATAGAAATGAATATCAAAACTGTTGCAGTATATTCAAAAGCAGATGCACTTTCTTTGCACGTTAAATTTGCTGATGAAGCAATATGTATAGGAGAAGGTCCTCCTCTTAAAAGTTACTTAAATATTCCAAGAATCATTGCTGCAGGAGAAATTAGCAATGCCGATGCAATCCATCCTGGATATGGTTTTCTAGCAGAAAATGGCAAGTTTAGTGCTATATGCAAAGAAAATGATTTTTCTTTCATTGGTCCAGATGCTGATGTTATAGAATCGATGGGAGATAAAATCAATGCAAGAAATATTGCAAAGGAAACAAACATCCCTATTATATCTGGAAGTAATGATGCCGTTGATTCTGTTGATAAATTGATTGAAATATCGAACCATGTTGGTTATCCAATAATATTAAAAGCTTCATCGGGAGGAGGAGGTAAAGGAATGCGTATTGTTGAAAGCGCCTCTGATCTTGAACAATCTTTTTCTATAGTTAAATCTGAAGCAGATAAAGCGTTTGGTAATTCTGAAATATATGTAGAAAAATTTATTAAGAATGCTCGCCATATTGAAATTCAAATCGTAGGGGATAAATTTGGAAATTATATTCATCTAGGGGAACGCGAATGTTCTATTCAAAGAAATCATCAAAAACTAATTGAAGAATCTCCTTCTTCTTTTTTAGACGACAATTTAAGAAAAACACTTGGAAAAAAAGCTATTAGTTTAGCTAAAGCAGTAAAATATGTCGGATTAGGTACAGTTGAATTCCTAGTTGATGATAATAAAAATTATTATTTCATAGAAATGAATACTAGAATTCAAGTAGAACATACTATTACAGAAATGGTAACAATGTTGGATCTAGTTAAAGAGCAAATTAGATTACATTATGGAAACAAATTACGAATTAAGCAAGATATGGTCTCTATGAAAGGGCATGCAATAGAGTGCAGAATTAATGCTGAAGACCCATTTAATAATTTTAATCCTTCTCCTGGGAAGATTGACACACTTCATTTTCCAGGGGGTATTGGTGTTCGAATTGATTCCCATATATATGCAGGATATGAAATTCCTCCATTCTATGATTCTATGATTGGAAAAATAATCGTTCATGCTAGTAATCGCGATAAGGCTATTATTAGAATGAGAAGGGCAATTAAAGAGACGATAATTGAGGGACCTCATACTACTCTACCATTATTGGAAAAAATATTTTTAAATAACGATTTTATTGATGGTAATTTTAATATACATTTTTTAGATAAATTTTTACAAGAAGAAAAAGATATAAAAGGAGAGTAGCATTGAATATTCCAAAGAATTTGCTTTATACTTTAGAACATGAATGGGTCAAAATTGAAGGGAATACAGCTACAATCGGGATTACTGATTTTGCTCAAGGAGAATTAGGAGACATTATATTCCTAGAATTTCCAGATTTGGGTGCAGTTTTTAACGTTGGAGATATTTTTGGTACAATTGAAGCAGTAAAAACTGTTTCAGATCTTTATATGCCTTTAGAGGGTAAAATTGTTGAAGTCAATAATATTTTGAATGATAATCCAGAAAAAGTTAATGAAGATCCTTATGGTAAAGGATGGATGGTAAAAATAATAATAGATGAAAATGCTATCAAAAATCAATTACTTAATTCCAAAAAATATAATCAACTAATTACATAAAATGTTAACTCACTTAGATGATTTTTCTCGAACATTAAAAATTGAAAGAAATTATTCTAATAATACAATCAGTTCTTATCTGTCTGATTTAAAATCTTTTGACAGTTTTTTGGAAAAAAATAGAATTAATTTTAAAGAATTAAATAGCAAACATACGAAGTTATTTTTTAGGAATTTATCTAAAAAGAAATTCTCTCCAAGGACAATAAAAAGAAAATTTTCTTCCCTTTCTTCTTACTTTGGTTTTTTACTGGATAGAAGAATTATTAAAAATAATCCTCTAAATGGTATTTTTACTCCAAAAATTCCCAAAATATTACCAGAAATTTTAACCATTGAGGAAATAAATAATATTTTTTTAGCAGCTGAAAGTTCTAAAAATGAAATTTTATCTCTTAGAGATAGGTGTATATTAGAAATGTTATATTCTTCAGGTTTAAGGGTAAGTGAAGTATGTGAATTAAGAATTAATAATATTCAGTTTGATTTAGATTTAATACGTTTTTTTGGAAAAGGCAGTAAAGAAAGAATTATACCTTTAACATATTATGCGAGAAAATGGCTTAAAAAATATTTAAGTGAATCAAGAAGAATTCTATCTTCAAGATCAAAAAGAAGTTCAAGCTATGTTTTTCTAAGCAATAATGGTCTTTCTTTAACACGAATGGTTATCTGGTTATCTGTAAAAAAATATGTTAATTCGGCAGGTGTTTTAAAGAAAATTTCACCTCACACATTTAGACACTCATTTGCTACACACTTAATTGATGGTGGAGCTAATCTTATTGAAGTGCAAGCTTTATTAGGCCATGCTGATATTTCTACAACAGAAATATATACTCATTTATCAAGAGAATTTGTAGAAAGTGAATATATGAAAGCTTTTCAAAAAGATAAGAATTAACTATTTTTTAGCTATGGGAATAATTAGCCTACCAATACAATTACAACTAATATTATTACCATGCATTTTATTTGCTCTAACGGTGCATGAATATGCGCATGCTAGAGTAGCATATTATCTTGGAGATAATACTGCATATTATCAGAATAGAATGAATTTAAATCCATTTAGTCATATAGATCCTATTGGATTCTTTGTACTATATTTTGTTGGATTTGGATGGGCTAAACCAGTACCAGTTAATATGGCTAATTTTTCAAATCCGAGACAAGATATGATGCTTGTTGCTATTGCAGGTCCTGCCTCTAACATAGTGTTAGCAATTATTGCATCTCTTATATATAATAATATTTTTATCAATGCTCAATTTGCTCAGGGATTAGAATTTTTTATATATATAAATGTTCTTTTAGCACTATTTAATATGATTCCAATTGCTCCACTCGATGGATCAAGAATCCTTCCATTGTTTGTAAGAGAGCCTCGCACTTTGTATCAAATAGAGTATTATGGTCCAAGAGTTTTACTAGGTTTGATATTTATCCAAATTTTAACTGGTATTCCGATAATTTGGTCGATTATAGGCGTTCCCGTAGAATTGATTCTTTCTTTATTGATTGGTTAGTTTTGGAAAAAATATTAGTTATAGCTGGTCCTACTGCTTCTGGTAAAACAGATGTCTCAATTAAATTGGCAGCAAAATTCAATGGAGAAATTATTGGTGTGGATTCTAGACAAATATATAAATCAATTCCAATCGGTACAGCACAACCATCAAAAGATCAATTAAAAACTATTCCTCATCATTTAATTGCTGTAAAAGAACTAGGTGATGCTATCTCTGCAGGAGAGTATGCAAAGCTTGTTGATGAAAAAATTCAACTGATTTTAGATAAAAATAAAACAGCAATTCTATGTGGAGGTACTGGTTTATATTTTAAAACATTATTTGAAGGTATTTTTTTAGGAAGTGAGACTAATCTAGATATTAGAAACAGATTAGAGAAAGAATATGATCAAAATAAAGAAGAACTTTACAATAAACTTCAATTAATTGATCCTAATTATGTTTTAAAAGTTCATATTAATAATAAAAAAAGGTTAGTGAGAGCATTAGAGCTATATGAGCTTACTGGGAAGAGTATGACTGAGAATTTTTCTCTAAACAATAAAAAAAGTAACTTTTATAATAATTTTTTTACTATTTATCTAAAAATGTCTCGAAAAACTCTTCATGAAAGAATATCAAAAAGAACAATTTTTATGGTTGAAAATGGATTAGTAGAAGAGGTAAAAAGTGTATTAGATAATAATTATAATATTGAACATTTAGACTATATAGGTTTTAACGAAATTGTATTCTATCTGAACAATAAAATTAGCTTAGATGAAGCAGTTGAAAAAATTGTCATAAGAACACGACAATATGCAAAAAGACAGCTAAAATGGTTTGATATACAAGACTTCGATTTAATAATCAATGCCGACGATATAAATTCTAATGATATAGTTGACAAAGTAGCTCAAATCTACTAATTTGCGCGGAATTTGGAGGATTTAATGATGCTAAAAAGCAAACATCTTATTGGTTTAGAAGATTTTCCAATTTCTGATTTGAATAAAATCATCGATACCTCATTTAAATTTAAACAAATCCTTGATTCTCCTGGAAGAAAAATTAATCTTTTGAAGGGGAAAACTTTGGTTAATATGTTTTTTGAGAATTCCACAAGAACAAAGATTAGTTTTGCTTTAGCTGAAAAGAGATTGGGTGCAGATAGTATTAATTTTTCAGCAACTGGTAGTAGTGTTAAAAAAGGAGAGACGTTAAAAGATACAGTTCAGAACATTGAATCAATGCAGATTGATGGAGCAATAATAAGACATTCTCATCCAGGTGCAGCTTTAAAATTAACTGAATATATTGATGGTTCAGTTATTAATGCTGGAGACGGATCTCATGAACATCCTACACAGGCCATTTTGGATATGGTAACTCTTAAGGAAAAATTTGGAAAAATTAAAAACTTAAAAATTGGAATTATTGGAGATATATTAAATAGCAGGGTAGCACGAAGTAATATCTTTGGACTGAAAAAATTAGGTGCCGAAATTGTAGTTTGCGGTCCTAGCACATTGCTTCCAAATGATGTTACAAAATTGGGCATTAATGTTACTTATAATGTGGATGAAGTTTTAAATTGGTGTGATGCTGTCATTGTTCTTCGTATACAACTTGAAAGAATGCATTTAGGAAGAATTCCATCAAAACGAGAATACCATAGAACATTTGGATTAACCTATGAAAGAGTGAATAAATTAAAAAAGGATATTACTATTATGCATCCAGGTCCGATGAATAGAGGAATTGAAATTGATAGTACAATTGCTGATTCTGAAAATGCTGTTATTTTAGATCAAGTTTTAAATGGAGTTGCAGCGAGAATGTCCATCCTTTATTTATTGTTAGGTGATAAGTCGGAAAAATTATGATTGCCAAGAAACAACCTAAAAAAATATTACTAAAGAATGGAAGAATCATTGATCCGTTTTCAAAGAAAACATTTATTGGTGATATATTGATTGAAAATGGCACTATCGCTTCAATTAGAAAAACTATATCGTCTCGAGATAAAGATACTTTAAAAATTGATTGTAAAGGCCTGGTAGTTACTCATGGTTTCTGCGATATCCATGTCCATTTTAGGGAGCCTGGTAGAGAGGATAAAGAAAACCTTGAATCTGGATCTATTGCTGCGCTAGCGGGTGGCTTCACCCAAGTTTGTACAATGCCAAATACTAATCCTTCAATCGATTCAGCAGAGCATATTTACTATATTTGTGGTAAAAGTAATCATCTCCCAATCGATATTTTTCCTATCGGTGCTGTTTCTAAGGGACAAAAAAGCGAAGAATTAACTGAAATGATTTTAATGAAAGAAAATGGTGCTATTGCATTTAGCGATGATGGGATTCCAATTCAGAATGCACAGTTTATGGCGTTAGCGTTACAATATGCAAAGATGATTGATCTTCCTATTATTAATCATGCGGAAGATATTTATTTAAGAAATAAAGGAGTTATGAATGCAGGGCCAAATTCGGATAATTTGGGACTTAAAGGTAATCCAAATTTAGCTGAATCAGTTATGGTATATAGAGATCTTGCATTAGCACTATCTTTGAATGCTAGATTACATATTCCACATGTTTCTACAAAAGAATCAGTTGAGTTAATTAAGTTGTTTAAATCTAAAAGTAAACTAATTAGTTCAGAAGTTTCGCCTCATCACCTGTATTTTTGTGATGATGATATTGTTGGATTTGATACAAACCTTAAAGTTAGTCCACCAATTAGATCTAAAAATGATAGGAAGAAATTAATTGATGGTATTAAAAGCGGTATTATTGATTGTATTGCAACCGATCATGCTCCCCATACGATTGAAGATAAAGAAACAACATTTAACGATGCAGAATTTGGAATGATTGGTTTAGAAAGCTGTTTTGGAGTTGTTAATAAGGTTTTAGTCAAAGAAAATGGTATGAGCTTAAAATCACTGATTGAAAAATTAACAGTTAATCCAAGAAAAGTTATGAATATTAATACAGATTTATTTGCAATTGGTGAAAAAGCCCAGATTACAGTTTTCAATCCAAATGAAAAGTGGACATTCTCAGAAGATGATATTTATTCCAAATCTTCGAATTCGCCTTTTATTGGCCATAAATTGGTTGGTAGAGTCAAATATGTGTTCTCAAAAAATTCATTTTTTAGTCTATAAAGTTACTAATCATTGTTATTGACTAATGGAATGACATCAATTAAGTTCGTTTCGTTTTTAATACTTTATGAAAACAAGAACAATATCAGCTAAGAAAATAGAGCACAAATGGTGGTTGCTAGATGCCGATAATCAGGTATTAGGGAGACTTGCGTCTAAAGTAGCCCAGATACTTAGAGGTAAACATCGACCAAACTATGCTCCCAATTTATATATGGGAGATTCTGTTGTTATAGTTAATGCGGATAAAATAAGATTAACTGGCAAAAAGGCTGATTCAAAACAATATTTCACACATTCTGGTTATCCGGGTGGAGCCAAAATGACCAATTATAATGATTTAATGAAGAATGACTCTGATAGAATAATTATTAATGCTGTTAAGGGTATGTTACCTAAAAATAAGTTAGGAAGAGAAATTATGACCCATCTTAGGGTTCATAAGGGGGCAGTTCATAATCATGATGCTCAAAATCCAGTACAATGGAAGGATGTTTAATGAAGAATGAACCTTTTAGAGGTATTGGTAGAAGAAAAAACTCAACTGCAAGAGTTTATCTATCCAGTGGATCGGGAAGTTTTGTTGTGAATAATAAACTTGATCTTAATTCGTATTTAAAAAGGGAATCACTAGTAATCCATGCAATAAAACCTCTTGAAATTCTAAACCTTAAAGATAAATATGATTTAAAAATTAATGTTTCTGGTGGTGGATTAACTGGTCAAGCTGGTGCAATTCAGTTGGGAGTTGCAAGAGCTCTTTTAGAATCAGATAATCAACTAAGAAGCCAATTAAAGACTCACGGTTTATTAACAAGAGATGCCAGAGAAGTGGAAAGAAAAAAATATGGTCAACCTGGAGCGAGGAAGAAATTCCAATTCTCGAAAAGATAATTATATGATTACTGTTACAAAAGATGATTTATTAAAATCTGGTGCTCACTTTGGCCATATAACAAGCAAAACAAATCCTAATTTTCGAGATTATGTTTTATCTCAAAAAAATGGTATAGACATTATTAATCTAGACGATACTATTAATAACCTTAGTAAAGCATTATTATTTGTTAAAGATATAGTAGAAAGAAATGGGGATATACTTTTTGTAGGGACTAAGAAACATGCTAAAGATATCATACAGCAAGAAGCAGATAGATGTGGTATGTTTTATGTTGTAGAGAGATGGCTTGGTGGAACTCTCACAAATTTTTCTACTGTTAAAAAAAGCATTAAAAGACTTCAGTCATTGGAAAAAGAAGGTTCTAGTCTTTACGAAGATTTAACAAAAAAAGAACTTTTAAAGTTAAATCGTGAAAAGATAAAGCTTTCTGATCAACATCGTGGTATCAAAGATATGAAAAAATTACCAGATGTTATTATCGTTGTAGATGGAAAAACTGAATCTATTGCTATTGAAGAAGCAAGAAAACTTGAAATTCCTATAATTTGTATTGTTGATTCTAATACTGATCCTACAATTTGCGACTATCCAATTCCAGCGAATGATGATTCTATTAGAACAATCCAACTTTTAATCGCAGAGGTTGTAAATACTATTGTGAACACTATTGATAATAAGTCTAAGAATGATGATTCAGAAAAATCAGAAGAACCAAAGGAAAAAAAGAAATAATATGAATGTAGATGCCAAGCTAGTTAAGGATTTAAGAGAAAGAACTGGTGCTGGAATGATGGATTGTAAAAAAGCATTAGTTGAATCAAAAGGTGATTTAGATTCAGCAATAGAATTTCTTCGCAAGGCTGGTGTTACCAAAGCAGAAAAAAAATCTGTAAGAGATGCCAATGAAGGTTTAATTATATCTTATATTCATCATGGTAGCAAACTTGGTGTATTACTTGATATTGGTTGTGAAACCGATTTTGTTCCAAAAACTAAAGGATTTAAAGAATTAGCAAATAATATTGCAATGCAAATTGCTGCAACAAATCCTATTGCTATTAGCAAAAATGATCTTTCTTCTGATCTTATTGATAAAGAAAGAGATATTTATACAGAACAAGCAAAATCGACTGGTAAACCAAATAACATTGTTAAGAAAATTGTTGATGGTAAAATAGAAAAATTTATTGAAGAAAACTGTTTAATCAATCAATCTTTTATCAAAGATCCTGATGTTAAAATTGGTCAACTTATTCAAGAAGCAATTGCTAAATTAGGAGAAAATATTACGATTAATCGTTTCGTTCGTTTTGCTCTTGGTGAAAAAAATTAATAACTTATCTATTACTATTATTTAATTAATTATGTTAAATCAAAATCTTGAACTCGCAAGCAGTAGAATGCAACAAACAATTGTGTTTGTTGATAATGAATTAGCTAAAATTAGAACAGGGAGAGCTAATCCAGATATGTTCAGCAAAATTCTGGTGAATTATTATGATAATCAAACTCCATTAAATCAAGTTGCTAATGTTTCTCTTATGGATGGTGTGACTGTCAATATTCAACCGTTTGATAAAACCGTTCTTGATAATATAGAAAAGGCAATTATTGAATCAGATTTAGGTTTGAATCCTTCTAATAATGGTAATTCAATTATTATTTCCTTTCCTCCATTATCAACTGAAAGAAGAGAAGAGCTAGTGAAATTTTCTGCTCACACTGTTGAAGAAGGAAGAATATCAATAAGAAATATCCGTAGAGATATTATCCATTCTGTAAAAAGGGTAGAGAAAGAAAACAAAATTCCAGAAGATGATATGAAACGATTTTTTAATGACTTACAAAATCTTACAGATAATTTCATTGGCAAATTAAACACAAGCCAAGCATCTAAAGAAAAAGAAATATTAGAAAATTAATCTATTTATTCCATTTTTCTGTTTCTAAATCTTCAAAAGTAATCTGATATACCCATTGCTGTAATGCTTGTCTTATAACAGGGCTTATTGATTTTGTATTAAAACTAAAACTGGTTTTTTCTTTTAAAATATTATTTATTAATCTTATTTTCCATCTTCCCCTAGGTCCTGCGAAATTTATTCATCTGTTAATCTGTCTAATATCATCCTCTGTTCTTCTTCCATTATAGAAATGACAATACCATTGAACCCACCCATAAGGATTAATTGAATTAATCCAATTTCTAGATTCCCAGTATTCAAGGTTTGTACCGCTATGAACTTTATATTGATTAATAGTCAAATCTTCTTTTTCATTGATAAGATAATTTTCTGGAATATTTTTTCACCATTTATTCGATAATTCTAGATGTAAATTTTCATATCTTTTATTGGTGACTTTGGAAAAAATTGGTCTCCAATAAGATCCTCCAAAGCTGCCTAACTGAAAGATTTGAGTGGGACTTAAATTGGGCTGAAAGTCAGGAAAATCAGGGAATTTAATAATTTGAACTTCTGTTATTCGCACTTAGACCAACCACAATCCTTACAATTGTAACATCCGCCTTCATTGATAACACCTTGTTGATCACATTCAGGGCAAGTCATTGTATGGTTAGTTGTTGGTTTATTAGTTTGTTGTACATCATTGGCAATTTCAAATTTTACTTGTTTTTCTTCTTCTGAAGTTGGAGTATCACCATGTATAAAATTTTCTAATGCTCTTCCAATTGCATCGGGAGTAGATAAAATTAGTTGCCCATCTTCCCAAGTTGGATTTGGACCACTAATGCCTTTTAATTGATTAATAATACTATTAGGATCGATTCCTGATCTAAGTGCCAAAGAAATTAATCTGCTAATTGCCTCAGTTTGTGCAGAAAGAGTCCCCCCTGCTTTACCAATAGTAGTAAAAACTTCACAGAGACCATTTTCATCTTTATTAACTGTAATATAAAGAGTTCCATCACCAGTTCTCATTCTTCTAGTTTGGCCTTCGGTAATTGAAGGTCTATTCCTTGCAGTTTTTCCTTTTTCTTTTTCTTTTGTCTCTTGTTTTGGTTGAACTTCTTTTGGCTTATTATCAGTCACCAAAATTCCTTCTCTACACCCTTCTCTATAAACAGTTATTCCTTTTAAGTTTGCTCTGTAAGCGGTCATATAAATATCGGCTATGGTTTCAACGGTTGTTTCCTTAGGAAGATTAACAGTAGAAGAAATAGAACTATCGATATATTTTTGAATTTCTCCCTGCATTTTTACCCTAAAATAAGGATCAACATTATGTGCTGTTACAACATATTCAGGAAGATTTTTATCGTCACCAAACATTTCTTTTATAACTGGATGACATACTCTGTATTCATCAAAATCTTTTCCATAACTATCATTCTTTTTTACTTTTCTTTTATATGAAGTTGCAAAGATTGGTTCTATACCAGAAGTAACGCGTGCAACTATTGCACCACTTCCTGTTGGAGCGACTGTTGTAAGTGTTGAATTTCTTATTCCATCATTCTTTATTCTTTGTTGTAAATCTTCAGGTAGATTTTTTATAAAGTTACTTTTTGAGTATCCGCTCCATTTAAAATAAGGGAAATGACCTTTTTCTGATGAAAGCTCAATACTTGTTTCGTAAGTAGTATCACGATGAACTTTCATTATTTCAGCAATTGTATTCAACGCCTCATCTGAATCATATTTAATACCCATTCTAACAAACATATCTCCTAATCCGAGTATACCAAGACCTACGCGTCTATCGTTGGTTGCATTTTGTTTTTGATTTTCAAGTGCATGTCGATCTAAATTATAATCGATAACATTATCTAAAAATCTGGTTGCAATAGCAGTACATTCTTTAAAATCTTCAAAATCAAAATTACCATCTTTATCAACAAATCTTTCTAAGTTCAGAGCTCCTAAATTACAACATCCACCATCTGGTAAAGGTTGTTCTGCACAAGGATTGGTGGATACAAGTGGACTGCAATATTCAGCGTTGTGATATTTTTTCATTGTATCCCAAAATAGAAGACCAGGTTCCGCGCTAGCATGCGCATGGTGGATAATTTTCGTCCACAATTTTTTTGCATTTATAGATTTATAAATTTTACCATTCCATTGTAAATCAAAATCAGTATTATTTTCTACTGCTTCCATAAAATTATCTGTTAAAAAAACTGAAATATTAGAATATTTTACCATCTCTATATCACCAGTTTTTATTTTAATAAATTTTTCAATATCTGGATGATCGACTTGAAGTGTTTGCATATTTGCACCACGTCTACCGTGTTGTGCAATAGTGTTTGTATTCTCGCTGAATAGGTTCATAAATCCAGTAGGTCCACATGAATTGCCGCCAGTTCCTAGTATCTGATCTCCAGAAGGTCTTAGAACTGATAAATCATGCCCACATCCACCGCCAAATTTATAGGTCATGGCTTCTTCAGTGACACAATCATAGATAGATTTTATAGAATCAGTTTTGATTCCAACGACGTAACAATTATTTAAGGTAGTAGTAATATCATTTCTACCAGCACCATGCATAATTCTACCACCTGGGACAAACTTAAAGTTTAGAAGCGTATCAAAGAATTTTGCTTCCCATTTTTCCCGGAGTGATTTGGTTTTCTCAATACTTGCTAATGCTTTGGCTTGACGTTTCCAGAGATCCCATGGATGTTTTTCCCATGGAGCAAGATATTTTTGCTGTAAGATATTTTTTCCTAGATTATTTTCTTTATAGTAATTATCTATTTTGAATTCATCTGGACACTCTTCCTGTTTATTTTCGTCTAATTCTTTAATATTATAATCAAGAATTTGACTCTTTATATCTGGATCAAGTGTTGGATTTTTTTCTGATTCTCTAGGAAAATCTATCTCAATTAATTCTGCCATTTTAGTACTATTTATTACCCTTAGTTATAAAAATTAATGTCACTATCTTGTTCTAATAGACAAGAAAAGTCCTAGTAAAGGCTATTTAAACAAATACAATCTTCTTTCGAAAAATATAATCGGCTGGCTATGCTGAAGTTATCTAAATATTTTTGTTTTAGTCAATAGTAAAAAGTATTTTATTCAATTTTTTTTATAAATTCATGTTAATTATGAAAAAAGATTATTCAAAAGAAATTCCACACTGGCTATTCAAACAGTTGCCCTACAGTCATTATTCTGTTAATGTTGGCGGGAAAAATATGCATGTTATGGAGAAGGGAACTGGAAGACCAATTGTCTTTGTTCATGGTAATCCAATGTGGGGATATCTGTACAGAAAAATTTTAAATAAATTGGATGGTGTTTCGGCAAGATTAATTGTACCTGATTTAATTGGATTTGGATTTTCTGATAAAATAAAACTTCATGAACATTCCTTGGCTGCTCACAGTGAATGGATGGCTAATTTTTTTAACCAGATTAAAGAAGAAAAAATTGGTATGGTTGTTCATGATTGGGGCGGGATGATTGGAGTTGCAGGTGCAATGAAAGCCGGAAAGAAAATTGATGGATTAATTGTGATGAATACCGCAATTACTGCACCTAAAGATGGTTTTAAACCAACATGGTTTCACGCGCTTTCTCAATTTCCTATTGTAAGCAATTTACTATTCAGGGTATTGAATTTTCCTTTATCCGCTTTAAATAAATTTCAAGGTGTTCCAGGGTCGTTTTCAAAAGATGTTGTTAAGGCATACAAGTATCCATTAAGAAAAATGAGGGATAATAGCGGTCCTTTAGCCCTTGCTCGTATGGTTCCCAACAACATGAATCATCCTAGTGTTCCACTTGAGAAAGAAATTGAAAAATTTTTACAACAATATAATGGACCAGCTCAGATTGTTTGGGGTATGAATGATCCAGTAATGTGGAAGTTGAGAAGACGTACTGCTAGATTGCTTCCTCAAGCAAAAATCGTGAAGACAGAAGCAGGTCATTTTGTTCAAGAAGAAACTCCTCAAAAAGTTGTAGAATCTATCAAAGAAATCTTTAAATTATAATTGAAATACCATGGTAGGACAAATCCTAAAAAATAACTTTAATTTAAACGATAAATATACCTTGCTTGATGGCAAGATTGTTCTGTCAGGAATTCAAGCTCTGGTAAGATTATTATTAGATCAACATCGGCTAGACTTAATTGCAGGTTTGAATACTGCTACTCTTGTTTCAGGATATCGAGGATCTCCAGTAGGTACATTAGATATCAATCTAATCAAAAATAGAAGAATACTTGATGAACACAATGTAAAATTTATTCCTGGAATTAATGAAGACTTAGGGGCTACAATGATTTATGGTAGCCAAATGGCAAGTATGGTTTCAAAATTGCGATACGATGGTGTTCTTGGTATGTGGTATGGAAAAGCTCCTGGAGTAGATCGATCTGGGGATATCTTTAGACATGCAAACTATCTTGGAGTTGGAAAAAATGGAGGCGTTCTTACGGTAGCAGGGGATGATCCTGCTTGTAAATCGTCTACATTACCTTCTCAATCAGAACCAGCATTATTTGATGCAATGATGCCAATTTTTTATCCAGGAAATATTCAAGAAATCCTAGATTTGGGACTTTATGCTTATGGAATGTCAAGGTTTACTGGATTGTGGTCTGGATTTAAGATTGTAACAGATATTGCTGATGGATTTGGAAGCGCATTTGTACATCCTGATAGAATCTCAATTGCAATACCAGATTTTACTTATAATGGTAAACCATGGGCACATACTCAGAACGCAAAATTAGTTGGTCATCATAGTCTACCAACTGAAAAAGAAATTCATTTGGGAAGAATTCAAGCTGCTAAGCATTTTGCTTCCGTAAATAAGATTAATAGAATTATTGTTAGTTCTGAAAATGATACAATAGGTATTATAACCGCTGGAAAAACATATTATGATGTAATGGAAGCGTTTGACTCATTGGGATGGACACACGATTATTTAAATAAGATTGGCATTCGAATATTGAAACTTGGTTTAACTTATCCATTAGAACCTTCCGTTATTGATAAATTTTCCAAAGGATTGAATGAAATAATGGTTGTTGAAGAAAAACGTTCATTTATTGAAATGCTTTTAAAAGAAATAATGTATAATCAACCTAATAAGCCAATTATTGTAGGTAAATGTGATGAAAATAATAATGAATTATTTCCTAGCTATGGTGAATTAACAGCAGATACTGTAAGTAGAATTATCTTTAAGAGATATTCTGAAAAATTGAATATTGATACTCCAAATACAAGAATTACTATTCTGGATGAAATAGATAATCGAGTGTATGCACAATCTTTTTCGAACCGTTCAATGTATTATTGTTCAGGATGTCCTCATAATACTTCAACACTAAAAATGCCTGAAGGTGATTCTGCATTTGGAGGTATTGGATGCCATTTGATGGCAATGTTTGTTGATGATGGTCAAGCATTTGGTACAACACAGATGGGAGGCGAAGGCGCACAATGGGTAGGAATGGAACCTTTTATCGAAAAAGAACATATGTTCCAAAATGTTGGAGATGGAACTTTCTTCCATTCTGGATCATTGGCGCTAAGACAAGCCGTTGCCTCAAACTCACATCTTACATTTAAGATTTTATACAATCGTGCCGTTGCAATGACAGGAGCACAGGAACCAGATGGAGCGTTAGATTTACCTGAACTGACAAAGTATCTTAAAGCTGAGGGTGTAAAGAAAGTTGTCATCACAACTGACTATCCTAGTGCTTATGATTCGATTAAACGATCTAGATGGGATAAGGATACTGAAATTTTTCATAGAGATGAAATTATTAGTGTGCAGAAAAAATTAAAATCAATTAAAGGAGTTACAGTTTTAATCCATGATCAAGCTTGTGCTGCAAACTTACGTAGATTGCGCAAAAGAGGTAAAGCACCTGAACCAAAAGAAAGAATATTCATTAATGAAGCATTATGTGAAGGTTGTGGCGATTGTGGGGTTAAATCTAATTGTTTAAGCGTTCAACCCGTCAAAACAGAATTTGGACGAAAAACACAAATTGATCAACCTTCTTGTAATAAAGATTATTCATGTTTAGAAGGCAACTGTCCTTCATTCATAAAAGTTATTCCTTCAGATAAGAATGATAAAAGACAATTACCAGATCTAGGTTTTGATCCTTCTAGATTGCCAAGTCCAAAAAATTTGACTAATGGTAGCTCAAATATTTTCATGTTAGGAATCGGTGGCACTGGAGTTGTAACAGTTAATCAGATTATTTCTATCGCTGCCTTTTTGGAAAATAAAAAAGTTGTTTCTTTAGATCAGACCGGATTAAGTCAAAAAGGAGGATCTGTAGTATCTCATTTAAAAATTCTAAGCGATTTAGATAAAGAATGTTCAAGTAGGGTATCTAGCGGAGAATCCGATGTATATTTGGTATTTGATCTATTGACAGGAACGAATCCAGTAAACCTATCTAGATTACATAAAAAACGTTCCATGTCCGTTATATCTACATCTGAAATACCAACTGGAGATATGGTAAGATCTACAAAAAAAGAATATCCTGATTCCACTCATTTGATTAATCTTATTAAAGAATTTTCTAAAGAAAATATTCTTTTGAACGCTACTGAATTATCTGAACATTTTTTTGATAGCAATATGCAAGCAAATTTTATTGTTGTCGGAGCTGGATACCAATCTGGATATATTTCTCTTAATGCAGATTCCATTTTAGAAGCTATTAGAATCAATGGTGTTGTTGTCAAAAAGAATCAAGATGCATTTAATATGGGTAGGAAGATAGTTACTGATCCAAATTGGTTGCAATCATTGAACTTATATAGATCTGGCAATATTGAGGTAAAGCCAGAATTGAATGATGTTTCTCAATTTTTAATTAATAAAATTAAAAAACCAGACGATGAATTAAAACGAATTCTAGAATTCCGTATTCCTGAACTTGTTGATTATCAAAATGTACAATATGCAGAAGAGTATATTGATTTTGTTAAAAAAATTCATTCTGTTGAAAAACGAGAACATTCTTCATCTTTACTCACCAAAAATGTTGCAAAATATCTTTTCAAACTGATGGCAATAAAAGATGAATACGAAGTAGCACGTTTATCTTTAAAAGCTGAATTAAATACTGCACTAAACCAAGAGTTCGGAAAATCAGCAAAATTTTATTATATGCTTCATCCACCATTTCTAAAAATGTTCAAAGATGTTCCATTATTGAATAAAATTCCTGGGGTGAAAAGCAAGCTTGCTCTACCTAGATGGTTTAAGTATGGATATATGGGTCTAAAAAGAATGAAATTCCTAAGAGGAACTAAGTTTGATTTTATGTCTTGGTTTAGTAGCGATGTACGTAAAACTGATAAAGAAATTCTTCATCACTATAAAACAATACTCACCAGTAACATTAATGAAATATCCAATGGAAAATATGAAAATTTATTAAAATTTTCTGAACTACCAGATTTAGTTAGAGGATATGACGATGTGAGGTTAGCTACTGTAGATACGTATTATAAAGAAGCAGATAAATTGTTTAAAGCATAAGGCATTATTTTTTATTTGTATTCTCTATAATACCTTTTAAATTATTTGCAATTATTCCTATGAAAAAAATAATATTCATTCTATCCTTTTTTGCTGTATTGAACGCACAACACAATCATAGTCAATGGATTAGATGTGCTACAGATGAACTAGAGCAAGAATTACAACTTACCAACCCAGAATTTATTGCTGAACGAGATGCATATATCCAAAAAGCACAACAGCTATTAAGAGAAAATCCTGAGTGGCGCACAAATGGAGATAAAAAAGATACGGTTTATATTCCGGTTATTTTCCATGTGCTTTATCAAACATCGTCAGGCAATCTTAACAAAACCCAGATTGGATATAATTTTGATCAAATTAATCTAGATTTTAAAGGAATAAATCCTGATGGTGATGAAATACCATCTGCTCCGAATCCTAGCGATGCACCAAATGATCCAGGCATTGATTATAGTTTTCAAGGAGTGAGAGGTAGTCACCAAATTGAATTTGTTGGAGCTCAAGGAGAAAGGAATGGTGCAGATTTAGTAGAAGGCGTAACAATTCGTAGATATCAGATTAGTCAATCTTCAGTATCTGGAGTGAGTGAAGCAAGTAGTCTTGCTGGTTCTATTACCCCCGATGGAGGAGGTGCTGGAGGATATCAATCTGGATATTTAAATATGTATATTGCTCCTTTATCTGGTGGGTTGTTGGGACAGGCTTATTTAGGATGGCCTGAATCAGTAGTTATAACAGGATCAGTTGGTTCAGTTGAAAATCCTGGTACAATATCAGGTTATGAACGAGGAAGAACACTTTCTCATGAATTAGGGCATAATTTTACGTATAATCATATTTTTAATTCTAGTAGTTGCGGGTTTCAGTATTGGTCTGATGTTCCACCACAAACTGTGAACAATCGATCTGCAAATATATATGAATGGCCAGCTGGTAGTGGCAATTTCTATGGTAGACAGTCAGAAAATAGTTGTATTAGTAGTAGCGGAAAAGGTGATCAATTTATGAATTATATGGATTATACATATGATGATCAAATGCGCATGTTTTCTGAAGAACAAACCTTAGAAGGATATGCATGGGCAACTGGTTGGGGTTGGGCACAAGTTGTAAGTGGTGTGAACACTGTTTTAACTTCAAGTACTTCTGTTGCAACATCCAATGATGGCTTTTCTATTGACGTTACTTTTAGTGAATCTGTTACTGGATTTACCCAAGATGATTTAGTACTTAGCAATGCGACGGTGACGAGTTTTAATGGTGGAGATGGTATTAATTATAGTTTTGATATTGAAGCTGTTGTTGATGGGGAAGTAAAAGTATCAATTGCTGAAGGCAGTGTCACAGGAAATACATCTGGAGATTCAAATTTTGCTTCAAATGAAATTGTAGTAATTGTCGACAGAGTTAATCCTACGGCTGGTACATTAACAATTACAAATATTCAAGATAGTCAATATATTATTCAAAATCCTGACCTTGAATTACAAGTAGATAATTTTTATGATGCTACTACAGGCGTACAACTTTATTTCATATCTGTTGGTTCATCTGTTGGCGGTGATGATATACTACCAGTGACATTTCAACCTATCAGTGGAAGTATCCATCTTAATTCTCTAGGATTAAGTGATTATCAACAATATCATGTTAATGTATATGGACAAGATTTGGTTGGTCTAAATTCAGCCACAGTTTCTGCATCTTTTTATTATTTTGGATCACTCTTGGGAGATAGTGATGATGATTGGGATATTGATTTTGACGATTATAGTGCATTTATAGCTACGTGGCCTTACGTAGATATAGCACCAACCACAGGAAGTGTTCCATATTTATTCCCAAATTTTGATGGAGTTGCAGATGCACAAGATTTAGCAATGTTTGAAAATATGTGGGATTGGTCACTACAGGAAAACGGATTACAAGCTCCAAACTATTCAGTGTCAGGTGAAAATCCTTTTTTACGTATCTTAAATAATCAGCTAGTAATAAAATTCCCAAATGGAACAAAGTCAGGACAGATTTACTTTGAATATAGCCCTAGTAACTATAGTGTAAGTTTGCTCACTACATCATCAGAAGGAAGATTAGTTTTAAATAATACGCAAACTGGTATAGCACACGTTGAATTTGGTGATCACGGAGATTCTAGTATTTTACCAGCACCAGAATTACACTTTGGCTTCCAGAATTTAACTGACACATATGAATTTTTAAGAATTAGTTATTCAGCTTCTGATGGAAATGATCAAATCGTATCAGAAGGATATAATTTATTACAAACTGCTCCGTCCACCTATCGTTTGGGTGTGAGTTATCCAAATCCATTCAATAGTAGGACTGTTATTGAATTTGATATGCCTGCCACTGAAACTATTAATATGGTTATACTAGATATACGCGGTAGGGTAGTCAGAAATTTAATTGATAATCAAGAACGATTTGGTTTTCAATCTGTACAATGGGATGCAAAGAATGATGGTGGAGATAATGTAAGTAGTGGGGTATATTTTTATCAAATTCGCTCTAGCAATTTTAATGCTGTAGGGAAATTATTATATCTAAAATAATCGTCCTTAATTAATGCTATCCCAACCTCCTACGCTACAAGATATTCAAAACGCACAGTCTCTAACAGATTCTATTGTCCGAAAAACACCTATTATTACCTCAAATTATTTTAATGAATTATTGGGAATGGAACTTTTCTTTAAATGTGAAAATTTTCAAAAAACAGGTTCGTTTAAGATTAGAGGGGCATCCAATGCTATTTTTTCTTTAACAGACGAAGAAGCAAAACAGGGAGTTGCTTGTCAGTCTTCAGGCAATCATGGTGGCGCAATAGCATGTGCTGCGAGCCTTAAGGGAGTGCATGCAGATGTTGTGATGGCAAAAAGCGTTTCTAAAGCAAAGATTCGTAATGTGAAAAGATATAATGGAAATATGATTTTTTGTGACAAAATGAGCGAAAGAGATGGATTATTTCAAGAAGTATTAAAGAAGTATAATCGTGTTTCTATTCATCCATATGATAATTATTCGGTCATTGCAGGCCAAGGTACAATAGGTCTTGAACTCTGTGACCAATTAGATAGTTTTGATGCCGTTGTGGTACCCATAGGCGGTGGCGGACTTATTAGTGGTATCTCAATTGCTTTAAAAGGCCTTGGCTCTCAAGCAAAAATTATTGGTACTGAGCCAAAAAATGTAAATGATACCTATTTAATGTTTCAGGCTAATAAACGTATTCCAATGGAACATAGAGAATCTGTCGCAGATGGATTAATGGCGATTGTTGGTGAATTTACCCTTCCAATTATTCAAAAGAATGTAGATGATATTATTTTAGCTACAGAAGAAGAGATTATTGAAACAACTAGGTTGATTTGGGAACAAATGAAAATTATTGTAGAACCATCGTGTGCTCTTACCCTTGCTAGTGTGATTGTTAATAAAGAAAGATTTCAAGGACAAAAAGTTGTCCTCATTCTTACCGGAGGAAATGTAGATCTGGTAGAATTGCCCTGGCAGAAAGTCGGGAAAGATTAGAGTAAAAAAAAGCCCTCAAAAAATGAGGGCTTTTTTTTATATCAATTACGTCTTACAATTAAAACTCGTATCCGAGTCTAAGTGCAGCCCATCTACCCATTAAAGCACCTTGGAATGCTTCACGGTGTACTTGGTCAGTAATATTGTCAACTGTTAAAGTGACTTTTAAACCAGGAGCTGCATCAATATCGAAGCTTGCATTTACACCTAAAGTGTAGAAAGCGTCGACTCTACCAGCATATACTGATCCATCCATATTGTATGAATCTTGATATCGTAGTGACAATCCATATCCGTGGCCATCGCCAGAATATTGCATTCCACCACCTAGTTTATTCTTTGGAGTGTTCATGTTTAATATACCTTCTTCATCAACACCTTCAACACTAATCTCATCTTTATCTATATGAGAAAATGCAGTCCAGAAGGACCATTCCTGGCTAGGATACCAGTTTAATGAAAGATCCAATCCGCTAAGTCTGAATGTGTCGCTAACTTTACCATATCCAAAGATCATGTCAGCACCATATGGTGAGTGATCTGGAGAAACGTTTCCAACTGGAATCGAACCTATTGTACCTGCAATAATACCTGCAAGATCATCAGCACCAATTCCGTTGCCATTTCCACCAGCAGCAGCAGAATCTAACAAGTTAACAAACCCTGTTAGGTTAGCGTTTCCATACATTGCAGTCATTAATTTTGCAACATAATCTGCGCCATCTGCAGCCATAATTACACTATGAGACATGTTAGTTAGGGCACCAATGTAATCATGAACTTTAGTAGTCCATACATCAACACCTAATACCATACCGTTTCCAACTTGTCCTTTATATCCAATTTCATATACGTCACGAGTTGTGTGGTCATTCTTACCAATAGGAGATGCATTTGCACCATCAGTAGGTAAGAAAGCACCTGCAGCAGGATTATACATCGCTGTCACGTGAGCCACGCTTGGAGTTATCCCCATTAGTGTTTGGAAATCAGCAGCAGCTGCACCAGCAGCGGCAGCACCATAAGCAGCAGCACCGGCAGTATCACCTGTAGCGGCTGCATAAGCAGCACCAACGCCTGCGGCCCAACCACCTAATAATGCTTGTCCACTAGCACCTTGTAAAAATCCACCACCAATGAAAGTAGCTAGAGTAGGCCATACAACAGCTGTGAAGTTTGCGTCACCAAGATCCCAATTATGGTTAATATTACCACCTAAATAGGCATGTTGTGACCAGTTACTACGAAATGAGTTTACCCCATTCGTACCCACATGATAGTTGTATCCATTTCTTGCACCCATTGCACGTAAATTAAAGTCAGGTTGGAATCCAAGTAATCCTGAAAAATCAGGTACTCCTGCTAATGATAAGAAATTAGCATATTGAGTAATATCTAGATTTTTCGGATAATTTCCTGGAACCTCGATGGATTTATTGTAAGTAAACCTTAGTGCTCCTGTAGCAGTTGGCTTATATACCACTGCGAATCTTGGGGACACTAGTAAATCATCATTCCACGTGTTATCATCTCCTCTAATTGCAGCTACCAATTTCCACTTGTCGTTTAATTGATTTTCGTACTGCGCATAGATACCATCTGAAGTATAGTTATCATCATCTTCAAATACCCCATTGATACTGCCAGCAGTATCTGGAGTTCTATCTTCATGATCGAGACCATAAGTCAAGTGTTGACCATTGCCCAAGGGTACAGAATGCTGTACTTGGAATGCAAGGGATGCAGATCTATCATAGATAATCTGTCCAGTTGAAAGAATATAAGTACCATCTTGTTTATTATGGTTATTGAACACATTAATATACAAATCGCCTCCAAGAACATCCTGGCGTTGATATGAAAGCTGTTCTGAAAAAGAGTTTGCACCGATTCCATAAGCTCTACCAATACCTGTCATTTCTATTACGTCAGATTCTGTGCCGCGTAAAGAAAGAGTGATAGTAGATTTGAGGTCAGGACGAAACTCCATTTTTGAACTAAAGACATCAGAGTAAAGATTCACTGGTTCGGCTTCAGTAGCAGGGTTATTATCAACACCTTCTACTGGGTCGTTATAGGTAGTATCATAGTCTTTGAATGGATATGTAGGCGTAGCTAACCAACGTCTTACCGTTGCTGGTTCACTATATCCTCCTAAAGCACCACTATTATTAATATCAAATGACCATTCATCATATTCAGTATGACTTAAACTTACTCTATAAGCAAATTTACTACCCCATTGACCAGCATTTCCTACTGATAACTTCACATAGTTATTTTGTCCACCAGTAATTGAAACTCTAGTTCCACTTTGATCAAATGGAGACTTAGTGTAAATAGCCAATACGCCTTGTGCTGTGTTAGGACCATACATTGTAGATCCAGGACCACGAACAAGCTCTATTCTATCGATATCTTCTTCTTCTATACCCATAATTCCATAGAGATTGGCTGTAATTACTGGAGGTCTAGCCCAACGATTGTCAACCATGACGTGTAAAGCGCCAGAAAAAATACCGTTGAAACCACGTATCGTAACGTTAGATGATGTCATACCAGTCTTCATGGTTTCTACACCAGCGTGACCTTCAGTATGATCAATAATCGATTTTGCACTACGTACGCTTAATTCTTCGCCTGAAAATACTTCTACACTAGCAGGAGCATCAACTATAAGTTCTTTCTTTCTAGAAGCTGCAACTACTACTTGATTAAGGCGAACATCGCCTTGATCTAGTGTAAGATTCAATGTTACAGTTTGGCCGTCGCCTACAGTAACACTTGAACTAGTACTTTCGTATCCGATATAAGAAGCAGTTACGGTATATGTACCGGCTGACAATCCTGTAACGGCATAAGAACCGTCATTGTTAGAGGCTGATCCTAGATCAGTACCTTCAACAGAGACGTTTGCGCCTGCTAATCCACTACCATTAGTATCGCTTACTGTTCCAGAAACAGTTTGCGCACTCAACATGGCAGTAGATAGAAGCACAACTAAAATATATTTAATATTATGCATATTATTATACCTCTTTAATTAGTTAGTTCGGATTAAGGTAATATAGCGTAGTAAAAAAACCAAATAAAAAATCGAATCTTATTTATTAAGTTCTATGCAATGAATCATCCCAAAATCTTGTTATTAGGTGTTGTTTTAAACATTTTGTATGCTCAAACTATAGATAATCTAATGTCAGAGAAAAAAGCAGAATTAAGTGATATACAGTATTATGTGACACAAGAATGTGGAACAGAACCAGCATTTAATAATGAATATTGGAATAATAAAGAACCTGGTATTTATGTTGATATTGTGTCAGGAGAAGCATTGTTTTCTTCCCAACACAAATATGATTCTAAAACAGGATGGCCTTCTTTTTATCAACCAATTAGTAAGAAAAATCTAAAATTTGAACAGGATTATCAACTACTTGTTTCTCGAACAGAGGTCAAGGCAAAAAATAGTGATTCTCATTTAGGTCATATATTTAATGATGGTCCTGATCCAACAGGATTACGTTATTGTATTAACTCTGCTGCATTAAAATTTATTCCTCTTAAGGATATGGAAAAAAAAGGTTATAGAGAATACTTATCCCTCTTTAAGTAAGAGAATTTTATGCAAAAAGAGTCACGTCTACAATCATTCCTTAATGATCCTGCACGAGCATTATGGTCTATGGCACTTCCTATTATTGCGGGAATGATGGTTCAAACGTTATTTAATGTTGTGGATATTATGTTTATTGGCTGGTTGGGAGCAGATGAAGTCACTGCCGTTGCTTTTGTGAGTCCACTTTTTTTTATTATTATCGGATTGACTGTTGGATTGGGAGCTGGTGTAACAGCATCTATTGCCCAATATATTGGTAAAAAAGATAAAAGAAATGCAGATAATTGTGCCGAACATGCTATTTTGTTAGGGATTGTTATTACCGTATTATTGACCGTATTAGGGGTCTATTTTGGAAGAGATTTACTAATATTGTTGGGTGCATATGATCATATTCTTGATACTGCCAGTTCTTATTTAAAGATATTGACTTTTGGAATAGGCGGGGTAGTATTCTCATTGTTTTTTAGAGCTATTCTTGCTGGAGAAGGGGAAACGACAATTCCAATGATTATTGGTTTAGTTGGAACAATAGCAAATGTTATATTGGACCCTATTTTTATCTTTTTGCTTGGATATGGTGTTGATGGTGCAGCAATTGCAACTGTTTTAAGTCAGGTGATAATGTTGGTGATGTATTTCACGGTTATTTTTGTCATGAAAAAAACATTTATTTCATTCAATTTTAGGCATTTTCGTTACAATCCTAATATACTAAATGTGATATTTAAGGTAGGAATTCCATCCTCATTGTCGATGTTAATTATTTCTTTTGGACAAGCTGTACTCAATAAAATCTTGATTAACTATTCTTCTGAATCAGTAGCAGCATATCAAATTGTTTCTCGGATAGATATGCTATTATTTATGCCTTGCTTGGGGATTGCAATTGCACTAACGACAATTGTAGGTATGTTTTTTGGTGCCAAGGAATTTTCTAAACTAGTATGGATAGTAAAATATGGAGTTTCAAGAGCAGTTATAATTACTCTAGTAAGCGTAGTTATTCTCTATTTCTCTGCAGAAATTATTTTACCAATCTTCACATCAAATCAAGAAGTTTTGTCTATTGGAATTACCTATCTAAAAATAATCGTATTGGTATATCCGGCAGTTGCAGTCAGTGTAATATGTGCTAGAATTTGTCAAGCATTTGGTCAAGGAATGCCTTTATTGGTGGTAACTACGATTAGAGTTTTAGTGATTACTGCTCCACTTTCTCTATATTTCTATCAAACAGGAAAACCTGTTGTTTGGGTATGGTATTCCCAGGTATTAGCAATTGTAATAGCAGCGGCAATTTCATTCCTATTTCTTCAATATTATCTTAGAAAATTTCATATTGTGGGAGACGCTTCGAACTCTTAATTTTTGTATATGAAAGTATTTAAAAATATCAGTGAATTAGGAGCCAGTGTAGGTGAAGAACTTGGCGTCACTGAATGGCAGAAAATTACTCAGAAACAAATTAATGAGTTTGCAGAAGTAACTGGAGATTTTCAATGGATTCATACCAAGCCTATGAAGGCAAAACTTTTATCACCTTTCAAAACGACTATAGCACACGGATTCCTTGTTTTATCATTAGCTCCAAGGATGTTAGAGGATACCTATGCGGTTAAATCAGTAAAAATGGGCATTAATTATGGGCTAAACCGTGTACGTTTCACTGCTCCTGTTCCAGTAAACAGCGAAGTGAGAGGTAAGGTAGTTTTGAAGAGTTTCGAGAAAATAGATAACCAAAGAGGAAAAGGTGCACGTTTAATTGTATCTTTGACTTTTGAATTAAAAAATAGTGAAAAACCTGCATGTGTTGCAGAATTAGTTTTTCTTATTTACGAATAAAGGGGAAAACAATTAATATATTATTCTTTGTACGCCATGGTCAGGCCTCATTTGGCGAAGCTGACTATGATAACCTTAGCAATTTAGGTATTAAACAGTCTATTGAGCTTGGTAAAGCACTTGCAAAACAGAAGTTAAATTTTGATAAAGCAATTGTTGGTCCACACAGACGCCATATACAAACTTTTGATAGAATTATAGAGGGATATAATGCTAACGAAACAATCTCTTTTTCTATTGAAAATGGATTTGCCGAAAACCATTTGATGGAAGTAACCCAATATTTTGCACCAAAACTTCTACAATCCGACTCCAAACTAATTGATTTATATAAGAACTATAAAAATGATAATCAGGAAAAGAAGTTTTTTAAAATGTTTCAATATATCGCATTAAAATGGGCTAATTCAGAACTAGACTTGACCAACACAGATTTGGAATCGTACACAAATTTTAGATCTAGAGTGAAAAAAACATTAAATACAATACAAAATTCTTTGCCCGAAGCTTCTAATATTTTAGTTGTAACATCTGGTGGGGTAATATCAGCGCTCTATGGAGAAGCAACACAGTGTAGTCCTCAGGATATACAAAAGCAAAATTTTGCTATTAAGAATGCTTCGATATCAGAGTTTTCTTGTACAACTGAAAGATTTACTTTAAAAAGATTTAATGTTAGTTTTCTTTCTAAGGAATTAGAAACATATATTTAAGAAAGAAATGGCAATAACAGATAAAGAGTTTCAGAAAATCAAATTAACCATCAAAGACTTCATTAAAGAAGAAATGGTTAGTGAAGAAAAATTTGATGTTAAACAGACTTTTGAAGAACAGTTACCTTACCTAGAAGAAAAAAGAAATAAGGTTCGATCTTTGGGTTTATTTACTCCTCAAATTCCGAAGGAATATGGTGGTCTAGGATTAAGTTTATATCAATTAGGTCAAATTTATGAAATATTGGGCCATGCTTTTTATGGTTTATATGTTTTTAATTGTCAAGCGCCAGATGCTGGAAATATGGAAATATTAATGGATCATGGATCTGATTATCAAAAAGAAACATTTTTAAAACCTCTTCTTAGTGGAGATATTAGAAGTTGTTTCTCAATGACGGAGCCTGAATTTGCGGGTTCTAATCCTACCATGATGGGGACAATTGCAAAAAAAGATGGAGAAAATTATGTCATTAATGGGCATAAATGGTTTACCTCCTCAGCCGATGGTGCGAGTTTTGCTATTGTTATGGTAGTTACAGACCCTGATAACCCTAATCCTTATCTGCGTGCTAGTCAAATTATTGTTCCAACCGATACCGAAGGATTTAAATTTATTAGAAATATTTCTGTGATGGGAGATGAAGGAGATGGTTGGAATGCACATGCTGAGATTCGATATAAAAATTGTATTGTTCCGGAAAAAAATTTACTTGGAAAAGCAGGTGAAGGATTTAAGATTGCCCAAGATAGATTAGGTCCAGGAAGAATTCATCATTGTATGCGTTGGGTTGGTGAATGTGAACGTATGTTTGATATGATGTGCAACAGGGCATTGACCCGTGAGCTTGCGCCAAATAAACCTTTAGCAACAAAACAAACTATTCAAAATTGGATTGCTGAGTCTCGTGCTGAAATTAATGCTTCAAGACTAATGGTTCTTGATACAGCTAAGAAAATTGATGAACACGGTGCAAATTCTGCCAAGGTAGAAATTTCTACTATCAAATTTTATGTAGCTAATGTATTACAAAAAGTTTTAGATCGTGTACTTCAGGTGCATGGAGCTCTTGGGATGACTGATGATACTCCTATTGCATTTCTATATAGACATGAGAGAGCCGCTAGAATCTACGATGGAACAGATGAAGTGCATAAAGCACGAGTAGCTAGAGAGATTCTAAAATCTTACTCTAAATAGATGTTTGGAAAGAGATCAAAAATTAACTTACCAATTCCAATTTGGTTAAGATTCTATCTTAAATTTTCAAAGATTCTAAAAAATAATAATAATGTTACATTTGAAATGGATTTACCTAAAGATATTAGAGAAGGTGAGACTCTTCCTGTTGAATCAATTAGCAATTTTTTAAGATCTAAAGGTTTTAATACAGATGATTTATCTATAAAACAGTTCCCAAGCGGTTTTTCTAATCTAACATATTATTTAAAAACAAACGATCATGAACTTGTATTAAGAAGACCTCCTTATGGAGCAGATAGCCTAAAAGGTGGACATGATATGTTTAGGGAATATCAGATATTGAAAAAACTAAAAACAGAATTTACAAAAATTCCTAATGTGCATTTCTATTCTAATGATCAATCTATTCTTGGCGTTCCTTTTTATGTAATGGATTGCGTTAAGGGATACATATTAAGACCAGGGATTTCTCAGAAAAATGCACCTGATTCTGATACTATGTCGGGGATTGCTGATTCATTAGTTGATACATTAGTGGAATTGCATCAAGTAGATTTAAATAAAAGTGAATTAATAAATTTTGGGAAAATTGATGGGTATATAAAACGACAGATTGTTGGATGGACTAAAAGATATTATCATGCAAAAACAGATGATATTCCAGAAATGGATTTTATTGCAAAATGGTTAAGCGAAAATCAACCTAGAGAGTCATCACCTTCCATTATTCATAATGATTTTAAATATGATAATATGGTACTTGATCCCAAAGATCCAACAAAAGTAATCGCAGTTTTGGATTGGGAAATGGCAACCCTTGGAGATCCGTTGATGGATTTTGGAACTACACTTGGATACTGGATGGATAAAAATGATCCTGAAGAACTTAGAATATTTCAATTAAGTCCGACTACTTTGAACGGTAATCCCTCTCGAAACGAATTACTTGGTATGTATGAGAAAAAAACTGGTAAAACAATTGAAAATCCTACCTTTTACTATGTGTATGGATTATTTAAAATAGCAATTATTGCACAACAAATTTATTTTAGATACCATAAAGGATATACCAAAGATAAGCGGTTTAGTATGTTAAATATTGCTGTAAAATCATTAGGTATTATGGCAAATCAAGCAGTAATAAAAAATAGATTAAATGACCTTTTTGAATAACATGTAAGTTAAATTGTAGCGTTATGAATATAAGCACTGCGATACTCATTACTGTGGCTATACTTGTTTCTACTAATCTTATAGGATATATCTATACAGCTTTAATTTTACACACTAATCTTATTAATGATTATCGCATTCAACCCAAAGAGTATTTTGCTAAGCGTTTTTATAAAAGATTGCCTTTAATCTTATTTAATATTTCTATTTTATTAGGTGTAGGAGTCATTGGTGTCTTTCTTCTTCAAAATTTTATTGATTTTTCATTACCCACAGCTTGGGTATTCATCTGGCAGTTGGTTTTAATTTTTCTAATAGATGATTTATATTTCTATTTTTATCACAAAGCTTTGCATACAAAATTTTTATATAAACATATTCATAAAACCCATCACCGATCCACAATGCCTATTCCAATGGAATATATCTTCACACATCCTTTAGAATGGTTTTTTGGAGCTATCGGTCCCTTTATTGGTCTGATGGTTATTGCATCCTTTTCTGAGATAAATATTTATGCATTTTGGGCGATGTCTGCGATTAGAAATTTGCATGAGCTAGATATACATTCTGGAATTAAATCGTCAAAAATTACATCTTTCATTCCTTTTTATGGTAGTACCGAACACCATGATCTCCACCACTCAAAAAATAAAGGCAATTATGCTTCTACTTTTACAATTTGGGATAAAGTATTTGGAACGGAAATTGACTAATGAAAGGAACAATAATTTTAATGACGGTGTTGGTTATTTTGGCCACATTATTTAATATTTTTACTATAAAACGTCATATACAAAAAAGGAAAAATGATAAAGTTTAAGTTCATTTCAGTATTTATTATTATCTTTTTGTTAATGTGTTGCGCGAGAACAGAATTTAGTGATGTTATTACAATGGAAGAGTTTAAATCCAGAGTATTAGCTGATGATACAATTGTTCTTGATGTTAGGACAGAAGAAGAATTTTATGGTCCTTTAGGGCATATTGAAGGGGCAACTCTTATTCCTATTGATGAACTTGCAGATAGAATGAATGAACTAAGTTCTGTTAAAGATAAAACAATTTATATAGTATGTCGAAGCGGTAACCGATCTAGTAGAGGAAAAGACATTCTAAATGCCAATGATTTTACTGCTGTTAATGTTGATGGTGGTATGCTTGCTTGGGATGCATTAACCGATGAATAAAAAAGAAGAATTAATTAACAAATATAAGAAATCAGTGATAACCATTATTATTGTTTTATTAATTTCTTTAATACCATTTTTCCTTTATGCGAATTAAACAAAAATACGTCATTGATGTTTCTAAAAGTGTTATTTGGGTAGTTGTCCTTGGTCTGATTTGTTATTTTAATCAAAGAGAAAATATAACAGCATGGATTTATTTTTGTTTACATGGTTCATATGGAATTATGTGGGTAATGAAAAGCAATATCTTTCCTGATAAAAGCTGGGAAGAAAAGGCAAATATACCATATGCCATCTTTATGCTCTTTTGTCTAATGGCATATTGGTCTCCTGCTTTTATTATAACAGCCCAAAGCCATGAAGCTTCTCTTCAAATAATAGTATCCTCAATTATTATTTTTGTTTTTGGTGTATTCTATCATTTTGTGTCAGATATGCAAAAATATATCTTTTTAAAGCATAATTCAGGGTTGATGACAGAAGGTCTATGGAAGCACTGCAGGCATCCAAATTATTTTGGTGAATTATTAATTTATACTGGTTTTCTCCTCCTAACTATTGAATCTAATTTTTGGTGGGTACCGATACTAATTTTAGGTGCATTTGTACTTTCCATATGGATTCCTGGGATGGTTCGAATTGATAAATCTTTATCTCGTTTTGAAGAGCATAAAGAATACAAGAAAAAAACAGCTTTTATTATTCCTTTTATTTTTTGATGAAACCTCAATTATTTGATGAAACCTCAATTAGTTATATACTACGATGGAATTTGTTTTTTATGTTCTAATCTTGTTGATTTTTCTATAAGACACGATCATGAAAAGAGAATTCAATATAGTCCCTTGCAGTCTAATTATGCCAAAAGAACTCTAAATATGGATGAAACCTCAGATATAGATACTGTTATTGTAAAACAAGGTGATAAAGTTTTTAAAGAATCGGAAGCAGCATTTATAATTTTGAAATTTTTAAATCATCCTTTGCAATATTTGAGATTTGTTATTCCAAGATTTCTAGCAGACAAAATATACAATTTAGTTTCAAGAAAAAGATATAACTGGTTTGGAAAAAAAGAAAAATGTATTTTTCCTAATGAAAATTCACAATTTTTAATTAAGTAATGACACGAGGACAATTTAAGACTTTTTATGATTTAGAAACCCGATGGTATGATGAAGATTCATTAGGCCATCTTAACCATGGAACGGTTGTTGCATATTTTGAAGATGTAAGAATACGTCATGCAAATGATTTGGGATTTGATGCTTATAATATAGATTCTTTCCCATTCATTATTGGATCGATGAAACTTGATTTTTATAAGCAAGTTCACCATCCACAGAAAGTACAAATCGGTATTAGGGTATCACGACTCGGAAACAAAAGTTTTGATTATGAATATGGTTTATTTTTAGAAGGAGAAAATGATTGTACAATCAAATGTGTTACCACGCTTGTTTGTTTTGACTATGTTGCTCAAAAAACTGTTCCAGTATTTGATGTTATTAAAGAACAAATGGAATAAAAGATATTAAAATGAATATTACAGTAGAAAATGAAATTAAAATTATCCAAATGGGTGAAAAAGGCCCAAATCTCTTAAGCGTTGACAGAGTAAAAAAAATTATCAAAGAATTAAATTATAATGAATGCAAGGCTGTTATTATTCTTGGCAACGAAAAAGTATTTAGCGCTGGTCTGAATCTAAAAGATTTAATGAGTGCGAAAGAACGAAAGGAAGTTTCTCTTATTTTTGGTACTCTTGGAGATCTTTTTACGGCATGCAGAGAATTCCCTGGGCCGGTGATTAGTATAGTTGGCGGTCACGCTATTGCTGGAGGGTGTTTGTTAGCACTAGCATCTGACTATCGCTATGGAATACATGGAACACATAGAATGGGTCTTAATGAAATGTACATAGGTATTGATTTGCCTCCAGATATGTTATCCATTATATCTCATTCAATTAGCAGGGATAACCTTTTTGAAGTTGCAACACAATGTAAAATGTATACTCCTTCGCAAGCTCACAAAAAAGGTCTTATTAATGAATTAATTGGACATCGGTTAACAGGCAAAAAGAGAGCCACATCTCAAGCTCTGAAAAAAGCAAAAGAATTGGCGAAATTTTATATAGATGCTGGAGAACCATTTGTTAGGTTAAAGCAATCTTTAATGCATGATACTAATTTTGATTATGAAATATTAATTGATAATTGGTTTCGTAGTGAGACACAAGCAAAAATCAAATCAGTCATTTCTAGTCTTTCCAAGAAATGAATATTCTTATCGTTGGTGGTACAGGGACTATTGGTACAAAGTTAGTCGAATCATTATTAGAAAAAGATCATCATATAGTTCTTCTATCAAGGAATCCCAAGAAATATTATAAAAAGTTTGATGACAATGTTTCTTTAGTTGATTGGAATACAAATAATCTTGATTTATTAAAAAATATTAATATTGTTATAAAATTGAGCGGAGAGTCTGTGATGCAGATTTGGACTAGAAAAATTAAGCAAAGAATCAAATCCAGCAGAGTAGATATCACGAAAGATTTAAAGAGTTTTCTTGAAATAAATCATATTAAACCTCAAACGTTTATTAATGCTTCTGCAGTGGGTTTTTATGCTAAAAAAGATGCGATTTATAATGAAGCTGTTGATGAATTTTCTCCTAATGGAGATACTTTTCTAGCGGATGTGTGCAAGTTAAACGAAAAATCATGCAATATTTTTACAAAAGAAGGAATACGCGTTGTGAATTTGCGTATTGGTGTTGTTTTAACAAAAGAATTTTATAATCTTGTGAGATTCGTCCCTCATATGGGTGCTAAGAATCATTTTTTTCCTTGGGTTCATGTTGATGATGTGGTTGGTTTTATTAAATTTTCAATTATAAATAATATAAAAGGAGCATTTAACTTAGTTGCTCCTAGTTCTACCACTCATCAAGATTTTAATGCCATGGTTATACCAATTTATTTTGCTAGAAATATTATTCCAATGAGTGAAATGTTGTTATATGGTCCTAAAACTATACCAAATCGTACCTTGGAAAGTGGTTATAAATTTAAATTTATTGACATTAAAGAAGCTATTTCTGCTTTTAAAAAATAATTTTTTACTTTTTGGTAATAATTAAGTCCTATATAAATAGCTTGGAAAATATAAATAATTTTGTAAATTTCTGACTCGTGATAGAGTCAATATTTTTTCAAAGAGGAATTATCAATTGAGCGCAAAAAAACTTTCCAAAAAACAACTAGAAAAAGAACTAAAAAACATCGAATTAACTGATGCTGATGCACTTGCAACGCAGATTGAAAAAGAGCTGTCACCAGAAGATAAAGTAAAAGCTGCAAAGGAACGTGCTAACGAAAAAATTAGACGATCAAAGATTGCTAGTGGGACTATTAGCATGTATTTGTCAGAAATTTCTCAATATGAACCTTTACCACCAGCAAGAGAAGTGGAGCTTGCAGTTCGAATAGAAAAAGGCGATAGAGAAGCAATGAAAGAATTGGTTGAAGCAAACCTAAGATTTGTTGTTTCTGTTGCAAAAAAATACCAAGGAAATGGTTTATCTCTCTCTGATATTATTAATGAAGGAAATTTAGGGTTAATTAAGGCATCAAAACGTTTTGATCCATCAAGAGGTTTTAAATTTATTTCATATGCAGTATGGTGGATTAGGCAAGCTATCCTACAAGCACTTGCTGAACAAGGACGATTAATTAGATTGCCTTTAAATCGTGTAGGCACAATCACAAAGATTACCAAAGCAGCTGAAAAGTTAGAAGCGGAAATTGGTAGACAACCAAAAGTTGAAGAAATTAGTCACCAACTTGATATTGGAACGAATGAAGTGTTCAATGCTCTACAGTATTCAAGAAGACATAGTTCATTAGATGCACCATTCTCAGATGGAGAGGATAGTTCACTTATTAATGTTATTCAAGATGAAGAAGAAAAAAATCCTGATAATAAAGTAATGGATACTTCCATGAAGGAAGAAATTGCATCCGCTTTAAGTACGCTAACAGATAGAGAACGCTCTGTAATTGAGATGTATTTTGGCATCAATCGAGATCGATCTTTTACACTGAATGAGATTGGTGAACAATTTAGCCTAACACGTGAGCGTGTGCGTCAGATTAAAGAAAAAGCAATAAGACGTCTTGCTCATAAAACACGTAGCGAACCTCTCCGAGTTTACTTGGGTTAATAGGTGGAATCAGTACAAATATTATTCCCAATATTTCCTCTTGTATTTTTAACCTATTTTCAAGCTTATCTTAATCGGAATACTGTTATTAAGGCAATCAAAGATAAAGAGATGGATCCTCGATGGATGAAGTATATGTTTCCATGGAAGGAAATTCCTAAAAAAGTACAATCTTCTAGAGAGCATTATAAAAATTTACATCAAGCACCGTTGTTTTTTTATTTGTATTGTATTTTAGCATTTGTAACAAATCACATAACTCAATTTACTGTTGTAATGGCTTGGATTTATGTTGCTGCAAGAGCCATTCATTTTTCCATTAGAGAAATAAATCCCGTAGTTATTCGAAGAGCATCTTTCTTTTCAATTGCCTGGCTAGTTTCTCTAATCCTTTGGATAGATCTGTTGTTTTATCTTTCTAAATAAATTTTATAGCACTATAATTCACCGAAATGAAAAAAAATCCCAGAATTGCTATAATTGGACGTCCTAATGTTGGTAAGTCGACACTTTTTAATAGATTGTCTGGAAGAAGAACATCTATTGTGGACTCTACCGAAGGAGTTACACGTGATAGAATCTATGCTTTTGGTGAGTGGTTAAGTACAAAATTTGATATTATAGATACTGGTGGTTTTGTTGATTCAAATGAAGATATTTTTGATAAAAAAATTAAAGAACAAATTTCAGAAGCAATAAAAGAATGTGATTGTATAATTTTTCTTGTGGATGGAAAAAATGGACTAAATCCAAATGATAAACATTTAAGCCAGTTGGTAAGACAGTCAAATAAAAAATATGTATTAGCGGTTAATAAATGTGATATCCCAAATCGACTTGAAAATGATATCCTACCATTCTTTAATCTTGGATTGAACGACCCAATAGGGATTTCAGCTCTTAATGGTTCTGGAGTTGGAGATGTGCTAGACATATTGTTAGATGGATCGTATTCCTCAAATCAGGCTAACCTAAACGATGAATCTTTCTCAATCTCAATTGTCGGTATGCCAAATGTGGGAAAATCGTCTTTGCTTAATAATATTATTCAGAAAGAACAAGCAATTGTTTCAGAGATTGCTGGGACTACTAGAGATTCGATTGATACTAATATTCAGTGGCACGGAAGAACAGTAAAAATCGTTGATACAGCGGGATTGCGTAAAAAAAGTAAAGTTGATACTGATATCGAATTTTATAGCTCGTTAAGAGCAATAGATTCCCTAATGAGATCTGATATTGTATTGTTTGTTATTGATGCTGAAAAAGGATTCACAAAACAGGATAAAACAATTGCAAGTCAAATTATTAAAAAAGGAAAATCTATGATTATTCTTGTTAACAAATGGGATTTGACTTCGAAAAAAGATATTTCAGCAGATTCATTTATGTTGGATATGTTTGATTCTTTCCCTCTTTTAGAGAACTATCCTATATTATTTGTTTCTGCACTAACAAAAAGACGTATTTCGAACATTTTGTCTGAAGCTTGGGACGTGTTTAATAAGCACAAAGAAAAGATTAATACTAAAGAATTAAATAATTGGTTAGCAAAAACAGTACAAAAATATCCACCACCAGCATTACAAGGTAAATCAGTAAAGATAAAATTTATTGATGAGGTCCAAATTTCACCACCCTTATTTGCTTTTTTCTGTAATTATCCAAAGCTGATTTCGGTGCCTTATAAAAGGTATCTTCACAATGCATTAAGGGAGTCTTTTGATTTCAAAGGCATAACACTTAAGTTGTCTATTAAGAAGGGGTAGTTGTGAAAAAAAGTATCTATAGTTGGGCATTATATGATTGGGCCAACTCCGCTTTTGCAACCACAGTTATGGCAGGATTTTTCCCAATTTTTTTCGCACAATATTGGTCTAATCCAGAAAACTTATCACTTAGTACTTTTTACTTGGGATTAGGGAATTCAGTTGCATCTATTATCGTTGTTTTATTGGCTCCTATTTTGGGAGCAATTGCTGATAGGGGCACTTATAAAAAAAGATTTCTAGTATTTTTTGCTTTTCTAGGCGTTCTTATGACAGCTGGACTTGCTCTTGTTAGTCAAGGAATGTGGCAGATTGCACTCCTGACCTATGTGATTGCTACAGTTGGATTTTCAAGTGCAAATACATTCTACGATTCGCTTTTACCAGCTGTAAGTAATAAAGATAATGTTGATTATGTTTCTGGTGTAGGATATGCCTTCGGTTATATCGGTGGAGGTATTCTGATTGTGATTAATTTTCTCATGATTACATATCCATCCTTTTTTGGATTTGCTGATAGTGTAGAAGGTATTAAATGGTCTTTTGTAAGTGTTGCATTGTGGTGGGCGATATTTTCTATTCCAATTCTATTATTTGTTAAAGAGCCAAAATATCACAAGACTGAAACCACTCTTCAAACTATTAAATCTGGTTTTAAACAATTAAAAGATACTTTTAATGAAATACGACATCTTAAAGTTGTCTTTACATTTTTGATTGCATACTGGCTTTACATTGACGGTGTAGATACCACCATAAGAATGGCAGCTGATTTTGGAATTACACTTGGCTTTGATAGTACAACAATTATGGGAGCTCTTGTATTAGTTCAATTTATAGCATTTTTTGCAACCTTACTTTATGTAAAATTTGCGGATAAAATAGGCACTAAGAATGCAATCTATTTTGCAATTGCTGCGTACATGGTTATTATTTTTTCTGGATATTTTGTTACTGAAGGATGGCATTTTTATATCATTGCAGGGATGATTGGCTGTTTCCAGGGAGGAATTCAAACACTTAGCAGAAGTCTCTATGCTCGCATTATTCCTGAGAATAAATCAGCTCAATACTTTGGATTTTTTAACATGTGGGGTAAATTTGCCGCGGTTATAGGTCCATTATTGATGGGATCGGTTACATTAATATTAAGCAATACAATAGATGACCAAGTATTATCTGCACGTATTGGACTACAATCTATTATGATACTCTTTATTCTTGGTGCTTTAGCACTATCGAGAGTTGATATTTCTGAGGGTGAAAAAATTGCTAAAGAATATCTATAATTTTTCTTTTTTACTTTCTACGTAAATTGATTGTTCAATTTGTCATAAATAATTCAATTTCTTATAAAAAGAAGCATTGTTCTACTGAAAAAGATCAGTTTTAACCTAATTTTTGTTTGTAGATATTTAGCTTGATTGTATACTAAATTTATCTTGAAGTATCTAATATGAAAAACAATTATGATTTCGTAATCATTGGTGCTGGTTCTGCTGGATGTGTGTTGGCTAACAGATTGAGTGCTAATGGTCAAAATAGTGTATTAATTTTAGAAGCCGGTTGTAATGATAAGGCACTAAATATTCAAATCCCTGCTCAATTTCCAAAACTTTATAAGACTAAATTTGATTACGATTATGCTACAACCCCTCAAAAAAATATGAAAAATCGAGAACTATATCTTCCTCGAGGAAAAGTTTTGGGAGGATCTAGTACTATTAATGCCATGATTTATATTCGTGGAAGTAAATATGATTACAATGAATGGAATGCACTTGGTAACGAAGGGTGGTCATACGATGAGGTATTACCATATTTTAAAAAGGCAGAGAATCAAGAAATTATTAATGATGAATATCACGGTCAAGGTGGACCTTTGAATGTAACCAATCGTACTTATACGAACCCTCTATCGGATGTATTTGTGAAAGCCTCACAAGAATTAGGTTATAAATTCAATCACGATTTTAATGGAACCGAACAAGAAGGATTTGGCCTCTATCAAGTAACCCATAAAGATGGTGCACGTTGTAGTGCAGCTATGGCCTATCTTCATCCTGCAAGCAAGCGTAAAAATTTAACTATTGAAGTCAATGCACAAGTAGAACGCATTGTAATTGAAGATAATTATGCTACTGGAGTGATTTACCATCAAAAAGGAAAAGCATGTGAAGTTGTGGTTAATAAAGAAGTAATTTTAAGTGCAGGAGCATACAATAGTCCTCAAATTTTAATGTTATCTGGAATTGGTGATGGCGAAGAATTGCAAAAACATAAAATTCCAGTAAAAGAACATCTACCTGGAGTAGGGAAGAATCTCCAAGATCATTTAACATATTACACTATCTTTAATTCTAGCTATAAAGGATCCTTAGATTCTGCAGAAAAATTCCCAATGGTGGTGAAATATCTGTTTCACTACTTTTTATCGAAGAAGGGGCCATTTACTAGTAATATTGGAGAAGCAGGTGGTTTCATACAATCTTCACCAGACCAACCCACTGTAGATATACAGTTTAATTTTGGACCTTGTTATTTCGTAAACCATGGTTTTGATAACCCTAAAAAGGGAAATGGATATTCAATTGGTGGATTAGTTTTGAATCCCACCAGTAAAGGTATGGTAAGATTATCATCTTCAGACTTTCGAGTGAGTCCAAGTATTGATCACAATTACTTGAGTACTGATGATGATATAAGAAGATCTATTACTGGATATAAGATTACAGAAAAACTTGGTTTATCTGATGCTTTCAAAGCTTATCGTTCTGACTATTTTATGCCAGAACAGCCATTAACTGATGATAAAAAGATTGAAGATTATATCCGAGAAACTGCAGAAACTATTTATCATCCTACCAGTACTTGTAAAATGGGAACAGATAATATGGCAGTAGTTGATTCACAATTGCGTGTACATGGTATTAAAAAGTTACGTGTAGTCGATGCATCGATTATGCCTAATGTAACCCGCGGTAACACTAATGCTCCTACAATTATGATAGCTGAGAAAGCTTCTGATATGATTCTGCAATAATAGTTGTTTTTTTTTATAAATAACTGATGCTAAAACAGAAAATTTTTTTAAATTAATGCCGTGAGTGAAATATCAGAATACTCAGAACTTGTTCAACCGCAACATATTAATACAGCTGGTACTTTATTTGGTGGAAATATGTTGGCATGGTTAGATCTTGCCGGTGTAAAAGCTGCCAATGATTTTTTAAAAAAAACAGATGCTTGGGGTGTAGTTACCCGTGCTATGGATAAAGTAGAATTTAAAGAACCCATTTTTTTGGGAGATTGGGTAAATTGTAAATCCAAAGTTATAAGAACAGGAAATTCATCTCTTGAAATAGAGGTTAAGGCTTTTGCCGAGAGCAAAGAGCATGGTCAAAGATTAGCGTGTACAGCTAACATTACTTTTGTTGCTGTGATTAGAGATGATGAAGGAAAATTAATTAAGTTTAATCATAATTTAAATTGTGAATAGGGAGTAAGAATGGCACATATTAATAAATTACATTATAAAGAGAATTTGAAAAATGTTAAATCAGATGTGATTGCAAAAGGAATTTTTGAAGACGATAAAAAACATTGGACAATCACTAGTGGTCAAATGAAAGGAAAAGTTGGGGATTTAGCATTTTCATTTAGTAAAAAAGAAAAAACTTTATTTTTTGGATTAGGAAAGAAAAATGAAGCAACTGCTGAAAATTTTAGAAGAGCAGCTGGTTCTGTCGTTAATTTTATTATTGATAAAAAATATAGTTCTTTAGCAATTGAATGTCCAACTGGAGGTATGGAAGCATACAATTGTCAAGCGTTTACAGAGGGACTTATTTTATCAAGCTATCGTTTCCTTGATTACTTTTCTGATGAAAGAGCAAATTACCATTTAAAAAATATTACTATGGTAGGAACATGCAATAAAAATGCATCCAACAAAGGAGCAACAATCGCAAATGCTGTATGTGACTCCAGAGATTTAGCAAACCATCCTGGGAATGTAACAACTCCCACTCGTTTGGCCAATTTTGCTAAAGAGGTTGGTAAAAAAGGCAACATGAGAGTAACCGTATTTAATAGGGATAAATTTACCAAAATGGGTATGGGATCTTTTGCCGGAGTAGCCCAAGGTACAAATGAACCACCAAAATTTATTATTATGGAATATTTTGGCGGATCCAAAAAAGATAAACCGGTACTACTTGTTGGCAAAGGACTGACCTTTGATACTGGAGGAATTTCGTTAAAACCAGGTTTACGTATGGATGAGATGAAATTTGATATGTGTGGTTCAGCAGTTGTTTTTGGAGCGATGAATGCTATTGCAACATTAAAACCAAAAATAAATGTAGTAGCAATTGTTCCTTCAACCCATAATATGCTTGGAGGATCTGCAGTAAAACCAGGCGATATCTTAACTGCCTACAATGGAAAGACTATTGAAGTTTTAAATACTGATGCTGAAGGTCGATTAATCCTTGCTGATGCGTTAGCATATGCTAGCAAGCACTATGACCCTGAATATATGCTCGATTTTGCAACATTGACAGGTGCTATAGTTATTACATTAGGAGGTATAGCAACAGGTATAATGGGCAATAATGAGGTATTAATCGAAAACATTAAGGTTTCTTCAGAAAATACCGGTGAACATGTATGGCAATTACCATTATGGGATGAATATTGTGATCAAGTTAAGTCTAAAGTAGCAGATGTAAAGAATCTCGGTAGCCCAGGACAAGCTGGTTCAATTGCTGGAGCCGCATTTTTAAAAGCATTTGTTCGTGAAGATATTCCTTGGGTTCACTTTGATATTGCTGGAACAGCATCTCATGTAGAAAACAGAAGTTATGCTCAAAAAGATGGTGCCTCAGGACAAGTTATTAGATTGGTTCTTGATTTACTTGGTGTTTAATGAGTAAGCTTAAAGTTCTTAACGCCACTCAGTTTTATATGCAGCTATTCACAGCAAGTTTATTGCTCTATTTTACTCTTACTTCTAATAGACCGGAAATGGTAATTATTCCAATTCTTTTATTGATTAGTTGGACATTAGGTTACACTCAAAGACGTATCACAAGAAGAAGAGTGAATAGGCTAAAAAAATGAATTCTTTATTTACAAATAACATATCTCTTGATCATGGAACTCATACTTATCAATTGTTTGATGATCCTGAATTTCGTTTTGCAAGCGTGACTGAGTTTATTCATGAATTCTTCCGAAAATTTGACCAAGAAAAAGTAGCAAAAAAATTGATTAGTGAACACCCAAAATATATAGACAGAACACTTGATGATGTTATAAAAGAATGGCGCAAAGGTGCAGAACGAGGTATGATTGTACATAATGAGTTAGAATTGTTTATTAAGAAAGGTATAGAACCAAAAAATGAATTAGCTAGTATAGGAGCAAGATGGTTAAGAAAGAAACAAGAAAATCCAGATAACACATTCTATTCTGAGGTAATTGTTTATTCGAAAGAATTGGGTGTTGCTGGAACGATCGATGTATTAGTATATAATAAAAAACAGAATACATATCATTTGGTTGATTGGAAAACAAATAAACGCATTAATCAAAAACCTTTTGGAAATAAAAAAGGTATTTTAAATGCTACCCAACACTTAGATGATTGTAACTTTATACACTATTCACTCCAATTATCATTCTATAGATATATCTTAGAAAATTGTTACGGATTAAAGGTTGGCAGTCAGACCCTTTTTCATTTAAGAGCAGACAACTATAAAACTTATACTGTAAATTATCATGAAGATGATTTGGTAAATATGTTAAAGGAAAAAGAATTATTGTAATGGAATATCTCAATTTAAATACTTTGCTTATAGTAATAGGTTTTGCATATCTTTTTTATCTTTTATCAACTAAGAAAGAAAATCCAGTAGAAGATTTAAAAGATAAATTTTCTGATACCAAAACCACTCTAGACAATGTTTTAAAATCTCTAGGTGGACTAGAGCAATCAGCTAAATCTTCAGATAACTATTATATAGATCTGATAAAAAGAATAACTAATGTTGAGATGATATTTACAGCAAGTCAAACAAGAGGAGAGCTTGGCGAATATCTAGTTGAAAAGATTATTGAATGGATAGGATTAAAAGAAGGTAGAGGAGAGTTTTGGGATAAACAGAAAAAGTTTGGAAATTCTAGGCCAGACTATACATTTTATTTTCCTAAAGGCGGATATGTACATCTTGATGCAAAATTTACAATGAAGCATTATAGTAAAATGATACAATGTGATCCTAAATCACCCGAAAGAGAAATTGAAAAGAAAAATTTTAAACAAAATGTTAGAGCTATCTTAAGAGATATTGAAGGTGCAAAAGAAGATTATATTGAACACGAGGGTGGTGTAAATTTTGTGTTGATATTTATACCTAACATGCAAGTTTTGAATTTTATTAGAGAAGAATATGATGATTTATATGAGTATGCATCAACAAGAAAAATGTTACTTGTAGGTCCATCTGAATTGTATGGAATTTTGAATCTTCTTACAACGGCAATAGATAATTTCAAGATTGAAAAATCTACAAATAAAATTATTGATAATATGAAAAAGTTTCAGCTTGAATGGGATAATATGCTGTCAGAACTTGAGAGACATGGTAAGCAACTTAAGACTGTACAAGGTTCTTTTGACGAAATAACAGGACCTAGAAGAACAGCATTAGAAAAAATTGTTGATAAAATAACTTCATCTAAAGTTGATAAAGCAGAAGATACTGTAAAGGAGGAATAGTATAAAAAATTACGCAGCCAAAGACATCCGTAACTTTGCTGTTGTTGGGCATGGTGGATCAGGAAAAACAACGCTCTCAGAAGCAATGCTTTCTCTAAGTGGAAAAATTAACCGAATCGGATCAATTGAATCAGGAACCACTACTTCTGATTATCACCACGATGAACATCAACGTCAGATTTCAATTCATTCTTCACCCCTTCATTTAGAGTGGGATGATATAAAATTTAATTTAATAGATACCCCTGGATACCTTGATTTTATTGGAGAAGCAATATCTTCCTTAGCAGTAGTTGATGCTGCAGTTGTTGTAGTTCATGCGGTAAACGGTATTGAGGTCGGAACAGAGCAGGTATGGAATTATGCTAGCAATTATAGATTACCAAAAATTATAGTAGTTAATGGTTTAGATAAAGAGCATACCCAATTTGATAAGATTCTGCAGCAAGCAAAAAGTAATTTTGGTTCTAATGTATTTCCTTTACAACTACCAGTTAATGCTGGTCCTGGATTTAATCAAGTTGTTGATGTATTAAGGAGTGAATTAATTACTTATAGTACAGATGGAAGCGGAAAATATTCTGAAGAAGAATTGCCAGAAAAATGGCAAGAAAAAATTAAGGAATTGCATGAAGAGTTAATTGAATATGTAGCAGAATCAGATGACACACTTCTAGAAAAATTTTTCGAAGAAGGAAATTTATCCGAAGAAAAAATGAGAGAAGGGTTACATCGTGCAATACAAGATCAGGTTTTCATACCCGTATTTTGTACGACAGCGACTCAAAATATTGGTACAGCGAGACTTATGGATTTTATATCTAAATATGGATCCTCTCCAGTTGATCGTGCTACAATCCAAGCAGAAAATGCTAATTCTGGGGAAACGATTGAAGTAGCATTGGATGGAAGTGCACCTGTTGTTCATGTTTTTAAAACGATAAGTGAAGCCCATGTTGGTGAACTTTCATTTTTTAGGGTTTATTCTGGTTCTGTATCTACTGGGATGGATCTTCAAAATACAACACGAGGCAATTCGGAACGTTTTGGACAAATGTTTCTAATGAATGGAAAAGATCGAACCAGTGTTCCCAGTTTGAATGCAGGCGATATTGGAGCAGTTGTGAAATTAAAAGACACTCATACAGGCAATACATTAACAGGGCCGAGCAATAAAGTTAAATTGTCTTCAGTCAAACTTCCTAATTCTAATATTCATTTAGGAATACGATCAAAGTTAAAAGGAGATGAAGAAAGAATTGCCACGGGCTTATCTACAATTCATGAAGAAGATCCAACATTTATTTATAGAGTAGACTCTGAACTTCATCAAACAGTAATTTCAGGCCAAGGCGAACTTCATCTTCAAGTATCAATTGATCGTTTAAAACGAAAATTTAATGTAGATGTGGAAACATTTAAGCCACGTATTCCTTACCGCGAAACAATTCGAGGGAAAGGTTCTTCAAAATATCGTCATAAAAAACAAAGTGGTGGTGCAGGACAATTTGCTGAAGTGTGGATGCGTATTGAGAGTAAACCAAGAGGTGAGGGAATTGAATTTACTCATTCTCTTGCTGGACAGAGCGTAGATCGTGTATTTGTTCCTTCCGTAGAGAAAGGTGTTAATGTTTCTTGTACCGAAGGGATTTTAGCTGGATATCGTGTGGTAGATTTAAAAGTAGATTTCTATGATGGAAAACAACATCCAGTAGATTCTAAAGATATTGCATTCCAAATGGCAGGAAAACAGGCTTTTCGAGAAGCATTTATGGAAGCTCAACCATGTTTACTTGAACCTATCTTAAATATCGAGATCAAAGTACCCGATAGTTTTATGGGAGATGTGATGGGAGATATGTCTAGTCGTAGAGGAAAGATTATAGGTATAGACGCAGAGGGAGAATCTCAATTAATAAAAGCTCAAGCACCACAAGCAGAAATGTATCAATATTCTACTACTCTCCGTTCTCTAACTGGTGGACGAGGCATACATTTTGAAGAATTTAGTCATTATGAAGAGGTGCCACGTGATATGGAAAGAAAAGTTGTAACCGCTGCAAAAGCAGCCCAAGGAACAGAAGATAAAGAATAATTATTATGACCGACCTTAAGCTTTTAGATGGAGCTATGGGTTCAGAGTTTATCCGTAGAGGAGAAATATTGCCACCCCATACTTGGTCTGCAGACGTTAATCTAACAAATCCGGCCTTACTATATGATATTTATCAAGAATATGTTGCTGCTGGTGTAGACTATCTTACAACTAATACTTTCCGAACTACTCCAAGAGCATACCAAAAAACAGGATTGTCATACGAAGAAGCGCATAAAGTTGCACAAATTTCAATGCATAATGCAGTTAAGATGACTAGGAAAGCAAGTAATGATAGTATAAAAATATTGGGATCAATTGCTCCTTTGGAAGATTGTTATTCTCCTAACCTTTTTCCTGGTGAAGATTTAGCTACAAAAGAATTTTCAGTAATTACAGAATGGTTAGCAGGTGAAAAAATTGACATTTTTTTGTTAGAAACCATGAATAATATTCTTGAAACAAAAACTTGTTTAGATGTCGTGGCAAAATATAAACTTCCTATATGGGTTAGTTTCAATCTTTCGGATTCAAATCATATTCAATCTGGTGAAAAATTGAAAGAAGCTATTCAAATGACAGAAAATTTTCCTATTGATTGTATTTTGTTAAACTGCAATCCTTTAAATCGCACATTAGGTGCGTTAGAAACTCTTGCGAGTTATTGTTCTGGTAAATGGGGTATTTATCCAAATCTTGGCGTTGGAGAACCTTCTCCAGATGGTATCATCAAAAATTATCATTCGGATGCTGAATTTCTCGATTTAATTAAAAATGCAGTAGGGTTAGGTGTTACTGTAATAGGTGGGTGTTGTGGATCTAGTCCTAGACATATAGAATTACTAAAAAATCTAATATCATAATTAAGATAAAAAGTAAAACAAATCTATTACTGTATATAACAATAAATAACCTACTATTTCCCATATCACATTATTAATTTTTTTAATCTTTATTTCAATTCTATCTGTTGATTTTGTTTTTCTATATTTAAAAGGATTTGGAATTAGTCTTGGTGTACTATTGTAGTAATCTCTGTAGAAATGATTGTGTTGTGATAATAATTTTTTTTCTTCATTTATAATAGCTGGAATATGTAATAGAGAAAAAATGGTTAAAAGTACAATTGCAACTGGAATAGATTTTACCACACAGCAAAACCCTAATAATATAAAGAGAGTAAAGAAATATAATGGATTTCTTACCATAGAATATGGACCTTCTTTAATTAGGGTTTTTGTTTTAAATCCTTCAACATATAAAGATGCCCATAATCTTCCAAAGCCTCCAATTATTAGAAGAATGAATCCGAATATACTTAACCCTACTGATTGCATATCTGTAATAGGTAGAGTATAGATTCTAAAATTATCACTGAGAAGAATAATAAATATCATAGAAAAACAGAATATCCTTGATAACAGTATTCTTTTTCTAATAATGTAGTTTAGCATATCTATTTGATTGTGAGTCGATTTTCTTGTACTAGTTTACATCCAGCAATCTCCATACCGTTCTTTAAAGCTTCTTTTAATTTTTCTTTGTTAATTGTCTCTGTTTCTTTGGTATCAATAAATTCTGCTGGAATTTCTTTTTCATTAGTAATTACCACTTTATATGGATTTTTTTGGATAGAAATACTGATTTCAGGACTATCAATTTTTTTTACCCCACTTTTTTCCAAATTATGTCTTAAATATTCACGCATATATCCAATTTTTTTCTCTAGAGAGGCCCTTTTTTTATGCATTTTTGATTCAACTTCTTTGATGCCTTCAAGAGTATGTTCTAGATTTCTAATATATTTAGCTACGTTAGTGCTTTTGAGTTTGAATTCACCCTCTAATGATTCCAATGTATCTACAACTGCTTGATCATCGAGTTCAGTTAGATTTTCTAATGCATCTTTGAATTCATCAGCGAGTTCGTATAAGGTAGGGAATGACATTGTTTAATTTAAAAAAAATACTCTGAAAAAATCAGGGTATTTTTGAAAAGCAATTAAATATATAATCGGAAATATTTATATAGACTAGTTTAAATTTCTATAAGTTGCTTTCCAAAATTTCTACCTGTTAAAACATCTCTTAAAGCCTGAGGAGCATTTTCAAAACCTTTTGTAATAGTTTCTTTATAAAATAACTTTTCTTCTAAAATCAATTTAGATATTTCATTGGTTGCTTTTTCCCATTCATTCAACCATTCAGTCACAACAAAGAATCTGTGTTCAGGTTTCGGATCAAGCGCACCTAAAACATGAAACGGTGTTTCCGTTTTAGACATATCTTCGGCATTATATTGAGATATAAACCCACAAATTGGAACCCTTGCTCCCTCATTTAGAAGAGGGGCAACCGCTCTAGTGACTGCTCCACCAACATTCTCAAAATAAATGTCTATGCCTTTTTCACAAGCATTTTTAAGATCTTCTTCTAAATTACCTGCCTTATAATCAACACATTCATCAAATTTCAAAATATCTTTTACATAAGAACACTTCTCTGGACCACCAGCTATGCCAACTACATGACATCCATAAGACTTTGCAAGCTGCCCAACAACAGTTCCCACGGCTCCTGATGCAGCTGAAACAACTAAAGTTTCTCCAGACTTAGGCTTGCCAACTCTATTTAGACCAAAATAAGCAGTCCTTCCAGGCATTCCTACTGTTCCTAAATAAGTAGATAATGGTATATTAGATTCAGGCACTTTAAATAAAGCGGGATCAGTATCTTTTGCTTTTACATATGTTTGCCAACCTTTATGAGCACATACTTTATCACCAATCGCATATAAGCTAGAATTAGTTTCAACAACAATACCGACAGTTTCACCTGTCATAGGTTCTCCAATTTTAGCTGGTGCAGCATATGAAGAACCATCATTCATTCGACCTCTCATATATGGATCAATTGATAGGTACTTAACTTCAATAAGAATTTCATTATCTTCTAAAGATGTTATTACTTCATTATTGAGCTTCCAACAATCATCTTCTGGCATTCCTTTTGGTCTTTTGTTTAAAAGTAATTGTGTATTTTTATATTCCATTATTTATTCCTCTTTTATAATTCTTTGATTTCTTTTAGAAGGTCCTTGAGCATGTCTTTAGCGTCGCCAAAGACCATGATAGAATTATCATATCCGAATAATTCATTTTGTATGCCAGCAAATCCAGGATTCATAGTTCTTTTATTGATGATAACTGTACGAGATTTATCGACATCAAGGATAGGCATTCCATAAATAGGACTAGATTGATCGTGTCTCGCTGCTGGATTGACCACATCATTTGCACCAAGAACTAATGCAACATCACAATCTTCAAATTCTGGGTTGATTTCATCTAAACTTTTTAATAAGTCATAAGAAACATTGGCTTCAGCTAATAACACATTCATATGGCCTGGCATTCTTCCAGCGACCGGATGAATTCCATACAGAACTTTTTTACCTTTAGCTTCTAAAGCATCAGCAACCTCTCTTGCAGCATATTGTGCTCGAGCAACAGCTAATCCGTAACCTGGAACAATAATAATTTTTTCAGCGGAATCAAGAATCATTGCTGCTTCGGTGGTAGAATAACTTTTAATATTCATTTCTTTTTGACTACCATCACTAATTACTTCTAATCCAACGGCACCAAAAATTACATTTGCCAAAGAACGATTCATGCCTTTACACATAATATTTGTTAGAATTAATCCCGATGCACCTACCAATGATCCACTGATAATTAATCCATTATTGCCAATTAAAAATCCTGTTGCAGCCGCCGCTATTCCCGAATAAGCATTTAATAATGAAATCACAACAGGCATATCTGCACCACCAATTGGAATGACTAAACCCATGCCCAACAAGAAAGATAATGCTAGTACAGCATAGAATATTGATTGGCTATCAAGAGTTCCTAAATTATTAATAGATAATAAGATGATAATTCCACCGAAAGCTAAGGCATTAAAAAATTGTTGTCCTTTGAAGACGATTGGTTTTCCTGATATAAAACCTTGTAGTTTACCAAATGCAATAAAACTTCCAGAGAATGTTAGAGTTCCAATTAATACACTGATACATACAATTAAAAATGGACTATTAGTTGTAGTAAAAAACTCTGAAGATGCAACCAATGCTGATGCTCCTCCACCAAAACCATTAAAAATAGCTACCATTTGTGGCATTTGTGTCATTTGAACACGTGCAGCAACCAATGCACCAATAGTAGAACCAATAATAAGTCCTATAGCAATCAATCTTAAATCTAGAATATCCGAAGAAACTAATGTTGCTACAATAGCTATTAACATTCCAACTGCAGCGATAATGTTTCCACTTCTTGCTGTTTTTGGATGAGAAAGACGTTTCAGTCCAATAATAAAACACGTTGCTGCGATGAGATAAAAGAGATTCATTTTTTCTTAAACATTTTTAACATTCTATCAGTTACTAAAAATCCACCTACAACATTAATGGTTGCAAAAATTAATGCAGCTAATCCAAGATAAGTTCCTAGTGTTCCACCCATTTCAATTGCAAGCATTGCTCCAACTACAGCAATTCCTGAAATAGCATTAGAACCAGACATCAAAGGTGTATGAAGAGTTGGTGGAACTTTTGAAATCACTTCATTTCCCACAAAGATTGCTAATATAAAAATTGTTAATAAATTAATATCCATTACATTGCCTTCAATGTTAGCTGATGTCTTACTTCGCCTTTTTCGATGAAAAGCATTCCATCAATGATTTCATCTTCTTTATTAAGCTCAAATCCATTTTCAGTATGGCAATGTTCGATAATAGCTTGAATATTTTTTGAAAAAAGTTGACTAGCATGTATTGCCATAGTGCCTGGAAAGTTACTATTTCCATCAATTAGTATACCATTATAATGAACAACTTCATCTGTCTTTGTTAATTCGCAATTCCCTCCGTTTTCAGCAGCTAAATCCATAATAACCGATCCTGATTGCATTAAATCAACCATACTGGTAGGAATTAGTGTTGGTGCAGGTCTATTTGGAACCAATGCTGTTGTAATAACTAAGTCAGATTTGGCAATTCTTTCTTTCATTACTTCTTGTTGACGTTTTTTATATTCTTTACTTGTTTCTTTAGCATATCCACCTGAACCCATTCCATCATCACTGTCGCTTTCTATTTCTATAAATTTTGCTCCCAAACTTTCTACCTGTTCTTTTACCTCTGGTCTTACATCAAATACTTGTACTTTTGATCCAAGTCTTTTTGCAGTCGCAATTGCCTGTAAACCGGCAACTCCGGCCCCAATTACCAATGTTCTTGCTGGAGAAATTGTTCCGGCAGGTGTCATCAATAGGGGCATATATTTTCCAATATGGTGTGCTCCAATTAATACTGATTTGTAACCAGCAATACTAGCTTGAGAACTTAAAACATCCATTTTTTGAGCTAGAGTAGTTCTTGGAAGTAGATTTAACGAAAAGGCAGAAACTTGTTTTTCCTTTAGTGTTCTGACTAAATCAATATCTTTAATTGTTTGGAATAATGAAATCAGCAAAGAATTTGAATTTAATGAACGAATTTCATCTTCAGTTGGGGTATTAACTTTTACAACTATATCACAATTAAATACATTATTTTTTTCTACTAATTTAGCGCCAGCATCGAGAAATGATTGGTTTGAATAATGTGAAAGATTGCCAGCATCTTTTTCTACACAAAATGTATAACCTTTTTTTGTTAAATCCTTAACTGTAGAAGGAATGATAGCCACTCTTTTTTCAAGAGTTTTTATTTCTTTTAATACTCCAATATTCATATTTACCACTACAATGTTTTTATGAGCATTATATTAGGATAAATTACTAAATTTTGCTATGGAATTATTTCCTAATATTGAACCCTTCAATACTTTTCATTTACCAGTTTCTGATTTACATACTATCTATGTAGAAGAATCTGGCAATAAAAACGGAAAACCCGTCATTTTTCTACATGGAGGACCAGGAGGAGGCGTAGATCCAAAATATAGAAGATATTTTAATCCAGATAAATGGCACATTATTATGTTTGATCAACGCGGATGTGGAAAAAGTACTCCCTTTGCAGAATTAAAAGAAAATACTACTTGGGACTTAGTAGATGATATTGAAAAAATCCGTAATCATCTTTCCATTGATCGTTGGGTTATTTATGGTGGTAGTTGGGGAAGCACATTATCATTAGCATATAGTCAAACTTATCCAGATTCATGTAAGGCATTAATTTTGAGAGGAATTTTTTTAGTAAGAAAAAAGGAAATTCATTGGTTTTATCAAGAAGGAGCTAGTAAAATTTTTCCAGATAATTGGCAATCTTTTGTAGCGCCTATTCCAATTGAAAAGAGAAATAACCTACTTGAAGCCTATTACAATCTTCTAATTGGAGAAGATTCATCAAAAAAAATTGAGGCTGCTAAAGCATGGAGTACATGGGAAGGCAGTACAGTAAGACTTATCCAAGATAAAGATTTTATTGGTGATTTTTCTGATGAAAAATTTGCGGAAGCATTTGCTAGAATTGAATGCCATTATTTTATGAATAATGCATGGTTTAATTCTGACAATCATCTCATAGAGAATGTGGATAAAATTAGACATATTCCTGCAGTGATTGTTCATGGGCGATATGACATAATCTGTCCAGTTGAGAATGCCTGGGAGTTGCATCAAGCATGGCCCGAATCAGAGCTACATATCATCCCAGATGCTGGACACTCTATATTTGAAGAAGGAATAAAAGATAAGATTCTCGAGTATACAGAAAAGTTTTCTAGTCTTTAATTAGAAGAATAAGCTTGATAACCCGATTAATGTTCCAACAAGAAAAACTCCTGGATTAGCGATATCACTTACAGCAATAATCATACCTATAAAAGGCATGAGTTTATTTGCTAGATTACCTTTTTTCCTTAGAATATCTTTAGTTTTATCGCTCTCGATAGATTCATTAAATTTTGCAAATTTTTCCAAATCGTTTTTGTTAGCCAAGTCATTTTTTATATCTTCTTGTGGAAAACGGAGAATAAGCGAAACTCCTTTCTTCAATGGTGGCATAATCTCAAACGATTCAATTGATTTATTAAACTGTAAGGCGATTTGTGTAGATTCTTCACTATTTGCAACTTCAATTTTTCTAACTGGATTACTAAAATCTGTATTTAATAATTCTGTACTGTCACTTTTTGCATCGTATATAGTTAAATAAAACCATTCTGATGAATACCAAGCAGTAATATTTTTTAGATCTATTTTTTTTGTTGATTTTAATTCAATAATTATTCCATTTTCTCTTGAGTCAATACTCAAATCATTGATGGTATTGTTTTGTCCAAGTGATAAAGAACAAAATAGAAAAAAGATTAAAGACAATCTTAACATAATGCAATTTATGAAATTTTTGTGAGAATTATATGAGCAGAATCTAAAAAAACATTGTTCCATTATTTTTCATATAATATTTGTTTAGATTCTTGTAAAATAGTTTATTAATGAATAGCAAAAAAATTAGACAATCATTTATAAAATTTTTTGAAAATAAAAAACATCATAAAGTTGCAAGTGCTCCTGTTTTGCCTTATAATGATAAATCTTTGTTGTTCACAAATGCTGGTATGAATCAGTTTAAACCAATTTTCCTTGATTTAGAAAAACCAAAACATGTAAGAGTAGTAAATAGTCAAAAATGTATCAGGGTAAGTGGAAAACACAATGATTTAGAAGAAGTTGGAAGAGACGGTTTCCATCATACATTTTTCGAAATGTTAGGTAACTGGTCTTTTGGAGACTATTATAAAAAAGAAGCTATCCAATGGGCTTGGGAATTATTTACAGAAGTTTGGAAGTTAGATAAATCTCGTTTATGGGTTACAGTTTTCAAAGATGATAATGAAGCATATAATTTATGGGAGAAAGAGACTGATATTGATAAAAGTCGTATTGTAAAATGTGGAAAGAAAGATAATTTTTGGGAAATGGCAGAAACAGGTCCATGTGGTCCTTGTTCTGAAATTCATTATTATGTTGGAGACGATTTAGAGAGTCAAAATGCAAAACATATCAATAATTCATCTGATTATTGGGAATTGTGGAACCTTGTATTTATTCAAAGTAATCGTTTAGAGGATGGAAAACTGGAAGATTTGCCCAATAAACACGTTGATACAGGAGCGGGACTAGAAAGAATTTGTTCTGTTCTTCAAGGTAAGAATTCAAACTATAAAACCGATTTATTTTCAGCAACTATATCAGATTTAGAAAAAATATCGAAAACAAAATATATTGACAATGAAGTGACATACAATGTTATATGCGATCATATTAGAATGTTGTCATTTGCTATAACCGATGGAGTATTGCCATCAAATGAAGGTAGAGGCTATGTTGTTAGAAGAGTATTAAGAAGAGCATCTAAATTTGTAATGAATCTTGATATTAAAGAACCAATATTATATAAATTGGTTCAATCAGTTGTTTCCACAATGTCTGACGCTTATCCTGAATTGAAAGAGAAACAAATACATGTAGAACAAACTATATTAAATGAAGAAAAATCTTTTCTTTTTACCCTTGAGAAAGGAGTAATTCAATTTGAAAAAATTGTAAAGAGCTCTTCTGACACTATAAGCGGTTCAGATGCATTTAAATTGTATGATACTTATGGATTTCCTTTGGATTTGACAGAATTGATGGCAGATGAGCAAGACATGAGCGTTGACAAAAAAGGTTTTGACAAAGAGATGCAAAAACAGAAAGATCTTGCTAAAAGTAGTCAAAAATTTACTTTTGATAGAAGTAATGTTAAATGGATGCTAGACAATAAGGGGAATCATTCAGAGTTTGTTGGTTATGATTCTGAAGAAAGTAAAAGCAAAATAGTTAAATGGAGCAATGAGGATAGTCAAGTTTTTGTTGTTTTAGATAAAACTCCTTTTTATGCAGAATCTGGAGGACAGGTTGGTGATTCAGGCTCTATAGAAAATAAAGATTTTTCTTTAAAGGTTGTTGACACTCAGAAGAGTGGTGATTTTATAATTCATATTTGCGATTTAGAAAGAGGTTCATTAAGTAAAGATCTGAATGTTAATTGTAGAATTGATTCTTCACGAAGAAAAGATATTAAAGCTAATCATTCTGCTACACACTTATTGCATCAAGCATTAAAAGATATTCTTGGTTCTCATATTAATCAGGCAGGATCACTTGTTGGTCCAGATTATTTAAGATTTGATTTCACACACCCTAATAAACTTGCTAAGAAAGATATTGAAGCAATTGATTTACTCGTTAATAATAAAATTGCTGAAAATATATCGGTCAAAACAAAAATAAAAACCTTAGAAGAAGCAAAACAAGAAGGAGCTGTGGCTTTATTTGGTGAAAAATATGGAGAAAAAGTCAGAGTATTAACTATGGGTTCTTTCTCAAAAGAATTATGTGGAGGGACTCATGTTTCAACTACTGGAGAAATCAATAAATTTATGATAACACAAGACAAAGCTATTGCATCTGGAGTTAGAAGGGTACATGCTCTTACTGGCCAACATATTGGGTTTTACCTTCAAAATAGAATGGATGCCACTAGTCGCTTACAAGAAGCTTCTGAAAAAAGAGAACTTGAGAAAAAAAATCAATCAGATATGTTAAATGCTATTGATATTGATAAAATGATTGAGAATCAGAAACATCTAAATAATATCCCATTTATAAATGAAGAAGTCGCTTTAGAGTCAACTGATGGTTTGAAAAAGTTAAATAAAAAATTAAATACAAAGTTTAAGTCAGGTATCGCAGTTTTTTCAACGTCTATTAATAAAAATAAAACGGTATCGGTTAGCGTATCGGAGGATTTGATTAAAAAATCATTATCTGCTGGTTATCTAGCAAAATGTATTGCTGAAAAGTTAGGTGGAGGTGGTGGCGGTAAAGATAATTTTGCTATGGCTGGCACATCTTCAGAATTTTCTTTAGATCAAATTAAATCTGTCATTGATGAAACAATAAAAAATGAATTAAAGAAGATTTAATGGAATTTCAACAAATTGATAATTCATATATAGTGTATGTAGAAAAAGGAGAAAAAGTGATGGATACACTTACAAATTTTTGTATCAATCATAATATATATTCTGGACAAATTTCTGGTATAGGAGCAGTCGAAAATGTTGATATGGGTATATATGATATTAAAGCGAAAGAATATCACCATAAATTATTTGATAACATACATGAATTAACTTCATTTCAAAGCAATATAACATTAAAAGATAATCAACCATTTATTCATGCTCATATTACCATTGGAGATCACAATATGCAGGTATTTGGAGGTCATCTTTTTGAGATGAAAGTAGCAGTAGTTGGAGAATTTATATTACATAGTTTTAGTCAGAAGATTTATAGAAAAATTGATGACAAGATAGGATTAGCTACATTAAATTTATGCAAACTTTAAAAGGATATAGTAATGAATAAATTAAAAGCACCAAAACCTGTTGGACCATATTCA